>NICF_comb_assmDRAFT_10001925_pt1 | contig 16103 bp, 18 predicted proteins | sample NewIslPassag4_SG_FD_11279 | JGI IMG/M metagenome (IMG submission 11279) | reverse complement strand
CCCGCCGCAGCGATCACGCCGGCCTGCCGCATCGCCCCGCCTAGGGCCTGCTTGTAACGGCGGGCTCTCGTGATGAGTTCGCGGCTTCCCGCGATCAGGCCTCCCACCGGGGCGCCGAGCCCCTTCGTAAGACAGAGCGAGACCGTGTCGAACGGCGCTGCGAGCGTCCGGGGAGAATGGCCCGACGCGATGCTTGCGTTGAGCAGGCGGGCGCCGTCGAGGTGGAGTGTAAGGCCCGCCCCTTTCGCCGCCTGGGTGACGCTGAGCAGCGTGTCGAGGGGCCATACGGATCCGCCGCCCATATTGTGCGTATTCTCGATCCAAAGAGCCCTCGTGCGTGTCGCGATCGGAAGGGGCGGCTGGATGAGGGCGAGCGCCTCCTCGGGGCCGAAGATCCCGCGCTCCGTCTGGATCGTGTGAAAGAGGGCGCCCGAGATCAGCCCCGCGCCGCCGGCCTCTGCGTAGACCGGATGGGATTGAGCGTCGATGATGATCGCGTCTCCCGGCTCCGTGTGCAGCTTGATGGCAATCTGGTTCGCCATGGTGGTGGAGGGGAGAAACAGGGCGGCCTCCTTGCCGAGCAGCGACGTCACTTCTTCCTGCAGCCGGATGACCGTGGGGTCCATGCCGCGCTGCTCGTCGCCCACCTCCGCTTCGTACATGGCGCGCCGCATCCCTTCGCTCGGACGCGTCGTCGTGTCGCTGTAAAGGTCGATCACCGGCGTCGCCCCTTTGGAGCAGGCGGAGATAAATGCCAATCTTCGACTTTCTGCAGGGCGGCGGGCATCCCCTGCAGAATCCGTTAGACAGCGCGGCTCGGGCGCGCCGGGGGGTTAGGGAGCCCGGCGTGAATATGGAGGACGTGAAGAGCTTTGAAGGTTTATTCGCCGTGGATCGTCGCCATTACAATCGCGGTGGTGATCGCAGTGAACGCTTTGGGCCTCAACCAAAGCCGGTCGGGCGAGGACGTCGTCTACCTCGACGAGTCGATCGACGCCGCCTCGTGGCACCGCGATGCGCCTCCTCCGGACCGCTGGGTCGGCGTCGTCCTCGACGAGACGGGCTGGGAGCGGCTCCCCGCGGAGCTGGGCGTCCCCTTCGATCTCGTCGGAAGCCCGAGCGCCCCGGATTTCACAAGGGAAGTGGCGCTGGTGGCCTACATGGGCGCCATGCCGACCGGAGGTCACTCCGTCAGGATCAAAGAAGTCGCGTTCGCACCGGTGCGGCAAGGAGGAAGCGAACGGGGGCGCCTTGCAGTCCGGATCGCTGTGAACAGCCCGGGTCCCGGCGATCTTGTGACGCAGGCGTTTACGTACCCGGCGGCCGTCGTCAAAATCGCCAAAGAGGCTTGGCCTCCAGGGGCACTCGAGAGCCTTTCGTCCGGGTCGATCGAAGTGATCGTGGTCGATCAGGACGGGCGGGACTGGGGGCCGCTGCACGTCATCGGGACCGCCTTACGGCCTGCCGAGTAGGAAGGGCGCAGGGGCAGGGCGGTCCGCCACCCGGCGAATCGGCGCGCTCAGTTGGGGTCGGGCGCTTCGAGACCGAGCGCGATCTTGAGCTCCCGGGGCGAGTTTTCCAACACGTCCGGGTACGTGTTCAGGGCGTCCTTCAGCACCGCCTTCGCCGACTCGGAGAGAGGGCCCAGATCGATGTGGCCCTTGACGGCCTTGCCGAGCTGGTTGGCGTGGTTCGCAAGGTATTTGTACCCGAGGCCTGCCGCTTCGTCGATGATCATGTGGCTTGCTGTCGCACCGGCGTAGGCGTACTCGCCGCCCACCGGCTTGATGAACAGCCAGACGATGTCGATCCGGCGGCCGTTCGGTACCTTTTCCGGGGAGTCGGTCCACGTCACTTTTTGCTCCATGGCCGTGCGGCCGTGCGTCGCCGCCTCGTCGAACCACCCCTTGTCACCGTCGATGAGAACGGCGGTGAGCACCGTCGCCTTACCGCCTTTGTCGCCTTTGGCGGATACCAAGGGCAGCTTGTTCGGGTCGGTGTTGTCGTAGCACGCCGTGTTTTGAATGCGGCGCACGAATCCCGCCATGGCCGGCGCCCTCCTTCATACGTCGTCCTTGCAAGAGTCGTCCGTCAGAAGTCTTCACCCACGTGGTCGGCCCAATGCCGCAGGAACGACGCGAGCTCGCTCTTGTTCGGGCTTCTCTTGTTGCGCACGTAAAAGCCTGAGGTGCCCTTTCCCAGGATCAGGCTTTCCTCGGTCGAAAAGCCGAGAACCTGGCCGAAGCAGAATCCGGCGTTGAAATTGTCGCCGGCGCCGGTCGTCAACTTAGGCTTGCTTGTATACGGCCCGTCGATGCGCGCCTTTTCGCCGGCGACCACCGCAGCCGCCTCGTGCGTGGGGTGCACGACCACGCCGTAGACGTTGAGGTTCGCCGCGATCGCACTCGTGAGCTCCTCGAGCGGCGCCTCGCTGCTCGGCCGCGAAAGCGAAAGCCCGAGCGCGTCGGCCACCTGGTTGGCCTCTTTGCGGTTGAGCCCGAGGATCGGCCGGGTCTTTTCCGAAAAACGCTCGATCGTGCGGAGCGCTCGCACGAGGTGGGCGACTTCCCGCTTTTGCGGGTCGCACAGGTCGAAGAAGGCGATCGGCCGCCGATCTGCGGGCAGCTTTGCGATCACTTCCTCGAGCAGTCGCTCCCACAGCTCCGTGAGGTACGGGATCATCGTCCAGTTGAGCGCTCCAATGAGCGATGCGCCCTCGGCGATCGCGCGGAGCCGCTCGACCGGGATCGTCTCGATCACGCGCTCCCATGTGAGTTCCGTAAGGGTCGTGAGCTTGCCCAGCATCAATTTGCCGTCGTCGAATTCGAGGGCGTGGGTGTATCCGGGGTCGGCAAGGCCGTACACCGTGCACTTTGCGGCGAGCTCCTCGAAGACGGGGTGGACGGTGCCCCGGCCCACGCTACCGATGTACGTGAGGTCGATGCCGAAGCCGGCCAGGGCGAGCGACATGATCGGGCCGTTTCCACCGAGTTTGATGTGGGTCGGGACGAGCTCGATGTTCGTGCTCAGGCCCGCGGCCGCCGAGATCCTCGCCCCGAACGCCGAAATGGTCGGAATCCTGGTGTACTCCTCGGGCCCGGAACGCGTAGCCACCACATCGATGATTTCGTCGACGAACCCGTCGAATCCGATGATCGCCCGGTGCGCCTCGTGCGTCCGGTCGAGCCGGTCTGCAACCCGGCGCAGGCTTTCGGCGAATGACATCTATCCTTCACGCTCCATCTGTTGAATCAATTGTATGAGCTCGTCCACGGGCGTGATGTCCCGCATGCTCTTCCCGTACTCCACGAAGCGGACGACGCCTTTCCGGTCGATGAGGAACTGGGCCGGCATGCGACCGAGGCGCCACCACGACGTCTGCTGCCCGTACGTCTCGAGAATGACGAGGTCCGGGTCGGGCACGCCGGGGAAGGGGATGCGCTGGGCCGTGAAAAACGCCTCGAACGCCGCCTTGTCGTCGGGCCCGACCGCGACAATCTCGGTGTCGAGCTCGACGAAACGCTTGTAGGATCTTGCCAACTTCACGAGGTGGCGTCGGCAAAAGGGTCAGGCAAGCCCGCGCAAAAGGACGAGGAGCACGTTGTAATGTTTCGAGTAGCGCTCGAGGCTGATCTTCCTGCCGTCGTAGCTTTCGCCTTGGAAAGCCGGCGCCAGAGCGCGAACGATGATCGGGGACGACATGGCCGATACCTCCTTGTCGAACCTCCGTTCCCGGGGTCAGGCTGACGCAAGGGCCCGCTCGAGGACCCTGCCGAGGCGGGCGATGCCCTCGTTGATGCCGTCGATACTCGCGTTCGAGAAGTTGAGGCGCATCGTGTTTGCCCCCGAGCCGTCCACGTAGAAAGGCGAGCCCGGGATGAAGGCCACGCGTTCACGCTCGACGGCGATCGGGAGAAGTTTTTCCGTGGAGATCCCGTCCGCAAGGCGCGCCCAGATGAAGAGCCCGCCTTGGGGCCTTGTCCACTGGGCGCCCGCGGGGAAGCAACGCTCGATGGCGGCGAGCATCGCATCGCGCTTTTCGCCGTAAATCTTGCGCACGCGCTCGAGGTGGGGCTCAAGGAGGCCGGAGGCGCAGAATTCGTACACCAACCGCTGCGACAGGTTGCTCGTGTGCACGTCCGTCGCCTGTTTGCCGATGACCATGCGCCGCAGGAGGTCCGGCGCCGCGACTGCGTAACCCACCCGGAGTCCGGGAGAGATGATCTTCGAGAAGCTTCCGAGGTAGACGACCCTGCCTGCCTCGTCAAACGCTTTCACAGGGGGAAGCGCCTGGCCGTCGTAGCGGAGCGCGCCGTAGGGATCGTCTTCGACGACGTAGGCGCCCGAACGCGCTGCCCTCCGGGCCAGGTCCTCGCGGCGGTCGTGGCTCCACGTTTCACCCGATGGGTTGCGGAACGTCGGGATCACGTAGATGATCTTCGGGTTGTGCTTTGCGATCGCTTCGTCGAGGGCCGCCATGTCCATTCCGGAGGCGTCGCCCGGCACGGGGACGATCTTCGCCTGGTACAACTGGAAGATCTGGAGTGCGGCGAGGTACGTCGGCTCCTCCACGAGGACGACGTCGCCCGGGTCGAGCAGCGCTTTGGCGGCGAGGTCAATGCCCTGCTGTGAACCGGTGAGGATCAGAACGTTGTCCGGACCGGCCTTGATGCCCGCCTGGTTCGAGCGGGCGGCGATGAGCTCCCGCAGCGGGGGGAAACCTTCCGACGTGCTGTACTGCAGAAGGCCTTCGAGCGGGCCGCGCAAGAGGCGTTCCGTGATTTCCCTCAGAGCGTCCGCGGGGAATGACTCGGGAGACGGCAGGCCGCCCGCGAACGAGATCACGTCCGGCTCCTGGGTGAGCTTTAGGATCTCGCGGATCACGTTCCCCGACATGCCGAGCATGCGCTGTGCGAACCGCTGGTCGGACATCCTGATCCCTCCATGAATCTCGGCTTGTGAAGCCACGACGCGCTAGCCTTGCATCACCTTTACCGGACCCTTGATCCGGGCCTGGCAGGAAAGGCGGAAGCCCTTCTTTATCTCGTCGCCCAGCATGTCCAGCTCTTCCTTGGTCGGCTCGGACACGTTTTCGGCGCCTGCGAGGATGCGCACCATGCAGCTGTCGCACATTCCCTCGCGGCAGCTGTAGTCGAGCTCCACTTCGCGCTCCAGCGCGGCGTCGAGGATGAGCTCGCCTTCGTTCACCTCGAGCTCGTACTCCTCGCCGTCGAGGACGACCCAAAGCCGCAGCGGCTCGCCTTCGACGCGGGGGAGCGGCGGAATCTCGTCCGGGATCTCCACCTTGACGGGCTTGCTCTTCTTCTTGGGAGCAGCCTGGACGGCCTTCTGGACGACTTCGGCGGTCTGTTCTTTCACGACGGGCTTGGGCTCGGGTATGGGCCTTGGGAAGCTGTCCGGCAAGATCACGCGCTTAGAAGCAAAGACGTAGACGCCGGCGGAGAAGGCGAGGAGTCCGGCCACCGCGGCGAGCTGGATCAACAGCGGCGCCGGGGTCAGGAAGATGCCGGCGATGAACAAGACAAGGGCCAAACCGAGGCCCGCGGCGAGCAGCCGATCGTTGAAGTCGGCGGGCTTTTGCAGCCGCTCCACCCGGGGTAGGACCATGGGCCGTACGCCCGGCAGCAACGGCTTGGCCTTGGAGAAGTCGAGGCGCGTCGTGCAGCCTTCGGGACAGGTGTACCGCCGAACATAGTGGTAGAGCTGCGGTTTATTGTCGAGGCCGATCTTGCGGTGGAACACGATCTCCATCTTCATCGGCGCTCGACACGTGGGGCAACGTCTGGCCATCGCACGCAGGACCTCCTGATCGCGTATCGCAATCCCGGAAAACCAAATTCGAGCGGCCTCGCGCGAAAAGGCGCGCAAGGCGCGCAGGATAACGGGGATAGGCCCGAAAATGTCGTTTCCATGATAGCACGGCGCTTTTCAAATTGCTACCCCGGCGCTTGGAGGTAGGGAAAAAGAGGGCGTCAAATAATCTCTACCTTTGAATTGAGTGTGATTCGCCAATCCGAAGCGTGCCGATGGGGTCGGGCGTATTGGAAACCAAAGAAATCATGGCATTAATCGCCTATAAGCCCGCATTCATCGCGCAGGCGACGGATGACCCCGTGGGGGAGTCGCCGCAGGTCGACGCGCAGGTCATCAAATACGACCGCGGGAGGCTCTTGGTCCGGTTGGAAGACGACGCTCTCCTTGCCGCCGGCGTTCCCCTCGAACTCGTGGTACCCACCGAGCGGGCGCTCATCCGCCTCGAAATCGCTTTGGACCGCGTCGATCGGGAGACGCAGTTCGGCGTCGTGGCAAGCTTGAGCGTCGGCGATATCGAAGTGATTCAGCGCCGCAAACAGGAGCGTTTCCCGGTCAATTACCTGTGCCGTTTCATCCCCATGCGCGAGGGGGAGACCCGTGACGACCTGCGCGGCCGCGGTCACGGTTACGGCCGCGTGACGAACATCAGCCTGGGCGGGATGCAGTTTGAGACGGAGTACATCCTGCCGCCCGGCTTGCTCGCGCTCTTCGAGGTGGTCCTTCCTACGAGCCGGCTCGTCTTCGAGGGAAGGATCGTAAAGGCCGCCCCGGCGAAAGATGCGCCCGCCGTCGAGGAGACGGGGAAGGCGGGCGAGCACACATACGGGGTCAAGTTTGGTAAAATGGATGGCGCCACGTCGAAGAAGTTGAACCGGTTGATTCTCGCCATGGAACGCAGGAAGCGGTGGCCAGGCCCCGAGAAAAGGAGCAGTTCGACGGGGAGCGCTTCCCGCTGGCCGGGCCCCCGGGACCGGCTCCGGCGCGCCATCTCGGAGCGGTGGGCGGAGCGGGATCGCCGCCGCAGGGATCGCTGAGACTCTCGATTGGGGATATCCGGAAATGGCAGATTGTACGTACTATTACCGCCGCGTGATCGAGCGCCTCATCGCGCGAGGCGTGGAGCATCCCTCGGAGACGTTCTGGGCCGGGGTGTTCGTGGGCATCTGCGAGCAGGTGATGATGAAGGTGAAGCCCGCCGGGATGATGGGTTCGGAGATGCCTCGCTGCGAAGAGATCACGAAAATCGTGGCGGACGTCTACGGGCTTTACTGGACCAAGCTCGACCGGCCGGGTTCCGAGACGTTCGAAGTGTGGGTGTGCCGCAAGGACGACCGGGCGACGATTCAAGAACTGGCCCGTCTCGGCGAGAGCGGCATGTCGTGGGGTGAGTACCACGCCTTGCGCGGCAAACTTTGCGGTTACTCTGAGGACCTGATCCGGGCGTATACCGAGGGCGCGTGGCCGTAAGCCGCTTGTTGCGGGAGCCGGCCGCGCGGCGCCCCCGGCGTCGCCGATCTCGACCTTAGCGTACTTGAGCCGGTCCGGCTCGATCCCTGCCGGCTCGGTCCTCCTACTCGATGATGCCGGCGAAGTACGCCGGCTGGCTGCGATAGCTCTCCAAGCCCGCACCGGACACGGCCGTCACCGCGACTGCCCCTTCCGGCGACGCTCGCCGTACCTGTTCGACCGGATGCTCGAAGACGCCGCCCGGCACCTCCGCAAGCAGTTCATACGCCGCGAAGGAGTCCTCTTGATAGTACACCCGGAACGATGCCGGAACTTCGCCTTGACCGCTCGCCTCCCAACTCAGCCAGATCATGCCGTCGCGCACGGAAAGCTGGAGGTTGACAGGGGCGAACGGCATGTCGACGACCGACGACTCGATCCACGTGTCGCCCGTCTGAGCGGTCCACAGCGCTCGAGTCGTCTTACCGGGCGTGAGCCGCACGTGCGTCCAAGGGGAGACGTAGATGCGGTCGGATGCGTACAGCGATTCCCCGTAGAGCGCGATGCTAAAGTCGTAGTCGCCGGGGGGCAACTCTTTGACACCGCTGAAGCGAAACGGCTCACCTTCGATTACTTTGAGCGTCACGGTGCGGTCGTTGTTGAACGTCACCCGCACGTTCTTGACCGCCTCGGCGCCCGGAAAGCCGGTGAGGTCGGCCACGATCTCGACCCGGGATTCGAGCGGTGCGGCCGTGAGCGTCACGGTGGCGGTTTGGCCCGGGTACACCCGGACGGTCGCCTTGCCGGAGTGAGTCACGTCGCCGGCCGCGTCGAGAAGAGCGACCTCGACGGTCCAGTCGCCGATCGGAAGCTCGGAGAGCGATCCGGCGACGGTGGAGCCGTTCACGGGCCAGACCACCTCGCGGCGCATACCGCCGTTCGTTGCTGACACTTTCGCAGAAGCGACCCCGACGGAGCTCATCAGGTCGAACGTCGCGGCCACGGCGAGCGAGCCTGTGCTACGCTCAAAGACGGCCGGCGTCTTTACCGCCGCACAGCCAAAGAGCGCAGCGGCCAGCACGACGGCGGCCGCGGCCCGCGCGGCTCGTGTCAGGCGTTTTTTCATTCGTGGACACCCTTTCCTGCCCCGGGCATGGCAGGCGGGTCTGGGCGACGCCATCGTACCACCGGGCGCCGGGAGCGGCCAACGGCGGCGAACGGCGAAATTCGTCCGTGGCGGGAGAAATGCGCGGTCGCGCCGGAGCCGCGATCGCGGCCGGTCGCCCGATTCCGCGCAATTGCCGCTGCGCTCATCGCCGCAGCCGCATCAGCGGCTGCGGCGTCCTCTGTCGAACATGTCTCCCATTCGCTCGATTGCAAGGCGGAGCCGGCTTTTCACCGTGCCTAGGGGAATCCGCAGGAGGGTTGCCGTCTCCCTGTGCGACAGGCCAAAAAAATACGTAAGTTCGATGATCACGCGCTGTTCCGGCGGCAGGCGCCGGACGGCGTCCCGCACTTCGCCCGCCAAGAGGAGCGCGTCGAGGTGGTCGACCGGACCGGATTCGGCGGCGAGGTCGCGCTCGAGGTCGTCGAGGAACGCCTCCTTGCGCTTGCTCCTTCGCATCTGGTCGCGCACCTGGTTCTTGAGGATCGCCACGAGCCACGTCGACGCCTTGCCGCGCCTTGCGTCGAAAGACGCGGCGTTGCGCCAGGCGGCGAGGAAGGTGTTCTGCACGGCTTCCTCCGCCGCTTGACCGTCTTGGAACATGCGCAGGGCAAAAGCGTAGAGCATCCCGCTGTACCGGTCGTACAGCGCTCCAAGCGCCGTTTCGTCGCCCGCGCCCATGCGCGACAGGAGGTCGGCGTCCTCCACCGTTGTATGTAAGGATTCGAAGGGTCGACTCACGGCAAGACCTCTCCCGGCGGGCGGTCGATGTGCGACGCGTTCGCCTCGATGATGCCGATTCCTGGTCCGCCCCGCGATCGCCCCGGTTTCGCCATCGTCCGTTCATGAAATGTTCAACTCTAGGTCCAAGGAGTTCTTGCCGCAGCCCTGAAAATAGTTATTCACGCGGTGGGATTCAACAGCGGCCAATTGTGAGAAAGGGGTACGGGCAATGTTGGTCTGGGGATCTAGGAACACGGGACGCGTCGCCGCCCTGGCGCTCGTGATCGCCTTGGCGTTGGGATCCGTGGCGCTTGCGCAGTCAAGCGGCGAGACCAAGATCACGCTCGCGGACGCCGTCAGAATGGCGCTCGAAAACGACCTCACGGCCAAGATCGCCGAGCTCAACTACGAGACGGCGCAGATCAACTACCAGAAAAACGTCGCAACCAACCTCCTTACGAACTCGGTCGTAGATGCCCTGACCGCCGAGTCGAACCTCAAGAGCGCACAAATCAGCTTTGAGAACCAGCAAGCGTCGATTATCAGCTCGACGGTGAGCACGTACTTCGACGTCCTCGCCGACGAGATCACGGTGGCGATCCGCAGGGCGCAGCTGAGGATCGCGGAGCTCAACCTCGAGAGCACCCTGCGCCGGGCGAACCTGGGAACCGCAAGCCAGCTCGACGTGCTCGACGCCCAGGCGAATGCCGAAACGTCGCGGCTCAGCCTGGAAGGCGCCGAAAGTAACTTCAGGCAGCGGAAAGAAAACCTCGCCGCGAGCCTGGGCCTTTCGTCGCCCGATGCGGTCGTCCTTGATCCCGAAGTCGAGGCGCCGAACGGCGACCTCTCGCTCGAGGAGGGGATCGCCGCGGCGCTCGAGCGGAATACGAACATTTTGTCGGCCCGCACGAACCTCGAAGTCGCCCGCATGAACCTCGAGCGGGCGATCGCCGACGGCGTGGCGCCCCTCGACCTGAAGCTGGCGGAGATCGCAGTGGAACGGGCCAAACTCGAGCTCGAGCAAGCGCTGCGGAGCGCGAGAAACAGCGTAATCTCTGCGTACCAGGCGATGACGACGGCCGCCGACTCCTGGCGCGTGCAGGCTTCCCGCCTCGCCGCCGCCGAGCGGAGGTACGAAGTGATCATGCAGCAATACAGGGCGGGGTTGCGGACTGAGACGGATCAGATTTCGGCCGAAGTGACGCTCGCCCAGGCGAGGCTTGATTACCTCAACTCGCTGGCCAGCTATTACGAAGCGGTACTGGCGTACCGCCACCTGATCAGCGGGCCGGCGGTCAGTGGTGGGGCTGATGGCATCTAAGGCGCGGCTTGGCCGGGGGGTGGGCCTGGCACTGGCTTTGGCACTGTTGCTCGTACCTTGCGGACCAACTCGATCGTTCGCCCAGTCCAGCGCAACGCCCGCGCAAGAGGTCTTGCCGCTTGGCGAAGCGATCGCCCGGGCCCGCGAACACGCGCCGGAAGTGGTGAACGCCCGGCGAAGCGCTGAACGGGCGGCGCTCTCTGTCGAATCCGCCGAGATCGCGCTGAAACCGTCCGCTTCCGCCTCGGCGACTGCCGTTGGGTCCGACGGCGCGGGCGGCGGGCGGGTTTCCTTGAGCGGGAGCGGGACGCTCGGCCCCGGGGTGACGTGGAACTTGAGCGCCGCCGCGTCCCGGCAGTCGGGACCCCTCGGGTTGCAGGGGTTCAACGATCCGCTGTCGGCGACGCTGAGCGTCAGCGTACGCCTGTGGCCTCCCGGAAGCGACGGTGAAGCCTGGCGCACTTTGAGCACGCGCCGGAGCGAGCTCGACCTGGCGTTGGAGCGGCTCGCCCAGGCGCAAAGGAACGCCCAGGTCTCCGCGGCGGAGGCGTACGGTCGCCTGGCAATCGCCCGCGCCCGGCTTGCGCTGGCCGTCGAGGCGCACGCGTCGGCCGCGCGCGAGCTTGACCGGATCCTCGACCTCAAGGCTCGGGGCATGGTTTCGGATGCCGACGTGATACGTGCCCAGATCACCCTCCTCGAGCAAGAGGGAGCCGTGATCAACCAGCGCGAGAATGTCGCGTCGCTCACCGAANCCCTCGCCGAACTCGTAGGCCTTCCCGTGGCGGCTGTCGCCGAGCTCGGACTGGAGGAGGTCGGCGATACCGGCGACGGGTGGACGCCCCCGGACAAGCATGCGGCGATGGAACGGGCAATTGCGGCGTCCACAGCGGTGATGGCGGCCGCCCGGAGTCTGGAGTCCGCCAAGGAGTCGCTCGAAGTCCTACGGCGGGAAGGCGGAGCATCGCTCAGCGTAGGCGGTTCGATCAGCGGCGGGGCCGGCGATCCCGTCGACTGGACCGTCCGCGTCGACGGGAGCTACGCCCTGTTCGACAGCGGCGCGCACGCGAACAGGGTGGCGTCGGCGGAGCGGAGCGTCGCCGAGGCCGAAATCGCCCTCGACGCGGCGATCGAGGAGGTAGCGAAGGCGGTCGAAACAGCGTACCGCGACCTTGCGAGCGCGGAGCGGTCGGTTGCGATCGCAGCGGCCACGGTCTCCCTGCGGACCAGGGAGGCGGAGATCGGCGCCGAGCAGGCGGCGCGGGGCCTCATTTCGGATACGGCCCTGGCCCGGCTCGAGCGGGATGCGCGCTCCGCGCAGCTCGATCTTGAGAACGCCAAGCTCACGCAGCGCATTGCGCTCATGAAGTTGAAGGTGCTCCTCGGCCTCGACCCGTAGGCCGGGCGCCCGGTCACGCAGCCCCGGGGTTTCGTGCAAGACGCTGCAGATACAGTTAAGGCGCCGGATGAAGTTCCGGCGCCTTTTTCGCGATGCCGGCTAATTCGATGTCGCCTTGACGGTCAACCGGAGCTCCGGCAGGCTCGCCGATTCTCCGCCCTGGGCCTCCAGAACGGCGTGCAAGGCGCGGATCTTCTCGCAAAGGTCGTCCACGTCCAAGCCCCGGTGCACGGGGGCGTACTTCGCCAGGAGGTTGTGGCTCGACGCCAGGAGATCCCTGGCCCAAAAGGGGTTGCCGCCGCTTGCGTGCTGGAAGGCGCCCGCAAGCTGGATCAGCCCCTTGTAAAAGTCGTCACGGGGGTCCTGCCGCCACGCCCCGATGAGCTCCTCGTGGCTCTCTTCGAACCGGCCCGCGTTGAACAGTTCGATGAATCGAAGGTACGCGGGATCGTACGCAGGACCGCTCACGGTCATCGCCCGAAGATCCAGCGCAGCTCTTCGCGCATCATTTCCGGCCCCCAGGGCGGGTTGAAGGTAAGGTTCACCTCGGCCTCCTCGACGCCTTCCAGGTTCAACAGCGCCTCGCGCGCCGCTTCGACCATTTGCGGGCCGGCCGGGCAGGCGATCGATGTAAGGGTCATCTCGACGTACACCTTGGACCCGTCGATTTGCACGTTGTAGACGAGCCCCAGGTCGACGATGTTGAAGCCGAGCTCCGGGTCGGTGACGGTCGAAAGAGCCTCGGTCACTTGATCTTCGGTAACGGCCATGTGCAATCGCTCCTTGAAATCGAGGTTCCCGCAAAATAGGCCCGCTACGTAGAGATTATAGGAAGATAGCGCCCGGCGCAAGGCAGGGAGGGCTCGCTAGACGGGAAACCGCTCGTCCACGAACGCGAGGAACTCGCTCCACGTCCTCACCCGGGGACAGCCGACGCCTTCATTGTACGGGTAGGCCATCGCGACAGGCTGCCCGAACGGCGCGAACGCCTCGAGGTTGTGCGGCGCGTCGTCGAAGAGCACGTCCCCGCGCACCAGCTCTTTCCTGTGGGCGAAGACGATGTTGCGGGTGTCGAGAAACGGCAGCCGCTGCCGCAGCCATTCCAACTTGTCGCGGTGACCCCGGCGGGCGGCGGTAACGACGACGACATCGTGGCCGCGCTCCATGAGCGACCTCACGCCTTCCACGGCGCCCGGGATCGGGGAGAGGTCCCGGAAGAAGCCCGGCTGCGAGAGGTACTTGTAAACGGCGCTCCCGGCGCGGGCGAAGCGGTGCGGGCCCCATTCCACGAGCTTTTCGATGCTGAGATCGTCCCCGTACTCCTTGTTGTAGAGCCTGAACCACTTTTCGATCAAGTTGCACAGGACGCCGTCCATGTCCACGAGGATCCGAGCCATTGCCTCACCTTGTGCGTACCTTGACGTACCCGGCGGAAACAATTACCCTAGAACCAAGGCGCAGATTGCTCGCGCTCCGACGGTGATTAAGCTTACCGATAGCCGACCACCCTATCCTCGTGCGCTGCACCGCTGCCTTGGCCGGCAGGGAGCGGATGAGGAGGAGAGTGCGCCTGTTATTGCGCGAAGCAAGCCACAGGGAGGCGTCGCATCAATGGCGGATGGCCAGCTCGAGCTGAGCACTGAATATAAATACGGTTTCCGTGATCCCGAGCGCTATACCTTCAAGACGGAGAAGGGGCTTTCGCGGCGGGTCGTCGAGCAGATCTCGGAGATTAAGAACGAGCCCGCGTGGATGCGCGAGATTCGCCTCAAGGCGCTGGAGATCTTCGAGTCGAAGCCGTTGCCCACGTGGGGCGGGGACTTGAGCGAGCTCGACTTCGACGACATCTACTACTACGTCCGGCCGACCGACCGGCAGGGCAGGACGTGGGACGAGGTGCCCGAGGACATCAAAAGGACGTTCGATCGCCTGGGGATCCCCGAGGCGGAGCGCAAGTTCCTTGCGGGCGTTTCGGCGCAGTACGACTCCGAAGTGGTTTACCACAGCGTGCGGCAGGACCTCGCAAAGCAGGGAGTCATCTTCTGCGACATGGACACCGCCGTGCGCGAGTACCCCGATATCGTGAAGGAGTACTTCGGCACCGTCGTGCCGGCCGCGGACAACAAATTCGCCGCGCTCAACACGGCCGTCTGGAGCGGGGGCAGCTTCGTCTACGTCCCGGAGGGGGCGCACGTCGAGATCCCGCTGCAGGCGTATTTCCGCATCAACGCCGAGAATTTGGGCCAGTTCGAGCGGACGCTCATCATCTGCGAGCCGGGGAGCAAGGTCCACTATGTGGAGGGTTGCACCGCTCCGACGTACTCCACGGAGTCGCTGCACAGCGCCGTCGTGGAGATCATTGTCAAGAAGGATGCGCACTGCCGGTACTCGACCATCCAAAACTGGTCGCACAACGTGTACAACTTGGTGACCAAGCGCGCCGTGGCCTACGAAAACGCCGTGATGGAGTGGGTCGACGGCAATCTCGGATCGAAGCTCACGATGAAGTACCCGGCGGTCTACATGCTCGGACGCGGCGCGAGGGCGGACGTCATCTCTGTCGCGATGGCCGGTCCCGGGCAGCACCAGGACGCCGGCTCCAAGGTGATCCACGCCGCGCCCGAGTGCTCCTCCAAGATCACGTCCAAGTCGATCAGCTTCGGCGGCGGCAGGACCACCTACCGGGGACTGGCGCACGTGGCGAAGGGCGCCTACGGCTCCAAGCTGAAGGTGGACTGTGACGCCCTCATGTTCGACGACGGGTCGAAGTCGGACACGATCCCATACATTGAAATTCTCGAAGACGACGTGACCATGGAGCACGAAGCCACCGTGAGCAAGGTCTCGGAGGAGCAGCTCTTTTACCTCATGAGCCGGGGCTTGGGCGAGCGGGAGGCGACGATGCTCATCGTGCAGGGCTTTTTCGAGCCGTTCGCGAAGGAGCTGCCGATGGAGTACGCCGTCGAGCTGAATCGCCTGATCGAGCTCGAAATGGAAGGCTCCGTGGGCTGAGTCCCGGCGTGGGACGCCGCGCCGGGGCGGCCGGGCCGCTTTGGTGTTGGTTCAATGTGAAGCGAGGAGGCCCCCGAGCATGGCCGGGGGCCTTTTCTTGAACGTTTGAACGTGTGGAGGGTGCGTCAAGTGGCTGGATTCGTGAGTGTCGCAAAGGCGAGCGACCTTCAACCGGGAACGTGCAAGCGGGTGATCGTATCCGGACGGAAGATCGCCTTGTACAACGTGGACGGCGAATTTTTCGCAACCGACGACACGTGCTCGCATGCGGAAGCGTCGCTTTCCGAAGGATGCCTGCGCGGCGACGTCATCGAGTGCCCCAAGCATGGGGCGCGGTTTAGCGTGAGGACCGGACAAGCTCTTTCCCTGCCCGCCTGGGCCCCTGTCGCCACGTTCCCGGTGAAGGTGGAGGACGGGGAGATCAAGATTCAGGTGGAGTAGTTCTCGTGGCGTAATTTTATAGGTAGACTCTCGTGAGGAGTGGTGGCGCCGCGTGAGCGCGCGAGAAGCGCCCCCGGTTACGCTCGGCCTCATCGCGATCTCGGTCGGCGTCTTCATCGCCGATCTTCTCCTCGAGGGCAGCGTAATCGAGTGGGGGGCCAAGTCCCACCTCGTCTGGGCGGGCGAATGGCGCCGCCTCATCGCCGCCAACTTCATTCACTCGGACGTGCCGCACCTGCTCCTCGACATGTACGCGCTGTTCGTTTTCGGCCGGATCGTCGAAGGGCTTGCCGGAAACGTACGATTTCTTGCGGTTTACCTGCTCGGCGGGGTCGCGGGCTTCGCCGTCAGCCTGCTTGCGAACCCCGCCGCCTACTCCGTGGGTTCCTCGGCGGCGATCTTCGCGCTGATGGGCTACACGCTGAACCACCGGTTGCGCAACCTCCCGCGGCGGTGGCTTCCGATCGACACGGCGTTCGCCCAGATCTTCGGCATCAACCTGGTCATGGGCCTTTCCGTTCCCAACATCGACCAGTTCGCTCACGCGGGCGGCCTCGCCGGCGGCTTTCTGCTCGGTGTCGTGTTCGGCGACGCCGGGCGCTTCGCCGGCGGCCCGGCTGTTGACGAAGACGCCGGGCCGGCGGACGGGGCGGCCGGCGAGCTTGCCGGTCCGGGAGGTGACGCAGCGGGCGTTTCTGAAGTCGTGCTGCAAGACGGCCTGCGAGCCCCAAATCGGCGGGGCGCGAGGGGCATTTGGGAAC
>NICF_comb_assmDRAFT_10001922_pt1 | contig 16123 bp, 10 predicted proteins | sample NewIslPassag4_SG_FD_11279 | JGI IMG/M metagenome (IMG submission 11279) | reverse complement strand
GGGCGCGACCAGCCGCCTGTGGGTGAACGACTCCGCCTCGGCGGCACTGGCGGCCGAGGTGAGGCAGTGGGTGGAGGGGCCGCTCGTATCCGTCTGGAAGGCGCTGCCCACCCGCAACATCCAGCGCGACGCGACGCCCGGCGTCTACGCGGAGCTGTATCTCGATATCGACGCCGCGGTACACATGGTTACGCGCCTTGAAAGCCGCGCACCGAGACTTGCCGCGTGGCGCCACGAAGCGATCCGTGAGCGCCTGGACGAGTGGCTGCAACGCGAAACGGCCGCCATGGGCGGGACGGCCGGACACCGGGCGGGCTGGCGGCTCGCCTATTTCGAGCGCGAAGTCCTCACGCCGCTGCTCGCATTGAGCGCCAGCGGCGGCCGGCGCGGCAACTGGAGTCCGGTCGTGCTGGCGCGATTGCGCGCGCTGCACTACATGGCCGATGCGACGGGGCATACCGTGCTGCGCATTCACGACCGGCGTGCCCGGCAGGCCTACCTGGTGCTCGACGAGCGGGACGGCGCACGCAGCCGTTACATCTTCCGCGCGGGGGGAGGCGACAACTACGCGGTCAACGCACCCGGCGCGGCCGAAGCGCCGCAGGCGCTTGCCTACGGGCTCAAGCTGTTCCACGCCCTCAAGGCGCGTGCGCTGCTCGTGTGCGATACGAAGACCGAGCCCGAGCGTTACGCGCTGGCGCATCGTGTGCTCCAGCGGGAGTGGGGCGATGAGGAAGCCTTCCTGACCGTCGTCAGCCGCGGCTGGAAAGGCGACGACCTCGTCGCGCAGGCCGATGTGGCGCTCGCCCTGGCCGACGGCTCGATGTCGTGGCAGGACGCGACGCCGTTGGCGACGCGGCTGCTGAAGGCAGTGAAGCGCAGCGGCTTGCGTTACCGCCTGCTGGAACGCGGGGACCATGCCGCCCTGGCCGAAGCGAGACGGCACGTCGATCTCGTCGGGCATGACGAAGTCGTGACCCTGTGGGTTTCGCCCGGCACCCGGTTCGCGGAAAGGCCACCGGGCAACCGTTCCGACACGGCGCGCGATGCGTCGCGGTCCCCGGCGCCGCGGTCGCTTGCGGCGGCGCTGTCTGGCGGACGGAGCGTGTACGACCTTCGGCCAATGTAAGTGTTCTGCCGATTCCGCTATAGATAGGTATGCGCAATGCGCATACCGCCGCGGCGGAGTCGTCCATGAACGCTTGCATGCACCGTCTGTTCTTGCAGCTCGATCCCGTGGGGCAGAAGATGCGCTTTCATCTGCGCGCGGGCACTTCCTTCACCGGTACCGTACACGCCGTCCACCATGACGAGGACGGGCGGATCGCCGTGATCCAACTGGTGCCGGGCCACAAGTCCACCGGCGACTTCATGTTCCTGGACGTGAACGACATCTGCGCCATCGCGTACGCCGAGTCCGCCAGTCAGGCGAGCCGACCGCGCGAAAAACTCGAAGTCGTGACGGGCTAGCGTTGCGAGCCTCGTTCCTTCGCCTCGCCGGCGGCTTGTCCGGCGCTCTGGAAAATCCTCTTCCCTGACGCGTGCGCGATGTTCGCATGAACCGCGCCGAGCATCGTCAAAAAGGCCAAGGCTTTTCGACAATCCTTACAACCCGAATGCGGGTTGGGCCGGGTCTTTGGATTCGTGCAGGGGAAAGCGGACCTTTTGCGGTCGGAAGGCGCTCGATGTATTGCACCTTCGACGGGCTGCGTGTCGCTTCGAGTTACAACGGCCTGTCTCCCGCTGATTATCCGAATGTCGCAAATCCGCTTACATGTCGTTGGAAAACAACTCGTTTATGCACAGCACTCCGAAGTCTGGCACAGCCTGTGCACAGGCGCCGCACGAATACGAGTAACTGAAGAACTTTGCTGCCGTCCGCGCACGAACGGACAACGAGTGCGTGCGGGCGAAGGCATCGGAGGGACTGGGACCGTGTGGCGTACGACCAATGGTGGTAACGCCGTCGCGCTGATCTGCATGGGCACCCGCCCGGAGATCATCAAGATGGCGCCCGTGTATCGAGCGCTGAAGAATTCCAGGCTCGGCGTTGCGATTCTGCACACGGGACAACACGAGGAAATGGCCTGGCCGCTCTACGAGTTCTTCGGTATGCGGCCTGACCATTGTGTCAATCTCAACCGCTCCTCGTCGGCGTTGTCTCATCTGAGCGCGCGCCTGCTCGAAGAAGTGGCGGGCGTGCTCGAAGTCGTGAAACCCAAGGTGGTGCTCGTGCACGGCGACACGTCGAGCACCTTGAGCGCCGCGCTCGCCGCGTTCTATCAGCAGATCCCCATCGGGCACGTGGAAGCCGGACTGCGAAGCGGCTCGATGTACGACCCCTTTCCCGAAGAGATGAACCGCGCACTGGTCGGCCGAGTGGCGCAGTGGCACTTCGCGCCGACCGCGCAGGCTGCGGAGAACCTGCGGCGAGAGGGCGTGCCGCGCGAGCGCATCCATATCGTCGGCAATACCATCGTCGATGCCGCGCTATGGGGCTGCGAGCAGCTCGAACGGCGCGCGGAGTCTGCCGCGGAACTGATCGACAGCGGGCTCGGTCACGTGCCGACGCTGCTGCAGAAGCGTGATCGCAAGCTGATCCTCGTCACGGCTCACCGGCGCGAGAACTGGGGCGGCGGCATCGCCGGCATCGCCCAGGCCGTTCGCAGACTGCTCGAAGAACGCGAAGAACTCTGCGTGGTCTGGCCGGTGCACGCCAACCGCATCGTGCGTGACACGGTGTATGTGGGCTTTCAGGGCATGGAGGATTCGGCGGCGAAGCGGCTGGTGTTGTGCGAACCGCTCAATTACACCGCACTGCTCTGGGTGCTGCGGCACGCGTGGATCACGATGACCGATTCGGGCGGCATCCAGGAGGAGGCGATCGCCGTCAAAGTGCCCGTGCTGGTGCTGCGCGAGACTACCGAGCGGCCCGAACTGCTCGCCGCCGGCGGCGGGGTACTCGTCGGTACCGATCCGCGGGCGATCGTCGAGCGCGTCCGCTGGCTGCTCGAAGACGAAGCCGCCCACCGGCGCATGCGCTCAGCGAAGAATCCGTTCGGAGACGGCCACGCTGCCGAGTACATCGCGCGCATTCTCGAGCAGGCGCTCGTTCCCCAGGATATTTCGCTGTCGCTGCCGCAACGGCCGTGCTTGGAGGAATGGACCGCGCGCGCGGCGGCCTGGAAGTTCGCGTCGTCCTCACCGCCCCGGTTGCCGGCGAATTAGGAAGGACGCGCCATGGACGCAAGCGACGTCCTTGCCATCGCGATGGTCTTCGCGATGGTGCTGCTGATATTCGTCAGCGTCGCCTTCCTCTTGAGCGGGCTCGACGACCTCTTCTTCGACATCTGCTACTTCTGCCGTTGGGTCTACCGGCGTCTTTTCGTCGAGCGCAAGCGCGTGCCGTTGACGGAGGATGCGTTGCTCGCGCGGCCTCAGCAGCCGATCGCGGTGATGGTGCCGGCATGGGACGAATCGGCCGTGATCCGGCCCATGCTGACGAACATGGTGCGCTCGCTGAACTACGACGCCTACCACGTCTTCGTCGGAACCTACCCCAACGATCCCGCCACCCATCGCGAAGTGGACGCGGTTTGCGCGCTGTATCCGAACGTGCACCGGATCGTCACGCCGCACGACGGGCCGACCAACAAGGCCGACTGCCTCAACTGGATCCTGCAGGGTATCAGGCGTTACGAGCGCGAAAGCGGCATCCGCTTCGAGATCTTCGTCATGCAGGACTGCGAGGATGTGATCCATCCTTTGTGTTACCGCGTGTTCAACCTGCTCGTGCCGCGTTTCGACATGGTGCAGGTGCCCGTGCTGGCGCTGCTGCCCAAGTGGTATCAGTTCACCGCCGGGCACTACATCGACGAGTTCGCGCAGCTGCACTACAAGGATCTCGCGGTGCGCGAGCGCCTCAACCGCAGCCTGCCGGCCGCCGGGGTGGGGTGCGCCTTCAGCCGGCGTGCCTTCGACATCATCGCCGAACGGAACAACAACATCGTGTTTTCCGTCGACTCGCTGACGGAGGACTACGAATTCGGCTTCCGTATGAAGCAGTACGGGCTGACGCAGATCTTCGCGCAGGTGTGGGTGCAGGGACAGCGGCATCGCAGTCCCTTGCCGTCGCCAAACCTGGTCTGCGTGCGCGAGTTCTTTCCGGCGACCCCGCGTGCCGCGGTCCGGCAGAAGTCGCGCTGGGTGCTCGGCATCACGCTCCAGGGCTGGGAAAACCTCGGCTGGATGCGCGGCTTCTGGACGCGCTACATGCTGGTGCGCGACCGCAAGGGGCTGCTCACCAACCTGGTCAACGTGCTCGCCTACCTGGTGGTGTTCGCCGTGACCGGGATGTGGCTGGCCAATCATTTCTATCCCGACTCCTACCGCTATCCGCCCTTGCTCGAGAAGGGCACCTGGCTGTGGTACGTGATCCTCGCCAACGGTGTGCTGCTCGTACACCGGGTCTCGATGCGCGCCTACTGCGTCTATCGCATATACGGCTGGCAGCAGGCGCTGCTTTCGATACCGCGCATGGTGTGGGGCAACTTCATCAACTTCCTCGCCACGGTGCGCGCGATCCGTCTGTACCTGCGCTACCTGCATACCGGAAAACTGATCGCGTGGGACAAGACCCAGCATGTCTATCCCTCGGAAGATCAGCTCGGCGCGGTGGTGCGCCCGCGTCTCGGCGAGCTGCTCGTCCAGTCGCGGATCATCACTCCCGAGCAGTTGCAGGACGCGCTCGCGCGTCAACAGCGGCACCGGGCGAGGCTGGGGGAGATCCTCAAGGAGATGGGGCTGGTTCAGGAGGATCAGCTCGCGTTCGCATTGAATGGACACTGAGCACGAACGACGAGAGACGGAGGTGGGATGGAACGAGGTGTTGGAGCGTTATGCGCGGCGCCGGTCGCACTACCGTTAGGTCGCCCACGAGGAGCGGCTTCAGCATTTCAAGAGCGCGGTCCATGGCATCACGGCCCCGGACTCCGCCTGGGTGAACCCCGCGGACTTCGTTCATTCCCCGTAACGCGGCGGATCGGGCGTGTTGTTGCAACGAAGGACATTACGACATGAGGAGGCCACCATGGCTAGGAGGATCTGGACCGTTCTGATGTTGGCACCGCTGACCGTTTCGGTCGCACTGGGTTATGCCGGCGAGGCGGGCGCCAAACCCGCGGAGCCTCCCGGGGCCGCGAAAGCCAAGCCCAATGACCCCAAGGCGGCTGCACCTAAGCCGAATGGCCCCAGGGCGGATGCGCCTAAGCCGGCGCCCAAGCCTGCGCCCAAGCCGGTGCGCATCCAACCCCCGCCCAAACCTGCGGTGCAGACCGTGGTGGCGCCGGGGACGTGGAAAGTCCACAGGCATCGCGGCAACTCGCCGCTGTTCAAGATGGGGCGCGAGAAGGAGTGGGTGGAGCATCCCGGACCGGGCAAGCGTCCCGTCATCAAGCGCCAGGACCGCCCCGGCAACGGGAACGGCAAAGGCAAGGGTCCACGATAGCCGCTTCGCGCGCGGTATTGCCGCTCGCAAAGGAGAGAGTCATGAAAGCACGTCTCTATGCGTTCATCCTCGCGCTGGTCATGGCGCTTTGGGCGCCGTTCGGCGCGGCGCAGACCACGCCCATCAAAGCGCTGGTGCTTTACGATGCGCCGGCCACGGGGGACTACCAGAAACTGGCGTTCGCGTACGCGATCATGCTGCGCAATCTGCTCGGCCACTGGAACACCGATGTGGATCTGCAGCCGGTGGAGCAGTACGCGAGCTCCCAGGTCGAGCAGTACGACGTGACCTTCTACATGGGCGGGATCTACGACAACCAGTTGCCCGCGAGCTTCATCGACGACGTGCACAACACCGACAAGACCGTCGTCTGGTTCAAGTACAACCTCTGGCAATACGCCTGGAATCCCAACTACGACTTCCGCGACCGCACCGGCCTCGGCTTCTACGGCCTGGTCGGCATGAACGGCCAGCCCACGCCGCAGAACCCGGAACCCGGCTTTTTCGACACAGTCGAGTACAAGGGCAAATCGCTGGTCAAGTACTACAGCTTCCAGAACGGCGTGGTCGCCGCCGACCCCGATCTCGGCATCGTCGGCGTCGAGGACCCGGCCAAGGCGCAGACGCTGGTGACGATCCGCAATTCCAAGACCGGCCAGGTCGCGCCCTACATCGTGCGCGCCGGGAACTTCTGGTACGTGGCCGACATGCCGTTCTCCTACATCGGCCCGCGCGACCGCTATCTGGTGATCTGCGACATGCTGCACGACATCCTCGGCGTGCAGACGCCGACCATCCACCGTGCGATGGTGCGGCTGGAGGATGTGGGCGCGCTGGTGCTGCCCTCCACCATGGTGACGCTCACCGACTATCTGCACGGCAAGGGCATTCCGTTCTCGATCGCGGTGATCCCGTTCTACCGCGACCCGCTCGGCTGGTACAACGACGGCGTGCCGATGGAAATCCATCTCGCCGACGCCACCAACCTGCGCGCTTCGCTCGACTACGCCATCGCGCGCGGCGCGAAGCTGGTGATGCACGGCTATACGCACCAGTACGGGTCGATGCGCAATATCCACACGGGCGTGAGCGGTGACGACTTCGAGTTCTGGAACGCGGTGGACAACGAACCCGTGCCGGAAGACTCGATCGCCTGGGCGCTGGGACGGCTCGATGCCGGCCTGGCCGAACTGCAGCTCAACGGCTACCACGTTTTCGCCTGGGAGGCGCCGCATTACCAGTCCTCGCCCAAGGCGATCCGCGCCGCCGTCCAGCGCTTCCCCACCACCTACCAGCGCGTGGTGTACTACACCTCGGACGAGCCGGATTTCAACCCGGCCAATCCGGCCCGGGATTTCGCGGTGGGGCAGTTCTTCCCCTACGTGATCGAGCGCGACTACTACGGCCAGCGCGTGCTGCCGGAGAACCTCGGCAACATCGAATACGACATCAGGGAGATCGATCCCACCTCGAACTTCGACTACACCTGGGAGGATCTGCTGCTGAACGCTGAGATGGCGAAGGTGGTGCGTGACGGTTTCGCCTCCTTCTTCTTCCATCCCTTCTGGCTCGATCCGGACGTCGGCACGCCGGGCTTCGAGGATTTCAAGAAGCTGGTGGAAGGCATCACCGCGCTCGGCTATACCTGGGTGGGCGCGCATACCCTGACGCCGCCCGGCTGGCTGGGCCTCAGCCAGGCACCCTGATCGAGGGATGCAGCCATGGCGCTGCAGGTCGGACCGAGCGGCGCCCGGCGCGCGCGAAGTTGCGCGCGCCGGGTGTGCACGGCGGCGTTGTGCGGACTGCTGTGCGCGGGCTTGCCTGTTCACGCGCAAGGCGAAGCGCCGCCAACGGCGGCGGAAGTCGACAAGCAGCCGAACTGGCTGGTGCAACAGATCCGGCGCTTCCGCAGTCATCCGCATCTGGATCGCGGTTACCGGTTGAAGCAGGCGGGCCGCCTCGAGGAAGCGCGCGCGGCCATGGCCAGGGCGCTGGAGATGGACCCGGGCAATGCACAGGCGCGCAGCGATTACGTCGCGCTGCTGGAGCGCCTGGGCGTGTACGAGGAAGTGCTGCTGCATTCCGAACCGCTGCTCAAGGACCCGGACCGGCGCGTGCACGCCCTGTTCGCGCAGGCGCGCGCCTACCATGCCCTGGGCCGGCTGGAAGACGCCAGCGCCGCCCTGAAACAGGTCGTGGGCACGAGCGACGTCGAGACGGCCAAGCGCCTGAACGCGGCCGATGAGCTCGCCGATCTGCTGATTCGATGCGGCCGTTACGAGGAGGCGTTGCAGACCCTGGCCTTGCTGCCCGGCGGTTTCCGTGTCCATCTGCGGCGGGGGATCGCGAAGGAGGCGCTGGGACGCCATGACGAGGCGGAACAGGCGTTCCGCGCCGCGCTCGCCCAGGCGGGCGATTCGGGCGAACGCGTGCAGGCGCTGGAGTATCTCGGTCAGAACGCGATCAGACGCAAGGACTGGAGCGCGGCGCGAGCCCATTACGATGCCGCGCTCTCGCTCGATCCGGCCAACGTGAGGCTGATGCGCGCGCTGGTCCAGGCGGCGCATGGTGCGGGCCATACGCGGCAGGCGCTGCGCTGGGCCGGCGAGGTCGTTGCGCGTGAGCCGACATCCGCGGATCGCGAGGTGCTCGCCAATTTGCGCTATGCGACCAGGGATTACCCGGGCGCGGTGCGCGACTATCAGGCGTTGTTGAACGAGACTGCCGACCCCGCGCAGCGCGCAAGGTTGCTCGCCGCCATCGGCTACGCCTATTTCGACATGGGGCGCTACGCAGAGTCGGCCCGGGCTTTCGAAGAGGCCGTGCAGCTCGGCGACGAGCCGCGTTTGCGCGGGGCATTGCAAGCCGCCCGCGAGGCGGAGCGCGATCCGCTCTCCGAAATGGAGGTGCTGCAGGCAGCGTTGCGGCACAAGCCCACGGCGGAAGCGCATTTGCGGCTTGCCGCGCTTTACCTGGAACGCGGCGACGAGGACGCGGCCATTGCGCACCTGGAGCAGGCCGTGCGCTTCAGGCAGGCGCCGCGCGTGCGTGCGGCGGCCTATCGGCAACTGTGGCCGCTCTATTACGCCCGCGAGGATCTGGGCGAAGCGCGGCGGGCGCTCGAGCAGCTCACCGCGCTCGTTCCTCACGACGCCGAGACGTGGCGCGCGCTGGCGCACATCCATTTCGAGCGGCAGGATGTGGTCGCCGCGGCGGAGTGCCTGCGGCGCAGCATCGAAGCGGCGCCGAGCGTCGAAGCCTACCGTTCCCTGGCTTACGCCCTGGCGACCCTCGGCGCATGGGAAGAGGCTGTGCGGGTGAACCGGGCATGGCTTGCCATGCCCGACCTGCCTGCCTCAGATCGTGCGGAGGCCTACGAACGGCTGGCGATCGCGCAGACGGAAGCCGGCGACCGGACGGGCCTGGTGCATACCCTCCAGGAAGCGATCGCCAACGGCATCGACAACCGTTTGATGCGCGAACGGCTGGGGCTCGCCCTGTTCGCGGAACGACGCTGGCGCGAGGCGCTGCCGCATTTCCGTGCCCTGTATCAGCGCGAGCCGGACGCCATGGCCGCCCTCTACCTCTCGCGCTGCTACGCGGCGATGGGCAAAACAGGGCTGGCCGTGCATTTCGGCCGCCTGGCCCTGGGAGGCGCCGAGGATCTGCCCGAGGCCGAACGCAGGCAACTGCAGACCGAACTGGCCTATCTCTACGCGGACGAGTCGGAGTACGCCGCAGCGGCGCGCATGTGGGCCGCGGTCATTGCGCGCGACGGCGATCCGCTGCACGTGCATCGTTACGCCGTCGCGCAGCACCGTGCGGGCAATGTGGAGGAGGCGCGCAAGGCCTGGCGTTCCATCGCCGACGGCGCGCTGCCCAGGGAGGAAGAGGTCGAACGGCTCAATCAGCTCGCCACATTCGCCGCAGCGGAAGGCGATCTGACCGAGGCGGTGAGGCTCTATGCGCAGGCCGACGCCCTGGCGCCCGGCGCGTACAACCAGTACCGCATGGGGCTCGCCTTGCAGGAGCTCGGACGCCGCGAAGAGGCGTTGCGCGCCTTCGAAACCGCGTATCGGCGCGAGCCCACGGCCGCCTATGCGCTCGCGCTCGGCTACGCCTACGTGAACGCCAAACGTTATGCCGAGGCGGCGCCGATCCTCGAGCGTGCGAGCGCCCTCGATCCCGACAACCTGAGGCTCTATCAGGACATCGCCTACGCCTATCTGCACAGTTTGCAGAACGACAAGGCGATCGCGTGGTTCAAGAAAGGCATCGATGCGCGGCTCAGGGCGCGCGAGGAGGCCGGCCAGGCTGCGAAGATGGATGCCGACAGGCGTCCCGGCGCGCGCAGGGAAGACATGCACGGAGCCGGAACCGATACCTCCATCCGCCTCGCGGCACTGGACGACCAGGCCGTTTCGCCGAGGGAAACCGATGCGGTGTCCGGCCATACGGCGTTGGCGCTTGCGACGCCGTCCGCGCGGTACGGGGCGCTCGTACAAAGCGCACCGGCAGCCGGTCTGCCGCAGCACGCCGATCCCGAGCTGGAACGTATGCGCGACGAAGTGGCCCGGCTGGAGAAGAACTGGAACTTCACCTTCTATCAGGCCTACAGCCCGGGACACGAAGGCACCGACCCGGGTGTGCCTTCGACCGGCGGTTCCGTCGTGCCTTCGCAGGGCGGCGTGGAGATTTCCTACCGCCCGCCGGTGGTGGGCTTCCGCGACGAGCGCATTTTCGACATCTACGGGCGCGTGCTGTGGTCCAACCGGCCGCGCTCGCTGGACATGGAAAGCGATTCGCTGCAAGGCGGCATCGGCCTGCGCTACAAGCCGTTCCGCGCACTGCAGCTCTACGTGAGCGGCGAGAAGCTGTTCCGGATCGGTGACAACGCCCAGAACGACTGGCTGTTCAGGCTGAGTTACGGCTGGACCGACATCCACGACCGCAAGTTCGGGGGCGAGACGGACTGGAACTACAGCAGCCTCTATCTCGACGCGGGCATTTTCACCGACGAGGACCATACGCGCGCCTTCTACGGGGAGCTGCGCCAGGGCAGGACTTTCAAACTCGGCGAGCAATGGCTGCTCACGCCGCATCTGGTGGTGAACGGCCGCTACGAACATCCGAATTTCTCGCCGGGCTCCTACTGGCAGGCGGGCGCGGGGCTGTCCTTGAAGTTTTTGTTCAATGCCACCCGCTACGCCTCCTACCGGTCCAATATCGAGCTGCTGCTGCACTACAAGGTCGGCATGGCGCATGTGGCGAGCGGCTGGCTGTTCACGGTGGTGGCGCGATTGTGAAGGAGGGCGGATGAAAAGGCGGTGGCTGTGCGGCGTTGCCTTGGGGCTGGCACTGGTGACGGCGGTGGTCTGGGCATTCCCGCGCGGGCAGGCGGACGGCGCCGCGCCCCTGCGGCTTTCGGGGACGTACCTGCAACTGACCGCCGGCCATCTGGAATGGCGTGAGGAGGACTGGGAAGAACTGTTCGCCTATTTCCGCGAGCTGGGGCTTTCGGAGCTCATCGTGCAATGGTCGGCCTACGAGGACAGCCGCTTCTATCCCGACGCCATGGCGCCCGGCACGAAGCCTTCGCCGATCGAGAGCGTCCTGAGGCTGGCCGACCGGACCGGCATGCGGGTAAGGCTTGGCCTCGCCTTCGAGGAGCGATACTGGACCGAGCTCGCCAAAAAGCCTGAGGAGCTTGCGCCGTATCTGGAAACGCTTGCGCAGCGTTCGGTAGCGATCGCGCAGGCCTTGTGGCCCCTGGCCCGCGAACACGTGTCCTTCACCGGCTGGTATATCCCGCAGGAAATCGACGACGAGAGCTGGCGCGAGCCCGAATACCGTCAATTGCTCCACGACTTCCTCGCGCGGCTCGGCCGGGCGTTGCACGAGATCGCTCCCGATACGCCCGTCGCCGTTTCCGGTTTCTCCAACGGCATGACAGACCCCGTCGCCTTCGAGGCATTCTGGAAGAACCTGCTCATGCAGGCGCCGCAGATCGATACCGTGCTGTTCCAGGACGGCGTCGGGGCGCACAAACTCGATCTGTTCGAACTGCCGCTCTATGCGGCGGCCATCCGCAACGCGGCGGTCGAGACCTCGCGGGAGGTCGTGTTCATCGTGGAGCTCTTCGACCAGGTCGCCGGGCCTCCCATCGACGAGAACCCCTTCCAGGCCGTGCCGGCGGCGCTGCCGCGCATTTTGCAGCAGCTCGAAGTCGCGCAACGCTACGCTTCCATGGCGGTGGCGTTCAGCGTGCCCGAATATCTTTCGCCCAAGGGCGGGCAGGCGGCGGGGCTGCTTTACGACGAATACCGGGTCGCTTGCGTGACGAAGGCCTGCAGGGCGGCCGGGCAATGAGCGCCGCCCCGGCGGGGCCTACCGTCCGCCCGCCACATCGATGAAACCGCCGGTGGTGTAGGCGGCTTCGTCCGACAACAGCCACAGGATCGCGTAGGCCACTTCCTCCGCATGACCGCCGCGCCGCAGCGGCACGTTGGCTTTCACGCGCTCGACGCGGTCCGGTTCGCCGCCGCTTGCATGCATTTCGGTGTAAATGAATCCGGGCCGTACGGCGTTGACGCGAATGCCTTCCTGTGCGACCTCGTGCGCGAGACCGATGGTGAAGGTGTCGACCGCGCCCTTGGAGGCGGCGTAGTCCACATACTCGAAAGGCGAGCCGGTCTTGGCCGCAATGGAAGATACGTTGACGATGGCGCCGCCCGCACCGCCATGCCGCGTGGACATGCGCCGCACGGCTTCGCGCGCGCACAGCATGGTGCCGATGACATTGGTCGCGAAGATGCGTTGCATGCGTCCGGCGTCCATCGTCTCGACCCGCATCTGCCGTTCCAGGATACCGGCGTTGTTGACGAGCGCGTCCAGACGGCCGAACTCGCGGTCCACGGTTTCGAACAGGTCCACGACTTGCGCTTCGACAGAGACGTCTGCCGGAACGGCGATCGCGTGACCCCCTTCGCTTCGGATTTTCTCGACCACCTGCTGCGCGGCCTCGGCATCGCGCCTGTAGTTCACGCATACCGCGTAGCCGCGTTTGGCGGCGAGCAGGGCAGTTGCGGCACCGATCCCGCGGCCGCCGCCCGTAACGAGCAGAACCTTGCGCTGCTGCATGCTGATCTTCCCCGGGTAACGACGGACGCAACTATAAGCGATTCTCAGCCGCCGACGGCCTGGACGATGGCCTCGCGCTGTTTGGCGTCCGGCAGGCGCCCGCGGCCGGCGCTCATGTTGTCGCGTACGTGTTCCACCTTCGACGTGGCGGGAATGGCGCAGGTCACCGCGGGATGCGAGATGACGAATTTGAGCATCAGTTGCGCCCAGCTTTCGCAATCGAGGTCCACGGCCCATTTCGGAACGGGCTTGCCGCGCAGGCGCGAGAACAGCCCCCCGCCGCCGAATGGACGGTTGACGATCACGGCGACGCCGCGTTCCCGGGCCAGCGGCAGCAGCCTGCGTTCGCGAGGATTCTTTGCGACAGCGTTGTAATCGAAGTGCCCCCGTTTGCGCCCGCCGACGACATCGGGATGCACCTTCAAAACGACTTGGCACTGTGGATTCTCGGCTAACGCGCAATCGAGCATCCTCCGGAAGGTCGCGGGCGTCGCTTGTCCGTACTCGATTGAAGCATCGCCTCTTGTTTGATCGACGACCAGAACGAAGCGTTCGGGAAGAACGAGCGAACGATCTCTTTGATGGTTATATTTCGAGAGCTGATTTTCTTTCCACGCCCGAATGAGCGCGCTGGCCCGGGCGTGCTGGCCCGCGTCCAAGGGCTGCGGGATCAAGCGTTCGAGTCGCGAAGGACGGGTCGCGTCGTAGTACACCCCGCAATCGTCCACAACGATGGAAAGCGGGGGATCCATGTCCCCTCGTCCAACGGACCGCAAAAATCCGTCTTCCAGATGTACGAACGGAATACGTGTATGGGCCGCAAATCGGCGCGCAACGATCGCAGAGGGGCGAAGTCCCCAGCCGGCGATTTGGGTGATGCTGCTCAACGACAGGAGATGGACAAGCGCGATCCGTTGTCCGACCAGCGCATCCAGGGCCGGAATGTTGCGAAGCCTGAGTGAAAATACGCCGATCATCGCGTTAACGGCCCAAGCGGGGCGGCGCGTGTGCAGGAAGGGCGCTCGGGAGCGAAACCATAGTCAGGTCTTGAGACTCTCCGGTTAAGAGTCCGCAGGGGGCGGGCACCAATCGCGCAGCCGTAGCCGTGCGGTGCGCCCTTTCGACAGGCGCGGCAGGCGAAAGCAACACCTTCCGGACGCCGTTGACGACGGATGCCGATACCACCTTTTTGCTCCCTGTTCTTGATGGAGCGGCCGCGAACGGACAGAAGATGGCGTGCGAGCCGGTTCAGCGTGACGTCTGGTCGCACTGGAAGCGAGCGGCTCCTGGAGAGGCGTCGCTTGTAGGTGGTTCTCCCCGCAGCGGTTTTTTGCCTGTTTATCGCGGCGGATTATAGCGACATCCGCATGGGGCTTCCGCTAGTCCGTACGGATGATCGCATCTTGAAGCGGTACGATTCCTTGCCCGGGGTAAGCCGGGCGCGGGACGGGCCGGCCCGAGGGGGCGTGCCGGCTTGCACAACGGACCGTATCGTGCAGGCCGGTCAGCGACCCGGCGAGCCCATGAAAAAAGGCGCCGAAGCGCCTTCCTTTTGCGAAGCCTGGTATGGGGAAATTCTGGGGTGGCTGATGGGACTCGAACCCACGACAACCTGAATCACAATCAGGGACTCTACCAGCTGAGCTACAGCCACCACTGAACGGCTTGGCGTGCCCGACAGGGGTCGAACCTGTAACCCCCAGCTTAGAAGGCTGGTGCTCTATCCGGTTGAGCTACGGGCACTTCTAGTCGGACACTCCAACCGCCCGCGCTTAAGGCGCCGACGGTTCCAAAACTGGTCGGGGTGGAGAGATTTGAACTCCCGACATCCTGGCCCCAAACCAGGCGCGCTACCAGGCTACGCTACACCCCGAAGGGCTCTTAGTTTAAGGGGCGTGAGAGGCGCGGTCAATCGCACAAACCCGTCAGGCAGGCGCGCTTCAAGGCAACTGACGCCGCTCGAGCAGGAACACGTATTCGTCCCCCGCGCTCACTTCCAGCCAGGTGAAGGGGAGATGCGGAAATGCGCGTTCCAGTTGCGCCCGGTTGTGCCCGATTTCCACCACCAGCAGCCCGTCTTCCTTCAGGTAATGCTTCGCTTCGCGCAGGATGACGCGGGTGGCCTCCAGGCCGTCGCGGCCCGAGCCGAGCGCCATCGCCGGTTCGTGGCGGTATTCCGCGGGCAGCGTCTGCATGCTCTGTGCATCGACGTAGGGCGGGTTGGAGATGATGAGGTCGTAGGGCTTGCGCGGCAACTTGCGGAACATGTCCGAACGGACGAGGCGGACGCGGTGCCGCAGCCCGTAGTCGGCGACGTTCTTTTCCGCGACAGCCAGCGCGTCCTCGGACAGATCGACGGCGTCCACTTCCGCGTTGGGGAAGGCGAGCGCGGCGAGGATTGCCAGGCAGCCTGAGCCCGTGCACATGTCGAGGACCGAGCGTACCTGCCCGGGGTCGGCGATCCAGGGCGCGAGTTCCTCGGCAAGCAGCTCGTAGATGAAGGAACGCGGCACGATCACGCGTTCGTCCACGTAGAAACGGTGCGGGCCGAGCCAGGCTTCGCGCAGCAGATAGGCGGCGGGGATGCGCTTTTCGATGCGTTCGGCGACGAGCTGCTCGAAACGCCGGGCCTGCGCCGGCGTGGGAACGCGTTCCAGTTGCTCCGCCAGGCTGTCGATGGGCGCGCCGAGGGTGTGCAGCATCAGCCAGGCCGCCTCGTCGTAGGCGTTGTGCGTGCCGTGGCCGAAGACGAGTCCCTTGCGCTCGAAGCGCCGGGCCGCCTGTTCGATCAGCGCGCCGACCGTAAGCGGCGCCTTTGCCGCGGGTTGCTTAGCCAATCAGCTTCTCGAGCGTGCGCAGGTAGATGCGGTGCAGCGGTTCAATGTCGGCGATCGCCACATGTTCGTCGATCTTGTGGATCGACTGGTTGACCGGGCCGAACTCGATCACCTGCGGGCAGACGGCGGCGATGAAGCGGCCGTCCGAGGTGCCGCCGCTGGTGGAGATCTCAGGCGTGAGGCCGGTGACTTCGCGGATCGCCTCGCTCACTGCGTTGACCAGTGTCGCGCGCGGCGTAAGGAAGGGATTGCCGGACAGTGCCCATTCCAGCTCGTACCGCAGACCGTGCCGGTCGAGCACCTCGTGCACGCGCCGTTTCAGCCCTTCCGCCGTGCATTCGGTCGAGAAGCGGAAGTTGAACAGCACTTCCAGCGTGCCGGGGATGACGTTGTTCGCGCCCGTACCGGCGTGGATGTTGGAGATCTGGAAGCTCGTGGGCGGGAAGTCCTCGTTGCCCTTGCACCATTCGATGGCCGCGAGCTCCGTGAGTGCGGGCAGCGCTTCGTGGATCGGGTTGCGTGCGAGATGCGGATAGGCGATGTGGCCCTGCACGCCGTGCACGCGCAGGGTGCCGGAGAGCGAGCCGCGGCGGCCGTTCTTGATCATGTCGCCGAGCCGCTCGCCCGAAGTCGGCTCGCC
>NICF_comb_assmDRAFT_10001921_pt1 | contig 16139 bp, 15 predicted proteins | sample NewIslPassag4_SG_FD_11279 | JGI IMG/M metagenome (IMG submission 11279) | reverse complement strand
GGACCGACCGGACCTACTGGACCGACCGGACCTACAGGACCAACCGGACCAACCGGACCGACCGGACCGACGGGGCCGACGGGGCCGACAGGACCGACGGGACCTACTGGACCGACCGGACCTACAGGACCTACTGGACCTACTGGACCAACAGGACCAACCGGACCGACCGGACCTACTGGACCTACTGGACCTACCGGACCTACTGGACCTACTGGACCTACTGGACCGACCGGACCTACTGGACCAACCGGACCTACTGGACCTACTGGACCTACTGGACCGACCGGACCAACCGGACCAACAGGACCGACAGGGCCGACCGGACCGACAGGGCCAACTGGACCAGTCTTTGCTGAAGAAGGATTTGCCGCAACGACCACTGCAGCCAACATTTCAACTGACGGACCACTCATTAACTGGACACCAGTGTACAACAGCGGTAACTTCGATCCAGGAACCGGAACGTATACAGCACCTGCAACGGGTCGATATTCAGTTTCTGCAACCATTAACTATCAGACAACTGCATCTATCAATGCTACAATTGGCGCCGCAAACCCAGCCTTTGTCCTCCGTAACGAAACAACCAATACGGATTTAATCCAATCATTATTCCCAGTACTAAACTTAGGTGTAGATATATTAACAATTCGGGCAGTACTTGAAAATGGAACTGTTATTCTTACAGGGGATGTAGAATTAAATGCAGGAGATGAAGTAAGACTCTACTATATATCCGACGGACTTACTGTTTCTCTAAACCTGGGTGGTGCAGGAGCTCCGATCTACTGGTCGATTCATCAAATTTATGAATAAAGACCCCTTTAACGGCTAGTTGGTCTTGACATGACTGCAGACAAACTTTGATGTTTGTCTGCAGTTTTTTATATATAACTGAACTTTACCTTCACAAACTGCTAGGCGTTTGACTCATAAATTGAATTTTAATAACCAAAACCACCATCAAACAATACATTATCAGTAGCAGTACAGAAAAAGGATGGAGGTATGTCTGTGTCTTTACCAACAATTCCAAACATTACCCCTCAGGTGACATTAAATCGCTGCGAAACCATCAACATGCTCCTTTCTTCCATCGCCATGGAAGAAATAGGTCTTTCTCACATTTTGAATGCGGAAGGGGAAAAATTGCAGTCCATATTAAAATATGTATGTAATTTGGATGACTATTTAAAAATTAATGGCAGTGTCAATCAAACACTGCAAACCATCGTGAAATCTCAAATTTTGCTCCAATTTAAATTAAAGGATGTCATATCCCTCAGTGAAAATACCCATTGTGACCATACATCCTGCAAGCATCCAATCCCCCATCATCACTGCCCAAAATGTAAAAAGAAAAAACCTTGCCATTGTGAGAAGTCCTTAGAATAAAATGACCAAAAAAATATTTTGGGTAGATCTCCTTTAGGAAGGTGTTGATGGTGCCGAAAAAGCAGTGGATTGAAGAAAAAACAGTCAAAAAACTTGAGTCAGATTACTTTAAGTTTATTTACAGCTTCGTAGAATATATTCTTTATCCTTTCCGAAAGACAAACAGCCTAAAGGAAGTAAAGATGGAAAACTTTGAACAAACACTGATCCAGTCCTTGGCCATCCTTGAAAAGTTGCACATGTCCTTATATCAAACCATTCCGGTATACAATGAATATCTGTTCCAAAAAAATACTACACCCTTTTCTTCTAAGGAGGCCAAGGCAACCTATCAATTGTTGCGGCAGCTACAAAGATATGTTCATGACCATTCCTTTAGCAATCCTGAAAATGAGACTTTATGTAAAGCTCTACTGACACAAATTTTGAATTACTATGCTCTCTATTCAAACAGTATAAAAATAATTCTTTCTCCTCCCTCTCCCCCTTGGCTTTCAAAATCTTTGTGAATCCAAGCATTTAAGGATGTGATGCAATGCGAAAACCTTCAATATCCCTATGCATGATTGTCAAAAATGAAGAAAAGTTTATCGAACAATGCCTACAAAGTGTTCGGGATGTGGTAGATGAAATCATTATTGTTGACACTGGATCAACAGATCGTACAAAGGAGCTTTGTTCGAAATATAAAGTAGAACTTTTTTCTTATAAATGGCAAGATCATTTTGCAGATGCGCGGAATTTCGGGGTATCTAAAGCCAAGGGGGAGTGGATTCTTTGGATTGATGCAGATGAAGAACTGGATGAAAATGTGTCTACTTTAAAAGAATATTTATCGACAACGAAGGCAGACATGGTATTCTTACCCGTAATCAATTATTATGGGGATTCATTTCCGGTCAAAAAAGAACAAGGTTTTATTTATTATCAGCCAAGGATTTTCCGAAATCGGAGAGGAATCCATTTTCAAAACCGGATACATGAAACCCCTATGTTCCCAGAAAATGATGTGAGAAGAAAGGTTGATATTCTGGAAATCCCCATTCATCATTACGGGTATATAAGGGAAGTAAGAGACCGACTGGAAAAATCGAAACGCAATCTGCAATTACTTCAGATGGAAATGAAAAATCATAAGCATAGTCCGTGGATCGAATACCATATTGCCAATGAGTTGTATCAGCTAAAAGACTATGCAAATGCTTTCGAATATTTAAATGAGTCCATTTTTTTATTTCTTTTACATGCACAAAAACCCCCTGCCCTTATTTACCGTTTGAAATATTCTTTATTGCTTGAATCCGGAAACGTAGATGGAGCCTGGCCGGGGATTGAAAAGGCAATACAGCTCTATCCCGATTATGTGGATTTGCATTTTCTAAAAGGTCTAATATTTTTCCATAAAAAAGATTATGAAGAAGCTTTAAAGGCCTTTGAAAAATGTTTGGAGCTAGGAGAGCATCATCCGGAATATTTGATCACAAAGGGATTTGGAAGCGATTTGGCCCTTTCTTATAAAAACAAATGCATAGAAAAGCTAAAACAGTTAAGGGAGAACCCTAAATGAAAAAAGTTTTGTATATAGGTTGGATTGGTTATAAAAATTTAGGCGATGAGTTAATGTATGAATTGTTTCGGGAACAGTTTCAGGCATTAGGAAATTCTTATCATTTAGATTCGGTAAATATAGAGCATAAATATTTAAAAAACGTTTCCGTTCAAGATTATGAACTCATCGTTCTTGGTGGAGGGTCAATTTTAAGCGGGAAAGGATATCCGTTACACCCTTATATCATAAATTATTTAAATAGATGCCTACTATTGAAGAAAAAGGTGATGATTTGGGGGTCGGGAATCGATTGGATTCCAAAATCCTCTTTAGAATTATTGGAGAAAAATAAGGAAATCCCCCTTTTTATATCAGATGAAGAAAGGAAAAAATTGCAAAGGGTGTTTGAAGAAAGTGTCTGGTCTGGAGTAAGAGGACCCCTTACGTTAAAACTGCTTGATCAGGTTGGAGTGAAAACGAGTAAGGTTAGTGGTGACCCTGGCTTTCTCTTGACTCCCCTTTCCTCCAAAACACCTGGAAAAAACAGCCTTTCTGGAAAAAATAGAACCATCGGCGTCAATTGGGGAACGAGTTTTAATAATATTTATGGCGAAAATGAAGAAAGGGTCGAAGATGAATTAGTCAAAGCACTAAATGAACTTATTAAAAAAGGGTATCAAATACATCTATATACAGTTTGGTCTCTGGACTTACCTGCCATAAGACGTCTTTATTCAAAGCTATCGGACCCTAACAAAGTTTTTTTGGATGAGAAGCTGTATAATCATCAAGAATTGCTAAGCTTAATGGAAAATTTCACCTTTACCATTAACTTTAAATTGCATGCTAATTATCTCTCCCTCGCAGCGAATACCCCTTTCATTGCTCTTGGATACCGGTTTAAAGTCTTTGATTTTGTAAAATCGATTGATTTTGACTCATTTATTATCTCCACCGATTACCCGGAGATTTCCAATCAGATTTTAAAAATGGAACAAGAAATTCTGGAATATTACTACCCTATTAAAGAAAAGATGAAGTCTTATGTGCAACAGTATCGAAAAACGATCAAAGAACCCTTTGAACATGGATTATTTATATAAACTACCCTTGGTGCTTTCCCAAGGGTTTTATCCTATAAAAAATTGACAACTCCCGCTTGCTTACCGGGAGTTGTCGTTTTCTTTAAAGTATTTCTTGAAAAACTCCTCATTTTGTAAAATAATCGGGTCTTCCGGACGGTATTGTTTCGCCATTTGATTATATTCCGCCGCCAATTCTTTATTCCCCAAATGCCAGTGGCAAACACAAAGCTGCAAATAAGGATACCAGGTTGCATAGCTATCCTGTCTAAATCCTTGGATTTTGCTCAAATCCACCTGAGTGGCCAGTTGATACCAGATTATCGCTTTATCATACAGTTTTCTTTCTTTATATAAATCTCCCATTCGACAGGATACTTCAGGTCTTGGTACATCATAAAAAATGGATTTAATGAGAGCATCAATTTCTCCTTCTTCATTTCCGATGCTTCGATAGCAGGCAGCCATATTGATGCAGGCACGAATCTTGTCTTCAATCCAGCCCTTTTTTGTATCCAAAAATTTTTCGTAATATTCAATAGCCTTTTCGTATTGCCCATGATCCTTCAGCTCATTGGCATAATAAAACAAATCCCGCGGAGTAAACTCTTCTCCTCTTGCCAGACGATTTTCATAAATTCTTAAGTTGCGATCACTTGGTGTGGTATTGTTTTTCTTATCCTTCTTCCGATGCGTAATGGCAATATCCGATTGGATTACCTTTCCTCCATATTCCAGATACTCATGAACAGCCCCATGCCACTTGAAATTTCTTTCCCGTTTAACCAAACGGTTTCTCCGGTAGCTAAAGGTTGGGTTATTGAACTCATCAAAGGCAATGTGGTAAAGCATGGATACCGTATCGACATCCGGTGTGAGTTCTTCCTTTAACTTTTTGAACTTTTCCCGATCCTCTTTAAGCAACACATCATCAGCGTCTAGCCAGAAGATATAATCCTTTGTCGCCTGCTCAAAGGAAAAGTTTCGGGCGCGAGAAAAATCATCAACCCATTCGAAGTCGAAAATTTTATCGGTATATTCCTTCGCGATTTCCTTTGTTCTATCCGTTGATCCGGTATCGACAATGATAATTTCATCCACAAGGTCTTTAACGCTATCCAAACATTGTCTTAATACTTCTTCCTCATTTTTAACAATCATACATAAACTGATGCTAACCATCTGCTCACCACCATTTCGTAATTTCCCTTATCAGTATATGAAACTGGATGGAAGATGAATTTGCAACTGCCCATAAAAAGGGAGCTTTGGCGGTTTTCATAGGAGTTCGTTGCCGATGATGAAACCTTTTGCATTGATTTTACCGATTTGCTTCAATCCATGATCACAAATAAAGTAAACCGGTCGTTGGCAATACCCCATCGACCTCTTGTTTGTTAAATAGTTCACTAGCTTTATTGGAGCTATTGTGTTATATTTATTTCGTCTTCAGCGTACCTTTAACTCAAAGACGGAAAATGACCGTTCAATACTACCCGAACCTATTTCCTTCTTACGGAGGGTAAAGATTAAACAACCAGAATACAAAAAGGAGAGAAAGAATGGGATTTACATTATACGGCCCCTATCATATTTCCTGGCTTGTCATAAGTTTGTTATCTGTCCTTCTGACAAGCAAATTTTTTCTGGGATTGAATGATAAGGGGAAAAGAATTTTGCAGCTGAGTCTTGGGTGGTTTCTATTATTCTTTGAACTTTATAAAGATATTTATCTGATGTTTCGGGGGGAATTTAACATAGGATATTTGCCCCTTGATTTGTGCGGCATGGCTATTTTTGCCATTTTATATCATGCCTATACAAATAATCCTTTTGTTGGTGAAATGCTCTATAATTTATTTTTGCCTGGAGCCATAGCGGCCCTTTTATTTTCCAACTGGACCCACCGCTCCATGTTTGAATTTATGTCTTTTTTTAGTTTTATCTTTCATATCGTTATTGTCGTCTATTGTATAATGGTACTTCGCTCGGGAATTATAAGACCCCATGTGAAACGGATTTGGAGTTCGGTACTGTTTTTGGCGATCGTCGCCCCCATTATTTACCCGTTAAATAAACTTTGGGATACAAATTATCTGTTTCTGAATGTTCCATCTCCAGGTTCTCCCCTCGTACCTTTGGAGAAAATCTTCGGAAACCCGGGATATTTGTTTGGTCTTGCATTACTGATTGCAATTATTTGGATTATCATGTATTTGCCTTGGTATCATAAATCAAAAAATGCTTAGGTTTTTCTATTCCACCTAACAAAACAATAAAAAAGGAAAACCTCCTCTTTATCAATCAATTTAAAAAGAGGAGGTTTTTCTATGTTGATGATTTACCTTCATATCAGGATTTTTTTGTATGGATTTCGTAAGCTTCCCGGTCAATGACGCTATGGATTTCGCCAATGTATTCGGTATATTTGTCGGGATGGCAGAAACCTTCTTTAAAACGGTAAAGGCCATTGGATTTGTCGAGATAGAAGACGCCGCCAAAATCATAGCGGTCCTTCCCTTGTTCAAGAGCCCATTTGATCATTTCCCACTGTACCAAATAAGGAGCCATCAAATTCCTTTTCTCATTGGAACTACCGCCATAGGCATACCATGTTTTATCCCCGTAACTGATGGCAAGGGCTCCGGCAATAATATCCCCTTCATGCTCTGCCAGGTATACCCGGATGTGGTCGCCAAAGGCCTTTAACATCCGTTCAAAGTATGCATAGGGGCGATAGGAAATACCGTGACGATGACTCATGATTTCATATAAATTGTAAAACTCTTTTAAATCCTCGATGGATTGGCTGTAGGTAACCTTTACCCCTTTGCGAGCTGCCAAACGGATATTATAACGGGTTTTCGAATGGAAACTGTTTAAAAGTTCTTCCTCCGTTTTATTTTTTAGATCCAATACCATATTATATCTTGGTTGGATTGTATCCTTCGAGGAGACATTTCGGTTCTTCACCTCATAGCCCAATTCCGAATATTGGACATGCAATTCTTCGGAGAAGGGGATTTCCGGATCAATAATCAATACAAAGGCATTATGTTCCTTGACATACTTGACTGCTTCTTTCATTAAACGATCCACCAATTGCACATCCCGCGGATCGCAAACAGGTCCACGGCATGCATAGGCCAATTTCTTCTCACCGACGGCATTAACCATCAGGATGGACATCGCCGCAATGATTTCTCCCTCTTCTTCCAGGTAAACATACAATGGGGTCCAGTTATTTTTTACTTGGGACCAAGCAAGATCCTGAGTTGCCGTGGCAAAGGGAGAGTTTTTAATGTAATCTTCATACTTCTTTAATTCTTGTTGATTGGACAGGTTAACGACTGGCATTTATCCGATCTTTCCTTTCAAAATATTGATCAAAGCGCTTTTCATAGTCTTTATAGTATTTATGAATATACCAGGAACGCTTTATGGAAGTGTCCTTTTCATATTCAAGGGTCGTGCAGTATTTCTTTTCCTTTATCAACTTTTTCATGTAATTGACTGAATCCGGGTCTTCCACATATTTCAATGCAACCTTTTTGGAAACTCCAAGCCATAGATGTTCCGTTTTTGCATACACGACAGGGGATTTCTTTCCATAAACAAGGTCCTCGGCAACAAACTTCCCGAGATTATATCCGCTTCCGGTCGTGAAAAAGCTGCTTCTTCCCTGCCGCAAGTTGATTTCAAAAACTTTATATTTTCCATCCCTGGCATCGTATTTCATATCGAAATTGGCAAGACCTTTATATCCGATTGCTTCCAGGAAATGCTGGAATTGCTTGTAAATATGCTCATTATATTCATTAACGATGGCAACATAGTTTCCAATTAATGAGGGGGTGCAATCCTCGAGTAAAGGACGACCCAAACACATCATTCTTACTTTGCTGTTTTGGTCAACATAGGCATTCAAAACCCGCATATTGGAATCATCGCCGGGAATGAAATCCTGAACAATCATTGTCCCCTGATAAGTGGAGGAGTATATCCGTTCCAGCACCTTTTGCAATTCCTCTTCGTTTTGGAGAATATACGCCTTCTTTTTCCCCGGAAAACTTGCCTCCAAATATTGAATGCTATCTGCCGGTTTTAAGGCAATGGGAAAAGAAAAAGGGTTTTGGAAAGATTTATAGTTATCCTTTGTCACAAAAGCTGTGGCAGGATAATCCAATCCGTGCTTTTCACATAACTGATAGAACTTGTCCTTATAAAGCAATTCATCAATCAATTCCGGGTCCACAAAGGGGAGCTCATAATAAGGCGCCAGTGCCTTTTTATTCCGGATTACCAACTCTGCATAACCATCACTGCTTGCCACCAAAACCAGCTTTTTTGCCTTGGATTGAAGTTTTTTTGCAATGTTAATCATAATCTTTGGAAACTGGTCGGGGTCATCCAATTGATCCACTACCTCAATGGTCGTGATCTTGGACAAATTTGTCATAAACAGGCGACCTTTTCCGACGCAATAGCTTTTTACCCCATACTCCATATGAAAGGACCGGGCCATCCCGTATGCGTTATTGTCCGTTCCTAGTATCACGGGGATGAAATCTTGTTTTTCCAAATTTCTCACCCTTTTTCTTAGTTATAACTTTTTTCATACTTTCATTATGATCGGCAAATGATGTCGTTTCAAAAAATGAAGATGGCGAATAGGAGAAAATGACTTCTCCACTATGTAAATCCAACAATATTGTGCATTTTTATTATGTATGTCACCATTTATATTAATTGCTTAAAGCTATGCATGACATTCCTTATTATAATATCAACAAGTAATAGAGCATCCATACTGCCTGTCCAATTGTAAGTTCATGGCTGTATACATTGGTATATGAGGTAGAAAAATGATTTCCTCTTATTTTTGCACAATGATTTTGTACTTAATCCTTTTTGCCGGAAATTACATCTTATTTTGGGATCTTTAACGGCGGAACAAAGACGTTTCCTATTACAAAAAAAGATGGAAGTCCTTCATTCTTCCAACTCCTATTTTGCATCAAGGATATATTCCTGACCTAAAAAAGCATGCATGTTTATTATACCATTAACATAGAACATGAAAATCATTTTATTTTTGCCCAATAACAATCTTATGTCTTCAAGTCAGTACCGGACACAGGGAAACCGTAGTCCCCCATTGGTAAGGGGAAACCATTCCGATTCTACTTACGTCATCGGATTCCATCTCAGGCATGGTGAGTCTCCTCTTCAATTCTTCAAAAATATCAATTATTTTTACATTAACATCCAAAAAAGGATTTATCTATCCAAATCTAGAATATATAGATAGACTTGAAAGGAGGATATTATGAAACCACCAGTAGCAAAACAAATACCCTATGTACATGAATTGCATGGGGATAAACGACAGGACGATTATTATTGGCTAAAGGACCGTTCGAACCCGGAGGTCATCCGATATCTCGAGGAAGAAAACAAGTACTATGAGGAAATCATGCGCCCCTTGGAAAAAGAAGTGGAAAACATTTATCAGGAGATGGTTGCCCGGGTGCCCGATTCGGAAGTAGATGTACCAATCCAACACGGAAATTACTTTTATTATTCCCGGATGGACAAAAATCTCCAATACCCCATTTTTGCCCGAAAAAAGGCGCAAAACCGGGATTCGCTCAATGACGCTTCGGAAGAAATTATCCTTGACTTAAATGAATTGGCTGGGGAAGGGGAATATTTGAATGTTACTGTCCTTCGTCCAAGTCATGATCATAATCTCCTTGCTTATCTGGAAAACCGGGATGGTTCCGACCGCTTTACCGCCTATGTTAAGGATCTCGTAACCGGAGAACTTTTGCCGGATGTAATTCCCAATGTTTATATTTCCTATAGTCTGGAATGGTGCAATTGCGGAAAATATTTGTTCTATGTTACCGTCGATGAACAGCAACGCCCGTACCGGTTATATCGCCATGCATTAGGTAGCGATTGGACTGAAGACGAACTCATCTACGAAGAAACGGACCCGACCTTTACCCTGTTCATTTCCAAATCCCAAAGCGGGAAATACATTTTTATTCATTCCAATTCCAGTACCACCAGCGAAATCCGCCTTTTGGATGCGGATGCCCCGTTAAGTGAGCCGAGAGTGGTTGATTTTCGCCGGGAAGGCATCGAATACGATGTGGAGCATTGGGGCGATGACCTTTTGATTTTAACGAATGAAGGGGCATTAAACTTCCAATTGTTACGCGCTCCCCTTAAGGACCTAACCCAAAGGGAACAGGTTATCGAGTATAATGAACAACGGTACTTGCAGGGGATTTATCCTTTCCGGGAAAAACTCCTCCTTACAGGCCGGGAAAATGGTTTAACCCAAATTTGGGTCCTTCAAGGAAAAGAATTGATCCCTCTTGAATGGGATGAACCGATTTATACAGTAGGAATACTTGGCAATCAAAGCTATGATGCAAAAGAAGTCTTGATTCGTTACGAATCCTTCTTAACTCCCAAGACTACCTATGGATATGATCTTGTAACGGGTAAAAGGCAATTATTGCAAGTAGCACCGGTAAACGGACATTATGATCCTTCCTATTACCAGCAGGAACAGCTATGGGCTGTAGCTGAAGACGGGGTAAAAGTTCCTCTAAATGTAGTATATCGGAAAGGGGTTTTGGACAAAGGACCCGCCCCCCTTATTCTCCATGGGTATGGTTCTTACGGTGCCAACAGCAATCCATATTTCAGCCCATATCGGTTACCGATTCTAGATCGAGGGGTTATTCTGGTTACCGCTCAAATCCGTGGCGGCTCTGAAATGGGACGACATTGGTATGAAGACGGAAAAATGCAGAAAAAACGGAATACCTTTACCGATTTTATTGCTGCTGCAAAACACCTGATCGGGCTTGGCTATACCACTCCTGAAAAATTGGCGGCAAGAGGAGGGAGTGCCGGAGGTCTTCTTGTTGGTGCCGTTGCCAATATGGCAGGGGAATTGTTCCGTGTAATCGTGGCAGAGGTGCCTTTCGTCGATGTCGTTACCACCATGCTTGATGAAACGATTCCGCTAACCACCCTGGAATGGGAAGAATGGGGAAATCCGAAAAATGAAGAGGATTATTTCTATATGAAATCCTATAGCCCCTATGACAATGTGGTCGCAAAGGATTATCCGCACATGTACGTTACTGCAGGCCTAAATGATCCGCGGGTTGGTTACTTTGAGCCGGCCAAATGGGTGGCAAAACTTCGGAAATTGAAAACCGATCCAAATACAATCATTCTGAAAACCCATATGGGAGCAGGACACTTCGGTTCTTCAGGCCGATTCAATCAATTAAAGGAATCCGCCGAATGCTATGCTTTTATCCTAGATAAGATCGTTAAATAAAGATAAGATAAGCCCCCAATAGGTGATAGACCAATGTTTCGTACACTTGGACTGTCGCCCCGGGGGATTTTTTTATTATTGATTTATAAAAAATAAGTTTGCTAGCCCTAATTCCCGCTTCTCATGTCTCCATTTTTTGTCTTGTTTCATTATCCACCAGGTTTCGGAGGAACTCCATTTTCGGATCAAAAGTGGCGTATTCTTTTCCGTAAGTGAGATTGAACCCATAATCAAAATCAGGTGGATTCTTCCCTTGATTATGCTGGATTATGGTTTCGATTTTATCCAATGCTTTAACGAATTTCGCTTCATCTGTTTTTCCTTCATAATATTCCTGCCATATAGATAGAATTTCTTCCCGGATTCCTACAGGAAGGGACTCCAATAGTTTCGTCACTCCCGATAATTCTTTCCTGTATTTCTCCCCTTTATCGACTTCATATTTTGCCGAAACATCCCCCTCATAGACTTCACCAAAATCATGGATCAAAGCCATGGAAAGGACTTTGAAAAAATCAAGATTCGGAAATTCATCCTTTAGCACCAGGGCGAATACCGCAAGTCTAAAGGAATGTTCGGCAACGCTCTCCTCTCTTCCCGTTGTGGTCCAGGCGGTTCTCGGGTTTGATTTAAGCTTGTCCAATTCTTTAATAAATGAAAGGATTCCTTCATATTTTCCCAAAAAACCATCTCCATTCCAAAAGACATTTTCTTTAAAAAGACTACCATAAAATGCTTAAAAAATTAGCGTTTTTTTTGCTTTACAAAATGCTCCCGTATCCAATATACTTTTTCTTATCTCCTAAAAGGGGACAAAAATCGACGGCCTTTTTTCAAAAAATCTACAATGACGGAGAATAAGAAACATGATGACATTCAGAAAAGCGACTGAACAAGACCTCGATCAAATTATGCATATTATTGATCAAGCAAAGATCTATTTCAAGGAAAACCATATCGATCAATGGCAAAACCAATACCCCAATCCCGACATCATCATGAAAGATATTGAAAACGGCTACACCAATGTATTGATCCAAGATGACAAGATTGTTGCAACGGCCAGTATAACCTTCGACACTGCAGAAAACTATGAAACTATTTATGAAGGAAAATGGCGTTGGGACGGGCACTATGCCACAATCCAACGACTTGCCGTGGATCAGAATTGTAAAGGCAAGGGCCTTTCCTCATTGGTCATCAAATATGTCGAGGAAATGTGCGTGGAAAGAGGGGTAAAAAGCATTCGGGTTGTCACCCATGAAAACAATTATCCGATGCAAAAGGTTTTGTATAAAAATAATTTCGAGCATTGCGGCTATGTCATTGTGCGCGGCAGTGAGAAACGAATAGCCTTTGATAAGGTTTTATAAATTTCGAACATTCCCATATTCATGGATTTTTAAGGTGGCGTAATCTAGCTTGAAACAATCAGTTGTACTAGATAAAAAGAAAAACATCCCTTATTTTTTTGAAATTCTTTTCAAAGATAAAATATTTGCGGTTTCACTCCTTCTTGCCTTGGTCAGCTGCTTAATCCGTCCGCCAAAGCTGGAGTCGATCAATTTTCCGGTTTTAATTAGTTTATTTAATTTAATGATTGCCACAAAAGCTTTGGAAGAACTAAGAATCTTGGACAAGCTGGCCATCGGGATCATTAACAGGTGCAATAACAATCAGACGGTTTCTGCCATTCTCATTTTCCTTTGCTTTTTCAGTTCAATGGTTGTAACCAATGATGTAGCTCTATTAACCTTTGTACCGCTGACATTAATCATAAGCAAGAAAACGGAAACTCCCATGATGGAGACCATCATCCTGCAAACGATTGCCGCCAATGTCGGCAGCAGCCTGACTCCCATGGGAAATCCGCAAAATCTTTTTATTTATTCCCATTATGGTTTAAGACCTACTGCTTTTTTCTTTACGGTTTTCTTGATGGCTATTGTTGGAGCAATTACATTATTTTTGCTTATTCATAGATTCCCGAAGCAGGAGTTGAAGGTCGAGCTTGCCCGGGTTTCCATTAAAGACCGAAAAAAAGCGCTGATGTGGGGATTGGTGATGGCTATTACCATTGCTTCAATCTTCGGGCATATTAGTGATTGGTTAGCCCTAATCGTAACAATGGCAGCGGCCCTCTTATTCCAGCGAAACCTGCTATTTAAAGTGGATTATTATCTCCTATCCACCTTTATTTGCTTATTTATTTTTATCGGAAATATTTCAGATACAACACTGGTTCAAGATTTTGCAAGGGAAGGCTTAAAAACATCCGGTTCTGTTTTTCTTACTTCCATTCTGGCGAGTCAGTTGATCAGTAATGTTCCGGCTTCCATTCTTCTCGGGGAATTTACCACCAATTGGAAACCTTTATTGCTGGGAGTTAATATCGGCGGCTTGGGAACCATCATAGCCTCCATGGCAAGCGTCATTTCCTTTAAATTTTATATTGCAAATCATCCTGATGAATCAAAAAAATATATCCTTACCTTCAGTCTCTATAACTTCGGCTTGCTTGCCCTATTTGCAGGTATCCACTATTTCATTCTCCCATTCTTATGATTTAAAATTTCTCGCATAAAAAAATCAAATCTAAAGGACTGCATGAAAGAAATGCGGTCCTTTTTTGATTTTCATGCAAAATGTCAGGAAATGAACCGACAAATTCATTTGACAACCGTGTATATAAAGTCTATAGTGTATATATACAATATATACACTTATGAATTGGGGAAAGCTATGAATATTATCATTAGCAATTCAAGTGACAAGCCTATTTATGAACAAATTTACATGCAAATTAAAGGGCAAATTATGAACGGAGAGTTAAAGGAAGGTGAACTGCTGCCTTCAATCCGGGTCCTTGCCAAGGAATTGAGGGTCAGTGTCATTACTACCAAACGAGCCTATGAGGAACTGGAACGGGACGGATTTATCGAAGTTGTTCAAGGAAAGGGAACCTTTGTTGCCCGGCGGAATCTCGATTTTATTCGGGAAGAGCAATTGAAACTGATTGAAGAGATGATGCAAAAATCGGTGGATATCGCAAAAACAAGCAATGTTTCTTTGGAGGAACTAGTCGAATTGATCACTCTTATTTATAAAGGAGAATAAAATATGGAGGCATTATTGGAAGTAAAACAATTAACGAAAAACTATCAAAATTTTACCCTCGATCGGGTTGATTTGACCATCCCAAAGGGCAGCATTGTCGGCTTCATCGGTGAAAATGGCGCGGGAAAAACCACGACAATCAAAGCTATTATCGGTGCCATCCATAAGGACGCCGGTGAAGTGTACCTCTTAGGAAAGCCCTTTGACAGGGGGAAAAAGGATCTTATGCAGGAAGTCGCCGTTGTAATGGAAGGAAGCTTCTTTAACGATGAACTGACACCGAACCAAATTGCCCATATTTTACGGGGATTGTACAGAAAATGGAAGGATGAAACCTTTCATCGCTATCTGCAGAAATTTAAATTACCTCCCTCGAAAAAAGTAAAAGAATTTTCGAAGGGAATGCGCATGAAACTGTCCATAGCCATTGCTCTTTCCCATGATGCTAAACTTTTAATATTGGACGAGCCGACCAGTGGCCTGGATCCGATTGTCCGAAGCGAAATTCTTGAGATTTTCCAGGACTTTATCATTGACGAAAATCGTTCCATCCTACTTTCTTCCCATATTACAACGGATCTGGAGAAGATTGCCGATTATATTGCCTTCATCCATAACGGGAAAATCCTGCTGAACGAAACGAAGGACGATCTTCTTTATAACTACGGTCTGGTCAAATGCAGTTTTGACCAATTTAAAAAGCTGGATGAGTCCAAGGTCATTGGATATAAGAAGGGTTCATTTTCGATTGAAGCATTGGTACGGGATAAAAAGGTGGTCCAAAGAAATCACCCTGACCTTTTGGTGGAAAATCCGACCATTGAAGATATAATGCTATATTTCGTAAGAGGTGACCATTCATGATCAGCTTATTAAAAAAGGATTTTTATAATTTACGTAGTTATTTAAAAACCATTCTTATTTTGGTTGTTTTCTTCACGCTTTTAGGATTTCTGAAAATAGAGATGTACGATTCCAGTTTTCTTTCAGGAATGCTTATTATTATCTTTACCATGATTCCCATTGCTTCTTTTACTTATGATCTGCAGTCGAAATGGGATGCCTTTTGCCAAACCTTGCCGGTTACAAGGAAGGAAATTGTTCTTGGAAAATATATCTTATCCCTCCTGACCATCGGTATTGGATTTGTCCTTTCCTTTATTATGAATATTGTTTATTCTTTATGGATGAAAGAACCGGTGGATATCAGTATGATTATCTCCTCCAACGGAATGGTTTCTGCGGTGGGGATTATCATTCAATCGATTATATTACCCCTTATTTATAAATTTGGTGTTGAAAAGGGACGGATTATTCTAATCATAGTCTGTTTGGCTCCTACCTTCCTTTTCATGTCTTTAGGAGAAGGTGTTATGGGCAAACTAGCCCAATGGGATTGGCAGGTCATTTCCTATGCGTTCCCTGTTTTTGCCCTTGGAATAATGGTTCTGTCCTACACCATTTCTTATAAAATTTACAACGCCAAAGATTTTTAATCTTATTCTTGGCGCCTGCATTAGCCTGAAAAAGCCGGTTTTCAAAGTTGATTATCTTAAAATTATCTTAAAATAAAGCAATCTTGGGGGATCCGAAAGGTCAGACTGAACTGACCCTAAGGTCC
>NICF_comb_assmDRAFT_10001915_pt1 | contig 16153 bp, 13 predicted proteins | sample NewIslPassag4_SG_FD_11279 | JGI IMG/M metagenome (IMG submission 11279) | reverse complement strand
AACAAAACGTACAGGGACTGCATATGATTGACGCTGCCATGAGAGAGGGTGAGTTTCCCCAAAGCCGGCTTTGAATTCGCGCTGGTCCAGACTCGCTTTGTGCCAGCTACGACGCGGAAAATCAGTTGGAAGCCATAACGCTTGCGTCCGCCCTTGCAGCCGTCACCCAAAAAATCAAACTCATTGCCGCTGTGCTGCCCGGATTATGGCATCCGGGATGGTGGCCAAGATGATTTCTACGCTGGATCAGATCAGCCATGGTGGGCAGCGGTCAATGTGGTCAGCGGGTGGTTCAAGGGCGAATTCCACGCGTTCTGCGAACCGTGGCTGGATCACGATGAACGGTACAGGCGTTCGGAAGAATTCATCCGCGTTCTCAAACAGATGTGGTCCGAAGAAGAGACCGTGTTTTCGCGGCGATTTCTACCGGATTAACGGCGGTGCGCTTTGCCGGTCAGGCGTCGCCGGAACGGCAGGGGATGTGGGCGAATTTCGATTTTGTGAATCTTGTGCAGTACAATGATGGGTTCAAGACAGGACTCATCGGAACGGCGGAACAGGTGGCCGATCGGATCATCGAGCTGAAAAAGATGGGCGTCGATCTTTACAAAACCTCCTTTCTTTCGTCAAAGGATTCGATAGACGGGCTGTCGAAATGTTGATGCAGGAAACGCGGCGCAGCAAATGCAGCCCGGATTTTTATCACGACGGAGAAAGGGAGGAATCGGGGATGGGCTATGATCCTGTTTTTCTGGGAGAACGGCACGAAGTTCCTCTGCCTGTGCTGCTGGGAAAAACGGCGGAAGACGCGTTGGAAAACGGGAGGGTGTACGACTTTACCCACTTCTCCATTGTGATGAACAAACGGCGAAAGTTTGCGGTTTATTCTGCTGCATGCGTGGATAAAAGCCGATTCGTCAACATACCGCGCACCAACCGGTTGTGGCATCTGGATGACCGCATCGGGGCAATGAATCAGGTCGGGCCGGAATACTATGCGCAAAATGACTATGACAAGGGGCATCTGACGCGCAGAAGAGACGTATGCTGGGGAGAGCGGCACGAAGCGGAAAAAGCCAACCGGGACTCGTTCTGCTATGCCAATATCGTCCTGCAGCACCACAACTTCAACACGGGGGTGTGGAACTGTCTGGAGGATTGGATTCTGAACCGTATGGAAAGCGAGAAAAAATTAATCGTGTATACCGGGCCGATTTTCAGGGAGGACGACGAAGAGTACTGCGGCGTGCGGGGCCAACCGGGCTGCCAGGTGAAAATTCCCTTCGGCTTCTGGAAAAGCGTGTTTTTCGTGGATGGGCAGCACCGGTTGAAAAGTTTGTCGTTTCTCATTCGCCAAAGTCCGGAGCGGTTCAACGACGCCTGTGAGTATCGGCGACTGCAGACGTATCAGGTGCCGCTGACCACCATTACCAGAGAAACGGAGCTGCTGTTCAAACACACGCTCTATGAGGCAAATCCCCTGTACTTCTGGCCGTACCGTCTGGCTGCCGCCGGCTGCTTGGTCACACCGGAGAGACATCTGATTACCCAACCAGCCGACATCATTATGGATCGGAAGAAATCAGTGACGGATTGAATAAAACCGGTCGTTTGTGGACTGTCCCCTGCTCTCGCAGGGGACGGTTTTTTGTCTTCCCGCCAAGGTTATCATCGACACGGTACAGGACGTCAAGATGTCATCCGCTACAATTCCTCAAGGATGTCCGTTGCAATCAGCGAATACCCCGACGGCCGCTTGGCTGCTGCGCGGTCACCGGCGGACCCGTGGAGCCAGACGGCGAGACATGCTGCGTGGTCGGCGGGAAGTCCTTGGGCGAGCAATCCGCCAATCATTCCGGCCAGGACATCGCCGGCGCCGCCGGTCGCCATTCCGGGGTTGCCGGTCGGGTTTATGTACACGCTGCCGTCCGGTGCAGCGACTACCGTACCGGCTCCTTTCAGCACCAGCGTCAGTCGGTGGCGACGGGCATAGGAGCGGGCCAGCTCGATCCGGTTCTGCTGTACCTCGCTTGTCGTCACGTTGGCAAGTCGGGCCATCTCGCCGGGGTGAGGGGTCAGGATGGTGGGGGGTTCGCGCTTCGGCCAGGATGAGAGGTCAGCGTCAGCCAGAATGTTCAAGGCGTCGGCATCCAGGACCAGCGGACTGTTCGTCTCCTCCCACAGCATGCGCAGCCAGTCCGCATCGCCGGGAAAGCGTCCCAGCCCCGGGCCAATGACAGTGACGCAGCGGCTGCGGACCAGTGCGATCAGCTTTGCCCGGGCTTCCGGCAGATTCCACTTCCCGGGAAGCCCGGCCAGCATCACTTCGGGTACATGTCCGATCAGCGCGGGGAGGAGTGCGTCGGGCATTACCCAGGTCACCAGCCCGCTGCCTGCACGAAGCGCTGCTTTGCTGCAGAGCAGCCCGGCCCCGCTCATCTCTCGGCTGCCTGCCACGACAAGCACGTGTCCGTAGGTTCCCTTGTGGGTGTCGGCTTGACGCGGCAATCGCGGATCCAGCCGGAACCGTTCGCGAAACAATTGTTCGCCGAGCAGGAAGGTTTGGATGCCGAATGTGTCGGCAAGTGACGGCCAGATACCGATGGGGCGTACGACGACCTCTCCCGCCTTGTCCAGGCCGCCTGTCTGAACCAGCCCCCGTTTGAGAAAAGCGAGGGCCACCGTGCGCACTGCCCGAATGCAGGGATCGTGGGGCACGCCGGTATCCGCGTCCAGACCGCTGGGAATGTCGGCGGAAATGATCGGCAGCCCGCTCGCGTTCGCTTCCCGGATCAGATCCGCGTAGGGGCCGCGCGGCGCGCCTTTGCTGCCCGTCCCCAACAGCGCGTCGACGATTCCGTCAAATGAGCGCCAATCAACAGGGGAAGTGCCGTACACGATGGAGGGTATCCCCAATCGCCGCGCGATTTCCTGCTGCCGCGCGGCTTCCCCTGTCAACTGTTCCGGCGATTGTGCAAAAAGGAGGGTGACGTCTACGCCGTTTTCCATCAGATGCCGCGCCGCCACCAGTCCGTCACCGCCGTTGTTCCCTTTTCCGACGAGGATCGCCCAGCGGGGGGGTCGTTTCCCTTTGTCAATCCCGTGAGTGCGGGAATACTCCTGAACGTCGCGGGCGATGGCGCTGCCCGCGTTTTCCATCAGTACGGCGGCAGGAATGCCGATAACGTCGATTACATGCCGGTCCATCTTTTGCATCTCTTCGGCGGTTACCACATACATGGATCGCGGACTCCTTTCCCAAAACGACTTCGTGTGACCTCATCATACCACAGGGAAGGGGATTTGATGGTCGATTTTGCCTGTGCGGCGGGTTCTCCTGCAATCGGACGTCAAGGCAAGATTAAATCAAAGGAGTGTGGATCATCCCCGGCGGAAATAGCTGAAGAAAAGGAAAAAAATTCATTGACAGCACCGTGCGAGGCCGATAGTATAAGTATTAACAGAAAATAAAGAATAGACTGAACTGAGAACATGGTTTTATATGATAAAACATGACTGATTCCGCCGCCTGTGCATGGCAAATTTTTTTCTTTGAAAGAATGACAGCGCTTTCCATCGTGCACTGACGGGTGTTTGTGGACATGATGCTGTGCCTGTGTTGTGCCGTTATTGTAAAACATAGTTTTATATTATAAAACAATAAATCCATTCCTGAGGAGGTTGTCCTATGCCATTCCTGTCGCCAAAAGCAGAACACTCCCTACAGGCCAGGCACAATATTCGCTGGACGGTCGTGGTGTGGTTGTTGATCGGCGGAATCATCAATTACCTGGACAGGGCCAACTTGTCCATCGCCGCGCCGGAAATGATGAAGGAACTGGGGCTGAGCAAAACCGATATCGGGCTTCTGGGAACGGTGTTTTCCTGGTCGTACGCGCTGATGCAGCTTCCTTCGGGATGGCTGGTTGACCGCTTTGGAGCCAAAAAGGTGTATTCCATCGCCGTGATCTGGTGGAGTCTCGCAACGATGATGACAGGTGCCGTGAGCAAACTGTCTTCCCTGATCGGTACCCGCCTGCTGCTCGGCATCGGAGAAGCTCCCTGTTTCCCGACGGCGGCCAAGATCACGTCGTACTGGTTTCCGAAAAAAGAACGCGGCCTGGCTACAGGGATTTGGGACTCCTCGTCCAAATGGGGTCCGGCGATTGCGCCGCCAATCCTCGTGTTCCTGCTGATCAGCTTCGGCTGGCGGGCGCTGTTTTACATCACAGGCTTGCTCGGCATCGTGTTTGTGATCTTCTTCCTCATCTTCTACAAAAATCCGGAGAACAGCCGCAAACTGTCCCCCGAAGAACGTGCCTATATTCAGTCCGACGGAGCCGGAACCGAGCAGGGCATTCAGCAGTCCGGCATCAAATGGCGCACCCTGTTTACATACCGAAGCGTATGGGGGATGATTCTCGGCTTTTTCTGCACCATCTGGATCTGGAACATCTTTCTCATTTTCCTCCCTCTCTATCTGGTAGAAGTTCACCACATCTCACTGACGGAGCTGGGGATATACGCCAGCATTCCATGGATCGGCGGAATCTTCGGCAATATCTTCGGCGGGTATCTGACGAAAAAACTGGCGGACAAGGGAATCGCCGAGCCGATGCACGCCAAACGGATGCTGATCGGCATTTGCGCCCTGGCTGCCGCCGCCGTCGTCGTGATCATTCCATTCGTGCACGGCATTGGGACAACGATTACGCTGATGACATTGGCTGTCTGCTTTATCTCGGCGATTACCGGCAGTGCGTGGGCGCTTGCCGGAGATATCGCTCCCCCGTCAATGGTAGCGTCGGTCGGTTCGATTCAAAACTTTGGCGGTTATTTTGGCGGCGCGTTCTCCCCGGTTGTCGCCGGAATGATCGTTGATACGACCGGTTCGTATGCGCTCGCCTTTATATCGGGAGGCGTAATCGCCGGATGCGCAGCATTGTGTTACTGGTTGCTTGTCAAAAAACCGATTGAGGAAAAGCAGGCCTGATCGATCGTTTGCATACATCTGCATACATCGCGTGAGGAGGATGGATATGAAGCCGCATGTGTATGTAACTGTGCCGATTCCGGCGCAAGTGGAAGCGTATCTGGCGGAGCACTGCGAATACCGCAAGTGGGAGGGAGAGGCCCCGATTTCCCGCGAGGAGCTGCTGCGGGAGATTGCCGATGCGGAAGGGTTGCTGACAGTCGGCGGGCGGATCGACAGCGAACTGTTGGACCATGCGCCCAGGCTGAAAGTCGTCAGCAATATCTCCGTCGGCTACAACAATTTTGACCTGGCAGCGATGAAACGGCGCGGCGTGATGGGGACAAATACGCCGCATGTACTGGACGAGACGGTGGCAGATCTGGCGTTTGCGCTGATCCTGTCCGCTGCCCGCCGCATCCCCGAGCTGGACCGGCTCGTCAAGGACGGCAAATGGGAGAGGAAGCACGACGAGTGGCTCTTTGGGCTGGATGTGCACGGCAAAACGCTGGGCATCATCGGCCTGGGCCGGATCGGCGAAGCGATCGCCAGGCGGGCTGTACACGGCTTTCGCATGAATGTGCTGTACCACAATCGCCGCCGTAAACCGGAAGCGGAGCAAACGCTGGGGATCACCTACTGTTCCTTGGAAGACCTACTGCGGCAGTCCGATTTCGTCCTGCTGATGGTCCCGCTGACCGAGCAGACGAGGCGCATGATGGGCCGCGAACAGTTTGCGCTGATGAAACCGACCGCGATTTTCATCAACACGTCGCGCGGTGGGACGGTAGACGAGGCCGCCCTGATCGAAGCATTGCAGGAGAAACGGATCTGGGGTGCAGGACTCGACGTCTTTGAAGAAGAGCCGACGCCGCCTGACAATCCGCTGCTGCGCATGCCCAATGTCGTAACGCTGCCGCATATTGGCTCGGCTACACGCGAGACGCGGTTGGCCATGGCAAAGCTGGCGGCGCAAAATCTCGTTGCCGCACTGCTCGGGAAACGGCCGCCCAATCTCGTCACCGAATGAAGGTGTGGCTGCGAGCATGAAATAAAACTTGGTTTTGTCATATCAAACAAGCGATGCTAGGTGGGATGTCAAGTGAAAAAACGTCTGTTGACCCTGTCCATCGCGGCGGCGGTGCTGCTCTCCGGCTGCGGAGCGCAGCAAACGACAGGCAGCGGTTCGCCGGGGGCAGGGAGCGGTGCCAAGACGCACACGTTGAAAGTGGCCAACTACTTCGCGACCGACCATCCGCAGAACGTGGCCCTGCGCGAAAAGTTCAAACCGATGGTGGAAGAAATGTCGGGCGGCACGCTGAAGGTGCAAATCTTCGACAACAGCCAGCTGGGGGCGGAGAAGGAATTTTACGACGGGGTGCGCAACGGCACCATCGAAATGGGAATCCCGGGCTTGATCATGCAGGCGGACATTCCCAAGCTGGCTGTGGGTGAGTGGCCGTTTTTGTTCAAGGATTTTGCCCATGCCAAAGCGGTCTTTACCGGCCCGATCGGCGAAGAGCTGACAGAAGAACTGGAGAGCAAACACGGCGTGCATCCGCTGGCGTGGAGCGCCAACGGTTTTCGGATGTTCTCCAGCAACCGGCCGATCAGCAAGCTGGATGATTTCAAAGGACTGCGTCTGCGCATGCCCAACATCCCCAACTACATTCGGCTGGGCCAACTGCTGGGGGCCAATGTGACGCCGATGCCCATCTCCGAAGTGTTTACGGCGCTGGAACAACGTGTAGTAGACGGACAGGACAACCCGATCGCCACCCTGAGAGCCTCAGGCTGGTACGAAGTTCAGTCGGATGTGCTGGAGTCCCGCCACATGTTCAGCCCCAACCTGTACATCATCAACGCGAAATTGTGGAACGAGCTGACGCCCGAGCAGCGGCAGATCATCGAGCAGGCCGCAAAAGCGTCGGCCGACTACGAGTGGGAGCTGATGGAAAAGAGCTACGAAGCGGACAAAGCCTTTCTCCAGGAACACGGCATCCGCTTCACGACGCCTGACGATTCGTTCCGGCAGGCGATGGAAGCCGCGGCTCAGCCGCTCTATGACGAAATTTATCAGACGTATCCGTGGGCAAAGGAAATGGTAGAAAAAATCAAGGCTGCGGCCAAGTAGGGCGGGCAGGCTGACAAGAAAGGGGGAGGTTTTGTGGAAAATGTCCTGCACTTCTTGAATCGGGTGCTGAATGGCGTCACTGCGGTTTCGCTGGCAGTGATGGCCATTCTCGTATTCGGCAACGTCGTGCTGCGGTATGTCTTTAATTCGGGCATTACCTGGTCCGAAGAAATGTCGCGCTTCCTGTTTGTCTGGATGACGTTTTTGGGGGCCATCAGTGCGTTGAAAGACAATGAACACTTAGGAGTAGACATATTCGTCAAGAAGCTGTCGCCCCGGATGAAAAAAGCGGTGTTTGTGCTGACCAACGGGATCCTGCTCTACGTGCTGTGGCTGGTATTGGACGGCAGTTGGAAAATGACGCTGATCAACATGGACAGTATGGCACCGGCGACGGGATTGCCGCTCGCGTGTGTGTACGGCATCGGGATTGTCACGAGCATCTCAATGGCGGCCATCATCGTGTGCAATCTGTACCGGGTGCTGTTTGGCAAGCGTTCCGTCGAAGAATTTATCCGCGCGCGGGAATCGGAAGAGGAGCTGTTGGTGTCGGGTCAACAGCAGGTGATGTCGGAGGTGTCTGGTAAATGACGCTGGGCGTGTTTCTCGGGTCACTGCTGGGAGTGATGGCACTGGGGATGCCGATTGCGTTTGCCCTGCTGTTCAGCGGCGTCGCCCTGATGATTTACCTCGACATCTTCGACAGCCAAATCATCGCGCAAAACCTGATCAACGGTGCGGACAACTTTCCGCTGATGGCGATTCCGTTTTTCATCCTCGCCGGAGAACTGATGAACGCCGGGGGCATCTCCAAGCGCATCATCCAGTTTGCGCTGGCGCTCGTCGGGCACATCCGCGGCGGATTGGGCTATGTGGCGATCCTGGCAAGCATCATGTTTGCCGGGCTGTCCGGGTCCGCCGTGGCTGACACGGCCGCACTCGGCGCGATCCTGATCCCGATGATGGTGCAGGCGGGGTACGACCGCAACCGCTCCACCGGGTTGATCGCCGCCGGCGGGATTATCGCCCCTGTCATCCCGCCCAGCATTCCGATGATCATCTTTGGCGTGACCAGCGGCCTCTCCATTACAAAACTGTTCATGGCGGGCATTGTGCCGGGACTGCTCATCGGGGTCGGCTTGATGATCACCTGGTGGGTGATCGCCAGAAATGGCCGGTTTGAGACATACCCGCGCCGGTCGCTAAGAGAAATCCTGGCCGCGGCCAAAGGGGCAATCTGGGCACTCCTGCTGCCGGTGATCATCGTCGGGGGGCTTCGCGGTGGTGTGTTTACACCGACGGAAGCCGCGGTTGTCGCCGCTTTTTACGCCCTGCTCGTCGGCTTGGTCTTTTACCGGGAGTTGAAGCTGTCCCAACTGTACGACATTCTGGTATCCGCCGCCAAGACGACCAGCGTCGTGATGTTTCTCGCCGCAGCGGCGATGGTGTCCGCCTGGTTGATCACGGTCGCCAATATCCCGGCAGCGCTGACCGACTTCCTGGGACCGCTGGTTGACAATCCGCTGCTCCTGCTGATTGTGATCAACGCGGTGGTTCTGCTGGTCGGCACAGCCATGGATCTGACCCCGACCATTTTGATTTTGACGCCGGTGCTGATGCCTGTGATCGAACAGGCCGGGATTGATCCGATCTACTTTGGCGTCCTGTTTATCCTGAACAGTTGCATCGGCCTGCTGACCCCTCCCGTCGGCACCGTGCTCAATGTCGCCTGCGGCGTCGGGAAGATCGGCATCGAAGACATCATGAAAGGCGTCTGGCCGTTTTTGCTGGTCGAGGTCATGATTCTCGTCCTGTTGATTCTGTTCCCTGCACTGGTGACGGTTCCATTAGAGTGGTTGACGTAAGGAGGAGCGAACATGCAAAAGTGGAAAGTCGTCGTGACCGATTGGGAGTACAGCGATTTGCGGTATGAAGAAAGCGTGCTGGACAGCGAGCGGTTCGAGCTGGTGCCGGCGCAATGCCGCACGGAGGAAGAGGTGATCGCGGCATGCCGCGATGCCGACGCGCTGATCAACCAGTACGCGCCGATTACGAGCAAGGTGATCGACAGCCTGCAGAAATGCCGGGTGATCACCCGGTACGGCGTAGGGGTCAATACGATTGATCTCGAGGCGGCGACAGACAGCGGGATTTGTGTCGCCAACGTGCCCGATTACTGCATGGACGAAGTGTCCGATCACGCCCTTGCCTTGCTGCTCGCCTGGACGCGCAAGGTGGTTGTCGCCAATTCGCATGTAAAAAGCGGCGTCTGGGATTACAAAGTGACGCAGCCGATCAACCGCCTGCGCGGCAAAGTGCTCGGCTTGATCGGGTTCGGAAAGATTCCGCAGGCGCTGGCGGAGAAAGTGAAGCCGCTCGGGCTGCGCGTGATCGCCCACGATCCGTATGTGCCGCAAACGCTGGCGCAGGCAAAGGGGGTGCAGCTCGTCTCCCTTGATGAGCTGTGCCGGCTGGCCGACTTCATCTCCGTCCATGCTCCGCTGACCCAAGCGACGGAAGGAATGGTGGGCAGCGAGCAGTTTGCCGCGATGAAACCGCACGCGGTCGTGATCAACACGTCGCGCGGGCCGGTCATTGACGAACGCGCGCTAATCGACGCCCTGCGCACAGGCCGGATTGCCGGAGCGGCACTTGACGTGGTCGAGCGGGAGCCGATCTCCCCGGACAATCCCCTGCTGACGATGGAACAGGTGATTCTCACCCCGCATGTCGCCTGGTATTCTGAGGAATCTGCCGCGGAAATGAGGACGAAGGCGGCGATGGGGGTCGTCGATGTTCTGCTGTATGGAAAATATCCGCAATACCTGGTCAACACGCAGGTAAAAGAGAAGGTCCGCTTGAACGAACACGGTCTGGCGAACCGCGATGCGGTTGAAGCGTAAGCGATGGATCAAATGGAAAGGGGAGAAATGGGCATGAAATCATGGATGAAACACGGGATTATCAGCTGTGTCGTGCCGGCGCTGCTGCTGTTGGCCGGGTGCGGCGGCGGCAGCACCGCCTCTTCTGGATCACCGGCGGCCGGCGGGATTCAGGAGCGGACGATCAAGGCGGGAATTGGATTGAACCAGGAACATCCCGAAGGAAAAGGATTGAAAAAATTCGCCGAGCTTGTCAGCCAGAAAAGCGGCGGAAAGCTGAAGGTGCAGCCCTTTTACGATGCCCAGCTCGGCGACGACAAAAAAATGACCGAGGCGCTGCAGGGCGGACTGCAGGAGATTACGATTCCATCCACGTCGCCGCTGGTAGGCATGATCAAGGAATTCGGGATTTTTGACTTTCCGTTTGTGTTTCAAGACGAAAAGGAAGCGGACGCGGTGCTGGACGGTCCGCTCGGCCAAAAACTGCTGGAGAAACTGCCGGAACACAACCTGATCGGCTTGGGCTATTGGGAAAACGGGTTTCGCCACCTGACCAACAGCAAGCATCCGGTAAGGAAAGCAGAAGACTTCAAGGGTCTGAAGATTCGCACGATGCAAAACCAGGTTCACCTCGAAGCGTTCCAGGCGCTGGGCGCCAACCCCACCCCGATGGCGTTCTCGGAAGTATTCAGCGCACTGGAGAGCAAAACCGTGGACGGTCAGGAAAATCCGCTGGCGACCATCAAGACGAGCAAATACGACGAAGTGCAGCGGTACCTGAGCCTGACTAAGCACGTCTATACGCCGTTTGTTTTCCTGGTGAGCAAGAAGTTCTGGGATAAGCTGTCCCCGGAAGAGCAGCAGATTTTGAGGGAAGCGGCCGTCGAAGCCGGCACCTACCAGCGCGAGGTGAACCGGGAGGAAAACCGAAAAGCGTTGGAAGAGCTAAAGAATCTCGGGATGGAGGTCAATGAGGTGTCCGATGAAGAACGGGCCAACATGCAGGCGATCATCAAGCCGGTGATCGACAAGTTCGCCAAGGAATTTGGCGAGGATCTCGTCAAGGAGATGTACGACCAGGTGGAAAAGGCGAGACAGTAAAGGAGGAACGGCCATGGGCATCTTGGAAGAACTGCTCCGCGACATCCCCCTTCCCCGGATGGTCAAGGTTCGGCAGCACTTTCACGCGCCGGAGATTGACGATGTGGCGTCTGCGGTTCGCCGGGCGATCACGGAAGCGGGTGTGCTGCGGCGAATCGCGCCGGGGGATCGGGTGGCCATTGCCGTGGGCAGCAGAGGCGTGGCAGACATCCCCACGATCGTCAGGGAGGTGGTGAGGGCGATCGCGTCAGTCGGCGGGCAGCCGTTTCTCGTCCCGGCGATGGGCAGCCACGGGGGAGCGACGGCGGCAGGACAGCGGGAGGTGTTGGAATCCCTCGGCGTCACGGAAGCATTTGTCGGGGCTCCGATCATCTCCAGCATGGATGTGGTGGAAGTAGGCAGACTGCCCAACGGCCTGCCGGTCTACACCGACAAGCATGCGTATCACGCGGACAAGATTGTGGTGATCAACCGGATCAAGCCGCACACGGCGTTTCGCGGTCCAGTGGAGAGCGGTTTGCTGAAAATGATCACGATTGGTCTTGGCAAGCAAAAGGGAGCGGAGGCCGCGCACGCCTACAGCTTCAAGTACATGGCCGAGCACGTGCTGGAGATGGCCAAAATGGTGATCGCCAAAGCGCCGATCGTCTTCGGCGTCGGCACGATTGAGAACGCCTATGACCGTCCGGCGAAAATCGTGGCCATCCCGGCGGAAAAGCTGGTGGATGAGGAACCAAAGCTGCTGCTGGAGGCAAAGGCGCTGATGCCGAAAATTGCCTTCTCGCCGCTGGATGTGCTGGTGGTAGACGAGATCGGCAAAGACATTTCCGGGGACGGAATGGACCCGAACATCACCGGCCGGTATGCCACGCCATATGCCAGCGGCGGCGTGGAGGCGGCACGCACGGTCGTGCTCCGTCTGACCGAAAAAACGCACGGCAACGCCAACGGAATCGGATTGGCCGACATCACCACGCGGGCCGTGTTTGAGGCGATCGATTGGGAAAAAGGGTACGCCAACGCCTTGACCAGCACCGTTGTGGGGACGGTCAAACTGCCGATGTTTCTCGATACCGGCGAGCTGGCAGTCAAAGCGGCGATCAAAACGTGCAACGCTTTTGACCTGACCCGTGTCCGGCTCGTCCGCATCAAAAACACGCTGCATTTACAGGACATCTGGATTTCCGAAAGTCTGCTGCACGAGGCGGAGCAGCGGGACGATATCGAGGTCGTAAGCGAGCCGCTGCCGATGGACTTTTCGGCCGATTATCCGTGAAAGCAGGTGAACAGATTGAAGATCACGGCCTTCAAGCTGTATCGGGTGGAACCCCGATGGCTGTTTCTAAAGGTGGAAACCGACGAAGGCATCGTTGGCTGGGGAGAGCCAATTGTCGAAGGCAGGGCGGGTACGGTGGAAGCGTGCGTCCGCGAGCTGAGCGACTACCTGATCGGCCAATCGCCGCTGCGGATCGAAGACCATTGGCAGACGCTGTACCGGGGCGGCTTTTATCGCGGCGGTCCGATCCTGACCAGCGCCATCTCCGGGATCGAGCAGGCGCTGTGGGACATCGCCGGCAAGTACTACAACATGCCCGTCTATCAAATGCTCGGTGGAGCCGCGCGTGACAAGGTACGCGTCTACTCGTGGATCGGCGGAGACCGCCCCCGCGACGTGGCAGCGGCGGCAAAGGAAAAAGTGGAGGCGGGTTATACCGCAGTCAAGATGAACGCCACCGAGGAAATGAACTACATCGACTCGCATGCCAAGGTGGAGGCGGTGGTTGACCGCATCGCCGCTGTGCGGGAAGCAGTCGGTAAGGACGTGGGCATCGGCATTGACTTTCACGGCCGCGTCCACAAGGCGATGGCGAAAGTGCTGGCCAAGGAACTGGAGCCGTACCGTCCGATGTTTTTGGAGGAACCGGTGCTGCCGGAAAACAATGAAGCACTTCGCGAAATCGCCCGCCACACCACCATTCCGATCGCCACAGGCGAACGTCAATACACCCGCTGGGGATTCAAGCAGCTTCTCATGGACGGCTGCGTGGACATCATTCAACCCGATCTGTCCCACGCCGGCGGCATTCTTGAGGTGAAAAAGATCGCCGCGATGGCGGAAGCGTTTGACGTAGCCGTCGCGCCGCACTGCCCGCTCGGTCCCATCGCGCTGGCCTCTTCGCTGCAGGTGGACGCGTGTACCCCAAATGCCGTCATTCAGGAGCAAAGCCTGGGCATCCACTACAACCAAGGCAGCGATCTGCTCGATTATCTGCTCGATCCGAGCGTGTTTACGTACAAGGACGGCTATGTAGAAATTCCGCGCGGCCCCGGTTTGGGGATCGAGATCAACGAGGAAAAGGTGGAAGAGGCGGCGCGCAGGGGGCACAACTGGAAAAACCCGGTGTGGCGTCATGAGGACGGCAGTGTGGCCGAATGGTAGAACGATTGGAAGGAGGATATTCCATGTCGCGTCGATTTCCGCCGATCAATAATCAAACCAACCCGTATCGGGACAATGTGCAAGGCAAAGCGAACGAGCCGATTTGCGTTGCGGGACTGCTCGACAGTTCAAAACAGATACTCGGTTCCGCCTACGACGGTCCGGCGCCGGACTGGACGTTGGAAGAAATCTACAACCGGCTGGAGGAAAACGCCCCCCGCATCGCGATTATCGGCGGTTCGCCCGATCACCCGGCTCATATCCTGGATCGGGTGACGATCGCCCGTGCCGCCATCCGCATCTGGCAGAATGGCGGCGTGCCGTTTGCCTTTTCCACGCCGGTGATGTGCGACGGCACCGCGCAGAGCAATCAAGGCATGAGCTATTCGCTGCAAAGCCGCAACGCGGTTGCCCAGATGGTGGTCAATCAGATCGAGGCGCACAGTTACCATGGGGCGTTCGTCATCCAGGGCTGCGATAAACAGCCGCTTGGCGTAGTCAGTGCGCTGGCCCATCTCGACCGGATTCGCCGGTACCGCGGCGAGGCGCCGTTCTTTGCCACTTTTGCTCCTGCCCACGTCCTGAAAGGGGGGACGATCCCGGCCGAGCTGTATGCCGAATTGGAGCGGGTGGCCGCGGCGGCGGAAGAGCGGGGAGCGTCCGACATCGCGCACGATTTGCGCGATGCGATGGCCTACATTTTGCAGTGTTCCTCCAACACCGCGTTTCAGGGCGTGCTGGAACGCGCGGTGGACAGGGGGATCATCAGCAAGGCGGCGCACAAGGAGTACGAAAAGCGGCTGGCTGTGGCCACGTGTGACGCAAACGGCGGGGTCTGCGCCTTCAACGGCACGGGCAACAGTTCCCGCCATCTTGTCGCCGGCCTGGGATTGGTTCATCCGGCCGTGGAGCTGTTGACTGCTCCGCCCAGTCAGGAGCAGGTGAACCAGGCCGTGGACAGCCTTGCCCTGATGATCAACGATCCGGTGTTTGGCGTGGCCAATGTGATGGCAGCCAACATCAAAAACGCGATCCGCATACACAGCGCGTCGGGCGGATCAACCAACCTGATGATGCACCTGGTAGCGGCCATGTTGTATGGCGGCTACAGGTTCAGCCTGTGGGATCTGGACCGGATTCACCACGAATACCCTGTTCCCGACCTGTTTGATTACAGTCTGACGCAGGGACGCGACATTTACGCGCTGGCGGTGCAGTGCTGCAGCGGCAGTATCCGCGGGATGGAGACGCTGTTTTACGAGCTGATGCAAAACGGCGTGCCGATGGATGTGGATGCGCCTACGGTGACGGGAACGACGTGGCGTGAACGGTTGGCTGACCAGGCGCGCCTGCCTGCAGACCGCGTCAAGGACAATCCGATCATTCTCTCCCGGCCGCGCCGGCCGTTCAGCGGGGTGGATGTGCTCACCGGCAACTTTTTTGAATCAGCCGTCGTGAAAATCAGCGGCATGACGACGGCCCAACTTGACGAGTTTGACAAGAAAGTGGCCTTTGTCCTCTATTACGAAAACGAGGATGACGCCAACCGCAATTTGCTGGATTCACATTTGCTGGATACGGTGAAGCGAATGAAATGCTTCGCGGAGGAAAACCTGCGGGCCGTGCTCCGCCACAATGCGCCTCACCGTCTGGAAGATTGGCAGACGCTCGACTACGATGCGCTGTTTGACCGAATGGTGGAGGATGGGGTGCTGAAAATCGCCGTCGTCATCTCCGGGCAGGGGCCGGTCGCGTTCGGGATGCCCGAGATGTTTACGCCGATGCAGCACATCAACGCCAACCGCAGCCTGAAACGACTGGCCACGCTCATCAGCGACGGACGCTATTCCGGCGTCACCTACGGAGCGGCGATCGGGCACATGACTCCGGAAGCCAGTCTGGGCGGAGGCATCCTCTACCTGAAGACGGGCGATCTCCTGTACCTGAATCTGCGTGAGCGGCAGATCCAGTTTGTCAATCAAGCCGCTTTTCAAAGCGGCAAGCTCCAGTTTTCCTTTGAGCAGGTCAAAGCGGAGCGGGCGGCCCTGGCGGACAGGCGGCTTGCCACCATCCGGACGCGGCAAAGACAGGTGGCGGCCAGCAACCGCATGACGGGACACACCGATGCGGCACACGGCGTGGTTCCGCTCAGCGTATTCGAGGAAGCCGTGCTCGACTACACTACAGACGTCGTCTATGGATTGCAGAAGAGATCGTAGGGAAAGGGTGGAGACAGAGGTGAAACAAACTCGTGCGGTGTTTGAGAGATTGGGGTTTCCGGCAGGCGATTGTCACGATTTGCCCAGCTCAAAAAAAACATTTCCGGACGGAGCCCAGTATCGCGTGGAAATTCCCAGCGTGGAAGGGCCAGCCTCGTTTGAAGCGGTGCTGGAAGCGTGTGAAACGTACGGCGTGACGATTCACCGAATCTCACAGGGCAGCGGGATCATGCTCCTGACCGATCGCGAGCTTGAGCAGATGGCGGCGATTGGCCGTCGGGAGAAGCTGGAGGTGAGCCTGTTCGTCGGCCCGCGCGGCACCTGGGACATTACGCCGATGACCTGGGCCAGTGCAGGAAAAATTGCCGGACTGCGGGTGCAGGGTATGGATCAGCTGGCGTATGC
>NICF_comb_assmDRAFT_10001913_pt1 | contig 16155 bp, 11 predicted proteins | sample NewIslPassag4_SG_FD_11279 | JGI IMG/M metagenome (IMG submission 11279) | reverse complement strand
TTCGGCCGCCGGCCGCCGGACCCGGCCGGGGACCGCCGGCTTCCGGCCCGCGGCGGCCTGCCGCGCCTGGATCCGGTTCAGCCAGCTTCTGCGCTTGCTGCTCCTGTAAGCCAGCTTCACCTTCTCGATAATCTCCCTGCCGACGACATGGAGATTGGATGAGACGGTTCCGGACGGCTTCGCGACATAATCGAACGCGCCCAGCGCCAGCGCTTCGAAGGTCGTCAGCGCCCCCTCCGTCGTGAGCGAGCTGATCATGATGACCGGGATCTCCGGATGTTCGTGCAGAATATGCTGCATGCTCGTCAGGCCGTCCATGACCGGCATGTTGATGTCCATCGTGATGACATCGGGCTTCAGGGCGCTCGCTTTCTCCACCGCATCCCGGCCGTCCCGGGCCGTTCCGATCACCTCCAGCTCGTCGTCCGTCAGCATGATTTCCTTCAGCGTCCTTCTCATCAAAGCGGAGTCGTCGACGATCAGAACTTTGATGCGATGTTTCAACTCGTCTCACCCTTGAGCCTTGAAAATTGATTTTCCCCAGATTCGCTTCGCGCCCGTGCGCCGCTCTGGGGAAAACCACATCAAGCCGTCAATTGTCGAAATCCGATCACTTTCTCCAGATTCAGAATCAGAATCATTCTCCGGCCGTCGTTCAGCTTGCCGACGCCTTCCACATAGTCGCTGTCGACGCCGCTGCTCAGCAGATCCGGCGGCGGTTCGATGAGCGACCTCTCGAAGCGGAGCACTTCCGAGACCGAATCGACGACGACGCCGGTCTTCATGCCGCCGTGGTCCACAATGATGATGCGCGTGGCGTCCGTCGCCTCGGCTTCGGCCAGGTTGAACCGTTTGCGCAGATCCAGCACCGGAATGACGTTGCCCCGCAGGTTCACGATTCCGTTGATGTAGTGCGGCGCGCGGGGAATTTTCGTCACTTCGGTCAGCCGGTTGATCTCCTGCACGTCGCGGATCTTGATCCCGAATTCCTCGGCATCGATCCTGAACGTCACCAGATGTTCCTCATCGAGCGCCTGCTTCCCGTCGCTTCTCTCCTCTTCGAAGCGCGGCCCGTCGTCCCGCGAGCTGCTGATGGCCTCGTACTGTTCCGCGGACAGCATGCTTTTCGGTTCGAAAAGGATGATCAGCCGCTTGCCGCCGTTCAGCCTCGCGACGCCCGTCAACTGCTCCCCCGCCTGCATCGAAAATTTGGGGAGCGGCTGGATGACGTCGGCGCGGATCCGGAGCACCTCCAGCACCTTGTCCACCATGATGCCGGCCGGGAATCCGCCCATGTCGACGACCACGATCCGGGTCTGATCCGTGATCTCCTGGTACGCCATGCCGAAATAAGTGCGAAGGTTGATGATCGGCAGCAGGTAGTTGCGGATGGACACAACCCCTTCCACATAAGCTTCGCAGTTCGGCACCTTCATGATCTCGGGCACGCGGATGATTTCCTTGACCCGTCCGATCCCGATCGCGTATTCTTCCTGTCCCAGAAGGAACGACACCAGCTGATCGTCCTCGCCGGCGTCGGCTTGCTTCGATTCCGCGGCGGCGAAACCGGATGCCGCCTGTTCATGGAGCTGCAGCGCCGCCGTCCGGTCGGCGTCCACGACCCGGAGGATGTCGAGCAGCATGATGAGCCGCTCTCCGCCCTCCAGCTTGACGACGCCCTGCAGCCAGTCGGCGCTCACATTCCGCACGATCCGCGGCGGCTCCTCGATGTCCGATAGGCTGACGCTCAGCACCTCGGACACCCGGTCGACAATCACGCCGATCGCCGCGCCGTCCGCGTCGATGACCAGCACCCGGTTGTTGACATCCCGCTCTTTCCCGGCCAGACCGAGCCTCGTCCTGCCGTCGAGGATGGGCAGCACCTGCCCCCGCAGGTTGCAGACGCCCACGATGTATTCCGGGGCGTTCGGGACGCGCTTGATGTCCGGCACCCGGACGATTTCCCGCACATTCCGGATGTCGACTCCGAATTCGTCTTCCCCGAGGTGGAAGGTGACCAGTTGACGTTCGGCATGGTTCATTTGATGATCACTCACCGTCATCGCGCCATCCCGTCCCGTCACATATTTTGCAGCTCGTCGGCGAGACCGGAAATCTCCTCGATCGCCTCCACCAGTTCTTGCATGCCCTTCGACTGCTCGGCCGCGGCGTTCGTCGCTTCCTCGGCGGCGCGGCTCGTCTCCTGGGCGGCCGCGGCAATCTGCTCCACGCCTTTTCTCGCCTGCTCCAGCGCAACCATCGATTCGTCCGCGTTCTTCTGCACTTCCTTCGCGTCCGCGATGATCCGGACCATGCTTTCCTCGATGACCATCAGGTTATCCGTGATTTTCCTGGCCTTCTCCACCTCGGCGAGCGACGTCTTGCTGGACGAATCGATGTCGGCGGCGACGCGCTGGATCTGGTTCTGGATGCCCCGGACCAGATCCTTGATCTTGTCCGTGTTCTCCGCCGATTCGTTCGCGAGCGACCGGATGTCGCCGGCGACCACCGAGAAACCGCGGCCGAATTCGCCGGCCCGCGCCGCTTCGATCGATCCGTTCACGGCCAGCATGTTCGTCTGGATCGTCACGTTGACGATCGAGTCGACGATCTTGTCGATCTTGCGGACGGTCTCCTCCAGGCTCTGGATGTTCCGCGCCGACACCAGGCTCGCGTCGGCCGCGGTCGATATGCCGGTGATCAGGGCGTCCACCGCGATCTTGTTGTTCTCCAGCAGCTTCTGCAGCTCGAGCAGCTTCTCCGTCGACGCGATCGCCCGTTCGTTCATCTGCTTTGCCGCGACGGCCAGCCGCTCCGCGAGCTGGAGCGACTTGTCGGTCAGCTCCGCCTGCGCCTGGGCGCCGGCCGAAATCTGCTGCATCGCCCGCAGAATCTCGGCGGACGTCGCGTTGCCTTCCTCCACGTTGGCGGACAGCTCTTCCGCCGCGGCGGCCAGCGCTTCGGACGATTTCTGCGTGTCGGTGGACACCTTCAGTTCCTCCGCCATCTGGACCAGATCGGAAGCGGCGGCGTTCAGTTCGCTGAACGCCTTGTTCTGCGTCTGGAGCAGCTTGGCGATCTCCTCGGTGCTGCTGCTCTGCTCCTCGGCCGCCGCCGCCACCTGCTCGGCGAGGGCGAGGAACTCGGCCGCTCCCTTGCTCGCGTCGACGGCATTCTGCGTAATTTCCGCGACGCCCTGCTGCACCACGATGACTTCCTGGGCGATTCTCAGCAGGTCGGCCGTCGTCTGTTTCGCCTTCTCCACTTCCTCGTTGGCCGCCTTGCCGGCGTTCTCGATATCCGTCACGACGACCTTGACGTTGCTCTGGATTTCGTTGACCAGCTCGCGGATGTCCCGCGCCGATTTCTCCGAGATTTCGGCGAGATTGCGCACTTCGTCGGCGACGACGGCGAATCCCCGGCCGTGCTCGCCGGCGCGGGCGGCTTCGATGGCCGCGTTCAGCGCGAGGAGATTCGTCTGGTCGGCGATCCGGACGACGGCCTGCACGATGTTCCCGATCTCATCCGATTGCCGCTCCAGTTCCCCGACCAGTTTGACCGATTCGAGATTGACTTCCGCGGACACCTGGATGCCCTTGATCATCTCTTCGATGTCCCTCGAAGTGCCCTCGATCAGCGACTTGGCCAGATCGACGCGCTCCAGCGATTCCTTCGCGTTCTTCTCGGACACGACGGCCGCTTTCTCGATCTGATTGATGGCCGCCCGCGACTCTTCGGCCGCCGAAGACGCTTCGTTCGCTCCCTTGGCGATCTGCTCCATCGTGGCGCCGAGTTCTTCCGCGGCGCTGCTGGCCTCTTCGATGCCGGCCGCAAGCTGCTCGGTCGCGGTGGCGATGCGCTCCGCGAGCTGCTGCTGCTTCGCCAGCGTTCTGGCCCTGACCTTGTCCTGGGCCTGCTTCTTCGCCAGCGCCCGCTTCCGTTCGAGGTCGGCGGAGTGGGCTGAACTTTGCGCGCCTCTCCTGTCTTGCTGTTGATGCGCCGGCGGACTTGCGAGCTTCTTTTCCATGTTCATTGCGCCTCCTGTTATGTATGGAAAGTGTAGCGGGAACCAGTGCTTCATGTCCGCATCAAACAATGGATGTACGCCCGGATGTGGTGATGCGCTTACGATTCGGGACAATACATGACAAAGTACATGTTCACACCGTCCCCGGTCGGCTCGTTGCCCAGATAACCGTCGCGGTACAGCGTTTGAACCCTTCCGCGGATGTCCTCGATGCCGGTATGCACGCCGGCGGCGGCGACGATCTTGTGCGCTTCCGCCAGCGTGAAGAACTCATGTTCTCCGCTTCTCAGCATTTTGAGCAGCTCATCGTCGGAAATTTCTGACATTTTTCGCATGATGATGTTACCTTTCATACGAGAATAACAAATATGGGACAACTCCCCGCCTCATTCGGCGTACGGCGGAAACAAGGTTCATCAGATGCGGCGCGATTCCCTGTATTTTCTTGCAAAAGCATCTTCATGATTTGCCGAATAAATATGGTTATCCCAAAAGTGTGTCGAACAATATTTGTTGTTCGACAACTTTCGAGTCACACATTTCCAATAATTATGTATGAACACTGGAATTGGGATGCGGTTTTTTCCCGTATTCTGGATGAGAACCCTTTATGTGTGTTATGTCGCCTCCGCCCTGTTTCCGTCTCTGAATCGGAAGGGCGCGATCGACGCTTTTCGGAGGATATGTTTGGCAGGGGTATGAAGCTGCAGTACGGTTCAAGATCCCTTTTTCGACCGGCATCGATAAACAAAGCCTTGACAGTTCCGATGGCGGCAATAATATAATAAAGTCGATCAACAAATATTGTGCGACAAGCCATGGCTGCCGAATTGCTGCAAGCATTACCGCGCAGACGTGGAAATGGATGCGGCGACTCGCAAGCGTCCAGGATGTTCAGAACCGGATATCGGCCCGTATGAAATCTCTCAGGCTGTCCTCGACGTAGTCGGGGGCGGCTTTTTTTATCTGCTCCACGGTGTGCAGATAGCGCTGGGTTGTGTTGATGTGGGAATGCCCCAGGTTCTCCTGCACCTGTTGCAACGTCGCGCCGTTCAGCAGAGCCAGCGTGGCGTTGGTATGCCGCAGCCAGTGGGGCGTCACCCGCTTCTTGAGCCGGATTTTCTCGCAGGCGCCGCGGATGATGCGCTCCACCTGCCGGGTCGAGAGCGGGAACAACCGCTCGTCCGATTTCATCCAGCCGTCTTCGTCGGCTTCGTTACCCGACGCTGCGGAAGCGGCCCGGCCTTTCATATACCGCGAAATGGATTCCCACAGTTGTTGCGGCACCTTCACTTCCCGCGTCTTCCCCCCTTTCCCCTTCTCGACGGTCAGCCAGACGGAAGATCCGAGCGGATCGGCGAAAAAATGATTTACCCGAATGGACACGAGCTCCGACACCCTGAGGCCGAGCAGAATCAGCGTCAGTCCGATCAGATAATCCCGGAATCCCTGACTTCTGAGCTGCTCCAGCAGCCTGCCGATTTCCTGCCGGGTCAGGTAATGATTCTTGCTGTTCACCGGAATTTTCGGCAGCCGGACGCAGGAGGTCGGATTGTGCGGAAACAGCCCGATGTTGGGATCGCTTCCCCATTTGTACAGGGAGCGCAGCGGCGCAATCAGGCTGGCGACGGTGGCCTGCGACAGCGGCTTTCCGGAACCGCTGCAGTATCCCTTCATCAATCCGATCTTGTACGCCTCGATTTCCCGCCATGACACCTGACCGAGCGGCTTGAATGAGATGAAGTGGCGAAACCGCTCGATGGCTTTCTTGTAGTTCCGGTACGTATACGCCGATCTGCAGCAGACGGACAGAAACATATCGACGATCTGGTCGTCGGTACAGTGCGGCGGCTGCTGCGCATCGTCCAGGAATGACAGCGGTACGGCAATCTGCATGGAAACTCCTCCCCTTTCTCCGGATTTTCACACCCCGGCGCGGAGCGTGTTAATTCTTAGGTTATATCAACGCGATGAAAAAGAGAACGACTTCCCGCCGAACGGAACACAAAAAGCCCGAAGGCTTGCCTTGCGCAAACCTCCGGGCTGTGCCTGCGGCGCCGGCGCCGCGGATCAGTCGAGCATCGTCTTGTCGCCGTAGAATTGCTCCCACTTCGCCTTGCGCTCGTCGATGATCGCCTGGCCGCCGGATCTGAGATAGTCCTGATAGCCTTCGTCGTACACCTTGTCGAACTGATCGATCGGCGCGACAATCGCCTGGTTCAGGATGACGTCGCGCTTCTCCTTGAGCGCCTGGCCCATGCCGGATTCCGCGGCGATCTCGCCGACGTTCGCGTTCTTGCCGATGCGGCCCTCGTTCGTCGTGATCTTGTGCGCGATCTCGATGAACCGCTTGTCGACGCCGGCATAGCCGTTCGCGATGGACTTGACGGTCAGATCAGGATCGCTCAGCTTGATGCCGTTGACGGTGATCGTGTAGTCGATGTTGTTCGGCGAGTTCATGATCTTCTCGCCCGTCACGGTCAGCGACTTGTAGGAACCGTCCGGCATCTTCTCGTGCGTGATGCCTTCTTCGCCGAATTGCAGGAACAGACGGTTTTCTTCCTTCGAGATCCAGTTCAGGTAGAGCAGCGACGCGATCGGTTCCTTGTTCGTCGCCGGGAAGAAGACCTTCCGGTCGACCGGAGCGGACAGATACTTCCTGTAGACGCCGGCGTTGTTCGGAAACGGCTCGATCGCGATGTACGCCGCGTCCGGACCGACCAGGCGCTGCAGCGCGGCGTGGATGCCGTCTTCGCCGTTGCGGTACGGATAGTCCCAGTTGTGGATGAACGCGCCGACATAACCGGCCTTCATCAGGTTGTCTTCCGTCGGGTCCCCCGCGGGATAGAGCGAGAAGTCCTTCCAGATCAGTCCTTCATGGTACCACCGGTTCAGAACGCGGATGGCTTCCTTGTAGTTCGGATACATGAATTTCCGGTCGTCGAAACCGTAGACGAACATGTCCTTGTCCGTAATGTCGTCCGGAATGAACGATGCGATCAGATGGTCCGCGCGCCAGCCGACGTCGGAGCTGAGCCCGAACGGAATCATCTTGTCCGCGTCGGCGCCCAGCAGCAGTTCGGCGTTGTCGCGGAACGCGCGCAGCATGTTCTCGAATTCCTGCAGGTTCGTCGGCGGATTCAGATTGAGCTTCTTCAGCCAGTCTTCGCGCACGAACGTGTTGATCCGGTTCAGGACGGCGAGACGCGCTTCGATCGCCCAGATGGTGCCGGTCTGGGGATCCTTGTTCCAATAGATGTTGTCATCCGTGAGCAGATCCCAGAGATCCGGCAGGAAGTCCTTCAATTCTTCCAGATACGGCGCCATGTCCAGCACGCCGCCCATGTTCGCGTACGTCTGGATCGTCGGATAGGAATACGTTACGCTGACGTCCGGCGCTTCGCCCGCGGCCAGCAGGTTGTTGATGACATCCGTCTCCGTCCAGCGCGGCACGGGGACGAACTCGACTTCCACGTTGTGGTCGCGGAGCATGCCTTCCTTGATCCACTGCGCGTAGAAGTTGCTTTCCGGCGGGGTGCCGTTGTCGTTGCCGCGGTCATAGACTTCGACCCTGATCTTGCGGGTCTCTTTGAAACGGAGGTTTTCATCGAGACCGTATTTCTCGAGCCTCGGATCGAGTCCGCCGCCCGAGTCGCCCGAGCTCGAGCCGCCCGAGTTCGATGAGCCGCTGCCGGACGAACTCGACGACGAAGCGGGCGTTGACGAAGATGATGACGAATCCGACGACTTGCCCTTGCTGCATCCCGACAACACGAGCACGGATGCAAGCAGGAAGGTCAGGATGGACATCACGATACGGCGAGATCTCATCTTCCTTCGTTCCCCCTCACTCATATTTTGGGATTTTATATAAAAATTGACAGTGTCGGAGACAAAGTCAATTTTTACCCCGTCTTAAGCGCTTCCGCAAGCCGGGATTTTCCCTGAATATCCGCGTGTCAGCCCTTGACCGCTCCGAGCGTGACGCCTGCGATGAAGTAGCGCTGCAGCCACGGATAGACGAACAGGATCGGCACCGTCGCGAACATGACCGTCGCCGCTTTGATCGTCTCGGACAAGCCCGGCGTGGTGAAGCCCTCCTGCGTGGCCACCTCGATGCTGTTGATGCTGTTCAGGATGTTGTAGAGCAGAAGCTGGATCGGATAATACTTCCGGTCGTTCATGAACATCAGCGCGTCGGAGAAGCCGTTCCAGCGGCCCACCGCGTAGAACAGCGCCAGCGTCGCGAGCACCGGGGTCGAGAGCGGCAGGTAGACGTTGAACAGGATCCGGAGCGGACCCGCGCCGTCGATCTCCGCCGATTCCCGCAGACTGTCCGGAATCGTATACAGGAAACTTCGCAGGATGATGACATAGAACACGCTCAGACAGTTCGGAATGATGAGCACCAGCGGGTTGTTGAGCAGATGCAGTTCCTTCAGCAGCAGGTACATCGGGATGGTGCCCGCGTTGAAATACATCGTGAACAGAATGAGCGCGACGAAGAATTTCTTGCCCTTCAGGTCGTAAATAAGCGGATATGCGCACAGGATCGTCATGAACAGCGACCAGATCGTGCAGATGACGGTCAGGATGGCCGTCCACGCAAGCGACCAGGTGTACTTCGAGTCGCCCAGCACGGTCTTGTAAGCGTCAAGGTTCCAACCTTTGGGCCAGAGCAGCACCTCGTTCTTGATCAGCGCGTCGGCCGAGCTCAGTGAACGCGCGGCGATGTTCAGCACCGGCAGGAGACAGACGAGAATCAGAATGACGCAGATGAACACGATCACCCAGTCTCCGATTTTGCCGCTTCTGGTCTTGACCATGATGTCTCCAGCCCTCCTACCAGATCCCGCGTTCGCCGAACCGCTTCGCCAGCGCGTTGGCGGCGAACAGGAAGATGACGCACACCACGGATTGGAACAGGCCGACAGCCGTGGAGAGCGAGAAGTTGAGTCCACGAATGCCGTAGTTGTACACGAAGATCGAGATCACGGTGGACACGTCGGCGACCAGCTTGTTGCTGAGCGCGTACGGCCGGTCGAATTCGCTGCTCAGGATGTGCCCGAGGCTCAGGATGAGCAGCACGATGATCGTGGGACGGAGGCCCGGCAGCGTGACGTGCCAGATCTTGCGGAACCGTCCCGCGCCGTCGACCGACGCGGCTTCGTACAATTCCGGGTTGATGCCGGTGATCGCCGCCAGGTAGATGATCGTGTTCCATCCGACGCTCTGCCAGATGCCCAGCGCGACGTAGGTGCCCACCCACCAGGCGGGATCGTTCAGGAACGGGATCGGCTCGAACCCCATCCGGTTCAGCACGATGTTGATCAAGCCGTTCGTCGGCGCCAGCAGTTGAAGCGCCATGCCGGAAATGATGATCCACGACAGAAAGTGCGGCAGATAGACGACGGTCTGCGTGAACCTTTTGAAGCGCTTGAATACCAGCTCGTTCAAAATCAGCGCCAGGATGATGGGCGCCGGGAACCCGAAGATCAGATCCAGGAAATTCAGCATCAGGGTGTTCCGGAGCGCGAGCAGGAAGTCCCTGTTGTTGAAAGCCTGGATGAAATACTGCATGCCGTTGTTGTCCGCCCAAGGCATCTCCCACGGGCTCTGGACGATGCTGTACTTCTTGAACGCGATCAGGATATAGTGCATCGGAATGTATCTGAACGTGATGAAGAAGGCGATCGGCAGGATCAGCATCACGTACAAGACCCAGTAGCGCCTCAGATAACTTAGGGTTTTATTCAAGTTCATCGACGACGCAAACATGGATGTCCGTGCCTCCTTAAGCGGATGGCCGCCCTGGGTTCGTACCCTGCGCAATCATCGTTCCCGGCTTGCCTGTAAGCGTTGCCATCCTCTAACACAATTTAGCACCGGGAATAATTCCCGACAATGGCAGGACTTTAGCAAACCGTGGCTGATTAAAGATAATTTTTGTCCGCGCCGCGGATAAAAAAAGAAAGCCCCGATTCGAGGCCTCAGACTGTTGACAAACGGATTGGAACAAGAAATCTTCAGCTTCATTCTTCGCACACCATCAACCCCCACTGCACGCCGAACCTGTCGATGAATTGCACGGCCAGCGGCGTCCAGGGCAGTTCCCGCAACGGATCGACCGTGACGCTTCCCTCTTTCATTTTCTCATGGCATGCGATCAGATCCTCCCGGTTCCCGAATGTCACGATCAGATGGATCGCAATGTCGGTGGAGGTGTCCTTCTTGCCGAATCGGTCGTTCAGAAAAATCTTGATGCCATGGATCCGCATTTCGGCGTGAATGATCCGGCCGTCCTCGCCCTCGATCACGCTGTCGGCCTTGGCGTCGAAAGCCCGCTCATAGAACGAAATGGCTTCCCGGCATGTGCCGTCAAAATGCAAATGCGGTATCAGCATGACCGGATCTCCTCTCCTGCATCAGGATTTTACACAAGCGGCTGTAGACGCCGCCTGCTTCCGTCAGTTCATCATGCGTGCCCCGCTCCACGACCGCGCCCCGGTCGACCACCAGAATGACGTCGGCCTGCAGCACCCTTGTCAAGAAAAAGCCGCACCGCCTCCATCGGTTTCCCATATTGCCGCTTCTCCTCCGCTTCTCCTCCCGAAACTGAAATGTAATGGAAGCATGCGGAAACCATCCTTGGAAACCGCGACAATCGCGAGAGTGGCGCCCGTGCCGGACGACCAGCGCAAAAAGTCCCATGAATCACTCATGGGCCTTTCAAAGCACCGGGCGCGCGGCAACGCGGCGACCGCCTCCGGCCGGGAAGAGTCGTCGCTCAATGGATCTCGCGCAACAGCAGCCGCATATCTTCTTTATCAAATTCGTCGTCTCCGGTCACGTCGTTGCGGTTCTTGACCACAAACAGGGCGACATTCGAAAGCGTGATCGGCTCCGACTCCCCGATGTCCAGCTCACCGCGCAGATAATCCGACAGCCATTGCAATTGAATGACCTGGAAGAGTAGGAATCCTTGATGACGGGTTTCGCATACGTCTCGGGACTTGCTCCCACCAGTCCGCCAACATAGTTATTTCCTGCAACAATGCTGCGGCGAAAGATCTCTCAATGGTGCCGCTGTTTGTCCCGACCAGGCCGCCGGCATATCTGTCGTCAGTCATGACCGTTCCCGTGGCGTAGGAGCTCATGATGGTTCCCGCATTGTTGCCCACCAGGCCGCCGGCCGACGAGTTGGCTGTCACGCTGCCTTTCGCATAACTGTCGGTGATAGTGCCGGAACTGGAACCGACCAATCCGCCGACATAATCGTGTCCGGTCACGTTCACATTCTCGAGCCCGAGATTTCGAATTACCGCACCGGAACCCGTCACACCGAACAAGCCGACATAGTCCTGATCCGGCCGATCGATGGTCAGGTTGCTGATCTTGTGCCCGCCGCCGTCCAATTTGCCGGTGAAAGGATTCCCTTCACTCCCGATCGGCCCCCAGTTCACGTAAGGCGTTCCCGCCAGATCGATATCGTCGATCAGTCGATAATGAGCGCCCAATTCATTGCGCACGTTGTTCAGATGATCGGGGTTGGCAATCAGGTAGGGACACGCCTCCGACCCGTTGCCGCCCGCAAAATGATCCGATTCGCCAGGGCACGCTCCTTCGCCCCGAGCCGCGGCGGGCGCCCAGAGTTGAACGAGAAGCGCCGCCAGCAGCCCCCAAATCAAGCATGTACCGCGCTGTCCAATACCGAAACGTATGTCGCAACTTCGCCTCCCAAATCCAAGCAGCAACGATGATCCTTGTTCTCCAAATTAATAGCTCAACGCGATCATAAAAAAATCACCCGAACGGGTGATGTCGGGTGACAAACGGCGACTTTCTTCTACAACAACCGCATTTCCTTCGCCCTCTGCACGGCCTGCACGCGGCGGCTGACGCCCAATTTGCCGTAGATGTTCCGGATGTGGGTCTTGACGGTGTTGACGGACATCTCCAGCCGATCGCCGATCTCCTTGTTGGACAGACCGCCCGCCATCAGGCGCAGCACCTCCAGTTCCCGGTCCGTGAAGGACTCGAAGGCCCCGGACGGATCCGTTCCGTCGCCGTCTCCGCCCCGGGCGAAGTCTTCGTCGAGCAGCGCCTGCACCTTCTTCACGAAGGCGATCTGGGCGGACAGCAGGTGGAACACCTTCAGACGCCGGGAATCGAACAGCCCGGACAGCTGATTGTTCTCCAGGTAGAGCACGCCGAAGGGCACACCCTGCAGCAGCAGCGGAATGCAGGCGACCGCCTTCGGCCCCGATTCGGCGAGACGGGGGTCGCCGGCGAAGATGCCGGCGGGCTCGCCCCGGTTGACGATCACCGTCTCCGATGTCCGCGCCGCGTAGTGGATGACCGAACGCGCCAGATCCGACGTCCGGCTCAGCGGCACGGTCTCGACGACGGCGGTGCCGGCCGTCGCGTCCATGAGCGCCTCGACGTACAGATCGCCGTTCTTCTCGATGACCAGGCATCCCCGGTCCGCGCCGAAACTCCGGAGCACGATCGCGAGCAGCTTCTCGAGAAGCCGGGTGCTGTCGCTCTCCGTGGCGAGCACCTCGAGCGCCTGGTCGACGAAATATTCGTCCCAGTCCGGATCGCCATCCGGCTCGTCGACGGCGGGCGGCAGCGCGGGCTTCCACGCGATGACATCCGGCCCGGTCCGCTCCTCCGGACGCGGCCCGGGTTCGCCCATCAATTCCGGATGCCGCTCTTCCAGCCGCCGCGCCAGCGCGCGGGCTCCCCATCCGCGCCAGATCCGGCAGGCTTCCCGCAGGTACAGATCCGCGATTCGCACCCTGCCGAGAGCCAGATGGTATCTCGCGGCCAAGGCGTTGGCCAGCGCTTCGTACTGCAGGAAGCCGTTCCGCCGCGCGGACGCGACGGCCCGGTCGTACAGATCCATGGCCTCGCCCTCCCCGACGCCTAGCCGGGCCATCTCCGCCTCGACGAGCAGCGCCTTGTGCTCGAAGTTCTCCCCGCAGGAAGCCGTCCATCTCCGAAGCAACCGCCTGATCCGGATCAATTGCCATCGGCGGCGGATACGCTCCCGGGGGGAAAGTTCCCCGTACGCGGCGCATACGGCCAGGGCGTGCAGGAGCGCAATATCGGCGGTGATGAACAGGCCGTTCATGGTCCCGCGCATGGAACGGAGCCGATCCGCCATCTCCAGCGCCAGATGCGGCCGGTCCGTCAGGTAATACAACGTCATCCGGGCGAACCAGGAGGTCGCCAGGATCGTCCGGTCCTTCTGGGCGGCGTAGAGCGGTTCGTCCCGCTCGAGCATCCGCGCGCCGTTCTCGAGCGCGTCCGGCGTCCGGCCCGTCAGGGCGTCCGTCAGGATGCCGTATATGTTCGTGTTGGCGGCCAGATTGTCGTGCCGGATGCGTTCGGCGAGCCGGCGTCCGCGGCGGATCTCGCCGTCGAGTTCGGCGAGCGGCGCACCCGCCAGATACCGGTGCTCGATCAGCATGCAGCGCGCGTAGCCGATGATGACCACATCGCCCGCTTCCGTGCCGTATTCCAGCGCTTTCTCAAAATTCGCCAGTCCCCTGGAGACATGTTCCGTCCAATGGGAGAGCAGGGTGCCGGTCACGAAATAAATGATGGATTTGATCGCGTTGCCGCCGTATTTTTCCGCCAGCCGGACGCAGAGTTCGCCGAACGCCGCTCCCTTCCCGCGATTGCCCAGAATGTTGCCTTCGGTGAGCCCGTAGCCGATGAATCCCGCGGGCGACATCTCGCTGATGCCGTGGCGGAGGGCGTAATTGCCGTTCCTAAGGATGATCAGGCCGAACAGGTCGGGATAGCTGACCATGCACACATACGAGAGCCGGGTGGACAGCTCCATGATTTTCCGCCGCTTCGGTTCCCGCATCTCCGGAAGTTCGGCCAGCTCGGCGATGCTCCGGCCGCGCATGAGCCACTTGTAGCGCAGCAGTTCCTTCACGTAGTCCCACTTGCCGGGATGGAGGGGCACGCCGAAGCCCATCTCCCTCAGCGCCGTTCTGCCGGCCTGAACCGCTTCCCGGTAATTGCCGACGCCGGCGTACAGGATCACCTTCGCCCCGTACACGTCGGCCCGCTCCAGCTCCGTTCGGGCATGGCGCAGAAGCATGTCGAAATGCGCCTCGGCCCTGTCCGTCTCGTCGCAGAGAAATTCCGCCTGGGCCAGTTCCAGCGCGAGGCGAAAGCCGAGGCGGCGATGCGACGTCCACACATCGTCGGGCAGCAGTTCCATCCCCGCCCGGAAATATCCGAGCGCGGACGCGTAGGCGGCCGAGGCCTTCGCCCGGCGTCCGGCAAGCAGGTTGAGACGCGCCAGCCGGACGCGCATCCTGCCGTCCCGGACGAGCGCCATGCCGCGGTTGAAATGATCCATCATGGACAGGAGCCGTTCGGAGAGCGGTCCGCCGGAACGCCCGTCCAGCAGCCAGGCGCCGACGCGCAGATGCCGTTCCATCCGCTCCCGCTCGCCGATGAGGGAGTAGACCGCCTGCTGGATGTGGTCGTGCAGGAAAGCCAGCTCGACATGCGTCCGGTCGGCGTCCCCGGCGGCGGGCCGGGCGGCCTCTCCGGTCTCCTCGACGGTCACCAATCCTTCTTCGATGAGCGGCGCAAGCGCCGCCGCCGTCTCCTCCTCGGTCTTCCCCGTCAGGGCGGCCAGCGTCCGCTGCCGGAACCGGTTCCCGAGGCAGGAAGCCAGCATGATGAGCTCGCGGCTGTCTTCCGGGAGCCTCGCGAGCTTGAGCCGGATAAGGGCCGGGACATCCTCCGATCCGTGCAGCTCGCCGACAGCCCGCTCATCCCATGTCCACCGGCCTTCCCGATGGTCGAACCGGAGGCTGCCCTCGTCATGGAGCAGGGCAAGCAGCTGCCGCAGGAAGAACGGATTGCCGCCCGAGCGGTGGTGCAGGCTGTCCGACAGGGACGCCGTCTGTCCCGGCGGGATATTCAGCGTCTCCGCGACAAGCCGGGCCGTCTCGTTCCGGTCCAGTCCCCGCAGATGAATGCGCGTCGATCGCGGATCCTTCTCCAGTTCCCATAGCGGATGCCCGGCGCGCAGTTCCCCGTCCCGGAACGCGCCCACGATCAGCAGGCGGCTGTGCCGGATGTTCCGCATCAGGTGCTTCAGCAGCCGGATCGACGCGTCGTCGGCCCATTGCAGATCGTCCAGGAACAGCACGAGGGGATGGTCCGTCCGGCCGAGCTGCCGGACGAACTTCGTGAACACCTGCCGCAGACGGTGTTCCGCTTCCTGCGGGGCCAGCTCCTCCGCGGGCGGCTGCCGGCCGATCAGCCATTCCAGCTCCGGAACGATCCCGAGCAAGACGGCTCCGTTCCGGCCGAGCGCTTCCGACAATGCGCGCTTCCACCTTTCGAGCCTGTCCCTGTCCTCCGTCAGCAATTGCCGGACCAGCCGGCCGAAGGCCTGCGCGAACGGGGCGTAAGGAATGTTGGTCCGCAGCTGGTCCGCTTTGCCCTCGGCGAAGAAGCCCCGCGTTCCCGCCGGACCCTTCAGGCTCTCATGGATGAGGGACGTCTTGCCGACGCCGGCCTCGCCGCTGACGAAGACGGCCTCCGTTCCGCCTCCGGCCACGCGTTCGAAGGCTTCCCGCAGCAGCCGGATCTCCCGCTCTCTGCCGTAGACAACGTCCGGGATCCGGAACCGCGCCCCCGCGTCGAACTTCCCGAGCGGAAATTCCTCGATCTTCCCCGTCTCCAGCCATCCGCTCCGGCACTTCTCCAGATCCTTCAGCAGCCCCCGGGCGCTCTGGTACCGGTCCTCCGGGTCCTTGCCGAGCAGTTTCATCACGATGGCCGACAGGATCGGAGGAAATCCGGACGCGATCTCGCCGGGCGGCCGGGCCGGGCGGGTCAGATGAACGTAAGCCCAGTCCGCCGCGTTCTCCCCCTGGAAAGGCAAGGTTCCCGTGGCCATCTCGTAGAACACCACGCCGAGGGAATAAAGATCGCTCCGCGCGTCGAGGGCCGCGCCCAGGCGTCCGGTCTGCTCGGGCGACATGTACGCGGGCGATCCGCTCGGACGGGGATACGGAGCGGACGCGCGGCCCGCTTCCGCCGGCAGGCGCGCGGCGTTGCCGAAATCGGCGAGCCAGACCCGC
>NICF_comb_assmDRAFT_10001908_pt1 | contig 16190 bp, 9 predicted proteins | sample NewIslPassag4_SG_FD_11279 | JGI IMG/M metagenome (IMG submission 11279) | reverse complement strand
AAGCCACAGCCGGCGCGATCGGATCGCAAGCGACACATAGGCGGGCCCCATCGTATAGGCGGTACGGAATATGCGGGTTGCGCCATGGTGGCTGCCGCCGTCGTGCGGAGGGTCGCCGGCGTCGATCAGCAGGACGCGGGCGCCGGATCGGGCCGCGTAATAGCCTGTGCTCATTCCGAAGCTGCCTGCTCCGACAATGGCGAGTTCATACAGATCAGAAGACGGCATGCGCACCCCTCCGGTTACGGATGTTAATCATATTAATCCTAGAAAAATACTATGTTTATAACCGGATTATTGCGTATGCCCGTTTATTGTCAAGTATTTCTATCGTTTTACAATGAATTGTAATTGTGAGTAACTGGAACCAATATACAGAAAATGCATCAGAAATTGCGGTTTTCGTTTTTCATGGAGGGGATGGGAAGGCGAGTGGGGCGGGAGAAGCGCGTCCGGCGCCTCTCCCGACGCCATGCCGCTGAATGCCGGCCGGCTTCGGAGTCTTGTACGTTTTCATTCGCCGGTCCGGGGATGCGCGCCGCGCTCCAGCCGCTCGTACAGGAAGTCGACGACATGCATCGCCTTCGTCCGGGACGGGTCGCCGTGCCGCTCGATGCCGAGCTTCATCTGCAGCAAGCAGCCCGGGTTGCTCGTCAGGATGACGTCGGCATCGGCCGCGTTGGCGTGCTCCATTTTGCGCGCGAGGATGGCTCCCGACATCTCCGGCTGGGTGATGTTGTAGATGCCGGCGGAACCGCAGCAGCGGTCCGCTTCCCGCATCTCGCGGAATTCGGCGCCTTCCACGCCGGCGACGAGCGTCCGGGGAGCGCCGGACGCTTTCATCACGTTGCGCAGATGGCACGAGTCCTGATAGGTGACGCGCACCGGCTCCGGCGAGCGGAAGGCAAGCGGGCGGCCGCGGCTGAGCAGCAGCTCGGCGATGTCGACGACGCGCGCCGCGAACCATGCCGCGTCCTCGGCCCATTCGGGATCGTCCCCGAGCAGATGATCGTACTCGACGAGCAGCGCGCCGCAGCCTCCGGCGTTCGAGACGATATAGTCCGCGCCCGCTTCGCGGAAGGCGCGGATGTTGCGCTTCGCCAGCTCCCGCGCGGCCCCGGTGTCGCCCCCGTGGGCGTGGAGCGCGCCGCAGCAGGTCTGGGCGTCGGGGATGACGACGTCGAAGCCGGCTTCGGCAAGCAGCTCCGCCGTGCGCACGTTCGTGTCCGTGAACAGGATATCCATGATGCAGCCGCGGAACAGGCCGACCTTCGCGACCGGATCCCCGCCGCGGGCGGCCAGGCGGGTGCCGATGCGCGCGGCGACGCCGTCCCCGGCGGCTTCGGGCAAAATGCGCTCCATCTCCGCCAGATGTTTCGGCAGCAGTTGCAGCGCGCCGCTCTCGCGCGCGAGCCGGGCGAGCCCGGAGCGCCGGTACAGCTTCAGCGCTCCGCCGAGCAGCCGCATGCGGCGCGGGTGCGGGAACACGCCGCGGAGGGCCGCGCGGCGCAGGACGCGCGCCCACAACCCGCGCGTGCCGGGCGCGGCTTCGATCGCGTCGCGCGCCTGTTCAAGCAGGCGGCCGTATTTCACATCGGCCGGGCAGGCCGTCTCGCAGGCGCGGCAGCCGAGGCAATGGTCGAGTGACGCGATGAAATCGGCCGCCGGTTCCATCAGGCCGTCATATGCCGCCTTCATAAGCGCGATGCGGCCGCGCGGCGACTCCGCTTCGAAGCCGGTTTCGCCGTAGGTCGGGCAAGCCGGCAGGCAGAAGCCGCAGCGCATGCAGTTCATGAGCTGGTCCTCGTCGAGCGCGAGCCTGAGTTCCGCCGCAAGGCCGCCCGACGGTTTTCCCGCCGCGGACACATATTTCTCCGTCGTGATCCGCTCCGGCAACTTCTCAGCCACGTTGCACCACCACTCTCTTCCGCGTCTCCTTCGCGAACATCTTGCCGGGATTGAGCAGATTGTCCGGGTCGAACGCTTTCTTGATGCCGCGCATGAGCTCGAGGCCCGCGGCGCCGACTTTCCACTCGAGGTACGGCGCCTTGACGGCCCCGACGCCGTGCTCGCCCGTGATCGTGCCGCCGAGGCGGATCGCCGCGTCGAAGATCTCCTCGAACGCCGCCTCCACCCGGCGGATCTCGTCCTTGTCGCGCGCGTCCGTCGTCGCCGTCGGATGCAGGTTGCCGTCGCCCGCGTGGCCGAACGTCGCGATATGAACGTCGTACTTCTTCGCGATGCGGCCGATCTCGCGCACCATGTCGGCGATTTTCGAGCGCGGCACCGTCGCGTCCTCGAGGATCGTCGTCGGGCGCAGCCGGGCCAGGGCGGTCAGGGCGCTCCGCCGTGCGGTCATCAGCTTGAGTCCCTCCTCCGGCGTCGCCGCCACTTCCACGCGATCCGCGCGCTCCATCCGGCAGATATCCGCGATGCGCTCGATGTCGCGCGCTACCGCCGCCGGATCGCCGTCCTGCTCGATGAGCAGGATCGCTTCCATGTCGTGCGGCAGGCCGAGCTTCGCGAAGTCGTCCACGACCCGGATCGTCGGGTTGTCCATGAACTCGAGCGTCGCGGGGATGATGCGCGCCGCGATGATCTTCGAGACGGTGCGCGCGGCGTCGTCCAGGCTGCGGTACATGGCCAGCATCGTCCGCTTCGCTTCCGGCGGCGGAATCAGCTTCAGCGTCGCCTCCGTGATGATTGCGAGCGTGCCCTCCGAGCCGACGAGCAGCTTCGTCAGGTCGTAGCCTGCGACGTCCTTCATCAGCTTGCCGCCGGTGCGGATGATCTCGCCGTTTGCGAGCACCGCCTCGAGGCCGATGACGTAGTCCTTCGTCGTGCCGTATTTCAGCCCGCGCAGGCCGCCCGAGTTTTCCGCGATGTTGCCCCCGATCGTCGAGACGGCCATCGAGCTCGGGTCGGGCGGATAGAACAGGCCGTGCCGCTCGACCTCCGCCATGAAGTCGCGCGTGATGATTCCGGGCTGCACAACGGCAGTCAGGTTTTCGAGATCCATCTCCAGCATGCGGTTCATCCGGTGCATCACCATGACGACGCCGCCCTCGCACGGCACCGTGCCGCCCGCCAGATTCGTGCCCGAGCCGCGCGAGACGACCGGGATTTTGTGCCGGCTCAACACCTTCATGATGCGGGAAACCTCGTCGGTGGATGACGGGAAGATGACAGCGTCCGGCAGCGACTGCATCATCGGAGCCGCGTCATACGAGTGGGTGACGCGCGCCGTCTCATCGTCCCTGATATATTCGGGTCCGACAATGTCGGCCAGTTCTTGCTTGACGGATTCCGGAAGCATCGTGGTCGGTTCTCCTCCAATTCATCAGGTCATCAGATGACTTTTTTCGCTGTATCAGTATACTATAAAATAAATATTCTGAAAACATCGCGATGCGCCGGTGATCAGCATGATCGATCGGCTCCGGCGGAACGGGATGCCGCGGAGGGTCGCGTATCGCCGAACGGAACGCCACCCGGATCGACTCGGGTTTGTCGGCAGTCTGCGGCGGCGCCGAACGGTTCCCGCGAATTTGATTGTTTCATTATAAATTCAGCATGTACCGGAGGTATTCCCATGACATCTTCCCGTGACCGCCATGCCCCGCCGGAGCGGCCGATGAGCAGCGCGGAGTGGGTGCGCGCCGATCTGCAGCGGAAACTGGACGACGGCACGTTCGCTCCCGGCGAGCGGCTGCCGTCCGTCGAGGAGCTTGCGCGCATGTATGGCGTCAGCCGCCCCACCGTGCGGGAAGCGATCAGCGCGCTGAAGGCGACGGGCCGCCTCGCGGTGAAGCAGGGCGGCGGCACGTACGCGCTGGCGCCGCGGGAGGCGCACGCTTCCGTGCCGCATCCCGCGGCGCTGATGCCGGACGTCTGGCCCGGCCGCGCCGCCGCGCTGCAGAGTCTGCTGGAAGTGCGCCGCGTCCTCGAGACCGGATGCGCGGCGCTCGCCGCCGAGAAGCGGACGGCGGAGGACGTGGAGGCGCTGGAATCGATTCTGGCCGAGATGGAGGACAAGCTGGACGACCGCGAGGCGGGCGAGCGGCTGGACGTGCGGTTCCATCTCGCCGTCGCCTCCGCCGCGCACAACGAGACGCTGGCGGAGATGATGCGCTCGATCAGCGAGCGGCTGCACGACGGCATGCGCGACACGCGCGCGTTGTGGCTGTTCGCGGAGCGGTCGTCGGCCGGCCGGCTGCTCGCCGAACACCGCGCCATATTCGAAGCGGTGAGGGACGGCGATGCGGCGCTGGCGCGCAGCCTCATGGAAGAGCATCTCGCGAAGGTGGCGCGGGTGCTGCGGAACGCGGAGTAGACTCGGGTGAGCTGATTGCGTTATATAACGGCCGGTCGGCTCGAAGAAGGCTGTCGTCGCCCGCCGCGGGCGGGAAGCGGCAGCCTTTGCCGTTCCCGCTTTCCGGAAGGTGAAGCGATTTCCGATTTATCCCGTTGTGAATCCTTGCCAATAGTTAATCCAAATATGTAATATTTCCAAATACATGATCGTAAAAGTTCACAAAAAAGTCTGTATTATTTATACAATTTAATGATTCATCGTGACAACGATCTATGATATAACAGAATAAAGACTCGAGAACCGCAATATTCCGCCAAGCAATAGCGCGATCGCGAGGTGCCGCCGGAACTGACAATCGCGCTGAAAACATCGCCATTACGGTCAGGGGGTGTTCCATGACGACGCAGCAACTGAGCCGGGACGACATTTATCTGTTCCATGAAGGCACGCTGCTGGAGAGCTACAGGCTGCTGGGCGCTCATTTGAGGGAAGAAGAGGGGACGGCCGGCGTCCGCTTCTCGGTATGGGCTCCCAATGCCAGGGCGGTCTATGTCGCGGGCGATTTCAACGGATGGCAGGGCGCTCTGAACCCCATGACCCGGGTGGAGGATTCGGGCATCTGGACCTGCTTCGTCCCCGGCGCGAAACAGGGGGATCTGTACAAGTACGAAATCCATACGCATCACGGCGCCAGGCTGATGAAAGCGGACCCCTACGCGTTCCACGCGGAAGTCCGCCCCAAGACGGCCTCCGTCGTGTATCCGCTGGACGGTTACGCGTGGAACGACCGGAAATGGCAGAAGCGGAAAGCGAAGCGGAACGTCCATCAGGACCCGCTGCTCATCTACGAGGTCCATCTGGGGTCGTGGAGGCACAAACCGGACGGGTCGCCGTATACATATCGGGAACTCGCGGAAGAATTGATCCCCTATGTGAAGGACATGGGGTATACCCACATCGAACTGCTGCCCGTGACCGAGCATCCCTATGACCGGTCCTGGGGCTATCAGGCGACGGGATATTACGCGGTGACCAGCCGGTTCGGCACGCCCGACGATTTCAAGCATTTCGTGGACCGCTGCCACCAGGAAGGGATCGGGGTGATCCTGGACTGGGTGCCCGGCCATTTCTGCAAGGACGATCACGGGCTGAGGCTCTTCGACGGCACGCCGCTGTACGAGTACGCGGATTGGCGGAAGGCCGAGAAACCGGAATGGGGGACGCTGGCGTTCGATCTGGGCAAGCCCGAGGTGCACAGTTTCCTCATTTCCAACGCCCTGTTCTGGCTGAAGGAATACCATCTGGACGGCCTCCGCGTGGACGCGGTCGCCAGCATGCTGTACCTCGATTTCGGCAAACGCGACGGGGAATGGGCGCCCAACGCAAACGGCGGCAGGGAGAATCTTGAAGCGATCGCGTTCTTGAGAAAATTGAACGAAATCGTTTTCAAGCATTGCCCCGGCGTGCTCATGATCGCGGAGGAATCCAGCGCCTGGCCGCTGGTCAGCGCGCCCACCTACGCGGGCGGGCTCGGCTTCAACTTCAAATGGAACATGGGCTGGATGAACGACATGCTGCGCTACATGCAGCTCGATCCGGTGTATCGGAAATACCATCACAATCTCATCACCTTCTCGTTCATGTACACCTTCTCGGAAAATTTCGTCCTGCCGCTGTCCCATGACGAGGTCGTGTACGGCAAGCGCTCGCTCCTGAACAAAATGCCCGGCGACTATTGGCAGAAGTTCGCCAATCTCCGCCTGTTCTACGCCTACATGACGGCCCATCCGGGCAAGAAGCTGCTGTTCATGGGGGGAGAGTTCGGACAGTTCGACGAATGGAAGGATCTCGAGGATCTCGATTGGGAACTGCTCGATTTCGACATGCACCGCAAGATGCACCGTTTCACCCGAAGACTGAACAAGTTCTATCTCAGGAATAAACCGCTGTGGCAATTGGACCATGATCCCGCGGGTTTCGAATGGATCGATCCCCACGACGCGGAACAGAGCGTCGTCACCTTCATGCGCAAGGGCAAGAAGCCCGGTGACTATCTGATCGCGGTGTGCAATTTCACGCCCGTGCCCCGCGAGCATTACCGGATCGGGGTGCCGGAGCTCACCGTGTACCGCGAAGTGTTCAATACCGACCGGGCGGAGTTCGGCGGATCCGGACTCCCCGTGCGGAAGGTGTTCCAGGCGGAAGACAGCGGCTGGCACAATCAGCCGTATCACGTGTGCCTGACATTGCCCCCGCTGGCGGTTCTGTTCATCAAACCGGATGATCGTGCGAAGGAGGCGGTCAACGATGGGACGTAAAGAATGCGTGGTCATGCTGCTCGCTGGCGGAGAAGGAAGACGCCTGAAATCCCTCACGAAGAAAATGGCCAAGCCGGCCGTTTATTTCGGCGGAAAGTACCGGATCATCGATTTTCCCCTCAGCAATTGCACCAACTCGGGCATGGAGACCGTGGGCGTGCTGACGCAGTACGAACCGCTTGTGCTGAACAACTACATCGGCATCGGCAGCCCGTGGGATCTGGACCGCCAGAACGGCGGCGTCAGCGTTCTGCCTCCCTTCGCGGAATTGTCGGGCGCGTCCTGGTACGTGGGCACGGCGAACGCCGTCTATCTGAACTTCGCCTTCATCGAGCAGCATCAGCCGGAGCATGTGCTGATTCTGTCGGGCGACCACATCTACAAGATGGACTACTCGCTGATGCTCAAATTCCACAAGGAACGCAACGCCGACATTACGATCGCCGCGATTGAAGTGCCCTGGAAAGAAGCGAGCCGCTTCGGCATCCTCGCGACGGATTCGGAACTGCGCATCCGCTCCTTCGTCGAGAAGCCGGCCGATCCGCCCAGCAACCTCGCGTCGATGGGGATCTATATTTTCAAGTGGCCGGTGCTGAAGGAATATCTGACCCGGGATCACCAGAATCCCGAATCCGGCCACGATTTCGGCAAGGACGTCATTCCGCTCATGCTGCGGGAGAATTGCCGGATGTTCGCCTATCCGTTCAAGGGATACTGGCGGGATGTCGGGACGGTGGAGAGCCTGTGGGAAGCCAATATGGACCTGCTCGAGGACGAGCCGGAATTCGATCTGAACGACCCGTCCTGGCGCTTCTATTCGCGCAATCCGTATCAGCCGGCCCACTATATCGCGCCCGGCGCCGTCATCCGGAAGTCGCTGATCAACGAAGGATGCCTGATTTACGGCGACGTGATCCATTCGGTTGTGTTCTACGGCGTGCAAATCGGCGAGGGCAGCGTCGTCAAAGATTCCGTGATCATGCCCTATGTCAAGATCGGCCGGAACGTGAAAATCAGCAGGGCGATCATCGGCGAAGGCGCGGTCATCGAAGATGACGCGATTATCGGCTCGGAGGAGGAAAACGGCGAGATCACGCTGATCGAAGACCACGTGCGCGTGGGCGGATTGAAAGTATAAAACGGAACGACGGAAGCGGTGTGAGATACAGATGAACAAGATGCTGGGAATCATCAATCTGGACGGCGAACAGGATCTGTTCCAGGAATTGACCTATTTCCGCTGCGGGGCCTCCCTGCCGTACGCCGGGAAATACCGGCTGATCGATTTCGTGATGTCGAACATGGTGCATGCCGGCATCACCGACATCGCGGTGTTCGTCCGGAAGAAGTACCGCTCGCTGATGGACCATCTGGGCAACGGCAGGGAATGGGATCTGGACCGGAAGAAGGGCGGCGTCTTCATCCTGCCCCCGGACTGGAACGATCCGACCGATCATTCCAAGGGCGAGCTGCAGCATTTCCACAACAACATGGATTTCTTCCTGCGCGGCAAAGCCGATTATGTGCTCTTCGCCGACTCGCAGCAGATCTGCCATATCGATTTCGGCAAGGTGCTGGACAGCCATATCGCGTCCGGAGCGGATGTGACGGTCGTCTACAAGCGGATGGAACCGGCGGAGGAACACAGGCCCTGCTACCGGCTGACCCTGGACGACGACGGGAACGTGCTCGAATTTTCGATGGACGAGTTCAATCCGAACATCTTCATGAACATGTACGTGCTGCGCAAGGATCTGATGCTCGAGCTGGTGCGCCATTGCATCGCCCACGGCGCGGAGAATTTCCTGCGCGACGGCATCATCGCGCAGCTTGCGACGCTCAAGGTGAAAGCCTACGCCTTCACCGGCATGCTGCAGACGATCAACTCGATCGAAAGTTACTACAAGCACAGCATCAGCCTGCTTCAGCCGGATATCTACAGAGAACTGTTCCATGGCGGGAATCCGATTTACACGAAGGTCAAGGATACGGCCCCGACCAAATACATGGATCAGGCCAAGGTGGACAATTCGCTCATCGCGAACGGATGCGTCATCGCCGGCAACGTGGAGAACAGCATCCTGTTCCGGGGCGTCCGGGTCGAAGAAGGCGCCACGGTGAAGAACTCGATCATCATGCAGCGATGCACCCTCGGGAAAGGCGCGTATCTGGAAAACGTCATTCTGGACAAAGATGTGACCATCACGGACAACCAGCGGCTGATCGGTTCTCCGAGCAGACCCTATGCCATCCCGAAACGAAAAACCATTTAATATCAGAAAAAAACAGACGGCCGCCGCGCCGGACTGCGTGGAGGAAACCGCAATGAAGGTACTGTTCGTGGCATCGGAATGCTCGCCCTTCGCCAAGACGGGCGGTCTGGGCGACGTGATCGGCTCGCTGCCGGCCGAACTGGCCCGGCTGGGAGCGGACGTTCGAGTCCTGATGCCCAAGTATGCGTCGATCGCCGGACATTACCGGGAGAGGATGGAGCTCGTCTCGAACTGCGAGGTGCCGGTCGGCTGGAGAAGGCAGTATTGCGGCCTGGAGCGTCTCGTCGAGGACGGCATCACGTATTACTTCATCGACAATGAATACTATTTCAAGCGGCCGGAGCTGTACGGCTATTACGACGAAGCGGAGCGCTTCGCCTTCTTCAATCACGCCGCGCTGGCCGCGCTGAAGCTGGCGGATTTTCGGGCGGACGTGCTGCACTGCCATGACTGGCAGAGCGGCATGGTCCCCCTCCTTCTTCATGCGCATTGGCGCCATGATCCGTTCTACCGGGACATGCGCACGGTGTTCACGATTCACAATCTGAAGTATCAGGGCATCTTCCCGCGTTCGATACTGGGCGATCTGCTGAACCTGGGGGACGAATATTTCACGATTGACGGCGTCGAGTATTACGGCAACGTGAACTTCATGAAGGCGGCGCTGAACTTCTCGGATTTCCTGACGACCGTCAGCCCCAGCTACGCCGAGGAAATCCAGTACCCCTATTACGGCGAAGGGCTGGACGGCCTGCTGCGCAAGCGGAAGGACAGGCTCCGGGGCATCGTGAACGGCATCGATATGGAGAGCTACAATCCGGCGGACGATCCGCATCTGTTCGCCCGGTATGAAGGCTTCGACCCCGAGCGGAAGCGGGAGAACAAGCTCGGGCTGCAGCGGATGCTCGGCCTCCCGGAGCGCGGGGACGCGCCGATGATCGGGATCGTCACCCGCCTGGTGGAGCAGAAGGGGATCGATCTGATCGCCCATGTGCTCGAGGACATCCTGCGGATGGATGTGCAGCTCGTGGTGCTCGGAACCGGCGAATACCGCTACGAGGAGCTGTTCAGGAACGCCGCCTGGCGCCATCCGGATAAGCTGGCCGCCTGCATCACCTTCGACGACGGCCTGGCCCGCAAAATCTACGCCGCCAGCGATCTGTACCTGATGCCCTCGAAGTTCGAGCCGTGCGGCATCAGCCAGTTGATCGCGCTCCGTTACGGGGCCGCGCCGATCGTGCGGGAGACCGGCGGGCTCAGGGACACGGTGCTGTCCTACAACGAATTCACCGGGGAAGGGAACGGATTCAGCTTCACGAACTACAACGCCCACGACATGCTGTACACGATCGGGCGGGCGGTCCGGTTCTTCCGCGAACCGGAGCATTGGCGGCGCATTGGCCGGAACATCGGGAATTCCCGATACGGCTGGCAGGAATCGGCCAAGCAATACATGGAAATCTATGAGATGCTGCTTGGCGGCCATTAAGGGGGGTCATCCGATGCCGCTCAACATGACCAAGGAAGCCTTCAAGAAGGATTTCGTGGAGAAGCTGGAGACGAAGCTCGGCCGAAGCGTGGATGAGGCGACTCCCAGTGATTGCTACTACGCGCTCGGCTCCCTCGTCCGCGAATACGCGGGGAGGAACTGGCTCAAGACGACCAGGGGGTACCGGGACAATCCGGTTCGTCAGGTCTACTACTTCTCGATGGAATTTCTGCTTGGCCGGCTGATGACCAACAATTTGCAGAATCTCGGCATTTACGACACGGTCAGGGAAGCGCTGGCCGATCTCGGCTTCGATCTGAACGACGTGCTGGAGCAGGAGACGGACGCCGGCCTCGGCAACGGCGGTCTGGGAAGGCTCGCCGCCTGCTTCCTGGATTCCCTGGCCTCCCTGCAATATCCCGGGCACGGCTGCGGCATCCGCTACAAGTACGGCCTGTTCGAGCAGAAGATCGTCGACGGCTATCAGGTGGAGCTGCCGGATTACTGGTTGAAGAAGGAGTATGTCTGGGAGGTCCGGCGCGCGGACCGGGCGGTCGAAGTCCGGTTCGGCGGCGAGGTGATTCCCCGCGAGGAGAACGGCCGGCTCGTGTTCGAGCATCGGGACTACGAGACGGTGCTGGCCGTTCCTTATGACGTGCCGATCATCGGCTACCACAACACCACCGTGAACACGCTGCGCCTGTGGAGCGCCGAGCCGGTTCCCCACGACAATCTGTTCCACGCGGCGAACGACTACTACAAGATTCTCGATTACAACCGGACGATCGAGGCGATCTCGGGCTTCCTGTATCCGAACGATTCCAGCGAGGAAGGCCGGCTGCTGCGCCTGAAGCAGCAATACTTCCTCGTGTCGGCGAGCATGCAGAGCATTCTGAAGCATTACAAGAAGCGGGGCAAGCCGATCACCGATCTGCCCAGGTATGTGGCGCTGCATATCAACGACACGCATCCGACGCTGATCATTCCCGAGCTGATGCGGATCCTGATGGACCAGGAAGGTCTGGGCTGGGACGAGGCGTGGCGCATCGTGACGAAGACCGTCTCGTACACGAACCATACGATCATGCACGAAGCGCTCGAGAAATGGCCCGTCGAGATGGTGAAGAAGACGCTGCCGCGCATCTTCATGATCATTGAAGAAATCAACGAGCGGTTCTGCCGGGAGCTGTTCGAACGCCATCGCCTGGATCTGGACAAGATCGCGGAAATGGCGATCATCGCCTACGGCCAGGTCCGGATGGCGCATCTCGCCATCGCCGGAAGCTGCAGCGTGAACGGCGTCGCCAAGCTGCACACGGAGATTCTGAAGAAGGAAGTCATGAAGGACTTCTACGCGATCTATCCGTGGAAATTCAACAACAAGACGAACGGGATCACCCACCGCCGCTGGCTGCTGAACGCCAACCCCGAGCTCGCGGCGCTGATCACCGAAGCAATCGGTTCCCGCTGGATCACCCAGCCCAAGGAACTGCTCGGGATCATCAAATACGCGGGCGACGCCGGATTCCAGCAGAAGATCCGGGCGATCAAGCAGAAGAACAAGCGGGCGCTGGCGAAGCTGATCAAGGAGCGGAAGGGCGTCGAGGTCGACGAGGAATCGATTTTCGACGTGCAGATCAAGCGAATCCATGGCTACAAGCGCCAATTGCTGAACGCGATGCACATCATCGATCTGTATCTGCGGCTGAAGGAGAATCCGCAGCTCGACATCGTGCCGCGCACCTTCATCATCGGCGGCAAGGCGGCGCCGGCTTACCATTTCGCCAAGCGGGTGATCAAGCTGATCAACGAACTGGCGGATGTGGTCAACAACGATCCGTCCGTCCGGGACAAGATCAAGGTCGTGTTCATGGACAACTACTCGGTCACCCTCGCGGAGAAGATCATTCCGGCGACCGATCTGAGCGAGCAGATCTCGACGGCCAGCAAGGAAGCCTCGGGCACCGGCAACATGAAGTTCATGATGAACGGCGCCCTCACGATCGGCACGATGGACGGCGCCAACGTCGAAATGGCGGAGATGGTCGGCCGGGAGAACATGTTCATCTTCGGCCTGACGAGCGAACAGGTCATCAACTATTACACTTGCGGCGGCTATTCCTGCCAGGATCTCTACAACGGCGATCCGCGCATCCGTCAGGTCGTGGACTATCTGCTGGAGCTCGGCGACCATTCGTGGGAGAAATCCGATTTCCACGATCTGTACCACTCGCTGTTCGTCAGCAACGACGAGTTCTTCGTCCTGAAGGACTTCGACGCCTATGTCGAAGCGCATGAACTGGTCGATCTGACGTACCGCAACCAGAAGAAATGGCTGCAGAAGGCGGTCATCAACATCGCCCATTCCGGCAAGTTCTCGACGGACCGGACGATTGCGGAATACGCGACGGAAATCTGGAAGACGCGGCCCTTCGAAGTGAAGTGACGGACAAAGGTGGTCTCCGCATGACATCGCAGACGATGCGGCACGATTCCCATGACATCCGGTTCCGCAAACCGTTCGGCGCGGCGGCCGCCGGCGAACGGGTCCGGCTTCGCCTGAAGATCGACCGGAGCCTGCCCGTGACGTCGGTTCAATGCGTCGTCTGGCTGGACAAGGCCGGCCGGGAAGAGCGCCATGAGATGCAATGGGAGGGCGCGGATGAATGCTGGAATGCCTATCGGGTCGAGATCACGCTTCCGGAACTTCCGCAGCTCGTGTGGTATCATTTTCAGATCGGGACGCCGGACAGGACGCTGTTCTACGGCAGGCGGGACCACGGCTTCGGCGGAGAGGGACAGGTCCGCGAGACCCCTCCGCCGGCCTGGCAGATCACCGTGTACGAGCGGGGCAGCACCACGCCGGCGTGGTTCAGGGACCGGATCATGTACCAGATCTTCGTGGACCGCTTCCGCAACGGCCATCCCGACGGCAGGGTGACGGGCCTCAGGCCCGGCAGCCTCATCCACGCCCACTGGAACGACCGGCCGATCTACATCAAGAACGAGCAGGGCGACGTCGTCCGCTGGGATTTCTTCGGCGGCAACCTGGCGGGCGTGCGGCAGAAGCTGGGCTACCTGAAGAGTCTGGGCGTCGGCGTCATCTACCTGAATCCCGTGTTCGAGTCGCCCAGCAACCACAAATACGATACGGCCGACTATCACCGGATCGATCCGATGTTCGGCGACAACGAGCAGTTCGCGGAGCTGTGCCGCGAAGCGGAGCGGTTGGGGATTCGCATCATCCTGGACGGCGTGTTCAGCCATACGGGCAGCGACAGCCTGTATTTCAACCGATACGGCAACTATCCGACCCTCGGCGCGTGGCAGTCGCCGGATTCGCCGTATTATAAATGGTACAAATTTGAAGAATACCCTAGTAAGTACAAATGTTGGTGGGGCATCAAGGTTCTTCCGGAAGTGAACGAGCTGGAGCCCTCTTATCTCGACTTTGTCATCCGCGGCGAGAACAGCGTGGTGAAGTTCTGGCACGAGAAGGGGATCAGCGGCTGGCGGCTCGATGTGGCGGACGAGCTGCCGGACGAGTTCCTGCAGCTCTTCCGGGAGCGGCTCAAGGATCTGAACCCCGAGGCCGTGCTGATCGGCGAAGTCTGGGAGGACGCGTCCAACAAGATCAGCTACGGCAAGCGCCGGGACTATCTGCTCGGCCGGGAGCTCGACTCCGTCATGAACTATCCGTTCCGTTCCATCGCGGCGGATTTCATGCTGGGGCGCGCGGACGCATGGCGGACGCATCTCGCGCTCATGACGATGGCGGAGCACTATCCGCTCCATCATTTCTACAGCATGATGAACCTGATCGGCAGCCACGATGTCGCGCGCATCCTGACGGTCATGGGGGAGAACCTGCCGGTCGGGCTGTCCGGCGAAGAGCAGGACCGGCTCGCGGTCCGGCGGCTCAAGCTGCTGATCCTGTGGCAGATGACGTTCCCGGGCGTTCCTTCGATTTATTATGGCGATGAAGCGGGCGTGCGGGGCGGGACCGATCCCGACAACCGCTCGACCTATCCGTGGGGGAACGAGAACCGGGAACTGCTCGAATGGACGCGGGAGATGGCCGCCCTGCGCCTGGCCTACGACGTCTTCCGCACCGGAAGCTGGACGTCGCTGGCCTTCGGCGAATCCGTCTACGGCTATGTGCGGGAGATCCGGGACGGGAAGGACGTGTTCGGCCGGCCGCGGGAGAACAACGCGGCGCTGGTCGTGATGAACCGCAGCACGGATCGGCCGGCGCATCTCTCGATTCCCGCGGCGGAATGGTTCGCGGACGGCGCCTATGATTTTCTCGCGGATGAGGAAGTGCGGCTTGAGGACGGTCGGCTGGATGTGACGCTCGGGCCGCTCGAAGGGAAGATTTTTCTGCGGAGCAGGTGGCCCGTGCGCGAGCGCGTTGACGGGGACGGCGCGGAAAATATGGAGCGGGCGGCGGGCATTCTGCTGCCGGTAACCGCGCTGCCTTCGCCGCACGGCATCGGCGATCTCGGGGAAGCCGCGCGCCGGTTCGTCGATTTTCTGGCGGAAGCGGGGCAGACGTACTGGCAGATCCCGGACATCCATCCGCGCGGCGAAGGCGGCTCGCCGCGGCTGCCGGACTCCGCCTTCGCCGGCGATCCGCAGCTGATCGATCCGTCGGCTTTGGTCCGGGAAGGCCTGCTGAAGGAGGAGGAACTGTCCGGTCCGCCGGCGTTGGAAGCGGGACGGACAGATATTGAACGGATCCCGGCCTGGAAGGACGGCTTGCTGCGCCGGGCGTTTGCGCAATTCAGGCGCGGCAAGAAGATTCCGGCCGACTGGGACACGTTCGTGCAGGAAGAGAAGTGGTGGCTGGAAGACTGGGCGCAGTTCGCGGTCCTGAGGCGGCACCATCGCGGCAAGCCGTGGCGGGAATGGCCGAAGACGCTGGCGCGGCGGAAGAAGCAGGCGCTGGACAAGCATCGGGAGCAGTTCGGCGAGGAAATGGAATATCAGAAGTTCCTCCAGTACCTCTTCTTCCGGCAATGGCGCGAGCTCAGGGACTACGCCGCAGGCAAGGGGATTCGGCTCATCGTCGACGTTCCGCTGACGGCAGGGAGCGACAGCTGCGACGCGTGGGTGCATACCGGAACGCATGATCCGGATGGCGGCGCGCCGCTCGAATGGATGAAGGCGGACGGATACGGTTGGTGGAAGAAGCGCCTGGGGCATCTGCTCAAGCTGGCGGATCTGGTGCGGCTGGTTCCTGTCGAACAAGGCGTTGAGCCGGACGACGGCTTCTTCGCCGAGCTCGGGCGGACCTTCGGGCGGCTGCCCGTGATTGCGGGAGATGCGGGCCGCATCTCGCCGGAAGCGGAAGAATGGAAGTGGAAATACGGCATTCCGGGCACGAAGGTGATGCGCGCGCCCGCATCACCCGGCGGGACCGGCGGCAAGGCCCGCTATCCGCTCCGGGAAGCGAACCATGTGCTCTATGTCGGCAGCGATGGCGGCGGCGCGGCGCAGGGCGCGTTCGATGCCGCCCGGCCCGGTTCGGGCGGAACGGAGACGGAGGCCGAAGTCTGGAAGCGGATCGAGGCCGCTTATCGCTCCTATGCGAAGATCGTCATCGTCCCGCTGCGGGACTGCCTGCGCGCGGGACCGGAGGCGCGGACGGACGCGCCGGGCGAGGCGGAGGACGACCGGGAATGGCGCGCGCCGCGGGACGCGCTCAGCCCGGAACGGGCCCGCCGGCTGGCCGCGCTTGCGGCCGAATGCCGCCGCGCGCGCCGGGCCGGCAATTGAACAGCCATGCAACAACG
>NICF_comb_assmDRAFT_10001906_pt1 | contig 16193 bp, 13 predicted proteins | sample NewIslPassag4_SG_FD_11279 | JGI IMG/M metagenome (IMG submission 11279) | reverse complement strand
CAGCATCGTCGTCCGGTTCGTCTGCCAGACATCGAGCAGCACCTCCTGCATGTGCGCCCGCGTGAACGCGTCGAGCGCGCCGAACGGCTCGTCGAGCAGCAACACCTTCGGGCTGCGGAGCAGGGCCCGCGCGATCGCGACCCGCTGCGCCATCCCGCCGGACAGTTCGCGCGGATACGCCTTCTCGAACCCTTGCAGACGCACGAGCCCGATCAGCCCGTCGACCCGCTTCCGCACCTCGGGGTCCCGGAGCGACAGGTCGGCCGCGATGTTCCGCTCCACCGTCAGCCAGGGGAACAGGCGCGGCTCCTGGAACACGAACCCCTTGTCGATGCCGGGCCCGGTCACGCGGCGGCCCTCCAGCAGCACTTCGCCCTCGTGGCCGTCGTCGAGCCCGGCGACGATCTTGAGCAGCGTGCTCTTGCCGCAGCCGCTCGGGCCGATCAGCGTGATGAACTCGCCTTCCCGCACCCGGAGATTGACATTGTCGAGCGCGTGGACGGCGCCTTTCTGGGTGACGAAGGTTTTGCTGACATGCCGAATATCGAGATGCGCCGATTGGTCGTTCCGGCTCACTCGCATCATCCTTTCCTTAGTCCCAAGTGCGAACGGAGGCATCTCCGTGAAGCGATGCCTCCGTCCGAACGGTCGGGCTGTTCAATTGCTCAATGGTACAGGCTGCGTCCGGCATGCGGATGGCCGATGTACCGCCGGATCCGATCGCTCAGGCCGCCTTTGCCGAACTTGAGAAACTTGCCGTCCCCGGCGTCGGTTTCATCGCTGCAGGCCGACAGGAACAGCAGGATGAGCCGCCTGCGCTCGCCGATGTCGCGGCAGCCGTTCTCGTACAGCCAGACATCGATCGTGTTGTAGACGCCGCGGTTGACCCGGAAGCGATTGCGGCAATATTCCGCGAACTTGTAATCCGGCCAGTGGATGAGTTCCCCCGCGGTTTCAGCCATCGGCATTCCCTCCCGAAACAGGCGTGGAGACTTTCCGTCTGCGGCGCAGCGAAAAATCTCCACTTGCATGGTCGACATATTTTAATAATTCCAATCTGGTTAGTCGGTATAGGCTGGTGAGCTTCACTTTATCACGGGCGCGGCGGTCTGTCAACTCCATTTTTGCGAAAAAATCGGCGGAGATTCTTCCGGATTGAAACCATTCCCCTCGTCCGTCGTCTATAAAGTGAACCACCACGCAAGAGGGAAATGTTGCCATGCCACGGTGGAAACGTTTGGACCAGGAGAGGAGCAATGTTCATGAATCGCACCACACGACGCGCCACCTTCACCATGCGCCCGCTTCGCCTGCTGCCGGCCATGCTCGCCATAGCGCTGGCGCTTGCGGCATGCAGCTCCGGGGACGGCAACCGGAACGCGGACAACGAAGCGGCAACGATCAAAGTCATGTACTGGAACGAGCAATCGTTCCAACAGGATTACGGCATGCTGTTCTACGCGATGCATCCGCACATCGACGTCGAGGTCATCACCACCAACAAAATCCGGATGAACGAAGGCGACGATTACAATGAAAAACTGGATGCGTTCATCCGGGAAGAGAAGCCGGACATTCTGATGCTGAGCCAGGACATGTACGAGAAATACGCCGCCGACGGACGGCTCGTCTCGCTCGAGCCGTTCATCACCCGGGACAAGGTCGACCTCGAAGGGTTCGTTCCGGGTCTCATCGACCTGATGCGCGAGAAGGGCGGCGGCGAGTTGTACGGCCTCTCGCCGAGTTTCAGCTCCCAGGCCGTCTATTACAACAAAGATTTGTTCGACCGGTTCAACATCGAATACCCGACAGACAAGATGAGCTGGGAGGAACTGTTCAATCTGGCGGCCCGGTTTCCGACGGACGGTTCGGACGAGGACCGGATCTGGGGACTCAGCCTGGGATATTCGGCCGATCTGCACGACCTCGGCATGCGGATCGGCACGTCCCTGGGGCTGCGCATGGTGAACCCGGCCGACATGCGAATCTCGCTTGACACCGACTCGTGGATCCGCGTGTACGAAATGGCGCTGTCCGCCATGAAATCCGGCTCGATCTATCAGGAGGGACGCACAAGTTTCAGCGGATCCTACGAGGAATTTTTGCTGCAGGATCCGTTCATCAGCGGAAAAGCCGCCATGGCGTTCAGCGGGGCCTACCTGATGCAGCAAATTTGCGAAGCCGCGGACATCGTTCCCGACAAAGCGGTCAAAAATTGGGATCTCGTCACCGTGCCGGTCGATCCGTCGAATCCCGACTACACAAACGATAACCCGTTCCACAACATTTTCGCGATCAACGCGGATTCGGCAAACCGAGACGCCGCGTGGGCATTCATCCGCTACATCCACGGCGATGAATACGCGCGGGTCAGATCGAAGACGGTGACCGGATCGTTTCCGGTCCGCACGCAATATATCCGGGACGAAGAAGGCCGGAACATGGCGGCGTTCTACGCGCTGAAGCCTTCGGGCGCCGATCCTTACGCCGGAATGGAAGACTTGCCGGACGATTTCTTCGGGCAGTATTACAGCATCGGCGCGGAAGAGATGGAGGCCGTCATGAACGACGCGAAGACCGTCGCGGAGGCGCTCGCGAGCATGCAGACCCGGCTGCAGGCGGTGGTGGATCAGGCACCCGCGAACCGGGAGAGCGGCGATTCGGCCGGCGCCCCGGGTTCGGTTAGCGTATCGGTCGAACATCGCGTTTCGGTCGATGTCGAAGCCGAAGCGGAGACGGACAATTAATCGTTTGCGCAACCTGAAATGCCCTTGCGCCCGACCACTGCGGGCAGCAAGGGCATTATCATTGGGGCTCCCTCTCACATCGCCTCGTCCGCGCGGAGCGGCAGCTGCCAGTCGATCTCGGGCACGCCGTTCTCCCGCAGATACCGGTTCGCGCGCGAGAACGGGCGGCTGCCGAAGAAGCCGCGGTAAGCCGACAGCGGGCTCGGATGCGGCGAGCGGATCAGGAGGTGGCGCGGGTTCGTGATGAGCTGCGCCTTGCTCTGCGCGTGGCTGCCCCACAGCAGGAACACGACCGGCTCCCGCTTCCCGTTCAGCGTCTCGATCACGCGGTCCGTGAACGTCTCCCAGCCCATCCCGCGGTGCGAATTCGGCTGGTTCGCCCGCACCGTCAGCACGGTGTTGAGCAGCAGCACGCCCTGTTTCGCCCAGCCGACGAGGCAGCCGTGCTCCGGCACCGCGCAGCCGAGATCGTCGTGCAGCTCCTTCAGAATGTTCTGCAGCGACGGCGGCTGCGGCACGCCCGGCTTCACCGAGAAACAGAGCCCGTGCGCCTGCCCCGGCCCGTGATACGGGTCCTGCCCCAGGATGACCACCTTCGTGTCGGCGTAGGACGTGTAGTGCAGCGCATTGAATATATCGTACATATCCGGGTAAATGACCCGGGTTCGATACTCTTCGACAAGAAACTTGCGAAGCTGCAGGTAATACGGCTTCGAAAACTCCGCTTCCAGGTATTCCGCCCAATCGTTTCGCAAAATCGCCACGTGTTTCTCCTCCCGCTACCATTATCGGCGCGGAGGGCGATTTTGTCCACCATGCGTCCGTGCCGGCGGAAATTCCCTCGATATGACATCCTTTCCGGATGAAACCAAAAACCGTTGACCCTCGTCTATATGTAATGGGCGATGCCCCGCTCATATAATCCATAGTCTAGAACAGGGGGAGAAACAGGTTGAAGAAGCGCATGTTGGGCAAGCGATTGACAGGTTGGCTGATCCTGACGCTGGTGTTGTCCCTGATCGTCGCGTCTTGCAGTTCCGGTTCCGGAAGCGGCAACAAGGACGCCGAACCGGCATCGGTCAGTATCATGTACTGGAGCGAAATGGGTTTCAACCAGGATTTCGGCATAGCGTTTTACGCAACGCACCCGCATATCGATTCAGGTCATCAACTCGTCGTCCGTCCTGTTTAACCAGGACGGCGGCGATTACAACGAGATGATGGACGAGTTCATCCGCGAAAAACAGCCGGACATCCTGATGCTGAGCCAGGAACAATACGAAAAATACGCCGCGGAAGGTCGAATCGTCTCGCTCGAATCGTTCGTGACCAGGGACAAGTTCGACCTCGAGGGTATGATCCCGGGGGTGGTCGACCTGCTGCGGGAGAAGGGCGGCGGCGAACTGTACGGCCTCTCGCCGACCTTTACTTCGCGGGCCATCTATTACAACAAGGACCTGTTCGACCGGTTCGGCATCGAATATCCGACCGACAGGATGAGCTGGGAGGATCTGTTCAACCTGGCGGCCCGGTTCCCGACCGACGGATCGGACGAGGACCGGATCTACGGGCTCAGCATCGGCACCACGGATTTGCACCAGATCGGCCAACAGATCGGGGGGACCATGGGGCTCCGGTTGGTGAATCCGGCGGACAAACGGGTGTCGCTCGATACCGATTCGTGGGTCCGCGCATACGAGATTGCGCTGAACGCCATCCGATCCGGCACGCTGTACCAGGAGGATTATTCGGATTTTCCCAGCGGCATGTCCTATCAGGATTTTCTGCTCCGGGATCCGTTCATCGCGGGCAAAGTCGCCATGTCGCTCAACCACTCCTACCTGCTGGAGCAGATCCGGGAAGCCGCGAATTCGTCTCCGGACAGGGCGGTCAAAAACTGGGACATCGTCACCTTGCCGGTCGATCCCGCCAATCCCGAATTCTCGTATGAATTTTCGCTCGGCAACATTTACGCGATCAACGCGGAATCGCCAAACCGCGAAGCGGCCTGGGAGTTCATCCGCTACATCCACAGCGACGATTACGCGCGCGTCAAATCGAAGTCGTTCAACGGCCAGTTCCCGATCCGCACGAAATACATCGAGGACAAAGAAGGCCGGAATCTGTCGGCGTTCTACGCCCTGAAGCCTTCGGGCCACACGCTCTACGATGGAATTGCGGATCTGCCGGGCAACTTCTACATGCAATACTTCACCATCGGCACGGAAGAGATGCAGGCCGTCCTGAACGAAGAGAAAACGGTGCGGGAAGCGCTCGCCAGCATGCAGACCCGGTTGCAGGCGGCGCTGGACGAGGAACTCGCGAAGCAGAAGAACGAAAGCGGCGCGGACTCGAATCAGGATCCGGCCGGCGCTGCCGACGAAGGCGCGTCCGCGGCCGAATAATTCTCTCCGGCGCGCATCCATATAGTGAGTCGTTGCCATCCGGAAAAAAAAGAGAACCTGCGGCAAACGGCCCGATTTGGACAGGAGAGGAGAGTTCCGATGCATCGCATCGTCCGGATTTCGCGCCCGGACGGCGCTGGCCGCCGCAATCGCCCTGGCGCTGCTCGCGGTCGCCAGCCGCTCGCCCGACGGAACCCGGGGACCGGACGGAAAGCCGCAGACCGTCACGGTCCTGTACTGGGATGAGCCGTCGTTTCAGGAGCAGTACGGCGTGCTGCTGACCGCGGCGCATCCGGAGATCGAAATCCGTGTCGCCGCCACCGCCGCCATCCCTTATGACGACGGCGGCGACTACGAAGCGAAGCTGCGGCGGTTCATCGACGAGCAAAAGCCGGACATCCTGACGCTGTCGCTTGAGCAGTACGAGCGATATGCCGCCGAAGGACGGCTCGTCCAGCTCGAACCTTACATGATCCGGGATGGGCTGGATGCCGAAGGGTTCATACCGGGGCTGATCGACCTGATGCGTCATCTGGGTGCCGGCGATCTGTACGGTCTGACGCCGCATTTCAGCTCCCAGGCCGTCTTCTGGAACAAGGACCTGTTCAACCGTTTCCATGTCGACTATCCGACCGACAGAATGAGCTGGGAAGAACTGTTCGGGCTTGCCGCCCGGTTCCCGAACGAGGGACCGGACGGCAAGCGCGTCTACGGACTCGATCTCGGAACCGCGAATCTGCACGAGATCGCGTCGGATATCGGCATCGCCCGCGGTCTTCGCGTCGTGAATCCGTCCGACGGCCGGGTGGCGGTCGATTCCGAAGCGTGGGTTCGCGTGTACGAGATGGCGCTCGAGGCCGTTCGTTCCGGCGCGCTGTATCGGGAAGAAGACGAACCGGAAGAAGACGGGGAGCCCGGGAGTTTTGATTCCCGGGATCCGTTCATCACAGGCAAAGCCGCCATGACGATCCGCTGGGACGACTTCCTGAACGATCTCCGGCAAGCCGCCGCCGATCCCGACGGAGCGGTCCGGAACTGGGACATCGTCTCCCATCCGGTCGATCCGGCCAATCCCGAATACTCGCACGCCGCGCAATACGGCGACATCTTCGCGATTAATGAAGCTTCCGTAAACCGCGACGCGGCGTGGAACGTCATCCGCTACATTCACGGCGACGATTTCGCGCGGGCCGTGTCCAAAATCCGGGGCTGGGGATTCCCGGTCCGCAAGGCACCGCGACGACGAAGGCCGGAACCTGGCGGCCTTCTACACGCTGAAGCCGGCGGTCAAGCGGTTCTACGCGGAGTTCGACCATCTTCCGGCCCCGTTCTTCATGGACTTCCACAACATCGGCACGGAGGTCATGCAAGCTGTCACGGAGGACCGGATGTCGGTGCGGGAAGCGCTCGCCGACCTGCGCGTCCGGCTGCAGGCGGCCCTGGACGAAGCGAAGGCTGCCGAATCGGCCGGGACCGGAGATCCGTGAGCGACAGACGAGAGGCGCAGCCATCGGGCTGCGCCTTTGCCGTGTCCTGGGCTTATTGCGCCTGCAGACGGTCCGCATACACGGCCATCGCGTCGCGCATGAACGCGGCGAGTCCTTCGCCGAACCTGTCGATGTTCTTCGTGAACCGCTCGTCGTCCACGTACAGCTGACCGAGGCCGCGGAACGCCTCCGGCGGATAGCTGCCGAACTTCTGAAGCAGGTTGTACCATTCGCCGATCGCGGCCTGGACTTCGTCCGAGTCGGGCGCCTTGTGCCGCAGATCCGCCAGCTTCCGGTACAGCGCGCCCATCTCCTCCTGCAGCGCAGCGGTTTCTTGCGGCGTCAGGCCGCGGAGCGCCGCGTTCGACCTGTCGACCGCCTCGTCCCCCCACCGCTTGCGCGCTTCTTCCTCGTACGGATTTGTGCTGAAATCGAACCCTTCGAATCGTTCCTTTATCGACATCTCCGTTTCTCCTTTCAGGTGTCTGATCGTTTTCTCGAGCGTGCCGAGCATGTTGTCCAGCCTCTTCCGCTGCTCGAGCAGCAGTTTCCGGTGAAGCTCGAGCGCCTCCAGGCGGTCGAACTTCGGATCGGTGATGATCTCCTTGATCCGTTTCAGCGGAAAGCCGAGCTCGCGGAAGAACAGGATCTGCTGGAGCATCTCCAGATTTCGCTCGGAGTAGATGCGGTAACCGGCCTCCGTCACCCCGTCGGGAACAAGCAAGCCGATTTCGTCATAGTGATGGAGCGTGCGCACGCTGATGCCGGCCAGTTCGGCCACTTCTTTCACCCGCATCTTCGGGTCTTCCCTCCTTTCGCATCCCAATCTACAGTATCTCGCAACGTGAGGGTCAACAGGTTTGCGGATTCATTTTTTCGCGGCTTTCATGATAATCGGAAGGATCGAAGCGGTCTGCGAATTTCCGGGATTCGCAAGAATAGATTGCCCGGAATCGGCAACAATGGTTAACAGAATTGAAGGGAGTGTATGCCAGTGAATTCGGAGAAGACACGCGCAAGATGGACACCGAGCGAAGACGAGACGCTGGTGGGCGTCATTCGCCAGCATGTGGAATCCGGCTCGTCGCTGACGGCGGCGTTCGCCGCTGCCGCTGAGCTGCTGCCCGGCCGGTCGGCGGCGGCCTGCGGCTTCCGCTGGAACACCGAGCTGAAGAACCATTACACGCTTCCCGTTCAGCCGCGGCGCGGCCGGCGCCAGCGTCAGGCGNCCGTTCAGACGTCCGCGGCCGACAGCCGCGCTTCCGCCCAGGCGGAGAGCGCCCTGATCGCGAAGGGGACGGCGAAAGCGGCTCCGCTTCCCGCCGCGCTCTCGCAATTGCTGGACGCCGCGCCGAAGGTTCAGGTGCTGTTCGCGAATCTGTCCCAGGAGCTGAACAGCTGTCGCGACCGCATGAAAATGATCGAGCGGGAGAACAAGGCGCTCCGCCAGCGGATCGCCGCGCTCGAAGCGCTCAGCGACGCGGCCGCCCAGGCCGATCTCGAGACGCTCTACCGGCTGCTGCAGCGGGCAAGGCAGATGAACCTGACGGGCCAGGCGCCCGAAGGCGCGATGGTCTACGAGCGGCTGGACAGCGAAGTGAACACGAGTATCGGATGAAGGCGCCGATCAACATACAAGGAGCAGCATGACTTCCATGCTGCTCCTTGCGTTTCATGATGAAGCGATTGGATCAGTGCGCGAGCTTCAGATCGTAGCGGTCGGCGTTCATGACCTTCACCCAGGCCTTGATGAAGTCGCGGACGAACTTCTCCCGGTTGTCGTCCTGGGCGTACACTTCGCAGACGGCGCGCAGCTCGGAGTTGGCGCCGAACACGAGGTCCACCTGCGTCGCGGTGTACCGCAGTTCGCCCGTCTTGATGTCGCGGCCTTCGTACACGCCGTCGCCGGCCGGCTTCCACTGAATGTTCATATCGAGCAGGTTGACGAAGAAGTCGTTCGTCAGCACGCCGACGCGGTCCGTGAACACGCCGTGCTTCGAACCGCCGTAATTCGCGCCGAGCACGCGCAACCCGCCGAGGAGCACCGTCATCTCCGGAACGGTGAGGCCGAGCAGGTGCGCCTTGTCGATCAGCAGTTCCGCCGGATTCACGCCGACGCCCTTCTTCACGTAGTTGCGGAAGCCGTCCGCGAGCGGCTCCAGCACCTTGAAGCTTTCGACGTCGGTCTGCTCCTGCGTCGCGTCGCCGCGTCCCGGATTGAACGGCACCTTCACGTCGAAACCGGCGTCGCGCGCCGCCTTCTCGACCGCCGCGCTGCCGCCGAGCACGATCAGGTCGGCGAGGCTGACCTTCGGATCAAGCTCCTCCTGGAGCGCTTCGAGGATGCGCAGCACCTTGGCAAGCTGCTCGGGCTGGTTCACTTCCCAGTCCTTCTGCGGCGCCAGACGGATGCGCGCCCCGTTCGCTCCGCCGCGGAAGTCGGTGTGCCGGAACGTGCTTGCCGAAGCCCAGGCCGTCGTGACGAGCTCGCTCACCGTCAGGCCGGAGTCAAGGATTCGCTGCTTGAGGTCCTCGATCTGCTCGTCCGTCAGCGTGTAGTCGACCGACGGCACCGGATCCTGCCAGATGAAGTCCTCCTGCGGCACTTCCGGACCAAGCAGGCGGGTGCGCGGTCCCATGTCGCGGTGCGTGAGCTTGAACCATGCGCGGGCGAACGCCCGGGCGAACTCGTCCGGATTTTCCAGGAAGCGGCGGGAAATCTTTTCGTACTCGGGATCGAACCGGAGCGCCAGGTCCGTGGTCAGCATCATCGGCTTGACGCGGACGGACGCGTCTTCCGGGTCCGGGGCGAGATGTTCCGGCTTCGGATCGACCGGCTCCCATTGCCATGCGCCGGCCGGGCTCTTCGTGAGCTGCCATTCGTAGCCGAACAGGTTCTGGAAGAAGCCCATGTCCCACTGCGTCGGATTCGACGTCCAGGGTCCTTCGAGGCCGCTGGTGATCGTATCGCGGCCCTTGCCGGAGCCGTGCGTGCTGATCCAGCCGAGGCCCATGTGCTCGACCGGCGCGGCTTCGGGATCGGGACCGACCTTCGCGGCGTCGCCCGCGCCGTGCGCCTTGCCGAACGTGTGGCCGCCGGCGATGAGCGCCACGGTCTCCTCGTCGTTCATGCCCATGCGGCCGAACGTCTCGCGGATGTCGCGCGCGGCCGCGACCGGGTCAGGCTTGCCGTTCGGGCCCTCCGGGTTGACGTAGATCAGGCCCATCTGGACGGCCGCCAGCGGATTCTCGAGCTCGCGGTCACCGGAGTAGCGGTTGTCGGCCAGCCATTCCTTCTCGGCTCCCCAGTAGACGTCCTCCTCCGGATGCCAGACGTCGACGCGTCCGCCGCCGAAGCCGAGCACCGGTCCGCCCATCGACTCGATCGCGACGTTGCCCGCGAGGATGAACAGATCGGCCCAGGAGATCTTGTTGCCGTATTTCTTCTTGATCGGCCACAGGAGCCGGCGCGCCTTGTCGAGGTTCGCGTTGTCCGGCCAGCTGTTCAGCGGGGCGAACCGCTGGGAGCCGGAGTTGCCGCCGCCGCGGCCGTCGCCGATCCGGTATGTGCCGGCGGAGTGCCAGGCCATCCGGATCATCAGCGGACCGTAATGGCCGTAATCGGCCGGCCACCAATCCTGGCTTTCGGTCATCAACTTGCGCAGGTCTTCCTTCAGCGCGAAGTAGTCGAGCTTGGCGAATTCCTTCGCGTAGTCGAAGCCTTCGTCCATCGGGTCCGACTTCCGGTCATGCTGGCGCAGAATGCTCAGGTTGAGCCGGTTCGGCCACCAGTGCTTGTTCGTGGTCGCTTCGGACCGGTGGCTCGTGACGCTGCCGTGCGTGAAGGGGCATTTGCCGGTGCTTGCCGTCGTGTCCATTTGCATCACTCCCAATTGAAATTGAGTTTCAGTTGATAATTATTCTAATTAAAAACTTATACGGAATCAAGTCCGCCTTCAAGTCCTTAATTTCCGTTCGCGGACTTTATGCATGGCAGCGGCGTTATGCATGGCAGCGGCGTTATGCATGGCAGCGGCAGGGTTGTATTTTTATTCAGATGAATGTATATTTATTATCATCAACACTGCGGATTTGTTCCGCGGGGAGGATCGGAACGTGGAGAGAACGGACATCATCATTGCGAATCTGGGCGATGCGGGGATCGGCGCGTTCGCGGAAGGACGGACGCTGCTCGAAGCCTGGCGGGCCGGGGAGATCGGCGACCGGGAGATGGAGGAACGTCTGAAGGAGATCCGGATCGCCCGCCTGCTGCGCCAGCAGGAAGCCGGCGTCGACTGGATTCCCGTCGGCGATCACGCGTTGTGCGACCGGACGCTGCACCACGCCGTCGCGTTCGGGCTCGCGCCCGAACCGCTTGCGGAGGCGGCCGGGCGCGGACCGGCGGCGCTCGCCCGCGCCCTGGCGGACGACCGCGCGGACGAAGCGGCCGGGCGGACGAAGCCGCGGCACGGCGCCTCGTTCCGCCATGTCGCGCCGTCATGGCCCGCGGGCGCGCAACCGCGCCTCGTCGGCAATCCGTGGGCCGACGCGTTCCGCGAGGCGCGCGCGCTGCTTGCGGCCCAGCCCGTGCCGGTCATGATCGGCCCGTACACGCTTGCGAAACTGGCCGGAGCCGGAGCCGGGCCCGGGGCGCCCGGCGTCGGAGACACGCTCGAGCGGCTGGCGCCGGTATACGCGGAGGCGCTGCGCGGGATCGGCGAGGCCGGCGCCGAATGGGCGCAGCTCGAGGAGCCGGAGCTGGCGGAGCAGGTCGCGCCGGAGCATTGGCCGCTCGTCGAGCGGATGTACCGGATCATGCGCGACGCGGCGCCGCGGCTCCGCCTGATGCTCCAGCTGACGCACGGCGCGCCGGACGATCTGTCGCAACCGCTCGCGCTGCCCGTCGACGGCGTCGGCCTCGACTTCACGGCGGACGGCGGCCGCGCGCTGCTTGCGGTCGCGAAGGACGGCTTCCCGTCCGACCGGACGCTCGGCGCCGGCATCATCGACGGACGGCGCGTCTGGCGGTCGGACCTCCGGACGGCGTGCGCGCTGCTTGCGAACCTGCGCCGCCTCGCGCCCCGGGTCCGGCTGGCGCTGCAGCCGACGTGCGGACTGACTCACGCACCGACCGCGTTCCCCGCCGGCCTGGCGACAAGCGGGCTGCCGGCGTACGCGCTGGCGACCGCCGACGTGAAGCTCGGCGAGCTGCGCGTGCTGCGCGCGGCGCTTGCCGACGGTCCGGACGCCGTCAGACTCGACCTGGCGGACAGCGACGTTCTGCAGGAGATGCTCCGCGTCCTGCTGCCGGCCGCCGTGCCGGACAGCTCCGGACCCGGCGGGCTCGCCCCGGCGCGCACGGGCGCAGGCACGCGCCGGCAGGGCGTCGCGGGCACGGTTTCGGAAACCGCATGAATGACCCATACCGCGCGATGCGCTTCGCAAACGGAACGGCCGCCCCGCCCGCGTTCAGCGGACATGGCGGCCGTCATCTTTTTTCCTGCGGTCGGGCCAATAGTCGACATCCATGAACGGCAGCCCCCGGGCGTCCGGCCAGACGTACACCCAGCCCTCCAGCGGCTGCCCGGACGCGTCGCGGACCCAGATCCGCTCGTAGTCGTTCGGCGACTCCGGGCCGGCGAAGTCTTCGAGCGCGTCCAGATCCGCCAGGGCTTCGGGCCGGACCGTCAGCCACATCCCCCGGACGCGGCCCTCAGACGCCGCCCCGCCTCCCCGCACCAGCGCCGGCCAGGCGCCGCAATCGACGAGCCGGCCGCAGACCGCGCCCGGCCGCGCGTCGAGCATCCAGCGGGCCGCGACGGCGTGATTGGACTCGCCCGGAAGCAGCGTGCCGTAGACGAACACGCGAACGGAGCGTTTCATCGTTCGGCGTAAGCCTCCGAATCTTTGCGATGTTCTTCAAACCACTCGACGAACGCGTCGGCGGTCACCGGTCGGGTGTAGTAGAAGCCCTGCGCCTCCTCGCACAGTTCCGCGCGCAGGAAGCGGAGCTGCTCCTCGCTCTCCACCCCTTCGGCCGTCACCCGCAGGTTCAGGTGGCGGGCCATCGCGGCGATCGTCGACACGATCGCCGCGTCGTTGCCGTCCCGTTCGAGATCCGCGACGAAGGAGCGGTCGATCTTCAGCTTGTCGATCGGATAGCGCTTCAGATAGCTGAGCGAACTGTAACCGGTTCCGAAATCGTCGAGGCTGATCTGCACCCCGACTTCCTTCAGCTTGCGCAGCGTCTCGTAGGCAAATTCGACATCGGCCGTCATGCTCTCCGTGATCTCGAGGCCGACCCAGCGCGGTTCGAGGCCGGTCTCCTCCAGGATCGCGCGAATGCGGTCCGCCAGGTCGTGCTGGTGGAACTGGCGCATGGACAGGTTGACGGACACGATGAACGGCGGAAGGCCGGCGTCCTGCCAGGCCTTGTTCTGGGCGCACGCCGTGCGGATGACCCATTCGCCGATCTCGTTGATGAGCCCGGTCTCTTCCGCGATCGGAATGAAGACGCCCGGCGGAATGTTGCCGCGCTCGGGATGCATCCAGCGGAGCAGCGCCTCGACGCCGGTGACGCGGCCGTTGCGCAGGTCGACGAGCGGCTGGTAGACCAGATAGAACTGGTCCTCGTCCAGCGCGCGCCGCAGGTCGTTCTCCAGCTGGAACCGCTCGTGCGCGCTGTCGCTCATGCTCGGATCGTAAATCCGGTAGGCGTTCCGGTCCGACTTCGCGCAATACAGCGCGGCGTCCGCGTGTTTGAGCAAGAGTTCCGGCGTGTCCCCGTCCTCCGGCCCGATCGCGATGCCGATGCTGACCGTGATGTGGTACCCGGTGCCGTTGAACACGATCGGCGCCTCGAACTCCTTCAGGAGACGCCCCGCCATTTGCTCCGCTGCTTCGACGCTCTCCAGTTCGGGCAGCAGCACGGTGAACTCGTCCCCGCCCATCCGGTAGACATGCGTCGACGGCGCAATCGCCTGCCTCAGCCGTTCCGCCACGGCGATGAGCAGCTGGTCCCCGCTGGAATGGCCGAGCGTGTCATTGATCGTCTTGAACCGGTCCAGGTCCAGCAGCAGGACGGCGAGCCGGGCGCCGGAGCGCCGGGCGCGATTCAGCTCCGCCTCGAGCCGCTCCGTCAGCAGGCGCCGGTTGCCGAGACCGGTCAGCTCGTCATGGAACGCCAGATACTGGATCTGGGCTTCGGCCCGCTTCTGCTGCCGCATCGGCCCTTCGATCGTGACCAGATAGACGCCCTGCATCAGGAAGAAATAGCCGCCCGCCTTGAAGATCTGCGCCAGCAGCATGTTCGCGTCCAGCGATTCGACGAACAGCACCTGGAGATTGGCGAACCAGAGCAGGCACATCGCCTGGACGACCTTGAGCAGCGCCTGCGGACGGGTCGTCCGGTTCCGGTACAGGATCATCGCCCCGGCGGTCGCGTAGCCGCCCAGGATGAGCACGATGGCCGCGATGCGCAACATGTTCAGCTCCTGTCCCGCGAACAGCTCCGATCCGCGGACGAGCGCGACATAGGCAAGCAGCGACGTGACCGCGACGCCGCACAGGGGCGAGAACCAGAGCAGACGCCTCCGCTCGCCGCCGTGCGCCTTGCCGTCCGCCTGGCTGAGCAGGACGAGCAACCCGACGGCGCTGATCACCTGCGCGGCCGCGCCGTAGATCATCGTGAGCGACGTGTCGCCGACGTCTCGATAGAACGGTTGTCCGAAGAACGTGAGCGCATGGGCCAGCTCCAGCATCCCGACGATGGTGAACAGACTCGCCGCATGCAGCCGGATCCGGGTCAACTGCCGGACGAAAAACGCCCAGCCGAGCAGCACCAACGCGAAACAGAACGCCACGATTCCGTATCCGAGCAATGTCGAGACAAACAGCACATCGAACATCCCGGTCCATCGATTGATTTCGCCTTGGAACAGACGCATGGCCGCGAATGATGCCAGCACCAGACCGGCCACCAAAACGGCCTGCTTCTCCGCTTTGTTAACCGACATTGCTCCGCCCCCGTGCACCCACCGTCAACATTTTGGAAGAATCGGGTTTTTTCGTTGCTTTTTTATCACATTTCCACGCGCAATCTGCGGATTCCTGCCGGAAATGCAACTTTTGCATGTACTGGAAACGGCGATCCGGATCACGGCTTCACGGGGCGAACGGCGAGGCGATGCTCCATCCTTCCCGTTCGAGCGCCCGCCTCACCGCGGCCGCGATCTCCGGCGCGCCCGGACTGTCGCCGTGAATGCAGATTGTGCCGGCCCGGACTTTCGCCGTTCCGCCGTCCGCCGTGCGCGCCTCTCCGCGGACGGCGATGCCGAGCGCCTGTTCCGCCGCTTCCTCCGGCCGCTCCAGCACCGCGCCGGCGGCGCCGCGCGGCAGCAGCCGCCCGTCCGCGCCGTACCGGCGGTCGGCGAACGCCTCGGCCGCATACTTGAGGCCGGCCGCTTCGGCCGCCCGCTCCAGCATTCCGCCCGGCGGCACGAACAGGCCGATCTCCGGATCGAATCGCCTGACGGCCCGCGCGACCGCTTCGGCCAGTTCCACCGACCGGTCCGCCATGTGATACAGCGCGCCGTGCAACTTCACGTGGCGGATCCGGCCCCCCGCGGCGCGGGCGAACGCGTCGAGCGCGCCGAGCTGGTACAGCAGGTCGTCCGCGGCCTCCTCCGCCGTGATCGCCATGGATCTCCGGCCGAAGCCCGCCCGGTCCGGCAGCCCGGGATGCGCGCCGATCGCGACGCCGGCCTCGACGCACCGCTCGACCGTCTCGCGCATCGTGCGCGGGTCGCCGGCGTGGAAGCCGCAGGCGATGTTCGCCGACGACAGGAGCGGAATCAGTTCGCGGTCGCGGCCGATCGCGTACGGGCCGAATCCTTCGCCGACATCGCCGTTCAGATCGATGGTTCCGTATGCCGTCATCCGGGGTCGACTCCTTCCGTGTTCGGGTTTAGCGGTCCGGCCATTTGCAGCGCAGTCCGGCCGCGAGAAGGCGGATCTCCGCCTCGCGCCGCAGCAGCAGGCGATGCGCTTCGTCCAGTCCGATCGGCCGGAACCGCACCATGTCGCCGGGGCGGATCTGCGCGAGCAGCGGCAGATCGACGGACGCCACATGGGCGATGACCGGATAGCCGCCGGTCGTCTGGCAGTCGGCGCCGAGCACGATCGGCCGGCCGCCGGCCGGCACCTGCACCGCGCCGGGCAGGACGCCGCGCGAGCGCATTTCCTCGCGGACGGCGAGCTCGAGCGGCGGCCCGGAGAGCCGCACGCCCATCCGGTCCGAATCGGGATCCGCCCGGTACGGCTCCCGGAAGAAGCGTTCGCGGGCTTCCGCCGTGAACGCGCCGGCGTCGGCGGACGGCACGGCGCGCAGCACGACGCCGTTCGCCGCATCCCGCGCGCCGCCGTCTCCTTCGGCGCCGTCGAAGTCGCCGGTTCCGGCTCCGGCGACGATATCCGGCGGCGCGCACCAGCAGGGCGCGGCCCAGGAGCGGCCCGACGCGGCGGCCTCCGCCGCCAACGCCGCCATCCAGGCGGCC
>NICF_comb_assmDRAFT_10001901_pt1 | contig 16212 bp, 12 predicted proteins | sample NewIslPassag4_SG_FD_11279 | JGI IMG/M metagenome (IMG submission 11279) | reverse complement strand
GGCCGAGCCGGCTCGGGTTTGGGCGCGGGGCGGCGCTCCAGCCGCATCCAGGCCAGCAGGCCGGCCAGCGCGACCAGCAGCGCGAGCATCAGGAAAATCGCGCCGTAGGTCGACGGCCGGATCAGCGCCAGGGCGTTCAGACCGCTCAGGTCGAACTCCATCAGCTTGCTGACGACGGAGCCGCTGATCGCGCCCGCCAGAAAATTGACCAGATTGTAGACCCCCATGCCGACGCCGGATTGGTCCCTCGGCAGCGTGGACGACACCGATTTCGCCATCGCCGTCTGCACGAAGGTGAACGGCGCGTTGATCAGCGGAAGAAGGAACGCGATGACCCGGGGGTCGGCGGCGGACAGCAGCGACAGCGCGAGCAGGCCGGAGCAGATGAAGCTCAACGCGACGAAGAGCGTGAACCGGCTGCCGCGCCGGTCGACGAGGCCGCCGCCGAAACGGCCGAGCAGCGCGGCCGACATCGCGCCGGGGAACAGCACGAAGCCGATGGCCTGGGCGCCCAGTCCGTGACCGCCGGGATCGCCGAGCATGAGCGGCATTGTCATGAACAGGCCGAAAACCGCGAACAGCACAGTGAAGCTGACGGCCAGCCCGCAAGCGTAGTCCGCGTTGCGGAAGAGCGACAGCCGGACGAACGGATGATCGGCCCGCAGCGAGCGGAGGACGAACAGCGCCGCGAGGACGCCCGCTCCTACGAGATACCAGCCGTTCCATTGGGTCACGGACAGCATCAGCAATGTGACCGAAGCGCCAAGCAGCCCTGCACCGAACCAGTCAATCTTGCCGCCGTCCCTCACCTGCTCGTCCGGCAGCGCGCGGCGGATGAACGGCAGGGCGACGGGCGCCAGCAGCGAGATCAGGAACATGCCCGACCAGTGGAACCGGCCCGCGATGAAGCCGCCGACGATCGGACCGATGCCCGACGAGAACGCGAGCGTCGACGAGATGGTGCCCATGACGCGGCCGCGTCTTTCCGGCGGATAGAAGCGGATCGGGATCAGCATGATCAGCGCCGGCACGCACGAAGCGCCCGCGGCCTGGATGACGCGCGCCGCGAGCAGCATCGGATAGCTGTCCGCAAACGCGCCGACGGCCGACCCCGCGGCGAACGCAAGCAGGCCGACCGTGATGAGCCGCTTGAGCGGCAGCCGGTCGGCCAGTTTTCCGAACAGGAGCGAACCGAGCGCGTACAGAACGGAATATATGGTCGCCGCCCAGCTCACGGCCGAAGTTCGAAGCCCGAACTCCCGGGCGATGGAAGGCAGGGCGACGTTGAACATCGTGACGTTCATGACCGTGAAGAACAGCACGAAACTGAGCGCGTATACCAGGCGGTAGGACGACGGCGCGGACGTCTGACTGCTCATCGGGTACGCTCCTTTCATCTGCCGGGTTTCCGGTCCGCCTTCGGCTCGAACTTCAGGCACGGCTGACCGGACGACGAATAGACCACGGCGCTCGGCATCATGTGCGTCTTGAATTCGTATGCTTTGCAGCCGCGCGGGAAATCGGGATCCCAAGTGACGAAATAGTGGCGGCACCGAAAACAGTTCACCTTGTCTTCGCCCAAACTGACCGCTCCCCTCCGCTCCTCACTTCTCTGTTTATTGTAAAACAAACTCATTCCGCGAGACAAACAGCCGTTCTGCGCCATGACAGTACTGGCATACCCATCCAGCAAATGGTATGATCGTATCAGCAAAAAAGCCCGAGCGGGAAGAGGGACGGAGCCGCCGATCGCGCCACAGTCGAACGGTGTACCGGCGCGCCGGACGCGCGCGGGAGCGTGCGGCGGGCCGAGCAGGCGAAGGCGACGCATCGGACGCGCGCGGGAGCGTGCGGCGGGCCGGTCAGGCGGGCGCCATTGAAGCGGGCGGCGCGCGCGGAACCGGGCATGGGGGCGAAGGAGAAACGCGCAGGACGGAGGGGAGAGCCGACATGGAACGGGTGATCACCCGGCGGCAGGCCGGCCGGTTTCTGCTGGCTCGCCACGGATTGGCCGGGGAATGGCGTTTCGAGGGGAAAGCGGGAATCATGGACTGGATGCGGTCGGTCCGGTGCCTGCAGTTCGATCCGCTGAACATCGTGGCCAGCAATCCGCATCTCGTGCTGCAATCCAGGATCCGCGGGTACCGCCGGCACATGCTGGACGAACTGCTGTACCGCGACCGTCTGCTGTACGACGGCTGGGACAAGAATATGTCGATCCTGCTGACGGAGGATTGGCCCTGCTTCGCCAGGCGGCGCAACGCCGTCCTGCACAGCCGGATGACGAATCCGAAGATCCGGGAGCTCATCCCGCTGGTCATCCGGCGGATGGAGGAGCGCGGACCGCTCTCCTCGGCGGATCTGGAATTCGATGAGAAGGTCGACTGGCCCTGGGCGCCCGCCCGCCTCTCCCGTGCGGTGCTCGAGACGCTGTTCTTCTCGGGCGAAGTGATCGTTCACCACAAGGACGGGACGCGCAAGTATTACGACCTGACCCGCCGCCATCTGCCGGCGGAGGTGCTTGATTCTCCCGATCCGAACCCGACGGAGGACGAATATCACGACTGGCTTGTGCTCCGCCGCATCGGAGCCGTCGGCATGCTCTGGAACCGATCCGGAGACGCGTGGCTCGGCATCGGCGGGATGAAATCCGCCCAGCGCGCCGCGTCCTTCGACCGTCTGCACCGCGCGGGCCGCATCCGCAAGGTGGTCGTCGAAGGGCTGGAGAAGCACCCGCTCTATATCAAGGAAGAAGATGTCCCGCTGCTGGACGAGGTGATCGAACGCGGAACCGGCGGGCCGGACAGGGCGTCCATTCTGGCGCCGCTGGACAACCTGCTCTGGGACCGGCGGCTCATCCTCGAACTGTTCGGATTCGAATACTGCTGGGAAGTGTACAAGCCCGCCGCCGAGCGCAAGTACGGCTATTATGTCCTGCCGGTCGTGTACGGGGATCGCTTCATCGGCCGGATTGAGCCGGTTCTGGAACGGGACAGCCGCACGCTGGTCATCCGCGGCTGGTGGCCGGAGCCCGGCGTCGAACCGGACAGCGGCCTGATCGAAGAGCTTGAGCGGTGTCTTGCCGATTTCGCCGCGTTCGCCGGGGCCGAGCGCATCCGCGCGGATGACGCCGCGCGATCGCCCGAACTCCGCTTATGGCTTGCATTTCCATAAATCAACCGAAGGTGCGCAAGACCGCGCGCTGGGCCGCCGGACGCCCGTCCGGCGGCCTCTTCATTTTTGTCGCAAATTCGACGCGCCAGAATGCCCTGAAGTCCCAATAGAAATCCCCGGAGCGGCGCCGCTATAATGAGACGCGAAGCAGACTCCCGGCCGGGGTCATGTCGCTTCCATCATCGATCTCCGCATCAATCATGTTGGAGGGATTGCGCTTGACAAGGTCATGGATCTTCAGGCTGCTCGCTGTCATGATGGCATGCGTGCTCGTGCTGACCGCGTGCTCCTCCGGCGGCAGCAAGTCCGGAAACAATTCTTCGTCTTCGTCTTCGAATGTAAGCGGAAACAATTCCGGGGGGTCGGCAAATTCCGGAGGTTCCGGCGGTACCGCAAGCTCGGGCGATTCCGGCGGTTCGGGCGGCCAGTCCGGCAGCTCCGACGATCCGTTCGGCGGCTGGGTGGAAGGCCTGCCGAAGATCGAAGCGCCGGAAGGCTTCAACTGGAGACAGTTCGAGGGCATCACGCTCAACGTCATCACCGAGAACACGCCGCCTTCGTCCGGTCTTGCGGCCCACATCGACGTGTTCGAGAAAGCGACCGGGATCAAGGTCAACATCGAGCAGGTCAACCTCGACATCGTCGTGGAGAAGGCGGGTCTCGACTTCAACGCGCGCAACGCGAACTACCATATCATTTACGCCGACCCGTATCAGATCTTGGCGAAACAGGCTCAACATTTCGTCGACCTGAACGAACTGAACAACGATCCGACGCTGCCGTCCATTCCGGGCGGACTCGAAGACTTCATCCAATCGCAGCTGCTCGTCGGCGGCTACATGGGCGACACGGAGCATCTGTACGCGCTGCCGTATGACAACCCGACGATGGTGCTCGCCTACCGCAAGGACGTCTTCGAGAAATACAAGGATCAGTTCATGCAGGAGAAAGGCTACGACTGGACGCCCGGTCCGGACCTGACCTGGGACCAATATTACGAAATCGCGGAATGGATCAACGAGAAGGCCAAGGCCGGCGTCATCACGGAAGTCAAATACGGCACCGGCCATCAGGCGAAGCAGCACGACTCGCTGATGAACGACTTCAGCAACGTGCTCACGTCGTTCGGCGGCGACTACTTCGAAGCCGAGAACATCGGCGGCATCGGCGCCGAGAATCCGGGCAAGTCGCTGCTCACCGCGCCGGAAGCGATCGAAGCGGCCGAATTCTATGCGAAGCTGCTGAGCATCGCGGCGCCGGGCAGCACGACCTGGGACTGGAACGGTCTGGCCGAGGCGTTCGCGGCCGGGGAAATCGCGCTGGCTCCGGAGTGGCATGAATTCGCCAGCATGTTCGAAGACCCGAGCAAGTCCAAGGTCGCGGGCAAGGTCGGCTGGACGATTCTGCCGAAGGGGCCGAAGGGCCGCGGCAACATGTACGGCGGCACCAGCATCGGCATCAACAAATACGCGAGCGAGGAAGAAATCAAGGCTTCCTGGCTGTTCCTGATCTGGGCGACGGCTCCGCAGACGCAATACATGATCCTCGACGCCGGTTTCACGCCGACGCGCTATTCCGTGTACGAGCTTCCGTACATCCAGAAGGCGATCAGCGATCCGAACTCGCAGGAGTTCAAGGAATGGCCGCTCGCGGCATCGCTGTTGGCCGCCCAGGAAGCGTGGAAAGAAGAAAACGTCTATATGCGTCCGAAGACTCCGCTGTGGCCGCAGATCGATACGATCATCTACACCGAGCTGTCGAAGATGCTGGCCGGACGCCAATCGCCGGCGGACACGATGAAGGAAATCGCAAAACAAGTCGACAGGTTGACCGGCAACTGATGCGTGGAGTAAAGCGGGTTTGTCGAAGAAGCGGCAGGCCCGCTTTGTCTCCTTCTGTTTCAGCAGTTAAGGTTGCCGTCTTTGATTTGAATTGTAAGGAGGCTCTACATGGAACAGGCTGCTAGCCGGCCGCTTGCAAGAAAAGCAAAACGAAACCGAACGGAGTTCTGGATGCTTCTGCCGTCGGTCGTTGTGCTGGCGGCGATTACGATTTTCCCGTTTTTCTTCATGATCTACGCCAGCTTCATGGACTACAGGCTGGACATGGATCACCCCCGCTTCGCGGGCATTGACAACTGGAAGAACACGTTCACGGACGAGACGTTCTGGCAGTCGTGGGGCCGGACGATCGTCTACGCCGGCGGCGGATTGATCATCCAGCTGCTTCTCGGCACCGGCATCGCGCTGCTGTTGTACTTCATACCCAAATTCCGGAATCTGCTCTCGACGCTCTTCATGCTGCCGGTCTTTGTGGCGCCGATCGTCACCGGACTTCTGTGGCGGTTTCTGCTCGATCCGACGTACGGATTTTACCATTGGATCGTGCAGCGGCTCGGCTTCGACGTGCAAATTCTCGGGGATCCGACCCTCGCGATGATCGCCGTCATTTTCATGGATGTCTGGGAATGGACGCCGCTGGTCACGCTCATCGTGCTGGCCGGTCTGCAGACCGTTCCGGAGGAGCCGCTTGAAGCCGCGGATGTGGACGGCGCGAACGCTTGGCAGAAAATTTTCTACGTCATGCTGCCGATGATCCGGCGGATGATCGTGGTGGCGCTGCTGGTTCGCTCCATGGACATTCTGCGCTACGTCGACACGATCGTCATCACGACGGAGGGCGGTCCGGCCGACGCGACCAAGACGATCGGCTACTACCTGATGCAGGTGGCGTTCCGCTTCCAGGATATCGGTTCTGCCGCCGCCGTCGGTTTGACGATGCTGATCGTCAGCACGCTCATGGGCCGTTTCTTCATCAAAGTCCTGAAGGCGGAGGAGGCATAAAGACAGATGCGGATCCGAAAAAATCTGGCCTATGCGGCGATTTATGCCTTGATCTTGCTCTGCCTGATCTGGGCGCTGTCGCCGATTCTGCTCATGGTCTCGTCTTCGTTCAAGACGCAGGTCAACATGTTCGAAATGCCGCCCAAGCTGTTCTTCGCGCCGTCGTTCGAATCGTATGAGGAAATGTTCTTCGGCAGAGGGGATTTCCCGAAATTTCTGCGGAACAGTCTGGTCGTATCGATCCTGACCACGGCCGTCTGCCTGCTGCTCGGCGTCATGGGCGGATTCGGTCTGGCGCGCGGCAACTTCAGGCGGGAGAAGGACATCTCGTTCTGGATCATCAGCACGCGCATGGCGCCGATTCCGGCCGTCATTCTGCCGCTGTACCTGATCTTCTCGAAGCTCGGGCTGATCGGCACGACGACGGGGCTCATCCTGGCCTACACGACCTTCAACCTGCCGTTCGCGCTCTGGATGATGGCGACCTTCTTCAAAGACGTGCCGGCCGATCTGGAAGAGGCGGCCATGATCGACGGATGCAGCAAATTCCGCGCCTTCTGGCGCGTGGTCGTGCCCACCGCGGCTCCCGGCATCATCGCCACGGCGGTGCTGTGCCTCATGTTCTCGTGGAACGATTATCTGTTCGCTTCGATCTTCACGAACCGCAGCACGCAGACCATTCCGATCGCGGTGTCGCTGCTCGTCTCGCAGTCCGGCATCAAATGGGGCCAGGCGATGGCCACCGGCACCGTCATCATCACGCCGATGCTGATCTGCGGTCTGCTCGTCCGCAAATATATGGTGCGCGGGCTTTCCATGGGCGCCGTGAAATGATTTGTATTGAAATCGAAAGGAATCTGTTGCAATACGGACGAATACTCAGGAGACAAAGGAGGACGGTGCCATGCAAGGCAAAATGAAGGCGGCGGTCTTGACCGAAGTGGGGAAGATCGAAATTCGGGAGCTGGACATCCCGCAGCCCGGTCCGGACGAGGCGCTCGTGCGGGTCAAGGCCGTCGGGCTGTGCGGTTCCGACGTCCACTATTACGAGCACGGCAAGATCGGCCCGTATGTCGTGACGGGGCCGATCATCCTCGGCCATGAAGCGGCCGGCGAGGTCGTGGCCGTGGGAAGCGAAGTGCGCCATCTGAAGGCGGGCCAGCGGGTGACGATCGAGCCGGGCGCCACCTGCGGCCGGTGCGAATACTGCAAATCGGGGCGCTACAACTTGTGCCCGGACGTCCGCTTCCTCGCGACGCCGCCGATCGACGGCGCGTTCTGCGAATATATCGCGATCCGGGCGGATCTCCTCTTCCCGATCCCGGATTCGATGTCCTTCGAGAAAGCCGCGCTGATTGAACCGCTGTCCGTCGGGCTGCACGCGGTGCGCCGCGGCGATCTGAAGACGGGGGAGACGGTCGTCATCATGGGCATGGGGCCGATCGGCATGATGACGCTGCTTGCCGCCAAGGCGGCCGGCGCCGGGCGGGTGATCGGCGTCGATCTCGAGCCGTTCCGTCTGGAGCGCGCGCTTCGGATCGGAGCGGACGGCGTCATCAATCCGCGCGAAGAGGACGCGGTGGAAGCGCTTCTTCGCCTGAACGGCGGACGGAAGGCGGATCTGGCGATCGAGACCGCGGGAAGCGGCGCGGCGGCCCAATCCGCGCTGAAGGCGGTGCGCCGCGGCGGCAGAGTCGTGCTCGTCGGGCTGCCGCAGGAAGAGGGGACGCCGCTCAACATCCCGTATATCGTCGACAACGAGATCGACATCCGGGGCGTTTTCCGATACCATAACACGTATCCCACCGGCGTCGCCGTCATGGCCGCCGAGAGCCTTGATCTGGAACCGATCATCACGGACCGCATGACGCTCGATGAGACGCCGAAGGCGTTCGAGAAGGCGATCCACGAGAAAAACCGGACGCTGAAAATCATCATTGAGCCGTAAGCAGTTCATGGTCCAGCTTCAGCACCGTTCATCCGTCAACCGTTGAGAAGTGCGTTTTCTACCCCGGCGCGGCGGTGATCGCGCGCAGATACGGTGAGACTAATGTACAGGTTCGGCAGACTGCTCAGCACAATCGTATCCCAGAATGTGGTCATCCTGATCGCGATCGGACTGATCCGGGCGTTGTTCGGCGTCTACGGCTGGTTTCCGAACGACAACGTCAACCTCATGGTCGGCCCGTTCCTGAACTGGCTGGTTCCCGCCCTGTTCGGCTATACGGGAGGCTATCTGCTCGGCGGCCGGCGGGGCGGGACGGTGGCGGCCATTGTTGTGTTCGGACTGGCGCTGGCCAGTAATGTCTCGATGATCTTCATCGCGGTGCTGATCGGACCTGTGATCGGCTACATGGTGAACCGGATTGAACGCGTGATAGAAAATCGGCTGCCGTCGGGCTACGAATTGCTCACGGCCAATTTCATCTTCGCCGTGCTGGCCTGCGGACTGGCCGTCGTCAATTTTCTGTATGTCGGCCAGTTCTTGTCCAGCATCCTGAACAAGATCAACGAATGGATTCTGCATGTCGCGTACTCCGGGTGGCTCCCGGCATTGGCGGCCTTCATCGAACCCGCCAAGGTGATGTTCCTGAACAACGTCATGGCCTACGGCATCCTCGGGCCGATCGGCATCTCCCAGATCCGGCAGCTCAGCAAGTCGATCTTCTTCCTGCTCGAGTCGAATCCGGGGCCGGCGATCGGCATGCTGCTGGCCTACATCATCCGGCTGCGCGGACAGGTCCGGCGCAACGCGGTGTCTTCGCTGGCCATTCACGCGCTGGGCGGCATTCAGGAAGTCTATTTTCCGTATGTGCTGATGAAGCCGCAGCTGCTGCTCGCGCTGGTGCTCGGCAACATGTCCGGCATCTGGATCTTCCAGTACTGGAATGCCGGCCTCGCGTCGATCCCGTCGCCCCCGAGCCTGTTCCTGGTGATCGGCCTGGCGCCGCCCGGCGACGTTTTCTATGTGACGGCGGGGATCGGCGTCTCCGCGGTCGTGTCGATGGCGGTTTCCCTCGCCGTGTTCGGTTCGGCGAAGGAGATCGACGAACGGAAAATGGGCAGCCGGGAGCATGCGCTGATCCGGCGGCTGGAGCATGTCGAGCAGTGGGAAGAAGTCAGCCCGATGCTGCGCCGTTCCCCGAACATCGATCAGCAGGACAGCGCCGAACCAGACATGCCGGCGGCCGCGGCCCTTGCCGGGGACAGGAAGCTGACGGTCTGCTTCGCCTGCGACGCCGGACTCGGTTCGAGCGCCATGGGGGCCGCCATCCTGCGCAAGAAACTGCGCTCCGTCCAGCTCGACGGCAGCGTGATCGTCGTCCATTCCTCGCTGGATGAAATTCCGCGGGAAGCGGATCTCATCGTCACGCATCACTATCTGCTCAACCGGGCGAAGAAGAACGCTCCCGGACGGGCCTATATGTCGATCGGCAACTACACCGATCCCGCCGCCTACGAGTCGATTCTGCAGAAGATCCGCGCGATCGCGCAGGCCCGCGTCTAGTGCGCGGCGGCCGGTCGATCGCGCCGCCGCGCGGCGCGCCATGGTTCCGGCGCGCGCGTAGGATGCGGGCGCACGAAAACAGGAGGATGGTCCAAGGATGTCGAATGATAGCGGCAAGGATGAACTTCGAAAGCGCATGATCGCGGAATTGGAACGGAGCTTCCTCGCCGTGAACGAAGCGGACGCGAGGAGTCTGATGCGCGAGATCATGCGGGCGCGGCGCATTTTTCTGTACGGACTGGGCCGCGAGCGGCTGATGCTGCAGGCGTTCGGCATGCGGCTGATGCATCTGGGGCTGGACGCGCACATCGTCGGCGACGTGACGGCTCCGGCCATCGGGGCGGACGATCTCTGGATCACCAGTTCCGGAACCGGCTATCTGGCCACGGTCGAAGCGCTGATGGGCATCGTGAAGAAGACGGGAGCGCGGATCGCTTTCCTGACCGCGTTTCCGGAAGCGCCGCTGCCCGCGCAGGCCGATCTGGTCGTGCGCATTCCGGCCCGGACGATGAGGGAGAGCGAAGACGGTCCGCAATCGGTGCAGCCGATGGGATCGCTGTTCGAGCAGACCCAGCTGCTCCTGTTCGATTGGATCGTATTGCTCCTGAAGGAAGCGCTCGGACGAACGGAAGCGGAAATGGCGGCAATGCACACCAATCTGGAATGAATCCGGCATTGCGGCTTTCCATGTCCGGGCCAGGCAGGGTCAGAGGTGGGGACAGTTGATGAAGGTCCGGTTGACGGCAAGACAAGTGCAGATTCTCGGCTATTTTCTCGAACACGGCGATTTTACCAGTCCGCAGCCTCTGGCGAACCGGCTGAACGTCAGTCTGCGCACCTTGCAGCGGGAACTGGCCGAACTGGAACCCTATCTGAACGGGTTGGGACTGCGATTTCGCAAAAAATTCGGCCGCGGCATCAAACTGGAAGGCGACGAAGCCGCCCTCGCCGAGCTGGCCGAACAGCTCCGCCGCGAGGGCGACGCCGCGCCGGCGTACGCCGCGGAGGAGCGGCACGCCGTCATCAAACATATGCTGCTGACCGCGAAGGAACCGATCAAGCTGTACGCGATCGGCAGGGCGCTGCAGGTCGCGGAGTCGACGGTCAGCCACGACCTGCAGAAGATTGAGCCGTGGTTCGGGCGGTACGGCATTCTTCTTCACCGCAGACCGGGGATCGGCGTCTATATCGAGGGCACGGAGAAACAGATCCGCGCCGCCCTGGCCGATCTGCTCTACGAGAACGTTACCCAGGAGCAATTGATGGCCCTTATCTACGACCGAGGGAACACCGCCAAGGAGAAGCTGCGTGACGAAATCCGCAGCCGGCTGCTGAATTTCATCGATCCGGCCTGGCTGCTCAAGATCGAGGAGGTCATTCAGCGGATGGAGCAGAAGCGCGGCTATCCGATGGCGGACAACGCCTACGTCGGATTCGTCGTGCATCTGGCGCTCGCCGCGCAGCGGCTGAAGAACCGCGAAGAAATCACGATCGAGCGCGATATTCTGGAACGGCTGAAGGCCACGCCGGAGTTCCGTCTGGCCGCCGAACTGGCGCAGCGGCTGAGCGAGAAGCTGGAGCTGGATTTTCCCGAGAGCGAGATCGGCTACATCACGATGCATATTCTCGGCGCCCGCTCGAACAACGTGCTGGGCAGCGATTTCGACTATTCCGTGCTGGAAGATTACACGCGCAACATGATCTCCATCATGGAGCGGGAACTCAAACTGGAACTGGTCAGCGACGAGCGGCTCGCGGTCAACCTGACGACGCATCTCCGGTCGGCGGTCAAGCGGATCGAGCTCGGCATGCCGGTCCGCAATCCGCTGCTTCAGCATGTGAAGACGGAATACCCGGAGATCTTCGAAGCGGCGCGCAAGGCGTCGAGCTATCTGGAACAGGCGATCGGAAAGCCGGTGCCGGAGGAAGAGATCGGCTATCTGGCGATGCACTTCGGCACGGCGATCCTGAACAAGCAGGAGACCGGCAGGGAGAAGTACCGGGTGCTGCTCGTCTGTTCGAGCGGCATCGGCACCTCGCAGCTCCTGCAGGCGCATATCAAGGTCAAGCTGCCTTCGCTTCATGTCGTGGACACGGTTTCGCTCATGCAGCTCGAGGATTGGCTGCGCGAGCATCCGCCGGTCGATCTGGTGCTGTCGACGCTGCCGATCCCCGCGGAACAGGCGGACGCGCTGACGGTCAGCCCGTTTCTCACGGAGGATGAAATCGCCAGGATTCAGGAACGGCTGGAACAGATCAGGCTGCGGAAGACGGAGACCCGCGTGCCGAAGCTGGACCTGGAGAGCGTCGCGCAGACGGTCGATCGGGTGGAGCGTTACCGCAAGGCGCTGGCCGATCTGCTCTGCGGCATCGAGGTCGTGGACCGGTTCGCCGCTTCCGACAAGGGCGAGCTGATCGACCGGATCATGGCGTTCGCGTCGGAACGGTTCGCCGTCAGCGATCCCGTCCTGCTGAAGCGGGATCTCGAAAACCGCGAGAAACTCGGGCCGCTGATCATGGAAGCGGACGAACTGGCCATGCTGCACTGCCGGAGCGAAGGCATCGGCGAGATGGCCATCGCCCTGTTCCGCCTGGAGAGCGAGGTGCATTGGGAGATCGAAGGACGGCGGGTGCCCGTGCGGACGGTGATCACGATGCTCGGTCCGCTGCACGGGTCCAAGGAATATTTCGAACTGGCGAGCGAGATCAGCATGTCGCTGATCGAGGATGCGTTCATCCGCAGTCTGACGCGGGGCGGCCCGGACGAAGCGAAGGAAGCGCTGCGGTATGCGCTGAGGAAAGGGTATGTCAGGCAGATCGGGCAATCGCTTTGAGAACGTTTTCCGATTACAGGATCAAATATTCTGGCTGAAGGAAGGATGAGCACCATGAAAGCGCTGGTCATCGAAAAACCGAATCACGCCGTGATCAAGGACGTGCCGTATCCCGAACCGGGTCCCGGCGAAATCACGGTCAAGGTGGAGCGGGTCGGCATTTGCGGCACCGACTTCCACATCTTCGCCGGCACGTTCCTGTCGCCGTATCCGCTGATTCCCGGCCACGAGTTCTCCGGCGTCGTCGACAAGGTCGGAGAAGGCGTGACGGCGTTCAAACCCGGCGACCGGGTGACGGCCGATCCGAGCCTGCTGTGCGGCGAATGCGAATACTGCCTGTCCCATCGCGGCAACCAGTGCGTGAAGTGGGGCGCGCTCGGCGACACAACCAACGGAGCGATGGCCGAGTATGTGAAACTGCCCGCGAAGAACGCGGTCGTCATCCCCGATTCGATGAGCTTCGCGGAAGCGGCCTTCGTCGAGCCCGTGGCCTGCGTCGTGCACGGCATGAACCGGCTCGATCTGAAAATGGGCGACCGCGTCATCCTGTTCGGCGCCGGCGCGATGGGGCTTCAGCTCGTGCAGGCGATCTCCCGGTCGGGAGCGTCCGAACTCGTCGTCGTGGACGTGTCGCCCGGCAAACTGCAGCTTGCGCTGGAGCTGGGCGCGACCCGCGCCGTGCTCAGCCAGGAGCTGAAGCGGGAGGATTTCCCGCGCGGGTTCGACGCGGTCGTCGACGTGACCGGCATTCCGGCCGTCATCGAGCAGGCGATCGATTACCTCGGGCCGACGGGCAAGTTCCTGCAATTCGGCGTGGCGCCGGCGAACGCGGAGATCCGCATCAGCCCGTTCAAGCTGTATCATAAAGACTGGACGCTGATCGGCTCGATGGCGATCAACCATACGTTCCTGCCCGCGTTCGACTGGGTGAAGGAGAAGCGGATCAAGCTGGAGCCGCTCATATCCAAGGTGATCACGCTCGAGGAGACGCCGGAATTTCTGGCGAAGCCGAAGGCTCCCGACCTGCTCAAGGTGCAGATTCAGATCGCCTGACGGGGGCCGGCTGACGGCATGAAATAAAAAGCAGCCTGTCCGATTCCGCCGATGCCGCTTGCGGCACGCGGGAGCGCGGAGAGGCTGCTTTTGTTGCGCGCGGACGCCTGTTCCCGGGGCATCTGTTCTGTTCCCGGGGCGTCTGTCCGGCGGCGATCAGGCGCCTGCGCGGGCGTCTATTCGGCGATCAGGAGATCCACGCCGGATGCCGCAAGCGCCGCCTCCAATTCGCCTTCCGGGCGCCGGTCGGTGATCAGGCGGCGCGCTTCGCCGAAGGAAGCGAAGGAGACGAGCGCCTGCACGCCGAATTTCGAGCTGTCCATGACGATGTTCGTTTCCCGGGCCTGGCGGATGGCCAGCCGCTTGATCTCCGCGTCCAGCATGTTCGAGTTGCTGAAGCCGTGCGCGGGGTGGCACCCGGTCGCGCCGATGAAGGCGCGGTCGAACGCCAGCCCGGCCATCGACCGCTCGGCGATCGGGCCGGTCAGGGCGGCGGTCTTGCCGATCAGCGCGCCGCCCGTCACGATCGTCTGGATCTGCCGGTTCAGCAGTTCGGCGGCGACGTTGATGGCGTTCGTGACCACGGTTACGGCATATCCGGCGGGAAGGTGCCGGACCAGCTGCAGCGTGGTCGAACCCGCGTCGATGAAGACCGACTCGCCGGGCTTGATGAGCGACGCGGCGAGCTTCCCGATCTTCATCTTCGCCTCGGCATGCAAATGGATCCGGTCCTGCAGCGCGATGTCCCGGCTGACCAGGATGGCGCCGCCGAACGTCCGGCGGATGTCGCCCGTCGCCTCCAGTTTCTCCAGATCCCGGCGCAGCGTCATCTCCGTCACGCTGAACCGTTCCTTCAGGTCGGCGATCCGCACTTCGCCTTCGGCCTGAAGGAGCTCGAGAATTTGCTGTTGTCTCGCGTTGAGTCCGTTCGTCATGAACGCATCCGATCCGCCTTTCCGGGTCCTTCCCATATTTGCCCGCGTTCGTCGTACCGCCAGCCGGGCAGCGGCATTCCGGCGCCGCGCCGCGCCCAGCCCGCGCCGATCCGCTTCATCAGTCCGTCCCAGGACGGGATGCCGCCGACGGGATCCGGCCGCTCAACCCGGCAGGCGCCGGCGGCGACGGCGGCCCGCATGGCCTCCTCGACGGCGAGCCCCTTCAGCACGGCGGCCAGGAAACCGGCGATCGTGGCGTCGCCGGCGCCGGTCGTGCCCTTCTCCTCCACCGCGAAGCAAGGGGCGAGCAGTTCGCGGTCCAGCCAGTTGTCCAGCAGCGCTCCGGACGGAGCGCACGCCCCCATGGCCTTCATCCGCGCCGGATCGGCGGTCGTGCGGAGATAGAGCCCGTAATGGCCCAGCTTGATGGCCGCGGCGGCGGCGCCCATCCGGATCAGCTCCTCCGCCAGTTCGGCCAGCAGCGGCCCGTCCGCGCGGCGCAGCAGATCCTCCGTACCTTCCTCCCGCGCCAGTTCCCTGTATACGTCCGGCCTGAGCATGTACAGGATTTCCTCGAAGCTCGGCAGGAACAGGTCGACATGGAGCAGGGCGGCCGCCAGGATGGCCCGCCAGTCCGCCCGTCCGGCCGGCGATTCCGGATCGGGCCGGGCCATGTCGAGGGAGACGGTGAGCCCCAGCCGCTTCGCCTTGGCCAGCAGGCGCGCCAGCTCGCGCCCGCCGTCCTCGTACATCCGGCGCATGAGCGGCGGATAGCCGAAATGAAACAGCCGCGCTCCGGCCAGTTCATCCTCCCGGACGTCGTCCGCGGTGAAGGTGTCGTTGGCTCCCGTGCAATGGAAGAAGATGCGGTCGACGTTGGGCGGATTGATGACGAGCGTGTAGGACGTGTGCTCGTCCGGCGACACGATCAGCCCGTCCGCCAGTTCGCCGCCGAGGCGCCGGAACGTCTGGACGATCTCGGCGCCGAACAGATCGCGGCCGATCTTGCCGATCAGCTTCGTCCGGATGCCCAGGAGATGCAGCGCAAGCCCCGTGTTCGGCACGGTCCCGCCGGGCTGGCTGAGCGCGGGGCCGACCGCGTTCAGCTTGCCCGGCACGAGATATTGCTCGAGGCTCTGCCTCCGCTCTTCGATCCGGGGAATCACATCGAGGCAGATATGGCCCGCGACGACCGCTTCCGCCCGCGGCGCTGATCCGGCTGCCATGCGTCAATCCCCCCAGTCGATCGCGATGGTTTCTCCCGTGCGCTGCGATTCCAGGGCGGCCGTGAACAGCCTGTGGCTGGCCTCCGCTTCCTCGGGCGTCGCGCAGCGGAAGGCCGGACCTTCCCCGCTTCCGGCGATCTCGTCGCAGAACGCCGCCCACATCTGCAGGATGGAATCGGAGAAACCGAACTCGAAGATGCTTCCCGTGATTGCAGGATATACGGAACGGTGCGGAACGTCAAGGATGCGCCACGCCTGGTCCGATCCGGGTTCGTATGGCAGATAGGCGACCTGCTTCGGCGTCTTCGTCGAGAATTCCGCCGACAGCGACGTGCCCATGATGCGGATGAACCAGGTGTTCGCGTGGCCCGGCGCGATGCGCTTCATCGACAGCACCAGCGGGAAGTGCCGCCCGTCCGCCTCCGCCTCGCAGGCGAGCACGGCGTTGTCCCACGTCTCGCACGGCACGGTGCCGCCCGCGCCGTCGGGACGGCGGTCGACGATCTTGGACAGCAGCGCCCGCACGTTGCGCGGCCGCCAGCCGAAGCGGAGCGGCAGATGGAGCACGTGCAGGCCGAGGTCGCCCATGCAGCCGTATTCGCCGTTCGTGGCGAGCCGCCGCTTCCAGTTGATCGGCTT
>NICF_comb_assmDRAFT_10001894_pt1 | contig 16242 bp, 20 predicted proteins | sample NewIslPassag4_SG_FD_11279 | JGI IMG/M metagenome (IMG submission 11279) | reverse complement strand
GTGGAAGGGTCCCGCGAACGGATCCAGATGTTTGAAGGCGTCGTCATCAAGCGGCGCGGCGGCGGCATCAGCGAAACGTTCACCGTGCGCAAGATTTCGTATGGCGTCGGCGTCGAGCGCACGTTCCCGCTTCATTCGCCGCGCATTGATCGGATCGAAGTGGCAAGCCGCGGGAAGGTCCGCCGCGCGAAGCTGTACTATCTGCGCAAACTGCGGGGCAAGGCCGCCCGCATCAAGGAAGTCTGAGCAGCAATCGCAGGATCGGGGACTTGACGTATTCGTTCAAGTCTCTTTTTTCCATTCGCGAGCTTTTCGGGTTTCAAGGCTGGGAAAAGAGGCGAAACGATGGAACGATCGCAGGAGAACGCTCCGGAAGAGGATCGTTATGCGGGAGCGGACCGGAACGGGGAGGCGGGGGTTGCGTCGGCCGGGACCGCGGGAGGCCATGGCCCCGCGGGCGCCTCGCCGTCTGAGACGGGCGGCCGGCTCGCCAAGGAGCTGACGGAATGGATCATCGCCCTGGCCATCGCCGGGATTGTCGTTTTTTTTATCCGCTGGTTTCTCATCTCCCCGTTCATCGTGGACGGCCCTTCCATGGAGCCGAACTTCTGGCACGGGGAACGCATCATGGTCAACAAGATCCTGTATGAGTTCCGGGCTCCGAAACGGGGCGAGGTCATCGTCTTCCACATGCCGGACGAAGGCCGGGATTTCATCAAGCGGGTGATCGGCCTGCCCGGCGACACGGTGAAAGTGGTGGGCGACCAGGTGTTTGTGAACGGCGTGCAGATCGAGGAACCCTACCTGGAAAAAGCCTACGCCGAGGCGCGTGCGAGAGGCGCGCTGCCCTACAACGACCGGGATTTTCCGGAAACGAAGGTACCCGAGGGCACGTTGTTCGTGATGGGCGACCACCGCAACAACAGCCTGGACAGCCGCTTCCCGTCGGTGGGATTCATTCCGCTGGACCGCGTCGTCGGCCGGGCGGAATTCATATTCTGGCCGCTCCACAAAATCAGATACATCGGCGACGGCATATGATCCGGGCGCATCCGGCGGTTTCGCCTCTTCCAGATCGCTCTTCCATGAGGGAAAAAGGATGACGATCCAATGGTATCCCGGGCACATGGCCCGGGCGAAACGGCAAATCGAAGCGAGCCTTAAGCTCGTCGACATCGTGTTCGAGCTGCTTGACGCCCGCGCGCCGCTTTCGAGCCGCAATCCGACCATCGACGAAATCGTGGGACGGAAGCCGCGGCTCGTTTTGCTGAACAAGGCCGATCTGGCCGATCCGGCGGCGACGGAAGCGTGGTGCGCCCATTTTCGCGCATGCGGACTTGCGGCTCTGGCGATCGACGCATTGGGCGGAGCGGGGGTGCAGGACATCCCGGACCAGACGAGGGAGCTGCTTAAGGAACGCGTGGAACGGCAAATCCGCAAGGGCATGAAGCCGCGGCCGGCGCGGGCCATCATCGTCGGCATCCCCAACGTGGGCAAATCGGCGCTGATCAACCGTCTGGCGGGACGGCGCGCGGCGGCGACCGGCGACCGGCCGGGCGTCACGCGGGGCAGGCAGTGGATCCGCACCGGAGGCGACCTGGAGCTGCTCGACACGCCGGGCATCCTGTGGCCGAAGTTCGAGGATCTGAAGGTCGGTTATTTTCTGGCCGCCCTGGGGTCGATCCGGGAGGAAATCCTGCCGGTGGACGAAGTGGCCTGCCATGTGCTTCCGCATCTGGCGGGGCGTTACGGCCGGGCGCTCAAGGAACGATACGGACTGGCCGACGTGCCGTCCGCGCCTCCGGATATGGCCGCGGCGGCGGAAATTTTGGAGCAGATCGGCCGAAAACGGGGGTGTCTCACCGCCGGCGGCGGGGTGGATTTGTCCAAGGCGGGCGGCGTGCTGCTCAGGGACCTCCGTTCCGGCAAGCTGGGCCGGATTACGCTGGAACTGCCTGACGAGGCGGGGATAACCCGGTAGAGCGATGTATAAAAAGCCCATGATGGTCGTCGCCATGGGCTTTGTTGCTGCCGGTCGTCCGGACGGCAACGCGATCAGCCTGCCGTCCGGATGTTACCCGCGGCGGCGCGATCCAGCAGCACGATGAGCCGTGGATGGGCTTGCAGCAGGGAAGCCGGGCATTCGGTGGTAATGGGACCTTTCAACGCGCGGTGCACGATTTCCGCCTTGTCCTCTCCTTTGGCAATCAATAGGATCAGCCCGGCTTTCAATATCGTTCCGACGCCCATCGTCACCGCCATTTCCGGCACTTCGTCAAAGCCGCCGAAAAAACGCGCGTTCGCCCGCCGCGTTTCCGGGGCCAGGCGGACCACATGGGTGCCGGAAACCAATCCCGGGCCCGGCTCGTTGAATCCGATGTGGCCGTTGTGCCCGATCCCCAGAATTTGCAGATCGATGCCGCCGGCTTCCTCGATCAGCGTGTCGTATCTCCTGCACTCGGCTGCAAGGTCGGCGGCGTTGCCGCGCGGCAAATGCGCCCGGGAGGGCGGCAGGTCGATATGGTCGAACAAATGCCTGCGCATGTAAGTGTGGTAACTTTCGGGATGGTCTTCCGGCAGGTTGACATACTCGTCCAGATTGAACGTGGTCACCTGCCGAAAGCTAATCAACCCTTCGCGGAATTTTCGCACCAATATCCGATAAATGCCCAGCGGCGTTTCACCGGTGGCCAAACCCAGCACCGCTTTGGGGTTGGCCCGGATGAATCCGCAAATGGTTTCCGCACCCGCTTCGTCCAATTGCTCCCCGGAGTCAAAGATGCAGATGTTCATTTCCAAGCGTTCTCCTTTTGCTTCGCTGACGGTGATGGCTGTAAACGGATCACGGAAAAAGAGATGCCGGCCGGGCCCCGCCCGTCCGTCAAGTGTCCGCCCGGTACACGACGCGTCCTTCGACCATGGTCCACCGCACGTTGCACCCGTGATCCAGACAGACGAGATCCGCGTCCATGCCGGGCTCGATTTTGCCTTTCGACCGGTCCAGGCCGAGGAGCGCGGCCGGATTGAGGGAAGCCATGCGGGAAGCCGCCGCCAGGTCCAGTCCGTGCACCGTCACGAGCCGGCGGAACGCTTCGTCCAGGGTCAGCAGGCTTCCTGCCAGGGAACCGTTGTCGATGCGCGCGATTCCGTTCGCGACCTTCACTTTGAGTCCGCCGAGATCATATTCTCCGTCTCCCATGCAGGCCGCCCGGATGGCGTCCGTGATCAGGAGCAGCCGCCGGGGACCGACGGCCGACAGAACCAGATCGATGACGCCCGGATGCACATGGACGCCGTCCACGATCAGGTCGGCCGTGACGGACCGGCTGGCAAGTACGAAGCCGGCAATGCCCGGCTCGCGGTGGTTCAACGGACGCATCGCGTTGAACAGATGGGTCACGTGGGACAAGCCGCAGCGGACGGCGTTCTCCATGTCGTTCCACGTTGCCTCCGTATGGCCGGCCGAGACGACGATGCCGCGCCTTGCCGTTTCCCGGATCACCTCCGAAGCGCCATCCAGTTCGGGCGCGAGGGTGATCATTTTGACCGCGCCTTCCGCCCGTTCGCACCACGCGGTCAGCCTCCGGACGTCGGGCGGCGCGAGGGCGTCTGCCCGGTGCGCTCCCCGTTTGTTCGGATTGAGAAAGGGCCCTTCCAGATGAAGACCGGCGACCCGCGCGCCAAATGCGCCGTTTCGGTCCGATTGCATGTATGTTTTCACGGCTTCGATGGCCTGTTCGATGCGTTCGGGAAAATGGGTAACCGTGGTCGCCAGCCAGGTCGTGGTCCCGTGGGCGGCGTGGGTGGCGGAAATGGTGTCCAGGCTCTCCCAGGATGCGTCCATGACGTCCGCGCCGCCGCCGCCGTGCACGTGCACGTCCACGAAACCGGGGATGACCACCGGTTCCCGCGAACCGGCCGGGACCGGATCGCCCGGTTCGCAGGCGGCGATTTTTCGACCCCGGATCATGACTTTTCCCTGCCGGACGCGTCCGTCCGGAAAAAGAAAATGACCGGATATCACCCCGTTGTCGTCCACAATCTGTTCATCCTCCCCGGGAACACTTCCCGCATGATGGGGCAAATCATGCCGTCAATCGAAAGACAACCGCGGCGCGCCGAAACCGCCGGCCCTGTTCGGCAGCCGGGCGGGAACGACGCGGACGCGGCGGGCGGCGGGCGACGCGAAACGGGAGACCGCGCGGCTGTCGCCGCCGGTCGTGGCAATAACGGACTGTACCGGCATCACTGCGGCGTGAGTCTGACCGTCAAAACGTACCGGTCGCCTCTCAGGATCGATTCGGTGTATTCGAATTTTTCGCCGGTGCTGCAGGCGGCCACCCGCACGCTGAACAGCGCCGGAAATCCGGTCGCCACGTTCAGAAGCCGGGCGTCTTCTTCCCGCAGCACGGTGACGCGGTACTGTTCGAACGCTTCCGACGCCTGGATGCGGTACGTTTCTTTCAGCAACTTGTACAGCGAGTGGTTGCCCAGCCCTTTTTCGTCCAGTCCCGGAAACAGCGATTCCGGCAAATGCGCGGTCTGGATCGCCATCGGCTCATCGTCCGCATACCGGACCCGCTTGATGCGCCAGACCGGAACTCGTTTTGGCAGCCCGAGCGCCTGCCGGACCTTTTCCGGGGCGGGGATCCGCTCGAAGGCCAAAAGCCGGGTGGAAACCCGGTAACCGCGGCCGACCAGGTCTTCCGTGAAGCTGAGCAGGGAATTCAGGCGATGCTCGACGGGTTTCTTTCGGGCGACAAAAGTTCCCTTCCCTTGCCGGCGGTACAGCGTGCCTACCTGAACCATGCGCTGGATGGCGTTCGTCACCGTAATCCGGCTGACCCCGAATTCTTTGGCGAGTGCCGCTTCCGAAGGGATCTTGTGGCCTTCCCGGTATTCCCCCGATTCGATTTTTTCCGTGATGTGGTTGATAATTTGCACATACAGCGGAATGAAGCTTTCGGGATTCGCTTTCACCGCCTTCCTGGATGCTCCTTTCTGATATATTGATATATCGACATATCAAATAATAGCAGAAGAATGGACGCTCGTGAAGAACAAGGTTCGCGGGCGGTTCCCGGGCCACGGACTTCCGCCGGATCGCCGACATCTGAATCCTTTCCGATATCATCGCGTGGACCATTTTCCCGCTTTCGCGGATTTAGAAAAGGTTGACAGCGATTCTCCGAAAAAGATAAACTGGAAACAAACAGAAAACTTGGGGAATTCGAAGGGAAGCACCCTTTCTCACAATACGCCGGGAAGAGGGGTGTTTTTTTATGTTTGTGCGAATTTGGGGAGCGGAGATCGTCGGCATCGAAGGGACGCTGATCGAGGTGGAGGTGAACCTGTCGCCGGGGCTGCCGATGGTCAGCGTCGTCGGGCTGCCCGATTCCGCCGTCCGCGAGTCCGTCGAACGCGTGCGGGCCGCCATCCTGAACGCGGGCAAGACCTTTCCGCTGGAGCGGATCACCGTCAATCTGGCGCCGGCGGATGTGCGCAAGGAAGGGACCGCCTTCGACCTGGCGATCGCGGCGGGCATCCTTTGCGCCAGCGGCCAGTGGAACGCGGCGGCGTTTCGCGGCACGCTGCTCATCGGCGAACTCTCCCTGAACGGGGAAATCCGGCCGGTGCCCGGCGTCCTTCCCATGGTGGAAGCCGCACGCGCCGCCGGGCTGACGAAGGTCGTCGTACCCCGTTTCAACGCGGCGGAAGCGTCGCTGGTGGAAGGGGTCCAGGTGTTCGCGCTGGATTCCCTGGCGGCCTGGGATGAAGGCGATCCGCAGGTTTTCCGGTCCGTCGGACCAACCGAAACGGTGTCGCCGGATGCCGATCCGCAGGCGGACATGATGGACCTGGCCGACGTCAGAGGGCAGCATCATGGCAAGCGCGCCCTGATGGTGGCAGCGGCGGGCATGCACAACATCCTGTTTACCGGGCCGCCCGGAACGGGAAAGACGATGCTTTGCCGCCGGCTGCCCACCCTTCTGCCGCCCCTGGACGACGAGGAAGCCCTCACCGTCACCAAGATTTACAGCGCCAGCGGCAAGTTGAACATGCCCCGGGCGGGGCTCATCCGCAACCGGCCGTTTCGCGCGCCCCATCATACCATCTCGGCGGCCGGGCTGATCGGCGGCGGGCCGGTGCCCAGACCCGGGGAAGTGACGCTGGCGCACAACGGGGTGCTGTTTCTGGACGAGCTGCCGGAATTTCCGCGCGCCGTGCTGGAAACGCTGCGCCAGCCGTTGGAGGATCGCGCGGTCACCATCGGCCGGGCGAGGACGGTATGCCGGTTCCCCGCCCATTTCCTGCTGGCGGCGACGATGAATCCGTGTCCGTTAATGAAAGCTCCTTGGCATTTGTGAAGCCATAATGAACTTCTACTACCACCGGCGGTTTTCTTTTTATTTTATCTTCCGGGTCTGTAGGCACTGCGTTTTTCACAATGATGACCTTCACAAGCGTTTTTACAATTTCCTTTTTAAGTTCAAACGGTATATCGCCTTTAATCTTTTCGCGTAAATCGTTCAGCAGTTTTTGTGCGTGGGTATAGTGTTGGATAAGATTGCTTTCATTTGAAAGCTGTTCTTCGAGTTGCCGCAGTCTTTTCTGCAAAGATGCGCGCTCGTTCATCATGACCTGAAGTTGTTTCTCAACATCGCTGGCTGTAATTATCCGTTTGCGGAAAAGGGTTATAATATCATGTCTCTCTAAATCTTTGCGTTCCAGTTCTTGTTTGATGAGCTTGATTTCTTCTTCAAGAGAATTTCGCCGGGCTTTTTGATCGTTCATCGAACCTGCAAGCTCATTGATCATCTCACCGGGATTCTGAATGAACGATACACATTCATTCCAAACTATTTGTTCAAGCCACTCTGCAGGAACATTTCTGGAAGGGCAGCGCCCCAAAAATGGCCCGCGATGAACCACTTTTCCTCCGCACACATAATACGGCTTTAATTTTCTTTTGGGGCCGGCGTAAGCAGTGCCATGGTAGGTGAGGCCGCATATTCCGCACTTAATCAGACCGCGAAGCAAATATGGATGATGAACCCTACATGCCGCTTCAATTCGATTTTCCCTCAATACCTGTTGTGCTCTTTCCCATTCTTCTTCTGAAACAATTGCAGGCACCGTTCTGTTTATTAGTTCTCGATCCTTCTTTGTCCGTTTCCCGTAGACATGAATCCCCTTATATGTCGTATTGACAAGCATGTTGTAAATCCGAGAAGCAGTCCATATTCCAGCGGTTCTTACTTTTCGCTTGCCTCTTTTTACGGTACGACCGTCTTTTACATAAGCAGGCGGAATACCGAGTGAATTAAAATAATTTGCCACTTTGGTCGCTGACCATTTTTGATTGGCGACCAGCTCATACATTAGTCTGATTACTCCCGCTTCTGTCATTTCTTCTTTTCCAGGCAACGGATCTTCGCAAGGTTCAATATAACCTTCAGAATTGACGAAATACCCATAAGGCACAATTCCGCCAAGCCATTTTCCTTTGCGGGCCGCTCGGTTTGCTCCAAGCCACATGGTTTCCAAAGTTGTTTCCCGGTCCAGCTCCGCGACCCCAGCCAATACTGTCAATATGAATCGCCCGTGCGGATTTCCGGTATCAAACGGTTCGGTCATGCTTCTGATTTTTACGCCGTACTGTTCGAGTTGGTATACGGAATTTAGAATATCCCTTGCGCTCCTGCCCAAACGTTTAATGTTATATATCAACACGACCTTCACTTTGCCGTCACTTGCGTCTTTTACAAGGCGTTGTCCTTCCGGTCTGTTTTCCAAGGGTATTTTTCCGGAGATTCCGTCATCCTTGTAAATGTCAACAATATCAAGCTTGTGAAGATCGCAGTATTTTTTTGCGAAATCGATCTGGTTTTCAATGGTTTCGCGTTCCTGTTGGTCTTCTGAGGAAACGCGGGCATATATGTGGACTGCCGAATCAATCTTGAATTCATTGTCGAGGAACATAATTATCACCAAATCATTTCTTGATGAAAAACGGTCTTGTTCCAATCACGAAGCTTAAAACTATTCTGAAAAAGACTTGAATGTATTCTCCTTTTGATTTGTTGAAGCCTGTCGGCCGCAAGTCGGAAGGTAATACCGAATTTTTCGGTCCAAAGTTCCAAAATCTCACTATCTGAATTTGATTTGGGCCATTCAATTTGTCGAAGCATTGAAATTGGAAGGCCGGCATACATCGTAAACAACTTTGCTTCTGCTTCCTGTTTCTCGCGAAATGATTTTTTCATGCAAATCTGGTTTCCCGCGTGACGTAGCAAATGGCAAAGTTCATGCAAAAAATCCTCCCACTGTTCCCTGGGCCCCAAACGAGAATCTATGACTATGCTCTTTAAACCGTTTCTTTCAATGGCTCTACTTCCCATGTCCAGGTAGTGAACCCAAACATCAAATTTTAATGCAAACACGTCAATCTTTAATTGGTCTGGTCTGTTTACGCCGACCGAAAACAACAAATTGTCGACATATTGTTCAAACGGGGTTAGATAATAGTATTTCAGCATAATTTCACCCTTTCAAATAAAATATAAAAAATATAGAACATTTGTTCTGTTTATAGGATGAAATAAAAGCCCGAAATGGGCTTTTTCTGGTTGATTATTCTTGCTGTTGTCCCGGCTTTCGGTTTTTTTCTTTTTCCAATATGAATCTCAAAAAGTTAATGGTCTCTTCGCGGTGTTTTTTGGATGCTCCCATGAATTCTTTAAAAAAGATATGAGCATCAGCCTCAAACAAATAATCCTTCAGCTCGCTATATTCGTCTGGAAGAACTGTGTAAGTGCCAGACTTATCTCTCACTAGCAATTTCTCATTTGTTCCTGTTTCTGCTGCCGGTTCCCGAATATCTGTTCTTCCGGTTAAATAGTCAAGCGAACACTCGTACAGTTCGGCCAGCTTGCTAAGTGTCTCAAGGTCAGGAACGCGAATTCCTTGTTCATAATTTGAAAACGCGCTATTTGTAATTCCAATTTTTTTTGCCACATAAACTTGTGACCATCCGCGACGTTCCCTCTCAGATCGAAGTCTTTGGCTAAGTTTCATGCTGATCGGCTCCAGTCGGTTTTAAATTCATATTACTCACTATTCCACAAAAAGACAATAAAAATACACAAAACGAAAACCAAAAGTTGACAAATAAACGATACGTGTATATACTAGCAACAGATGGTACACATGATGTGGAGTTGGTTCATATGAAGCTTCACGAAAAAGTGGCTGCACTTAGAAAGCTAAAGAACAAAACACAAAAACAAATGGCTGATTTCATCGGTATAGGAGTTACAGCTTACAGCAATAAGGAAACCGGAAAAAGAAAATTCACGATAGAGGAGCTTGAAAAAATCGCTTCGTTTCTTGGGGAAAAGATAACGATTTTTTTTGATGACAAAATACACATAACGTGGAACAACCATGATTCCAACCAATCTACTGCGTAAAGGACGATGCTTGCTGTGGAAAATGAGGTTTTTAACACACCAAGCGGTTTCATATATGAAGCATGTTTTGAACCGGACAGGGAACGAATGTTACACGCTCTACGAGCTGTGCTTCAGTATCCAGTTCCCAAAAACGGTCGAACTGGGCCGGAGGCTTTGGAAGAAGAAATCGAAAATGTGGTTTGAGCACGGATCAGGCGCACAGAAATTATACAGAATTCTTCCTCTTGATTAAACCGAAAGTACGTTCCTGCAAGGGGGCTCCAATATGGGAGCGGCGTTTGCAATCCAAGTGAAGACGGGTCGAGAAAGTGCGGTCAAAAAACTTGTGGAATGGGCGCTTGAGCGAAACGAGCAGGCTCAGAGATGGGTAAAGGCTGTCCATGCTTTTACGTTGGGTTCGTCAAAGATGCTAAGCAACGGCAAACTCGGAAAGCGCGTGGAGCGTCCGGTCATCCCGGGTTACATATTCGTTGAAATGAACTACAAAGCGGATGACCACAACCGCACGGCTTACCTGTCTGCTGAAATATGGCACATGATCCGCCGGGTCCCCGGCGTGTTGAAACTTTTTGCGGACGCCGGACAAATCATCGGATCGGAAACATTTGAGCAGCTTTTCGAACGCGTTGAAACCGAAGATCAAGTGGAAATTACCGTGCCGGATCAAGAAACAGAAATTGCCGCAGCATGCGCCGCATACAATGACGCCGAAACTCCCGAAGCAAAGAAAGAAGCCGAACAAAAACTAAAGCAGATCGAATCGCTTGAAAGCCGCATAAAACGCTTGGCCGAACGCATGAGGGCTTTCGTCAGAAATGGTCGAAAAATCATTCGTATTCCTTACCTGGCGTTTCAAAAAACCATGAACCGCCTTGAACAACCGGTCCCCCGTAATCCTGATATTTTCATGCCGCGTTTCTTTGGCGCGCTGTCGGAGGTTATGTTGAATTGACGGAGTATACGGGAAAGGTTGTCCACTTTCTTCACCGTAATGAAGATTTCGCCATCGCCTTAATGGAAACCGGGAAAGGCGAACGAATCAAAATCCTTGGATCCCTGTATGGCGTTGACAAAGGAGAAGTCGTCACGGTTCGGGGAGACTGGCGGACGCATCCAAAATACGGAAGGCAATTTGCCGTGGACAGGTGGGAGCGTCCGATGCCAAAGACGAGAGATCAGGTCGTTACTTACCTTTCCTCCAAATATGTCAAGGGTTGCGGAAAGAAACGGGCGGAACTGATTGTCCGGCGCTTGGGGGATCGGGCGCTGGAGAGGATCATGAATGAAGGCGCGGCGTGCCTCATCGGTATTAAGGGGATCGGTACGAAGCACGCTGAGCAAATCGCAGAAAGCGTCAGAAGCAGTTTTGAATTACAAAAGGTCATGATGGCACTCCTGCCGTACGGCCTTTCGCCCAATATGGTCGCCAAGTTGCACAAGCGTTACGGCAGTCAATCCGTGGAAGTCGTGCACAGGAATCCGTATAAGCTTACGGAACTGGATCTGGTTGGATTCATTACAGCGGACGAGATCGCGGCGAAAATAGGGATCAACCCATCGTCACCATACCGGATCGACGCGGCGATCCAGTATGTGCTGACGGAAACGTGTTACAACAGCGGACATTGCTATGTGCCGGTTGATGAATTGATACGTAACGTGACGTCGGTCCTGGGCCGAAAAGGTGTTGTTTCTGAGGATATGGTGCGTCATGGGCTGGAGGAACTGGCCGCCCATGATCGAGTCGTATGGGAAGGCGACGCCGTTTATCCGAAGCATTTGTATGTATACGAAACCAAACTGGCCCAGAAGCTGGCTTACATGGCAGGCCGGAGTGGCGAAGCCGTGTCTTCCGCCGTTATCGAAAATGAAATCCGCCGGTACCAGGCGGAACACCGGATGATTTTGGCCGAGGGTCAGCGGGATGCGATCCGGGAAATGTTTCGGCGACAGCTTCTGATCCTGACCGGCGGACCTGGGACCGGGAAAACCACGACCGTACGAGCCATGATCGAGCTGTACCGGCGGCAGCATCCGGGTGCACGCATCGGTTTGGCTGCGCCGACCGGGCGGGCGAGCCGGAGACTGGCCGAAGTAACCGGACTTTCGGCAGAGACCATTCACATGCTGCTCGGGTTCCGGCCGGGGGAAGAGCCGGAATACGGAGAGCATCTGCCGTTGCCGTACGACCTGCTCATCGTTGACGAGTGGTCGATGTCGGACATCCAGCTTGCGTATTACCTTTTCCGTGCGGTGTCCTTGCGTACGAAGGTTATTTTGGTGGGGGATGCCGACCAGCTGCCGTCCGTCGGACCTGGGAACGTCCTGCGTGATCAGATCGACGCCGGCATTCCGCATGTCCGCCTGACGGAGATTTTCCGGCAGGCGCAGGAAAGCCAAATTGTCACAAACGCGCACCGGATCAATCAGGGCAAGCCGATTGTCGTTGATCCCGCCAAGGACGACTTTTACTTCATCGAGCAGGAGGACCCGCAGAAAATCGCGCAGCTGATCGAGCGGAGCTTTCTCCGGTTTCTGGAGAAAGGGTACGGTTTGCAGGACATACTTGTGCTCAGCCCCATGAAGAAAGGGCCGATCGGCACGCACGAACTGAATAAACGCTTGCAGGCCGTCCTCAACCCGCCGTCTGCCGAGAAAAGCGAATGGACGGCAGGCGAAAGAACCTACCGTCAGGGCGATAAGATCATCCAGGTCAAGAACGACTACGAAAAAGGCATCATGAACGGCGACATGGGGACAGTCCTTAAAGTCGGTTTCGCGCGAGATGAAGACGGTGAAGAAACGGACGAACGAATTCTCGTTTGCGATTTTGGCGGCCGGCGGATTGTGTACACGCAGGATGAGCTGAAAAACGTGCAGCTGGCGTACGCAGTCACCGTGCACAAGGCGCAGGGGAGTCAGGCTCCAGCCGTCATCATGCCAGTCTCGACCAGCCATTATGTGATGCTGGCGAGGAACCTGGTCTACACCGGCATTACACGGGCGGAACGAATCTGCGTTATGATTGGCACAAAGAAGGCGCTGGCCATCGCGATCCGGAACAACCGGGTTGCCCAGCGCAATACGCGCCTTAAGGAACGGATTGTGGCACTTATGAAGGCAGGTGATGATGCACATGACCGTCATCGCTATGCCGACGGATGAAGAGCCGCAAGTCACAAATATAGCCATCGAAAACATTCGATACATCACGGAAAATAGGATTCTCACTTCAGCCGAAGCCAGCTTTCTGATGGAACTCATTGTTCTGGCCGAGCCCGGAAACCGGATGAAAACAACGTCAGTCCGGGAGATCGCGAAGAAACTGAAAAGGTCGGAGCGAAGAACCCGCGACCTCCTGCGTTCTCTTTTGCGAAAATCGATTTTGTTTGAAGGGGAAATCCAGAAAGGGATCTTCATCCACCCCGAAATCATGGTGGTGGGCGATCCCGAAAACGTGCCCCTGTGGCTGGTCGAGGAAGTCATGAAGCTGCGCCGGCGAAAAGAAGGACCCGCGTGGCCTATGGTGCTCATGCCGGGCAAACGGCGGGGGGTGTGGCGATGGAGAAATTGAAAGCCCTCCGACGAAGAATGCAGGAAGCGGAAGTTCGCGCCAGAAATCAAGATCATTCGTGGGCAGACACTTTGCTGGAGGACGTCGAACGGGTCGAACGCCGCGCGAACGAGCGGGGTTTCATGCTGATTCGCAGGCGTCAAAAAAATAACGCCAGGTTCTCGCAAGTTATCAGCGAGAACTTCTTTTGTTTAACCCAGCACGAATACATGACGGGCGCGGAAAAGGCGCTGCTGATCGATCTTCTGTCGCTGTTGGAACTTGGGACAAACGCCATCGTCCATCCAAAGCATGGACGGTTTTGCACGGTCACCGAAATTGCCGAACTCCTAAAGCGAGAAACCCGGAGCGTACGAAGGCTCATCAGTCCGATGATCGAAAAGGGTGTCATCTATGAGCTGGTCGATCCTTCGGAAATTAAAGAATACGGCCGCGTGATCACGGAACGGCCGCTGTACGTCAACCCGGAAATCGCCTATGCCGGTGACCGGGATAAAGTCAATGCTGTGTTAGCTCGGCAAGTTCTTCAGTACGATCATATCAAGCGTAACAAGATCGATTTGCCGTGGAAGCTGGAGTACGAAGCGCACGCGGAATACGCGCGGCTCGTGCGCCGGAAAAAGAGGCGGAAATAAAAAACTCCGCATTTTTACCGGGAGACGTGTCGGCAGGGGGTAGGACAATTTTGTCCTACCTGTAGGGCAATTTTGTCCTACCCCCTACGCCGGCTTTCCGCTTCCCGCAAGGGATTTCGGGTTCCGGCGAACGGCGTTCCTATCTCACTCTATATATATTCCGGCGGTGTACAGCGCGCACGCGCATGCGCCGGAAAGGGGGGCAGAATCATGATCTATTTTGCCAATGACGACCATAAACGAAACTTCGGGAGATTGATCGAAAGATTCCCGGAAGCATATTCAAATGGGGAGTACCTTTCAGCGTGTTATCTGGCGGCGTATCCGGGAATCTACAAATGCTTCACGCTTGTTGAACAGGAGCACGGACCGTTTGATTGGTTTATCCGGTCGTTGGACGAAACGGCCGCAGATGAAACGGCGGCATTGACCGGACAAACCTGGCGGCTGGCCGAACTCGCCGTCAACCTTTGGAACGGCCGGCCGGTGAATCTGGCGGACGGAATTGATGTTTGGGATGAAGTCATCTTCCAGACAGCCTTGCAAGCCATATGTTTGCGCCGGTCGCCGTCGCTTGTTTTCACGGCGGCGGATGAAGCGGTCTGTAGCGATGAGAAATCATGCAGCGCATGAGGGGCTGGAGAGAAGGAAATCCTCCACAAGCCCATAAGGAGGGAAGCCGGAGGTGAAAAAGATCCCTGACAATCGCCCGCCCAACAGATGCGTGCGCTGCGGCCGACCGATTAGTAAAGCGCCAATCGGTCCTGTATGCCGCCGAATACAAACTAAGGAAATATTGGCCGAAGCACGCGCGATGGGGTATGACGGGAAAGTAATGAAAGACGGAGTGCAGTTACTTATTGCTTCAGATTAGCCTCTGCTTTATGGCAGGGGCTTTTCTTTTTCCACAAAAGGTGGAGGGCCCTCTCTCCATACATCACACATCCATCATAGGAGGAATGAAACATGGCAACAGTGCAAACGAAAGAAAAAATCCCTTCAGTCTTGCGGGTGTCGGCAAAATCGAAGCCGAACGCCGTCGCAGGCGCGCTCGTCGCCGCGATGCGCGAGCACGGTGTGGTCGAGCTCCAAGCAGTCGGTGCGGCTGCAACGAATCAAGCTACCAAGGCCGTGGCGATTGCCCGGGGGTTTTTCGCCCAGGAAGGCAGGAATATCACGTGCGTCCCGGCCTTCACCGAAGTTCAGATCGACGGTGAAGCCAAGACGGGTATAAAGCTGATCGTTAGCTGATTCCGATGCGGCACACGTCAACTTGGCGTGTGCTTATCTTTTTTTTTATAGAGCGAGTGAAGGGAGGGAATGGTGTGGTAGAGAAGCTGGAAGAACTTTTGGGCAGAAAGCTCACCCCGAAAGAACGCAGGTATGCGCAGTGGATCGACGGATGGGATCGGGAGGCGGTTGCGGTTTTCACCAACTTTTTCAACGAACTGCATGCGGCGGGGTTGGTACGCGGGCTGACGGGAAGGGCAGGCGGGAAAATGGTGGGAGAACGCGGCTGGGTGCCGCTGAGCGAAACCGTTGCAAAAGGGGTGTGATGTCGCCTCTTGTGCGAGGCGTGGATTGAAACCGGAAGAAATGGAGGGAGGGCGCCTGGAAAAGGCGCCGGCCGGATGAACTTCATGATCCTTCGAGACGAGATGAAACAAGCGAGTGAGTATGTGGACAGGATTTTGCAGATGGCGGATTACGAGGGGTGGGATCCAGATGTCTTTGAGCGCACAATTCAGATGATTTACGAACGCCTGCGGGCAAACCGTTTGCCCAGTGTGCAGGTCCGGTCAACTTTCAGGGCTGAATGAGGTTTGAGCAGGGGTGAAAGAACGTGCTTTCAAAACCCGTTCGTGTTCGAAGCGCCACAACCATCCAGGCGATCCGAAAGGAAGCCGAGCATCGGTGTCAGTACGAGGATCCCGACACTGGTGAAGTCTGCGGCCGGTCGGCGGAAGGTGAACCGCATCACATCCGCACGCGCGGGGCGGGCGGAAGCGACGTCCGCGAGAACCTGATCCAGCTTTGCGGGCTGCATCACAGAATGGTCCACGACGGAAAGATTGAGCGGTCCGATCTTATCCGAATCGTGGCGAAACGGGAGGGGAAAACGCCGGAGGAGGTTGCGGCAATTATACAATTGCCCTACCAGGAACCGGAGCCTCCAGCTCCCCAGCCCCCGAAGCTTGAAGAATTGATACAGGCATACATCCAGGTGGATGAGCAGGAACAGGAGAGCCGGTTCGTCAAAGGACAACTGCTTGACGTCATGCTGGCCGCAGGCGCAACGCAAAAATATTTGTCGCGGGAACTCGGCGTCAGCCCGTCGCAAATTCGGGAACTGGTGCATGTGTATCGCACTTTCTCTGATCCGTCCAGCCGCGTCCCAACACTTTCATGGTATCACCATCGGATAGCCGCCCGTTCAAGTGATCCGGCAAAGTTTATCGCCGCAGCTGCTGATCGTTCACTTAGTGTGCGAGAACTTCGGAAGGAAATCTTGGTCGAGGAAGGTTCGGGCCACTTGGCTGAACAGGATGAAGCGGAA
>NICF_comb_assmDRAFT_10001887_pt1 | contig 16270 bp, 17 predicted proteins | sample NewIslPassag4_SG_FD_11279 | JGI IMG/M metagenome (IMG submission 11279) | reverse complement strand
CCGCCGGCCCGTCCGGACCCGCGAGGGACGGGGCTCGCGCGGCATCCGAACCGAAGCGGCCGGTACGGCGGCCGGCGAGCGGGCAGAGCGCCTCCCCCCCGCTCATCTCCGCGTCGGAACCGGCCCGGAAGAAGCCTATCGTTGCTCGGCCCGAACCGGAAAGGTTCGCGCCTCCTTCGTTCCCGAAGCCGGCCGAAGGGGATGCGGCGATCGCTTTCCGGCACATCATCGCAATCGGGACATCGACAGGCGGTCCAAGGGCGTTGCACCGGCTGCTCAGCGAACTGCCGGGCGATCTGCCCGCACCGATTCTGATCGTGCAGCATATGCCGCCGAAATTCACCCACTCGCTTGCGCAGCGGCTGAACAGTCTATCCGCCTTGACGGTGAAGGAAGCGGAGGACGGCGAGACGGTCCGGCCGGGCGTCGCGTACATCGCGCCCGGCGGGAGGCACATGGAATTGGCATCCAGCGGCCGCAGGTACGTCATCCGGCTTACGGACGCGCCGCAGCGTAACGGACACCGCCCGTCGGTCGACGTGCTGTTTGAATCGCTGGTGCCTTTCACCGAACTTGTCCGTCACGCCGTCATCCTGACGGGCATGGGAAGCGACGGAGCAAGAGGCATGCGGCAGCTCGCGGATCACGGAGCCGTCACGACCATAGCCGAAGCGGAGGAGACATGCATCGTATTCGGCATGCCCCGCTCCGCCATCGAGGAAGGAGGCGCTTCGATCGTACTGCCGCTGCATGATATATCTGCCAGGCTGATCGAAGCCGTCAGGCGATAACTGTTGGTGCTGCGATCCGCTGTGAACCGAGTTCTATCAGGAGGTGCGAAGCCATGGATATGAACGCGTACCTGTCGATGTTCATCGACGAATCGAACGATCACCTGCAAGCTTTGAACGAGAATTTGCTCAAGCTGGAAAGTTCGCCGGATGATTTGTCGATCGTGCAGGACATCTTCCGTTCCGCCCATACGCTCAAGGGAATGTCGGCGACGATGGGGTTCGAAGATCTGGCCCATCTGACGCATGAAATGGAGAACGTGCTCGATCTGGTGCGCAACGGGAAGCTGCGCATGGACAGCTTCGTTTTCGATACGCTGTTCAAGGGGTTGGACGCGCTCGAATCGATGGTGCGCGACATTGTGGACGGCGGCACGGGGAAGCTGGACGTCACGGAGCTGGTCGGCCAGCTCAAGCGAATCGTAAGCGGCGATTACACGGCGGGAGCCGACGCGGCAGCCGCTGCGGAAGCCCCCGCGGCCGCGCAGGCGGAGCCGGCGGGAGAGGCCGTGCTCGACCAGTTCCAATACTCCGTCCTGCAGCAGTCGCTCGGCACGGGAAACCACGTCTACAAGACGGTCGTGAACATCCGCAAGGATTGCGTGCTCAAGTCCGCGCGGGCCTACATGGTGTTCAATGTGCTCGAGCAGGCCGGCGAAGTGGTGAAATCCCAGCCCTCGGTGCAGGACATCGAACAGGAGAAATTCGACAACTCCTTCACCGTGTTCCTGATCTCGCAATGGACGGCCGATGATTTGAAGCGGCAGATCGAGGGCATCGCGGAGATCGAGTCGGCCGAAGTGACCGAGCTGGACGCCGACGCGCTCAGCGAGCTGTCCCGGCCATCCCGGCCGGCCGAAGCGTCCGCGCCGTCCGAACCGGAACGGAAAGCCGCGGGACAGCCCCGGGCGCAATCGTCCGGTTCGCCGGCCGGCCAGGCGGAGAAGCGTCCGCCGGCCGGGGGAGGCGCCGTGGCGAAAACGATCCGCGTCGACATCGAGCGGCTGGATGCGCTGATGAACCTGTTCAGCGAACTGCTTATCGACCGCGTGCGGCTCGAGCAGCTGGCCAGCGAAATCCGGAGCAACGAATTGACCGAGACGGTCGAGCATATGAGCCGGATCAGCGCCGATCTGCAGAACATCGTGATGAAGCTGCGCATGGTTCCCGTCGAGACGGTGTTCAACCGTTTCCCGCGGATGGTCCGCGACCTTGCGAAATCGCTGAACAAGAAGGTCGATCTGATCATCACCGGCGCCGAGACCGAGCTTGACCGGACGGTTATCGACGAAATCGGCGACCCGCTCGTCCATCTTCTCCGGAACTCGGTCGACCACGGCATCGAGCCGCCCGAGAAGCGGCTGGAAGCCGGCAAGCCGGAGACGGGAACCGTCCACCTGCGCGCGTTCCACAGCGGCAACAACGTCTTCATCGAAATCGAAGACGACGGCGGCGGCATCCGCCGGGACAAGGTGCTGGCGACGGCGGTGAAGCGGGGCGTCATCACCGAGGAGCAGGGCAAGGCGATGACCGACGAGGAAGTCTATATGCTGCTTTTCGCGCCCGGTTTCAGCACCGCGGAGAAAGTGTCCGATATTTCCGGGCGCGGCGTCGGGCTGGATGTCGTCAAGTCGAAAATCAATTCGCTCGGCGGTTCGGTGTCGGTGACGTCGGAGCTCGGCAAGGGAACGGTCTTCTCGATTCAATTGCCGCTCACGCTGTCGATCATTTCGGCCATGCTGATCAAGCTCGGTTCCGAGAAATACGCGCTTCCGCTGTCCTCCATCATGGAGACGACGATCATCAAGCGCAGCCAGATTCACAACATTCACGGGAACGCGATGATCGAGTTCCGCGGGGCGGTCATCCCGGTCGTCTCGCTTGCGGAACTGGTCGATTCGCCGGACTACGATGACAAACGGGAAGAGGAATGCGAAGCGATCATCATCCGGAAGGGCGACAAGTGGGCCGCCGTACTCGTCGACGATTTTCTGGGACAGAGCGATATCGTGCTGAAGCCGCTCGGCAAATATCTGTCCGGATACAGCGTCGTTTCCGGAGCGACCATCCTGGGTGACGGCCAGGTGGCGCTCATTATCGACCCCAACGCGCTCATCAAGTAAGGAAAACCGCCGATACAGATACCATTTCAAGGAGGTCTTCCCATGGGTGAAGAACTGAAAGTGATCGTGTTTGCGCTGGCGGGCGAGCAATACGGCATCGAGGTGGACAAGGTCCGGACGATCGAGCGGATGATGCCGATCACGCGCGTGCCGAAGACGCCGGCGTTCGTCAAGGGCGTCATCAACCTGCGCGGCGTCGTCATTCCGGTGATCGATCTGCGCGGCCGTTTCGGCCTGCCGGAGACCGAGGCGTCGGAAACTTCGCGGATCATTATCGTTCAGGTCAACGATCTCGAGGTCGGTTTCATCGTCGATGCCGCGAACGATGTCATCGATATCGACAGCGACCGGATCGATTCGCCTCCGGAAGTCGTCGGCGGCATCAAGGCGAAGTATTTGCGCGGCGTCGCCAAGCTGGACGACAACCGTCTGCTCATCATGCTGAATCTGGCCGAAGTGTTGAACAAGGATGAAATCATCCAACTCGAGCAGTTTGAGGTCTAGATCGTGAGCTTCTGGAACGAGTTCAAGGACGAGTTCAAGCTTGACGTTCTGAAGGAAGTCGGCAATATCGGCGCGGGACATGCGGCCACCGCGCTGTCCCGCATTTTGAACCAGCCGGTTGACATGTCCGTGCCGACGGTCAGCCTGGTGCCGTTCGAAGAAATCGCGGACCGCGTCGGCGGCTCCGAACAGGTTGTCATCGCCGTTTTCCTGCGCGTCGAAGGCGACGCGCCGGGCAACATGTTCTTCATCATCCGGGAGGATTCGGCGAAGCGCCTTCTCCGCAATCTGCTGTCCATCGAGTCGGAGGAAGGCACCTATTCGGAGATGGAATTGTCCGCTCTCAACGAGATCGGCAATATTTTGGCCGGTTCCTACCTCTCGTCGCTGGCGGATTTCACCAAATTGTCCATGGCGCCCACCGTGCCTTCGCTGGCCATCGACATGGCGGGAGCCATTCTGAGTTACGGATTGCTGCAATTCGGTCAGATGGGCGATGCCGCCCTGCTCATCGAGACGAAGTTCCTCGAAGGCCGAGACACCGTGGAAGGCCAGTTCTTTCTGATCCCGGATCCGGAATCGTTCGAGAAGATCTTTCGCGCGCTGGGAGTGCCGGGATCATGACGGAATTCATCAAGGTCGGCATGGCCGACTGGAAGATCGCCCGTTCGGGCGATGTGCTCAAGACGACGGGACTCGGTTCCTGCGTCGGCCTTACCTTGTACGACAGCGTCGCCCAGATTGCCGGCATGGCCCACATCATGCTGCCTTCTTCGGAGATCGCGCGTGAAGAGCAATTCAACCGGGCGAAATACGCGGACACCGCGGTGCCGGACATGCTGGAAGCGTTGATCGCGGCCGGCGCCTCGCGCAGGCGGCTGGTTGCGAAGCTGGCCGGCGGAGCCCAGATGTTCGCTTTCGCCGGGCAGGATACGATGCGGATCGGCCCGCGCAATGTCGAAACGTGCAAAACGCTGCTGAACACGCTCGAAATTCCGCTGGTAGCCGAAGATACCGGCGCCAACTACGGCCGGACGATCGAACTCGACAGCGCGACCGGCATTTTGACCGTCAGGAGCATTCAGTACGGAGTAAAGGAGCTATGAGATGCTGGGATCCATACGCTGGAATCTCGTGTTGGGGCTGGCGGGCATGCTGCTTACATTTTTTTTCTCGCTGGGCAACAACGGATTTGCCGTCTCGTGTCTCCGCGCCCTGTACGCGTTCGCCGCATTTTTCGCGGCCGGATGGCTGCTGCGCGGGGCCCTTACGTTGATCGTCTCCTCGCCCGATGCCGAACAGGTGCTCAGAGTCGCCGAGGAGGCGCGGGAGGTCGGGAACAACGTCGATCTCAGGACGCCGGATGACGGCGACGAGCTGAGCGAAATGCTCAAGGCGCAGCGCGAATCCGGACGGCAGAACGACGCGGCGGCGGAATTCAAGCCGCTGGAACCGAAGCGCGTCTTCTCCATCGAGGGCAAGAACCCGGAGGAATTGGCGCAGGCCGTGCGCAGCATGGTCCATGAAGACGGGAATTGATGTCTCAAGGATGCCGCAGTAAAGCTTTTCTTAAGCAAAACGCGAATCATCCGGGTGCGGCCGGATGCGCTCGCTTGATTTTCCGTCTTGAAGCCGGCGGGGAAGGCGCGAGCCGTTTTGCTTGAGGAAAGCGGGAAGGGGTGAGAGGCGATGATCGAACCGAAGACGTCCCGAGAGTCCAACCTCGAATTGTGGCGCCGATGGAAAGAACACCGCGACATCGAGGCGAAGAAACGGTTGATCGAGCACTATCTGCCGCTCGTGGAATATGTGTCGAACCGGATGGCGATCGGGCTGCCGAAGAACGTGTCCAAAGACGATCTCACCAGCAACGGCGTCATGGGGCTGATTGATGCGATAGAGAAATTCGATTACCGGCGCGGGCTGCAGTTCGAGACTTACGCGTCATGGCGGATCCGGGGCGCCATGATTGACGGCCTCCGTCAGGGGGATTGGGTGCCAAGGTCCGTCCGCGAGAAAGCGAAGAAGATCGAAGAGGCGTACGCGCACCTGGAACAGCAGCTGCTCCGCTCCGTCACCGACGCGGAAGTGAGCGCCTACCTGAACGTGTCGGAGCGCGAGTTCCAGCAGATGTTGCAAGAGATCGCGGTGACGACGGTCTGCTCGCTGGAAGACCCGATCCGCGAAGAGGAAGCAGAGACGCGGCTGTCCATGCTTGTGGACGAAAAAGCGAAAAATCCGGATTACAAGGTGCAGGAGCAATTCCTGAAGGAAACGCTCATCAAAGGTATCGAGCGGCTGACGGAGAAGGAACGCATCGTCATCTCGCTGTTCTACTACGAGGAGCTTTCGCTGAGTGAAATCGCCGAAGTGATGTCGCTTTCGCCGTCACGCATATCCCAATTGCATTCCAAGGCAATTTTGCGTCTGAGGGGAGCGCTCGATCAGCAGAGAAAACAACTGCTCGAGAACTGATCAGACGATGGGAGTGATAACATGGACCAGCCCGATCTGGATAATGTGATCGGCGTCACCATATCGCCCGACAACCTGACCGCCGTTCTGTACTTTCACAAGGCGGTGGAAAACTTCAAGTGCACCGCCGAGCAATTGGAATCGTTCTTGCGAAACCGCGGGGTCGTATACGGCATACATGGCGACGTGCTGGAGAGCATTGCGAGCAATCCGAAGGCCTTCTATTACAGCCAGACCGTCGTCGCCACCGGACAGCCGCCGATTGACGGCAAGGACGGCATGATCCGGCTCATTTACGACCTGGATTCGGATGAGCGCAGGCCGGTTCAGCACGAAGACGGCACGGTCGATTTCAAGGAGCTGTCGAAGATCCGGAATGTGAAGAAGGGGCAGCTGATTGCCGAACGGACGCCGGCCGAACGGGGGATTCCCGGCAAATCGGTAACCGGCGGCGTGCTTCCGGCGAAGGATGGCAAAGAAGCGCGATTCCGCATCGGGAAAAACGTCGTGGTCAATGCCGAGCAGACCGCGATGTACGCGGCGATTGACGGCATGGTGGCCAAGACGGAGCGGGAGAAGATCAATGTCTTTCCCGTTTACGAAGTGAACGGTGACGTCGATTACAAGACGGGCAACATCGATTTTGTCGGCACCGTTGTGATCCGCGGCAACGTGCTGACCGGTTTCCGCGTCAAAGCTGGCGGCGACATCCGCGTCATCGGCGGCGTGGAGGGCGCAGAAATCGAGGCCGAAGGCTCCGTGGAGATTTCCGGAGGCATCATGGCCGGAGGCAAGGGCTACGTCAAGGCCGGCAGAAATGTGAGATGTTCGTTCATCCAGGATGCGAACGTGTTCGCGAACGAGGACATCATCGTCTCGCAGAGCATCATGCATTCCAATATCCGCGCTTCGCGCAACGTCATCTGCTTCGGCTCGAAGGGGCTGATCGTCGGCGGATCGATTCAGGCCGGCGAGCGGGTGAAGGCCAGAACGATCGGCAACACGCTGTCCACGGCGACGACGATCGAGGTCGGCGTAACGCCCGAATTGCGCGGCGAACTGGCCGAACTGAAGAAGCAGCAGCGGCAGTTGAGCGACAATCTCGACAAGACCATGAAGGCGCTCGCCCTGCTGGACCAGATGGCCGCCGCGGGGCAGCTCACGCCCGACAAGCTGGTCATGCGGCAGAAGCTGTCGACGACGAAGCGCCAGACGACGGAAGAATTGGAAATCGTCAAGGAACGGATTCTTGAAATCGAGAAGCTGCTTGAAAACACGGAGAACGCGCGCGTCGAAGCAGTCCACACCGTTTACGGCGGAACGAAGATCGTCATCGGCCGTTTTACCCGTTTCGTGAAAGAACCGTGCCCGCGCGTCTATTTCAAGATCGCAGACGGCGAAATCTCGATGCTGCCGCTCTATTGACATGAAAGCCGGCTGCGCACAGTGATGAAGACGATCCGGACGAATGGAGGGCATGGAGATGCCGTTCAAACCGATCGATTTTCAAACCGCTATCCCGCGCACACCGGATATGGCGAATTACTATGGCGGCCAGATGGCCAGGTCGGCGGCCGAACAGCAGATGCTTGCCGCGCAGAGCGAGAAGGAGACGGAGCGGCTCAGACAGATGAGCACCGCTCCGGACGAGGCCGAGAATCGTCCGATTCGCGACGGCCAGCCGAAGCAGAAGGGCGGCGGCCATAAGCAGCGGCAGGGGAAAGGCGGCCAGGATGAATCCCGCCCGCCGAAGGATGCTCCGCATCCGTACAAAGGCAAACATATCGACATTTCGTTCTAGACGACGATTGCGGGGGATGAACGTGGACCCATGGCAGCTGATCGTGCTGCTCGGAGCCGTCACCGCTGCGGCCGCGCTCCTCATGCCGCGACGCAAGGCCGGCTCCGGAAACGACGAAGCAAGCGCCGTGCAACTTCAAACGGCGCTTGAGCAATTCATGGAGACGATGGAAGCGGATAACCGGGAGATCGCCGAATCGATCGCCGGCATGCGGGAGAAGGTGCGCGAGGAGAACGCCGGCCGCGACGAGCGGATCGCCGCGTTGGAGCGGCGCGCGGCCGAACTGGAACAGATGCTGAACCGGACGGAGCGCAGATTGGCGGAGCGCATTGACGGACTTGCGCGCGCCTTCCCGGGCGATCCGGCTTCCGCGGCCGAGGTTCGGTCCGCGGAACCGGGGGAGAAACGGTCCGAACCGACGATCAGGAGCCGTTACGCCGAACTCTTCGCTCTGCATGACCAGGGGAAATCCGTCGAAGCCATCGCCAAGCAGACGGGCATGAACAAAGGGGAAGTCATGCTGATCCTGCAGCTTGCGCATCGGGAGGAAGAACGGCATGATTGACAAGCGCTCTCTGCTGCTCGGACTCGGGATCGGGCTCATCGCGGGCGCGCTGCTTCTCCAGCTCATGCTGGCCGGCAAGGAACAGTCCGAACGTCTGGCCGACATCGGCAGGCTCGCCGGGGAAGATGCGCTCTATACGCAATCGGAGGTGGACGCGCTCGTCGCGGAGGCGGAAGAGCGGGCGCGCCGTCAGTTCGAACAGGAATCGGCCGGGAGGGGAGCGGCGGAGGAAGCCTCTCCCGGCGGACCGGCAGCGGAAGGCGCGGCGGACGGCGGCGAACCGTCCGGCGGGAGCGGCGGACAGACCGAAGGCGCTGACGGGAATGCGGCGGAAGGCGGAACGGAAGACAATGCGGCAAGCGGCGCGGAAACCGGCCTCATCAACATCCGGATCAGACCGGGCATGACGCTGACGGAGACGGCGAAGCTGCTCGAGGCGGAAGGCGTCATCGACGACGCGGAGGCCTTGATGAAAGAGATGGCCAGAATGAGCACCAGGATCAGGGCGGGATACTACACCTTCACCGGCGACGAGACGATCGAAGAGGTGCGGACGATCATCACGAGTCCCCCCGCGGAATGACGCCGCGCGGTCCGCATTTTCCTTGCACCCCCGCACAAGATATGGTATAGTAATTGACGGTGTTCAGAACACACGCCGGTCAATTCCGTCAAGGGTGCTTCCCGGCCGGGAAGTTTTGGCGGAAGATGCGATTGGCGGAGGCGATTTAACCAACGAAGGAGGTGTTGTGAAGATGGCGGTTATCTCCATGAAGCAGCTTCTTGAAGCCGGGGTTCATTTCGGCCACCAGACGCGCCGGTGGAACCCGAAGATGGAGAAATACATCTTCACGGAACGGAACGGGATTTACATCATTGACCTGCAGAAGACGGTCAAGAAAGTCGAAGAAGCCTACAACTTCATTCGCGAAGTGGCGGCGAGCGGCGGCAAGGTGCTGTTCGTCGGCACGAAGAAGCAGGCGCAGGATTCGGTCCGGGAAGAAGCGGAACGCTGCGGCCATTTCTACGTCAACCAACGCTGGCTCGGCGGCACGCTGACGAATTTCCAGACGATTCAGAAGCGGATCGACCGTCTGCGCGAGCTTGAGAAGATGGAAGAGGACGGCACGTTCGACGTGCTGCCGAAGAAGGAAGTCATCCTGCTCCGCAAGGAGAAGGAACGGCTCGAGAAATTCCTCGGCGGGATCAAGGGCATGCGCAGCCTGCCGGCCGCGCTGTTCGTCATCGATCCGCGCAAGGAGCGCATCGCGGTTGCCGAAGCGCGCAAGCTCGGCATTCCGATCGTCGGCATCGTCGACACGAACTGCGATCCGGATGAGATCGATTATGTCATTCCGGGCAACGACGACGCGATCCGCGCTGTCAAGCTGCTGACGTCGAAGATGGCGGACGCGATCGTGGAAGCGAATCAAGGGGAAGAGACGTCCGCTTGACGTCGAGGCCATGGACCCGGCTGCAAGGGCGGTTGGAAGGTGAAAACCTCTCGCCGCCCTTTTTTTAAGAACATAAGCCTGTATCGGCGCGCGCCGGCAATGGCGGCTGCCGCCCATTCCCGCGCGCATGGCCGCCGGCCGGCGGCATGAACGAATCGTTATCGGGAGGTTTTGGAACATATGGCGATAACTGCAGCAGAAGTGAAGGAACTGCGCGAGAAGACGGGCGCAGGCATGCTGGATTGCAAGAAAGCGCTGGAGGAAGCGAACGGCGACATGACGCGCGCGGCGGAAATTCTGCGCGAGAAAGGTTTGGCCGCGGCCGCGAAGAAGGCCGGCCGGATCGCGACGGAAGGCCTCGTGGAGTCGTACATCCACGGCGGCGGCCGGATCGGCGTGCTCGTCGAAGTGAACTGCGAGACCGACTTCGTCGGCAAGACGGAACAGTTCCGCGAATTCGTCCGCGACATCGCGATGCATATCGCGGCATCGAATCCGAAGTACATCCGCCGCGAGGATGTGCCTCAGGAAGAGCTCGACAAGGAGCGCGAAATTTTGCGGACGCAGGCGCTTAACGAAGGCAAGCCGGAGAAGGTTGTCGAGAAGATCGTCGAGGGCCGCATCAGCAAATACTTCGAAGAGAACTGTCTGCTCGAGCAGCCCTTCGTGAAGGATCCCGACAAGACCGTGCAGGAACTGCTGCACGAGAAGATCAGCACGATCGGCGAAAATATTTCGATCCGCCGCTTCGCCCGCTTCGAACTCGGCGAAGGTCTCGAGAAGAAGCAGGACAACTTCGTCGAAGAAGTCATGGCTCAGGTGAAGAAGTAATCCGTTTCATGCGACGGCGGGGCGGACGGACCGCTCCGCCGTCGCTTTATTCACAACAAGAAGCCTCGGCCAGAGGTGCAAGATGGAGGTAATCCGATTTGGAGCGACCGAGATTTAAACGGATCGTGCTGAAGGTCAGCGGTGAATCGCTCGCCGGGCAGACGGGTTACGGCATCGATGCCGCCATGGTCTCGTCGATCGCGGAACAGGTCAAGGAAGTCGTCGAAATGAACGTGGAAGTCGCCATCGTTGTCGGCGGAGGCAACATCTGGCGAGGCATCGCGGGTTCGGCGAAAGGCATTGACCGCGCGACCGCGGATTACATGGGCATGCTCGCGACCGTGATGAATTCGCTCGCCCTTCAGGACGCGCTCGAACAGATCGGCGTTCCGACGCGCGTGCAGACGTCGATCGCGATGCAGCAGATCGCGGAACCCTACATCCGGCGCAGGGCGATCCGCCACCTGGAGAAAGGCCGCGTCGTGATTTTCGCGGCCGGTACGGGCAATCCGTTCTTCTCCACCGACACGACGGCCGCGCTGCGCGCCGCGGAGATCGAGGCGGAAGTCATCCTGATGGCCAAGAACAAGGTCGACGGCGTCTACTCGGCCGATCCGTTCAAAGATGCAAACGCCCGGAAGTACGATGAGCTCACGTATCTTGATGTGCTGAATCAGAATCTGGGCGTCATGGATTCGACGGCCTCGTCGCTCTGCATGGATAACAACATCCCGCTCATCGTCTTCTCGATCACGGAGAAAGGCAACATCAAACGGGTGGTCATGGGCGAAAAAATCGGAACGATCGTCAAGGGGAGTGTGAAATGATGCCGCAATCGATCAAGAAGAACGCCGAGGAACGGATGGACAAGGCGGTCGCCGCGCTGCGCCGGGACCTCGCAACGCTGCGCGCGGGACGGGCTACGCCCGCCATGCTCGACCGCATCCTGGTGGATTACTACGGTGCTCCCACTCCGATCAATCAATTGGCAACGATCAATACGCCCGACGTGCGGACGCTGGTCATCCAGCCGTGGGACAAATCGGTGCTTGGCGAAATTGAGAAAGCCATCATGAAGTCCGAGCTGGGCCTGACGCCGGCGAACGACGGCTCGGTCATCCGGCTGAACATTCCGCCGCTTACGGAAGAGCGCCGCAACGACCTGGTGAAGCAGACGAAGAAATACGGCGAAGAGGCGAAGGTGGCGATTCGGAATATCCGCCGGGATGCGAACGACGACATCAAGAAGCTCGAAAAGGGCGAACTGTCGGAAGACGAATCGCGCCGCCATCAGGAAGATATCCAGAAGCTGACGGACCGGTTCATTGCGGAAGTGGATCGCATCATTGCAGCCAAAGAGAAGGAAATTCTGGAAGTGTAGCGCGTTTCCAGCAGCCCCTCCGGCAGGCGGGGCTGCTGGAGTTATGGGCGGCCTGCGCCTGGCTGTGAAGTGCCTGTAGGGAGGGTGCGCATTGATCGAGCGAATTCGAGGACGGTTGGGACCGCGTGCGACGCGACCGGAGACGCTGTCACCGGACAATCTGCCGCAGCATGTGGCGATCATCATGGACGGTAACGGGCGATGGGCCAGGGAGCGGGGATTGCCGCGCGTGGCGGGTCATCGATCCGGCATGAAAGCGGTCAAGCGGGCGGTGCGCGCGGCATGCGAGCTCGGCATACGCTATCTGACGCTGTACGCGTTCTCCACCGAGAATTGGAAGCGTCCGAAGGCGGAAGTCGATTTCCTGATGCGGCTTCCGCAGGAATTTATCGCGGCTGAGCTGGATGAACTGGTCGAAAACAACGTCCAGGTCAGAATGATCGGCCAACGCGACGGGCTTCCGGCCCATACGCTTGAGGCGATCGACGAAGCGATCCGGCGCACGGCCGGTAACAGCGGTCTTGTCCTCAACTTCGCCCTCAACTACGGCAGCCGCAAGGAAATGCTGGAAGCCGTCCGCGCGCTTGCCCGCGAGGCGGCGGCCGGCCGCATCGATCCCGAAGCCATCACCGAAGCCGATTTCGAGGCGCATCTGCAGACGCGCGGAATGCCGGAGCCGGATCTGCTCATCCGGACGAGCGGGGAACTGAGGATCAGCAATTTCATGATGTGGCAGCTCGCATACAGCGAATTGTGGTTTACCGACATTTATTGGCCGGAGTTTACCGAAGCGCATTTCTACGAAGCGGTCGGCGAGTATCAGCGCCGTTCGCGCCGCTATGGCGGATTGCAGGATGGAGGCGAATAGCGGGCATGAAACAACGGATCGCCACCGGCGTAGCGGCCGGTCTGTTGTTCGCCGCGGCGGCCGCGCTCGGCGGATGGTATTACAATATCCTGCTGTTGCTGCTTGCATTCATCGGCTTTTATGAATATGTCCGTCTGCAAGGCCTGAATCTCGGTCATCCGCTCGTGCTGTGCGGCTACGCCGGTCTTGCCGCGATCGTCTTCCCGTGGGAGCAGGCCGGGCTCGCCGGTTTTCCGGCCGATCAGATCATCTGGCCGCTGGCGGCGCTGCTGCTTGCGATCACCGTGGCGACGAAAAACAAGGCGACGCTCGACGGGGCTTCGCTGCTGCTGATGGGCGCCGTCTATATCGGGTTCGGTTTCGCCGCCATGATCGATGTGCGGGATGCCGAGCCGCACGGCCTGTTCTGGACGGCGCTGGCGTTCGGCAGCATCTGGGCGTCGGACACCGGCGCGTATTTCGCGGGCAGAAGCTTCGGCCGGACGAAGCTGTGGCCGTCCATCAGCCCGAACAAGACCGTGGAAGGCGCGGTCGGCGGCGCGCTGGCCGCGATCGGTGTCGCGATCATTTTTGCCTTGGCCGCGCCGAACTGGCTGACCGTCGGCCGCGCCGTCGCGATCGGCATTGCCGCGTCGGTCGCCGGTTTGATCGGCGATTTGATCCAATCCGCCTACAAAAGGCTGCGCGGAGTGAAAGATACCGGACGGCTGCTTCCGGGTCATGGCGGCGTGCTCGACCGCTGCGACAGCTGGCTGATCGTCTTTCCGCTGCTCGTTCTGACCGGCCTTATTCCCGCGGCTTGACAATTTCCGCGGCGGGACATCGTTCCGCCGCATGGCATCGCAAGGAGACAGAACCCGCATCCGGCAATCGGAACTGGAGGACAGCATGAAGACGATCTCGATACTCGGATCAACCGGTTCGATCGGCACCCAGACGCTTGACGTCATCCGTCATGACCGTGAACGCTATCGTGTGGCGGCTCTTGCCGCGGGTACCAATGTCGATCTTCTCGTCAGGCAGGCGATCGAATTTCGGCCTTCGATCGTCAGCCTGGCGACGAAAGAGGCGGCGGAACGCGCGAGGACGATGCTGCCCGGCGACATCCGGGTGCTGCATGGTGAAGAGGGGCTGATCGAGTCGGCGGCCGGAGCCGGCGCCGATCTGGTCGTGACGGCGCTTGTCGGCAGCCGCGGCATCCGCTCGACGATCGCCGCGATCGAAGCGGGGGCGGCGATCGGCCTCGCCAACAAGGAGACGCTGGTGGCGGCCGGACACCTGGTCATGAAATTGGCCGGGGAGCGGGGCGTGCCGATCCTGCCGGTGGACAGCGAACATTCCGCCATTTTTCAATGCTTGAACGGCGAGCGGCGCGCCGATGTGAAGAAGATTACGCTCACCGCGTCCGGCGGCGCTTTCCGCGACCGGACGCGCGCCGAACTTGCGGATGTGACGGTGGAGCAGGCGCTGGCCCATCCGAACTGGTCGATGGGGGCGAAAATCACGATCGATTCGGCGACGATGGCGAACAAAGGATTGGAAGTCATCGAAGCGCATTGGCTGTACGGCATGCCGTACGATCGGATCGACGTCCTGCTGCATCCGGAGAGCATCATTCATTCCATGGTCGAATTTGCGGACAACAGCGTGATCGCCCAGCTGGGCGTGCCGGACATGCGCATTCCGATCCAGTATGCGCTGAGCTTCCCGGAGAGGCGGCCGTCGCCCGCGCCGGCCCTTGATCTGGCGGCGATCGGAAAGCTTCATTTCCGGCCGATGGATTTCGAGCGCTACCCGTGTCTCGGAATGGCCTATGAGGCGGGACGGGCCGGAGGTTCGGCGCCGGTCGTCTTCAACGCCGCGAACGAGGCGGCGGTCGAACGATTCCTGCGCGGCGAGATCGCGTTCCTGCGGATCGAGGACACGATCGCGGCGATGCTCGACCGCTTCCCGTCGGAGCCTGTGGATACATATGAAGCGATCGCGGAGCTGGATGCCCGCGTGCGGAGGGAAGCGGCGGCGCTGAACTGGCGGTGAACCGGCTGAGCCACGCTACAGTGTCGCTCTTTCGGGCGCGACCAGCACCGTTGAGGAACCGAAGGTTCCGTTTCAACGGTGCTGGTCGGACGCCCTTGGGTTCTCTTGTTTCGTACGGCGGAATAATGATAATCTATGTACAGGCCGTTACGAACGGAGGCTCCTTGCATGCACATGGTTCAGGTCGTGTTCATGACCGTTCTCGTCTTCTTCGTGATCATCTCGATCCACGAATGGGGGCACTTTTTTTTCGCCAAGCGGGCGGGCATTCTCGTGCGCGAATTCGCGATCGGCTTCGGCCCGAAGCTGCTGTCATACAAGCGGGGGGAGACCCGCTATACGCTGCGCCTGATTCCGGTGGGCGGATTCGTCCGCATGGCGGGCGAAGATCCCGAGGTCGTCGAAGCCAAGCCCGGCCAGACGATCGCGGTGCGCGCAAGAGGCGGCACGGTCGACCGCATTTATCTCGATCGGCTGGATGAACGGACGAACGTCGTGCGCGGCGAAGTCGTGTCGATCGATCTCGAACGCGCGCTGAAGCTCGTGCTGGATGTGGACGGCGCGCGCGAGACCTATTCGGTTCATCCGCAGGCGCTCGTCATCGCGCGCGGGCAGGAGACGCAGATCGCGCCGATCGACCGGCAGTTCGGCGGCAAGACGGTCGGCCAGCGGGCGATGGCGATCTTCGCCGGACCGATGATGAACTTCATCCTGGCGTTCGTGCTGTTTATGGCGTATGTGCAGATGGTCGGCGTGCCGGACACGGACGCGGGAAGGCTCATCGTCAGCGACGTGATCGGCAAGGATGTTCCCGCGGCCAAGGCGGGGCTGAAGCCCGGCGATACCATCGTCAGGATCAACGGCGAGGAAATCGGCGTCGATACGGACAAAATGCTGAAACTCATAGGGGAATCCACGGACAAGCCGATGACGTGGGAGATCGAGCGCGACGGCAAACCGATGACGATTACGGTCACGCCGGCGTACGACGAAGAGAGCGGGACGGGCAAGGTCGGCATCATGACCGGTTACCCGTCGCGCCGCGCGTCGCTTCCGGAAACGGTGAAATTCGGGCTGTCCGCGATGAAGAACATGACGCTGAACATCCTGGCCGGCTTCAAGATGCTCGTGACCGATTTCAATCCGGATGACGTCGGCGGCGTCGTCCGCACCGCGCAGGTGACGGGCCAGATCGCGGCGCGGGGCATCGAGCAGTTGACGAGCTGGACGGCGATCCTCAGCCTCTATCTCGGCATCTTTAATCTGCTGCCGATCCCGGCGCTGGACGGCAGCCGGCTCATATTCCTCGGGCTCGAGGCGCTGCGCGGCAGGCCGGTCGATCCGAACCGGGAGAGCATGGTGCACTTCATCGGCTTCGCGATGCTCATGCTGATCATGCTGGCCGTCACGTACAACGATATTCTGTACCTGATCCGCGGC
>NICF_comb_assmDRAFT_10001874_pt1 | contig 16340 bp, 19 predicted proteins | sample NewIslPassag4_SG_FD_11279 | JGI IMG/M metagenome (IMG submission 11279) | reverse complement strand
CTCGCGGGCGACGTGCAGCAGACGCTCACCTGGACGTACCAGGGATATGAATACCGGCTGACGTCGGCCGAGCTGCCCGAGGACGAGATGGTGAAGATTGCCCAATCCGTGCTGGAGGAAATGGAGAAATGAACGGAATCGAAGGAACCTGATGTCAGGGAACTGATCTCAGGTTCCTTTTTTTTATCCGAATGGAAACTTATAGACAATGCCTGGATTTTGGTGTACGATATATTTAGGGTGGCTAAATGATATGGAGATGACTTTGGAAGGAAGCATCAGTTTTTGGATCAAGAAGATGTATCAAAAGACGGGACATCTCTTTAACGACAGGCTCGCACAATACGGCTTGACCACGGCGCAAGTCGAAGTGCTGTCGCTGTTGTGGAGTCACGGCGATGGCCAGACGCAGAAGGAACTTCACGAGAGACTGTGCATTCGGCCGGCTTCCTTGACGAAAGTTCTGGATATGCTCGCCGCGGGAGGATGGGTGGAACGGAAGCAGGATGCGGATGATGCGCGGGTGAACCGCATTTTTCTGACCGAAACAGGCAGGTCGATCGAAAACGTCTGCGCGGAAATTCTCCACGAAGTCGAGCGGCTTGTCCGGAAAAACCTGTCGTCCGAGGAGGCGGCGATCCTGCTGATGCTGCTCAAGAAAAGCGAAAGTTCGCTTGAAGAGGAGAAGTAGTCGTTTTTTTGTCTTCTATTGTTTAGCCTGACTAAATTTAAGTTCGGCTAAACATATAACTTGCCAGCTCATTTTAGATAAGGAGAGGTTTGCGTGGATTTGGGACTGAAAGGCATGGTCGCCGTCGTAGCAGGAGGCTCCTCCGGAATCGGAGCGGCCGTGGCGAGAAAATTCGGCGCGTAAGGCGCGAAGGTCGCGCTCACGTATCGCCGCGATGCTAGCGGGGCGGACAGAGTCGTGCGCGAGATCGAAAGACTCGGCGGCGAAGCGATGTCGATTCGTTATGATTTGAACGACGATCATTCGATGGAACAGGCCGTGCAAGCGGTCGCCGGCAAATGGGGCTCGATTCATGTGCTGGTGAACAACGATGTCCGTTGGCCGGAACCCCGTCAACTTGCCTTCGAAGATGTCCCTCCCGAGAGTTGGCGTCAGGAAATCCGGGCCAATCTGGAAGGTTATTACTTCACCATTCAACAAGCGCTGCCCTATATCCGGAAGTCGGGCTGGGGACGAATCGTCAACATCTCTTCCGGTCTGGCGGAGGACGGGATGCCCGGACGCGCATCTTATACGGCAGCCAAGGCGGGAATCCACGGCCTCACGGCAACGCTGGCCAAGGAACTGGGCCCTGAAGGGATCTATGTCAATGTCGTCATGCCCGGCTTCACGTTGACCGAGAAGGCGATGGAGAAATTCCCCAAAGAAATGCTGGAACGGGAACGGATAAAAGTTCCGACCCGGAAGCACAGCGTCCCGGACGATATCGCCAATCTCGTTGTTTTCCTTGGATCCCGGGCTAACGGCAATATTAATGGTGAAGTTATCCGCGTTTCGGGCGGTGAATAAACGCCGGAGACGCATTCGGGATCTCCTGATTCGCGCTACGAGATGGTGAAGATCGCAAGGTCCGTGCCGGAAGAAATGGAAAAATGACAATGCGGGAACCTGGTGCCAGGTTCCCATTTCTTTGGGAGACGCCCCGCGACGCATGATCCCGGAGCATATAGACGGCTGACCGGAGACACGTTTGCAATCTGGCCGGGGACCTGTTTTTTTGAATTTAAACAATCCGGCAACAGTATGATTTTCAACTGGAAACACCGCCGCCCGTTTGACAGTCCGGGATTGAACCATATACGATAATTGCATGGTTCAGGAGAACGGAAAACGAAGGTGAAACCCGGATGGACACATATTATCGACCGACCCGCGCGGAAATTTCGCTGGATGCACTGAGCCGGAACATCGCGGCGTTCCGGCGGGCGCTTGCGCCCGGAACGAAGCTTATGGCTTCCGTGAAGGCGAACGCCTACGGCCACGGAGCCGTCGAGATTGCGCGGGAGTCGGTCTCGGCAGGCGCGGACATGCTCGGCGTCGCGTTTCTCGACGAGGCGGTGCAGCTCCGCCGCGGAGGGATAGAGGCGCCGATTCTCGTGCTTGGGTATGTGCCGCCCGAGGGCTTCTCCGTCGCCCGCGAATTGGACATATCGGTCGCCATGTTCCGCGAAGACGCGCTGGAAGCGGCGGCGCGGCCCGGCACGCGTCCGCTGCGCGTGCACGTCAAGGTGGACACCGGCATGGGCCGGCTCGGGGTGCTGCCGGAGGAAGCGGTCCGGTTCGTCGAGCGGGCCATGCGCACGCCGGGCGTCGAAGTGGAAGGGCTGTTCACCCACTTCGCACGCGCGGATGAAGCGGACAAATCCTACACCCGCCTGCAGCACGAGCGGTTCGCCGCCGTGACGGAAGCCGTGCGCCGCCGCGGACTCGACATCCCGCTCATTCATCTCGGCAACAGCGCGGCGGGCATCGACACGCCGGAATGGACGGGCGGCATGCTGCGGCTCGGCATCGGCATGTACGGCCTCTATCCGTCCGCGGAAGTCGGGAAAACGCGGATCGAGCTGGAGCCGGTCCTGACGCTGAAGACCGAAATCGTGATGACGAAGACCGCGCCGCCCGGGTGGGGCATCAGCTACGGCACGCGCTATGTGACGCGCGGCGAAGAGCGGATCGGCACGCTGCCGATCGGCTACGCGGACGGGTACAGCCGGATGCTGACCGGCAAGGCGGAGGCGCTGGTGCGCGGCGTCCGCGTGCCCGTGCTCGGCACGATCTGCATGGATCAATGCATGATCGCGCTGGGACCGGCGGATCGGGCGGAAGGGTTCGGCAGCCCGGTGGAGGCCGGGGAAGAAGTCGTTCTCATCGGACGGCAGGGCGATGAGGTCATCACGGCCGACGAAATCGCGTCGCTGCTCGGTACGATCAATTACGAAATCGTCTGCATGCTCGCCGCCCGGGTGCCCCGGGTCTATATCCGCGGCGGCAAGCCGGTGGAAGTGCGGAACGGACTTGCCGGATGACGCCGTGTCCCCGTCATTTCCGCGTTTTCGCGATCATAGATATGGGTGTATAATCGAACCAGGGCAACGGCATACTGGTAAGAGGCTGGATTGGAAATGTTTTGGAGGTGCGACGGATTTGGCCGATCTGCGGAACACGAAACGGATCATGATCAGTCTGCCGGATCAGTTGCTTCGGGAAGTGGACGGGATCGTGGCGCGAGAGAAGTCGAACCGCAGCGAATTCATCCGCCAGGCGATGAAGCTCTATCTTACCGAACGGAAGAAGCGTCAAATCCGTGATTCCATGCAGCGGGGATATCTCGAGATGGCGAACATCAACCTGCACATGGCCGCTGAAGCATTCCAGGCGGAGGATGATGCCGACGACACGCTCGGCCGTCTCGTAAGCGGGGTGTAAAGGTTTGATCGTAAAACGCGGGGATGTGTTTTTCGCAGATTTGTCGCCGGTGGTCGGATCAGAGCAGGGCGGCGTACGCCCCGTGCTGATCATCCAGAACGACATCGGCAACCGGTTCAGCCCGACGGTGATTGTCGCGGCGATTACGGCGAAGATTCAGAAAGCGAAGCTGCCCACCCATGTCGAGCTCAGTGCGGAAGCGCACGGCTTCGACCGGGATTCGGTCGTGCTGCTCGAGCAGATCCGCACGATCGACAAGCAGCGTCTTACGGACAAAATCACGCATCTGGACGACGAGACGATGAAGAAAGTCGACGAATCGCTCTCCATCAGTGTCGGTCTGATCGATTTCTAGTGCGCGGCTGGACCGATGGACGTTCGCCAGGCGGATTCATACGGATCATCGAGCCGAGCCGATCGGTTCTTTTTTTGTGCTGTTGAAAGGAAATAAATGGCATGCTTTGGAGTGAATTACCGGATGAAAATGCTGCGCGGGCGAGAGGATTTGCGCCGAAAGAGGCGAATTGTACTTGGGTGAGGTTCAAGCCGCATGACCGGTGGAGGCCATGCGGGACGGAGAGCAGCGGAGGTGCGTCACGATTGTCAAAACAGCGCAGAATGAAACGGATAACGATCCATCTGCCGGGAACATTGCTAAGCGATATGGATGCCGTCGCCAGGCAGGAACGGCGGAGCCGGGGCGAGATCGTCCGCCGGGCCGTCGCGGAGTGGCTGCGCGGGCGGAACGGGCGCCACACCATGGAGTCCCTGCAGCGCGGTTACCTGGAAATGGCGGGCATCAACCTGATGATCGCCTCCGAAGCGTTCCATGCGGAAGATGATGCGGACCATACGCTCGGCCGCATGGTGGCACGCGATTAGCGCAGCCCCATGGGAGCGTGCAGGGTCATCAAATAAAATTTTTCTCCATGATATAGACAGGGCAGTTATATTTTGCTAATATAGGAATCAACGTAAATGCCATATGGTCTGTGACATGCGAAGAACGCATGCAGAGGGAATGTCCCTTGTGCAGCGTTCTTTTTTTGTTGCAGGCGGAAAGGAGACGCGATGAACAGAAGACGGAACCTGGCGATCAGCGCGGCCGCGGCGGTGCTCGCCGGCGTGCTGATCTATTGCATCCATGAGCTGCAGCTCAGGCAGATCGAGCTGCAGGAGACGGTGCAGGTCGTCGTGCCGGTCCGCTTCATTCCCGCGGGCGAGCGGTTGTCGGCCGATGCGCTCGGGATGAAGACGATCACGAAGGCCGCCTTCATGCCGGGCATGGTGACCGACCTCCACGCGGTCGCCGGCATGGAGACGGCGGTCCCGCTCGGCCGGGACGAGCCCGTGCTCGACTGGAAGCTGGACCGTTTCCGGCTGCTGCCGAAGCGGGGCGAGTCCACGTTCCAGATCCCGAAGGACTATATTCTTTCGGTGTCGAACGGGCTGCGCGCGGGGGACAAGGCGCTTGTTTACGCGTCGGGTGAAGGGATCGAATCCGGCCGGTTGTTCCCGGAACCGGTGACGGTGGCCGCCGTGAAGACGCCGGCGAACCTGGAGGTCGACGATCCGCAGCATACCGGCCTCGTATCCCGCGCCAGCGGCGACTACGAACAGCTCTACCTGTCCCGGCGGGACGCGAACGGTTCGATCGATGCCGTCAACCTGAACCTGACCGAGGAGCAGTGGCTGCGCATCGACAATCTGTGCCGGAGCGGCAAGGTGAAGCTGGTCATCGCCTATGTGCCGGATTCGCATGAGAATACGGCGGCCGATGCCGGCAAGGCGGAGGAGGTGGAGGTCTCGTGAACCGGGGAACGCTCGTTACCTTCACCGGCACGACGCCGAACATCGGCACGACGATCAGCGCATTCTCCGCCGCCTGCCGGATCGCGGAGTACAGCGGGCAGCCGGTCGGCTATCTCTGCCTCAATCTCAAGAGTTCCAAGCTGCACCGCTACGTCCGCGTCGAGCGTCCGGCGCTGTCGCTTGACCGGATGCGTCCCGAACTGAAAGCGGCCACCTTGTCGCCGGAGCGGCTCAAGGCGGCGGCTTTCCGCCCGTCCGGCATGCCCAATCTGTTCGTCTTCTTCGGCAATCTGCTGCGGGATCAGGCGGAGTTCTACGCGCCGGAGGAAATCGGGCATCTGCTCGATGCCGCGCGGGAGGCGTTCTGCCTGACGATCGCCGACGTGAGCGCCTACTGGGACAACGCCGCCACCGTCGCCGCGATGCGGGCGGCGGACAGCCGGATCGTCGCCACGACGACGGCGCTGTCGCATTTCCAGGAAGACGGACGCCGCTGGTTCGGACTCGCCCAGTCGCTGTTCGGCATTGAACCGGCGGACTGCGACGCGGTCATCATTTCACCGCCATGGAGAAATGGGGGGTTCTCATTGAAAGATGTGCAGAAAGAAACCGGACTCCGCGCCATCGGGCGGCTCAACCTGACGGAACCGCTGCTGGCGGCGCTCGACAACGGCGCGTTGATGGACTGGCTGCTCACGGACGACTCGGGCCGGAAAGCGATGGACGATGCGGCCCGGGAGCTGATGAACCGCCACGGCGTGCGGTTCGGGCGCAGCGCCGCGCAGCAGCCCTGGTATCGCCGGCTGCTCGCCCACAGGAATGGTGTCAGCTGATGAGCGGCGCGGATCGGGTGAAATTTTCGCCGACCGACTATGCGGCGAAATTGCGGCTGGCCGTTCCGGATGATGCGGGGATGGCCGACGTCCCGTACGACGCGGAAGGGGAGGCGGCCTTCCGCAGGCTGGTCGAGGAGATGCGGGCCTATCTGACGGCGCCGCAGGGGATGACGGAGGAGCAGCGGCAATCCTACGGCGAGCGGCTCAACCGCGCCGTTCTCGGCTTCCCGCAGGAGCGGGCCGAGCTGCTCGCCGTCATCCAGGAGCGGCTGCTTCGCAAGCGGATTCACCGGCTTCCGGGCTATCATCATCCTTACGGGAGCCTTGCCGAAGCGATCTTCGCCGAAGTGATCGGGCTGAACGTGCTGGAGCTGATTCTGGCGGCAAGGGACGGACTCGAGGAAATCCAGGTGGTCGGCACGCGCATCTACGAGGTGCGGTCCGGCAGGCCCGTGCCATCGGTTCACCGGTTCCAGTCGGTCAAGGACGTGGAGCGGATCCAGCAGAACCTGGTCCTGTTCAACAACGACCGGATCAGCCCGCGCAAGCGATGGGCGGAGGTGAACCTCAGCGACGGGTCGCGGGTGACGATGACCGGCTTCGGCTATACCGCCGAGCCGACGCTGACGATCCGGTTTTACACGGTGCGGCACTACCGGCTGGACGAGCTGTGCAGACCGGAGTACGGCACGATGAACGAAGCGGTGATGCGGCTGCTGCGGAACGTGCTGGAGCGGCGCCTGAACCTCGTCATCATCGGCCCGACGAACTCCGGCAAGACGCATCTGATCAAGGCGCTGATCGCCGAACTGCCCGACGAGGAGCGGATCGTGACGATTGAAGGTCGGTTCGAGCTGATGCTGCGGAAGACGTTCCCGGACAAAAACGTGATCGAGTACGAAGCCGACGAGGAGGATCCGATGCACGATTCCGCCCAGGCGTTCAAGCTGGCGCTGCGCCAGTCGCCGCAGCGCATCGTCCATGCCGAGATCCGCGACGAAGACGCGAACATGTATGTCCGGGCGTGCACACGCGGCCATCGGGGCAGCATGACGACGGTCCACGCGAACGCGCTGGAGGACGTGCCGGAGGCGATCGCCGACATGTGCATGCTCGACGGGCGCGTGGTGGACGACAACCGGCTCGTCCGCCGCATCACCCGGCAGGTGACGGATGTCGGCATCGAGATGCGCATCGTCGGCGGCAAGCGGCGGATCGTCCGCATCGGGCGGTATGAATGGCGGCCGGACGGCCCGCATGTGCGCGACTGGGCAGTCTATGATCCGGAGCGGGACGATTGGACGATCGCCCCGGATGCGCCATGCTGAGCCTGGACGCGATGCTGGCCGCGGCGACGGGCGCGCTGTTCCTGCTGATGTTCACTGCGATCCGCGGCTGGCTGGCCGCCGCGGTGTCCCGCTCAGGGACCGCCGCGAGGCTCAGCCATCGCCGCCGGGCGGGACTCATCGAGCGCGCGGAGCGGCGCATGGCCGCTTATGTATCCGGACCGCATGCGCGGCTCTCCCTCCTGCTGGAGAGCGCGCGCGCCGGCATCGGTCCGGCGGCGTTCCTCGGGCTGTCCGCGCTGCTCGCCGCGGCGGGCGGAGCGGCGGGGGCGCTTGTCATCCAGACCGTGAAGGGGGCGGCCATTGCGGCCGTGCTGCTCGGAGGCCTGCCGTACATCATTATCCGGATGACGCTGATGCATCGGCAGATGCAGAGCCGGATCGACTTTCTGCCGGCGTTGGAGCTGTTCTACCAGAGCTACCTGTCAACCGGCGGGCGGCAGGTGCGGATCGCGCTCGGCCGCATCGTCGAGGAACGGCGGCTCACCGGTCCGCTGCTGCCGGTGTTCGAGCAGCTGTACATCAACCTGTCGGTCAAAGGCGATGACGAAGCGAGCCTGCGGGTCTTCTCGTCGGCCGTGGGCCACGTCTGGGCGGAATATTTCGCGAACATGCTCCGGGTCGCGCTGACGGACGGCGCACCGATCGCGGAAAACCTGAAGGAGCTGATCGCCGACATGCGGCGGGCGGCGCGGGCGGATCAGCAGGAGCGCAACAGGCTGCTTGAGATCCGGCTGGCCAACTTCTCGCCGATCCTGTTCCTTGCCCTGTTCATCGGCATCAATGTCCGCTACAACCCGGAAGGCGCTTACCGGTACTACGTGCTGGATCCGCACGGACGCGACATGCTGCTGAACGCGGCGGCCCTGATCTTCGCCTCGTTCCTGATGGGCATCTGGCTGTCGCGCCGCAAATTGTGAAAGGGGGGATTGACGGTGCTGGCCGATCCATCGATCGTGCGCGGCTTGACCTTGCTGCTGCTGGTCGCCCAGTTCGGGTTGTGCGCGCTGTCCGTCTCGGCCCTGCTGCAGGCGTGGATCCGGCGCCGTCCGCGCTGGACGCATCTGCAGTTTGAAGATGACGGACCGCAGCCTGCGCCGAAATGGCTGCTGCGGGCGGCGGGCATTCGCCGCGGCAGCCAGAGCTTCCTGACGCGCGAAACGCTGCTTGCGGGATGCGGCTTCGCGTATGACCCGGCCTGGTACATGTTCGCCCGGCGGGTTGCGATCCTCTTCGGATCAGCCGCGCTTATCTGCGGAGCGGCCTTCCCCGCGTACGTGCCGCTGCCGCCGGACCGCATCCTGTGGCTGCAGGCGGCGGGGGCCGCGCTCGCGGCCTGCGCGCTGTGCGACAAGCCGCTGCTCGAATCGGTGCGCAAGGCGCGCTCCGAGCTCATCATGCGGGAGATTCTGGCCGTCAGCAATCAGCTGCTCTATTTCGCGGGAGCCGCGCTGCACCTGCACGTGAAGCTGACGCGCTGCCTGCCCTACACGTCGGTCATCCGCTCCGATCTGCGGCGCATGCTGGCGGAATGGTACCACGACGCGGGGGAAGCGATCGCGCGGTTCAAGCGCCGCGTCGGCACGGCCGAAGCGGACAGCTTCGCGGAGACGATCGAGGCGCTGCGCCTGCGCGAAGACGACGCGTTCTACGCGTTGCTTCGCGAGCGGATCGCCGATTACAAGGCGAAGATCGAGCTGAGCCGCGAGAGCCGCAAGGAAGCGGCGTCCTACGTGCTGTTCGTGCTGGCGGGCGTACCGATTCTGTACATGTTCCAGATCTTCATCTATCCGTGGGTGCAGGAAAGTCAGCAATTGTTTCAATCGTTGCAGTAACAGGAATTCATATTTTCTCGGGAAGGAGATGCGGGAATGCGCAACATTCTGATGACGGTCATGCTGCTTATCGTGGTGGTGGTGCTGTTCAACACGATCATCGCGAATCCGAACGGCGGCACGAAAAGGCAGATCGAAGTTCAAGGCAACAACGCGAACACCCGGATCGGCGCTTTGAACCCGTAAGCGGTGACGCAGGCGGATGCGTTCGGTTCTCGTGTTCGTGCTGTTCGCCGCCCTGCTCTGCTGGATGATGTTCGCGCCGGTCTACAAGCATGTGTTCATCGTCCGGCAGGCGGTGCTGCAGCAGGAGGTCGACTATTTGCTGGAGATCGGCGCGAACGGATCGCACGGCTATATCGACGGCGCGATGATCGCCGCATCCCGTAACCGGCTCGCGGCCTACGGGCTTGAGCCCGGGAAGCTGATCTACGAGGTGGCCGCGACGTCGGGCGAGGATGCGACGAATCCGCAGTCTCCGGTCCGGCGGGGCGCCGGCATTGTGCTGACGATCCGTTACCCTTACGAGCGGTTGTTCGAGATCGACCGGCTGATCGGCATTGCGCCGCCGGACGAACAGGCGCTGATCAGCGCCACAGGCATGAAAATGAGCGAATATGTGCCTTGAGACAGAGCGGATGCAGGCGGCTCGCCGAACCGGCTTTCGGTCCGGCGGCCGATTGCATACATGACGCGCCCGGCAGCGGCCAGCCGGTGCCGTCGGATGAAATCCGGAGGGGGGATGTGGAACCGGCGCCTGAGACGTTACAGACCGAAAGGGGGGAATTAAGGCCGGAATGCACAAACTGCTGCTGCTGACGCTGATGGCGGCGGTGTGGATGATGCTGCTGGCGCTGCAGATCGACGGGGAGATGGCGGTCCGCACCCTGTTCGAAGCGAAGCGGGCGGTGAACCGTGCCGCCCATGCGGGGGCGCAGCAGCTGGATCAGGACGCGCTCGCGGCAGGCATCTTGCGCATCGACGAAGCGGCGGCGGCATCGGCCGCACTGCAGTATTTGCGGGTGAACATGCGGCTGGACGCTTCGCTCAAGCCGCTGCCGGGCGCGATGCTGCGCGATCCGGTCGAGATCGCCGTGCTGCGTGTCGTGAACGCGGAAGCCGTCTTTCCGTACACGTACCGCAACGAAACGTACAATTACGAGGTGACGCTGAAGCGGCCCGGCGTCATCCTCATCGCGCGGGTCCGGTATCCGCGCGGATTCAACGTCATGGGGCCGGTCGAGTGGTATGTGAAAGGGGCGGCGGAGCTGGTGCCGCTTCATTGAAGATCCCGGGGAATCGCGGATGTCCCCGGTTTTTTGCGTTCTTTTTCACCCTATCCCCCTCGCTCAGGAGAAGCGGGACGGCTTTGACAATCCCGTCGTTGTGGGTGAATATAATCATGAGAGAAAGGTGCGGGGAGGCCATAGGATGGAACATGCGCTGCCGGCGGGAGAGACGGAGAAGCGGATCGCCAGACTGCAAGAGCAGCTCAAGGCAGGCGGCTATGCCGGCATGCTCGTCTCGCAGAATACGGATCTCTACTATTTGACCGGCACGATGCAGGCCGGTTATCTGTTCGTGCCCGACGAGGGCGAACCGACGCTTTACGTCCGCCGAAGTGTGGCGAGGGCGGAACGGGAGTCGCGCGTCAGGACGAAGCCGCTCGGCTCGTTCAAGGCGTTCGGCGCGGAGCTGGCCGCCGACTTTCCGCCGCTGACCGGGAGCGGAGAACGAAGGACCGTTCTGACGCCGCTGGATGCGCTGCCCGCGCAGCTTTACCTGCGGCTGGCCGAGCTGCTGCGCGGAGCGGGAGCGGAGCTGGCCGACGGGTCGGCCATGATGCGCCGCCTGCGCATGGTGAAGTCTCCGCATGAAATCGGGCGGATCCAGGCGGCTGCGCGAGCCGCCGCCGAAGCGCTGGACGAGGCGCTGCCGCTGCTGCGCGAAGGCGTCACCGAGCTGGAGTGGATGGCGGCGTACGAACACGCCGTTCGCAAGCGCGGCCATATCGGGACGATGCGGATGCGCGCCTACAATCTGGAGGTGCTGACCGGCATGGTCGGCGCCGGGGAAGCGGCGGCGGAACCGTCCGCGTTCGACGGCCCGGCAGGCGGCCGCGGGCTCGGTCCGGCGGCGGCGCAGAGTGTCAGCCGGCGTCCGGCGGCGCAGAGTGTCAGCCGGCGTCCGATCGGGCGCAACGAGCCGATTCTGATCGACATCGGCTGCTGCATCGACGGGTACATCATCGACCAGACGCGCACCGCGGTGATCGGCGCATTGCCGGACGATCTGCTCGCGGCCTACGAGACTTCCGTCCGGATCATCCGGCGCGCGGAAGAGCTGCTGGTGCCGGGCACGCCGGCGGAGCGGCTGTATGAAGAAGCGGTCCGCATGGCGGATGAGGCCGGGCTGGCCGACCATTTCATGGGCTTCGGCGCCGACCGGGTCCGGTTCCTCGGCCACGGCATCGGGCTGGAGGTGGACGAGTGGCCGGTGCTCGCGCGCGGCTTCGACATGCCGCTCGAACCCGGGATGGTCATCGCGGTGGAGCCGAAGTTTACGTTTCCCGGCCGCGGCGTCGTCGGCATCGAGAACAGTTACGCCGTGCAATCCGAAGGCCCGCCGCTCGCACTTACCCTCACGCCCGAACGGCTGATCCGGCTGCCGTAAGCGGGGTGCGCGGAAATGGCGGATTATCCGGCATGGCGGGCGGCAGACGGGCGCCCGGTCAGACGCCGTGCTCATATCCGGGATATCCGCATAGAATTGGAGCAAGGGTTTCTTTTCCCGGGATTTGCATACCGGTCTGTTTTTGAGTAGGATAGATTTATAGGGAGCGGCAGCCGGATGACGCGAAGGCGGCGGCATGCCGCAATGCGCAGCGAGAGGGGCGGTGAACGATGTACAAGCTTGGCCAACGGGTCATAGTCGTCGCGGATCATTTTGAGCAAAATCTGCCGATTGGCGAATATGGATATATCATCGCGTATGACCGGAATGCGGACAATGCGTTCGATTACGTCGTCCGCCTGCCCAAAGTGAACAAGAACGTGTTCGTTCCGGCGGGCGACATCGAGCCGGAAGAAGTGCTGCTGAAACGGGAAGCCGAGCGGGTGGAGCGAGAGGCGCTCATCGATTACGCGCTTGCGACGCACAACGAAGAGCTGTTCCGCCGGATCATGAACGGCGGCGAGACCGAATCCCGGGAAGGAACCGGCAAGGAAGTGCAGAGCCGGGAAGACTTCATCCGTCAAGTGAATCTGAAGGCATGGATCTGATGCACAACGGACGCCGGCGCTTGCCGGCGTCAACTTCTTGGTGCCGGTCTTTCATTCGCGGAGACGTAAAGGTATAATTTCCAAGGACAACTTCTGCGGATGGAGGGTACGGACCGACATGGATCTGGGATGGACGGGCAAGGCGGCGATCGTGACCGCGGCGAGCCGCGGGCTCGGCAAGGCGTGCGCCATGCGGCTGGCGCTGGAAGGCGCGGATGTCGCGATCTGCGCCCGCGATGAGGCGGAGCTTATGCGGACGGCGGATGAGATCCGCAAGGCATCGGGACGCGATGTGCTTGCCATGCGGGCGGACGTGTCGCAGCCCGGCGACATCAAGGCGCTGGTGGACGCGGCGGCGCGGCGGTTCGGGCGGATCGACGCGCTCATCTGCAACGCGGGCGGACCGCCGTCCGGCGCTTTCATGGATATGACGGATGAACATTGGGAAGCGGCGGTGCAGCTCAACCTGATGAGCGTTATCCGGCTCATCCGCGAGACGGTGCCGCATATGCAGCGTATCGGGGGCGGCCGGATCGTCAACATTTCATCGGTGGCGATCAAGCAGCCGATTCCGGGGCTCGTGCTCAGCAACACGCTGCGGGCCGGCCTGCACGGTCTCGTGAAGACGCTCGCGAATGAGCTTGCTCCGGCGGGCATTCTCGTCAATACGCTCTGTCCCGGCCGTTTCGAGACGGACCGCATCTTGGGTCTGGACCGGGCATCCGCCGAACGGGAAGGCATCCCGGTGGAGGAAGTGCGCCGGCGCTCGGAATCGTCGATTCCGCTCGGGCGCTCGGGGGATCCGGAAGAATTCGCACGCTACGCGGCGTTCCTCGCTTCGCCGGCGAACAGCTACATGACGGGCCAGGCCATCGTCGTCGACGGCGGGCAGTGGCGAGGCGTCTGACCGAAGAGGCGCCGCAGCGCGCCGGAGTCCTTGCAGAAGCGGGGGCGGAAGCCGCACGCTTCGCAGCCTCCCCTGATTGAGCGCGGACAAGCGGTGCGATATAATGGAAGGAATTGATCGGAATCGAAGGAGGCAATGGAAGCAGCGATGAGCATTTCGATCCAGGATGTCGAGCACGTGGCGAAGCTGGCGCGGCTCGAACTGACGGAGGAAGAGAAGGCGAAGTACGCGGAGCAGCTCGGCGCGATTCTGGACTATGCGCAGAAGCTGAACGAGCTGGATACGGAAAACGTGCCGCCGACGAGCCACGTCCTGCCCGTCGCGAACGTGATGCGGGACGATGAACCGCGGCCGTCCTGGCCGATCGAGAAAGTCATGCTGAACGCGCCGGACGAAGAGGACGGACAATTCCGCGTCCCGGCGGTATTGGAATAGGAAGAGGAGGAACGACCGTTGTCCGTATTGGATCTGCGATTGCAGGAACTGCACGACCGCTTGAGCGGCGGGGAGCTTGCGGTCTCCGATCTGGTCGAGGCTTCGCTCAGCCGGATCAAGGAGACCGAGCCCGTCGTGCAGGCGTTCATTACGCTGGACGAAGAAGGCGCGCGGGCGCAGGCGGCCGAACTGGACAAGCAGCTGAAAGAAGGCGGAGAACGCGGGCTGCTCTTCGGCCTGCCGGCCGGCATCAAGGACAACATTGTGACGGACGGGCTGAAGACGACGTGCGCCAGCCGTTTCCTGAGCAATTACATCCCGATCTACAACGCCACCGTGATGGACAAGCTGCGCGCGGCGCAATCCGTCACGATCGGCAAGCTGAACATGGACGAATTCGCGATGGGCGGTTCGAACGAGAACTCGGCGATGGGACCGACGCGCAACCCCTGGGATCCGGAGCGGGTTCCGGGCGGATCAAGCGGCGGATCTGCGGCGGCCGTGGCAGCGCGGCAGGTTTACTTCGCCCTCGGTTCCGACACGGGCGGTTCGATCCGGCAGCCGGCCGCCTACTGCGGCGTCGTCGGCCTGAAACCGACGTACGGGCGCGTCTCGCGCTTCGGCCTCGTCGCCTTCGCGTCTTCGCTGGACCAGATCGGCCCGATCACGAAGAACGTCGAGGACGCGGTCTACGTGCTGCAGGCGATCGCCGGCCATGATCCGATGGATTCGACGTCGGCCGACGTCGAGGTGCCGGACTACACCGCGGCGCTCACCGGCGATGTGCGGGGCCTCCGCATCGGCGTGCCGAAGGAGTACCTCGGCGAAGGCATCGCGCCGCAGGTGAAGGATGCGGTGCTGGCGGCGCTGAAAGTGTTCGAGTCGCTCGGCGCGACATGGGAAGAAGTGTCGCTGCCGCATACGGAATACGCGGTCGCGGCTTACTATTTGCTCGCTTCGTCGGAGGCGTCGTCCAACCTGGCGCGCTTCGACGGCGTCCGGTACGGCGTGCGCGCCGAAAACCCGGACAACCTGATCGACCTGTACGTCAAATCGCGCAGCCAGGGATTCGGCGCGGAAGTGAAGCGCCGCATCATGCTGGGCACGTACGCGCTCAGCTCCGGTTATTATGACGCCTACTATCTGAAGGCGCAGAAGGTCCGCACGCTGATCAAGCAGGACTTCGACCAGGTATTCGAGAAGTTCGACGTCATCATCGGCCCGACGGCGCCGACGACGGCGTTCAAGATCGGCGAGCAGATCCATGACCCGCTTACCATGTATTTGAACGACATCTGCACGATTCCGGTCAACTTGGCCGGCCTGCCGGCGATCAGCGTGCCGTGCGGCCTGGCGGACGGCCTGCCGGTCGGCATGCAGATCATCGGCAAGGCGTTCGACGAGACGACGGTGCTGCGCGCGGCTTACGCATACGAGCAGGCGACGGAGCATCACAAACTGCGTCCGGCGGCCGTGGGAGGTGCGTGATCGATGACAACGACGACGAGATATGAAACGGTCATCGGCCTGGAAGTGCACGTGGAGCTCCATACGAAGACGAAAATTTTCTGCGGCTGCTCCACGTCCTTCGGCGCTCCGCCGAATACGCACACGTGCCCGATCTGCCTCGGCCATCCGGGCGTGCTGCCGGTGGTGAACCGCCAGGCGGTCGAGTACGCGATGAAGGCGGCGATGGCGCTCAATTGCGAGATTGCGGACGTGACGAAGTTTGACCGGAAGAACTATTTCTACCCCGACCTGCCGAAGGCGTACCAGATCTCGCAATACGACCAGCCGATCGGCAAGAACGGGTGGATCGACATCGAAGTGAACGGCCAGACGAAGCGGATCGGCATTACGCGCGTCCATCTCGAGGAGGACGCCGGCAAGCTGACTCACGTCGAAGGCGGCTATGCTTCGCTGGTCGACCTGAACCGCGTCGGCACGCCGCTCATCGAGATCGTCTCCGAGCCGGACATCCGCTCGCCCGAGGAAGCGCGCGCCTATCTGGAGAAGCTCAGGGCGATCATGCTCTATTGCGAAGTGTCGGACGTGAAGATGGAGGAAGGTTCCCTCCGCTGCGACGCGAACATTTCGCTGCGCCCGTGGGGTCAGGAGAAGTTCGGCGTGCGCGCCGAGCTGAAGAACATGAACTCGTTCCGCAGCGTGCAGCGCGGTCTCGAGTACGAGGAATGGCGTCAGGCCGACATTCTCGACAGCGGCGGCGAAGTCGTGCAGGAGACGCGCCGCTGGGACGAGTCGCAGGGCAAGACGCTGCCGATGCGCGGAAAAGAGGAGGCGCATGACTACCGCTACTTCCCTGATCCGGACCTGGTCCGGATCGTCATCGACGAGGAATGGAAGGCGCGCGTCCGCGCTTCGATTCCGGAGCTGCCCGACGCCCGCAAGGCGCGCTACATGTCCGAGTACG
>NICF_comb_assmDRAFT_10001872_pt1 | contig 16348 bp, 13 predicted proteins | sample NewIslPassag4_SG_FD_11279 | JGI IMG/M metagenome (IMG submission 11279) | reverse complement strand
CCCGCCGGGCCCCGGCGGGCCTGGCGGAAGGGTCCACCTGCCCCGGGCCTCGGTCCGGGACACGCTGCGCTTCGGCGCACTGGTGCTCGCACCCGCCATGGCGCGGGGGATGATCCTGCGACGCCCGGCGTTCGTCGCGCTCGCCGGCCTGCTCGACGTCGACCGCCGAGCCGTCGGACTGCTGCAGCGGCTGCGTGCCCGGTACGGGCCGGGCCCGCTGCGCCTGCGGATACCCGGACGGTCGGTGGCGCTGGTGCTCTCACCCGCCCACGTGCGCCGGGTCCTCGCCGAGTCGCCGGAGCCGTTCACGCTCGCCAGCCGGGACAAGGTCGCCGCCCTGGCGCACTTCGAGCCCGACGGCGTGCTGATCACCCGGGGCCGGCGCGGGCGCCCCGGCGCCGCCTCAACGAGGCGGTGCTCGACACCGGCCGACCCCTGCACCGCCTCGCGCCGCAGCTCACCACGACCGTGCGCGACGAGGTCGCGCTGCTCATGGCGCACGTCGACGGGGCCGGGGAGCTGATCTGGGACGACTTCTCCCGGGCCTGCTGGCGCATCGTGCGCCGCACGGTGCTCGGGGACGCCGCGCGGGACGACGACGAGGTCACCGACCTGCTCGCCGCGCTGCGCCGCGACGCGAACTGGGCGTACCTGCGCCGCCGGCGCACCGATCTCCGGCACCGTTTCATGGCCAGGCTGCGCAGGCACCTGGAAGCGGCCGAACCGGGCAGCCTCGCGGCGATCCTCGCCGCCACCCCGGCCGACGGGAGCACCCGGCCGGCCGGTCAGGTGCCGCAGTGGCTGTTCGCCTTCGACGCCGCGGGTATCGCGGCGTTCCGGGCCCTCGCGATGCTGGCGACGCATCCCGAGCAGGCCGCCCGTGCCCGCGCCGAACTCGCCGGACTGGACCTGTCCCGACCGCAGCACCTGCCGTACCTGCGGGGATGCGTGCTGGAGTCCCTGCGGCTGTGGCCGACAACGCTGGCGGTGCTGCGCGACAGCACGACCGACACCGGCTGGGACGGCGGGGTGCTGCCCGCGGGCACCACGACGGTCATCGTCAGCTCGTTCTTCCACCGGGACGGGCAGACGGTCACCGACGCGGACCGCTTCAGCCCGGACCGCTGGAGCGGGCCCGACACTTCGGATCACGCGGCGCTCATCCCGTTCAGCGCGGGCCCAGGCGCGTGCCCGGCGCGCGATCTCGTGCTCTTCCTGACCAGCACGCTGCTCGCCGCCGTGCTGCACCGACACGAGCTGCGCCTCGTCGCGCCGCGTCGCCTCCTGGCCGACCGGCCGCTGCCCGGCACGCTCAACCACACGGCGATCCGCTTCAGCGTCGCACCGTACGGCGCCGAAGGCGGCGCGTGACGGGCGTGTCGCGACCTACCGGCTCGCGGCCTCACAGGATGCCGCCGCGGTGCGCCTCCTCGATCACGGCGAGCGTGGACCGCAGGTGCTGGACGGTCAGCCGAATCGCCGCCTGTTCGTCGCGGCGGCGGTAGATCTCCAGCAACTCGTTGTGTTCGACATTCGCCTCGGCGGCCTGGCGTGGCCGCGCCTCGAGCGAGACCGCGACGTACGGCGCTGCGCTGTCCCGTAATCCGGCAAGGATGCGACCGAGCCTGCTGCCCTGGTCGAACTCGTAGAACACGGCGTGGAAGTTCCGGTTGAGGTTCACCCACACCGACATGTCCTGTTCGCGCTCCATCCGCGCGCACAGCTCCGCCGCCCGGTCGAGCTGTTCGTCGCTGAGCTGCCGCATCACCCTGCTGATCATGAGCGGCTCGAGCGTGATCCGCAGCTCGTAGATCTCGCGCACCTCGTCGATGTCGAGCGACCGCACGAGCGCCCCCCGGTGCGGGTCGAACACGACCAGACCCTCGGTGGTCAGGTCACGCAGCGCCTCGCGCACGGGAGTGGTGCTCACACCCAGGGCCTGCGCCAGCTCGGACTGGACCAGGCGCGACCCGGCCGGCAGCGTGCCGTTGAGGATCGCCGCCCGTAGCGTCGCGCGTACGTGCTCGTGCGCGGTGCGGGTCCGCGCTGGTGCGGCGAGGTGATCGAGCGGCACGGGTACCCCCGGGGACGACGAAACATGGATCTAGTAGGGGATCGGCTGGAGTACCGACGACTCTAATCGGCTAGGCGGGACCGCCCGGGCAACCTCCTCGCCGGGCGAACTCGTTTCTGATGGTCTCCCGGTCGGCTCCTGCGGCGAGCAGCGACCACAGCAGGATTCTGGCCTTGCGGGAGTCCAGCCACCCGGCGGGCACCGCGCCCCGGGCGAGCAGGTCGCTCTCCGAGCCGATGAAGCCGTACGTGCGACTCAATGTCGGGCCCGCACCGGTCCGGCTCGCGTATACCACCGGGATCTGCCGCGCGACCTCACCGACGACATCGGCCAGTCGGCGGGAGACGTGTCCCGCTCCGAACGCGGCGATGACCACACCGGCGTACCCGGCTTCGAGTACCAGCCGAAGCAGCCCCCCGTCGTCGTCGAGGCACGTCTCGATGAGCGCCACCCGAAGCTGCGTGCCGGCTGTGATGTCGGGTCGCGGAAGATGCGGCCAGCGGCCGGGGCGGTTGGCGTAGACGACCTCGCCCTCCCGGATCCGCCCGAGCGGGCCGAAGGTGGGCGACTGGAATGCATCCTGGCCCGTCGCGTCCGACTTGCGTACCCGGGCCGCCGCGTGCACCTCGTCGTTCATCACCACCAGCGCCCCGAGGGCCCGCGACCGGGGCGAGGCCGCCGTCAGCACGGACGCCAGGACATTGGCCGGGCCGTCGGCTCCGGGGGCCTGCGGCGACCGCATGGCCCCGGTCAACACCAGCGGCTCCGGGCGGTCCCAGTGCAGGTCCAGCAGGTACGCGGTCTCCTCGAGGGTGTCGGTGCCCTGGATGAGGACGGCTCCCGCGGCGCGGTCGTCCACGGCCGAACGTGCCCAGTCAAGGCCGTGCAGAACGTCGGCGAAGGTGAGGGACGCACTGGGCAGGGACGCCAGCGTCGCGGTCTCGATGTGTGCGGCCTGCGACAGACCCGGGACCGCGGCGACCAGATCGTCGGCGGAGAGGGTCGGCGTGACCGTGCCTCCCGAGCCCGCGGTCATGGTGATCGTGCCGCCCAAGGAGGCGACGGCGACGTGTGGCAGGCCCATTGACGCTCCCTTGACACTTTGCATCATGCATTTTATAGGGTATAGGACACACCTGTCAGAGCGTTCGCAACTGTAGAGAGCGGGCAGCACGAGAGCTTGCCCACTTCTGACCGTCGTACCCAGAAGGAACCGCCGTGCCAGACGTGGATCTACTCATCACCGGTGCTACGGTCGTCACCCCCGAGGGTCGCCGGCGCGCGCACGTCGCAGTCCGGGACGGCCGCATCCGGTCGGTCGGCGCAGACCGTCCGGCTGCCCGGGAAACGGTGGACGCTGCTGGCCTCCTGCTGTTCCCGGGCGGCGTGGACACCCACGTGCACCTGATGGACCCGGCCAGCACTGAGCGCGAGGACTTTCCTACCGGGACCGGTGCGGCAGCCGCGGCCGGGGTAACGACGATCGTGGAGCACACGCACGGTCAACCGGTGCGCACCGTGGAGGATCTGCGTGCCAAGCTCGACTACCTCCGCGGCCGGTCCAACGTCGACTTCGGCCTCGCCGCGCACGCGTGGCCCGGCGCCACCGACGCGGTGGCGCCGCTGTGGGAAGCCGGCATCACCTTCTTCAAGCTGTTCACCTGCACGACCCACGGCGTGCCAGGCCACGACGCGGCGGCGCTCAGGGCGCACCTGGAGCAGACCGCGCGGGTGGGCGCGATCAGTCTGATGCACTGCGAGGACGAGTCGCTCACGGCGGCGGCCGAAGAGTTGCTCCGCGCGCAGGGTCGGGCAGACGCGGGGATCCTGCTGGACTGGCGCAACCGGGACGCCGAACTGGTCGCGACGGCCGTCGCCGCGCTGCTGGTCCGCCGCACCGGCGCCCGCGCCACGATCGCGCACGTGAGCAACCCCGAGGTGGCGCGGTACGTGTCCGAGGAGCGCAGCCGAGGCGCCCGGCTCGCCGTCGAGTCGTGCCCGCAGTACTTCCTCCTGCGCGAGGACGAGGTGTACGAGCACGGGGCGCTGCGCAAGTTCACCCCGCCCGCCCGCGCCCGCATCGACGACGACGAAGCGCAGATGTGGCGGCTGCTGCGCAGCGGCGCGCTGACCCACATCTCGACCGACCACGCGCCGTCGACGCTGGAGCAGAAGCGCGCTGGCGACATCTGGAACGTGCACTTCGGACTGCCAGGTCTGGACAGCACGTTCGCGCTGCTGCTGGACGCCGCCGCCCGCGGTCATCTGGCGTACGAGGACGTCGCCAGGGTCTACAGCGAGACGCCGGCCAAGGTGTATGGGCTGTGGCCGCGTAAGGGGAGTCTGCTGCCCGGCGCGGACGCCGACCTGGCCCTCGTCGACCCGACCGCGACACGCGTCCTGCGTAACGAGGACGTGCTGTCGAAGGCGGGCTGGACCCCGTATGCGGGACGCCAGGTCACCGGCCGGGTTGTGCGCACCTACCTGCGCGGTCAGGTCATCGCCGAAAATGGCAAGCCCTTGCACGCCCGCACCGGGAACTTCCTGCCTGGAGCGGGGGCCAGGGCCTTCGGATCCCGCCCCGTTTCATGACGATCCGACGACGATGGTGGAGTTAGCAGCGCCGCACGTCACGTCCATTCCCCTCGACCAGAGCGCGGACTCCACGGCCACCGCGTCACTGGAGTTCCTGGTCAATGGCGTGCCGCGGCTACCCGAATGGGTGCGGCGGGTGTCGGCCTCGGTAGACCTCGAGTCGCTCGGTGACGTGGTCACGGCGCGCTGTGTCGCTGTCGCCTTTCCCCAGTACGCCGACGACGAGGACTTCGTCAGCCGGCTGCGGGCCAGCATCCTGGAGAACCTGCACGGCCTACGGGACCTGCTGTGTGGACACACCACGTTGGCTGAGGTCCAGCTCAAGGCGAGGCTGGACTTCGTCACCGCCCAGGTGCACCTGGGTATCCCGCAGACGTCGATGCAGCGCTCCTACCGCGTCAGCTTCTTTACCATGTGGGAGGCCTGGGTGGACGCGGTGCGTGCGTACGCCGAGGCCGCTGACCTGCCCAGGGAGGAGAGTGTCTCGGCCATCGCCGCGCTGACCCGGGCGGTCTTCGGCTATCAGGACCACGTCGCGTCGCACGTGGCGGAGAACTACGCCCGCATGGATGAGGCGCTGCGCAGGTCCCGCGCCCACGTGCGCCAGCGGCTGATCCGCGAGGTGCTCAACGCGGACAGCGAGGCGCTCTCCCCGGCCGACATGGTCACCATCGGGTACGCCTTCGAGGACGAGCATGTGGCCGTCCTGCTGCCGGACACCGGCGAGGAGGCGGCCTCGCGGTTGGTCCCCGGGCTCAAGCAGGCGAGCCGGGCGCGGCTCGCCTTGGTGTACCCGTTGAGCCTGCGTAGCACGGTGGTCTGGCTGGCCCGGTCCGGTGGGTGGACGGCGCGTCTGATCGACGAGTTGCGGGCCTTCCTGTGTGGGCAGAAGGTCACCGCCTCGATCAGCGGGTGGCACCCCGGTCTCGACGGCTTCCGCCACTGTCTGGAGCAGGCCCGTGAGATCGAGAGGATCCGCGCCGCCTGGGGTGACTTCGCCCCACCGGTGATCCAGTACTCGGATGTCGGCCTGGAGATCCTGCTGCTGCAGGACCGGGAGCGGGCCCGGCGCTTCATCCGCGAGGAGCTCGGGACCCTGGCCGACGATACGGTCGAGTGCCGCAAGTTGCGCGACACCCTCGACGCGTCCCTGCGGCTGGGCACTCACGTCGCCGCCGCCGAGTACCTGCGGGTGCACGAGCACACCGTGCGCAACCGGCTGCACAAGGCCGAGGCCCAGCTCGGCCGGCCGATCGCCGACCGGCGTACCGAGATCCAGGTGGCGATCCGGCTGCAGCGGCTGCTCGCCGCCGAGCGGTAGGACCTCACTCACCCGTTGTCGAGGAACGCCCTCAGCCGGGTGGCGAACCTGTCCGGGTGCTCCAGGATCCCCATATGCCGGGCAGGGGAGAGCCAGAACAGTTCGGCCCGGGGGATGCTTTTCGCGAACCAGCGCGCCGCATCGACGAAGGCTGGCATGTCGTCGTCGCCGCACACGACCAGGGTGGGTGAGCTGATCCGTCCGGCCAGCTCTCGGGTGTCCGTGTCGGCCAGCGCCTCGCAGGCCAGCGCGTAACCCCGCGGATCGGTCGTGGCGAACATGCTGCGGACGAGTTTGACCTGTGGCCCGTCCGCGGCGAGAAAACCCGGGGTGAACCAGGTCTGCAGAGTCGCGTCGACGAGCGGCGCCAGGCCCGATGAGCGGGCGATCCGCGCCCTCTCGTGCCAGCGCGCGACCTGCTCGCGCGGGTAGGTGGCCACCGTGTCAACGAGCACCAGACGCTCCACCAGGTCCGGGTGGTGTGCGGCCATGTCCTGCGCGACCAGACCGCCGAGCGAGACTCCCACGACGTGCACACGGCCCCAGCCGCCGTCCCGGATGGCCACGGTGAGACGCTCGGCGAGGTCGTGGATGCTGAACGGCTCCTCGGGCACAGGCGCCCGGCCGTGACCGGGAAACTCGTACGTGAGCACGGCGCGGCCCGGCAGGAGCGCGGTTACCGGGTCCCAGAGCCTTCGGTCCGCGCCGAGCGCGTGCAGCAGCAGGATCGCTGGCCGGTCGCCGTCGCGGGCGAGATCCGGCCGCGACCCCGTGGCTGTCACCGCGCCTCCGAGGTGCTCAGCCTCGGCAGGGCCGGCTCGGCCGGCGCCGGCGTGCGGGCGGTGTTCATCACCATCGCCAGTGTCGTGTAGTAGCCGGCGGCGGCGACGAGTTCCACGACTCCCCGGTCGCCGAGGGCCTCGAGGGCGCGGGCGTACACCTCGTCACTGACCCCCTTCGTCCGGTGCAACTCGTCGAGGAGGTCCCAGGTGGCCGCGGTCGCACCGTCCATGCCCTCGGGGCGGCGGTCCAGCCCGATCGCCTCGATGATCGCCGGCTCCAGCCCGGCCGCCAAGGCGATCGGGTAGTGGACGCTCCACTCGAACTGCTGGTTCCACCGCCGGGCCACGAACAGGACGCACATCTCGAACAGCCGTGACGGAAGCGCCTTGTGGAACCTCAGGTACTCACCCGTCTTCTGCAGGCGCGTCATCAACTCCGGGCTGCGCAACAGCGGGACGAACGGCCCGATGATGTCACCGCGCGGGCCCGCCGTGATCTCCTCGACGGCCCGCCGTTGCTCCGGCGTCAACTGGTCCGCAGGCGGCATCGGCAACCGGTCGGGCCCCGGTGTCATGACACGCTCGCCTTCTCGTCGGCTGCCTCGGACTGGAGCGCCGCTCGGACCGCCGGCATGACCTCGGTGGCCATGAGCTCCATCGATCGCCGCGCCAGGGTCTCGTCCACCCAGTCCAGCCCGGCGTAGACGATCTCGCCGAACGGTCCGGTCTCCTCTCGGAATCGCAGGATCTGCTCGGCGACCGATTCCGGGGTGCCGCAGATGACGAGTTTGTCCAGCACGTACTCCAAGGTGATCTCCTCGTCCGGCTGGTCGCGGTGGGTCTTGAAGATCTCGAGTCGGCCGAGCTTACGCATCTTCGCGAGCATCTGCTTGTAGTAGAACCGGTACGGGCTCGCCGGGTCGTCGCGTCCGTACGCCCGTGCGGTCGCCTCGTCGTCCGCGACGAAGATCGTGCGGGCCACCCGCCAGTCGGCGATGTCCGCCTGGGCCCCCACCGACTCCTTGCCCTGCACGTAGTTGGGCCAGTGCGTCGCGACCCACTTGGGCAGGAGGAAGTTCGCCGAGAGCGGGTGGAAGTCCTTGGTCCCCATCGCGATGACGCCCTTGGAGAACGGTGCGACGACGGTCCCGACGATCTCGGGTCGTGGCTGCTGCAGCGGCTTGGGAAGGACTCCGACCCCCAGTTCAAGATCCATGGTCCGCGCCGTGCTGACCTTGAACCGGTTGTCCGGCAGGTCGATGTCGTACGGCGGCTCGGCGCTCCAGATCCGCGTGATGATCTCAATGGCCTCGGCGAACAGCTTGTTGCGGTCCTCGCCCAGGATGCCGAGCACCTCCGCGTCGGAGGGCAGGGCGCCCGGGCTCACGCCGAGGATGAAGCGCCCGTCGGCCAAGTGGTCGAACATGGCGGACTGCACAGCGACCAGAACCGGGTGCTGGTGGGACAGATTCGTCGTCCCGGTGGCCAGACGGATCTGCCGAGTCTCGGGGATGAGCGTGGCGAGGAACAGCAGGCTGTTGGTGATGTTCTCGTGCCGGTCGGTGAGGTGTTCGCCGATGAAGGCGTCGTGAAAGCCGAGTTGGTCCGCCCAGATCACCGCTTCGCGGTCCTCGCGGAGGGTCTGCCGCCAGTCCCTACCCGGTGGGTGCATCGGCATGGAGAAGTAACCCAGTCTCACGCGATCCTCCCGTTGCGTCGTCTGCGTGGGTGCGCCGCCGACCGCGGCGCGTTCCCGGCCGCGTCACTCGGTCAGCAGTAAACGCCCGGATGCGCGACGACGCAGTGGGGCCAGGCGTGAACCTGGGCCGGCCGCACTGTCGCTTGCCGTGAGTGGATCGGCTCCGCAGGTACCGCCAATGACGGGTTCCGCGATCTGGACGGCGCCGAGTTCACGTTCGGCGCTACTGCCTGATGCCGGTCCAGACGCTGTACTTCATGACAACGGACCAGTGTCTGGGCGGCTCGTACCGATGGCCGCGCGCAGTCGGGCCCGGTAGGAGCACGGCCCCGACGAGCGCGTTCGACCTGTCGGCCCAGAGTCGACGAGGAGGACACGTTGAGAGACGCCGCGTTCCGTCCGGTCGCGGAGGTCGATGCCACGGCCTTCCGGCATGTCGTGAGCCATCTGGCCAGTGGGGTGACGGTCATAACGACCACCGACTCGTACGGGGACCACGGCATGACCGCGAGTTCGGTGACCTCGCTGTCGTTGGAACCGCCGATGATGCTGATCTGCCTCAACCGCGCGGCCCCGACCTCCGCGGCGGTGTCGCGGGCCGGCGCCTACGCCGTGAACGTGCTGGGGCTCGGCCACGAGTCGCTCGCACAGCAGTTCGCCGCGCCCAGCAAGGACAAGTTCCGGGGTGTCTCGGTCTCCCGAGGGCGGTTGGGCCTGCCGATCCTCGACGACGCGCTGGCGCACATCGAGTGCCGGGTCGTCGAGGAGGTCACCGGGGGCACGCACACGATCTTCCTCGGGCAGGTCGCGCGCGCCACCGCCCGGGAAGGGCGGCCGTTGACGTACTTCCGCGGTGGGTTCGGGCGATTCGAGTTCGCCCGCGACGACGCGGCGTATCAACGCGCACGGCAGTTGGTCCTCGACGGGATGCTGGGCCCCGGCGTCGTCATCGAGGTCGAGGACCTGGCCCGGCGGCTCGACGTCGATGCCTCCTCGGCCTTCTACGCGCTGACGCGGCTCGCTGCCGACGGGCTGGTCCGCCGCGACCCCGATCGGGGATACGAGGTCGTCGCCTTCGGCGTACGCGCCGCGGACGACGCGTTCGACGCGCGCTGCGCCATCGAGCTCGGGGTCATCGAGATGACGATCGGGCGGGTCCCGGAGAGCGAGCTCCAGACGCTGCGCGAGCGATTCGACGCGATGTCCCGGCTGCTGGTGGGGGACCGCTTCGTCGATTTCGACGGCTACATCCACGCCAACTACGCGTTCCATGAATGCGTCGTCAATCTGGCGCACAACCCTTCGCTCACCGCCGCGTTCGCCCGGCTGAGCCTGAAAGGGGTGATGGCGCGCAGCTTCGGCTCGACGCCCGTCACGTCGCAGCGCTTCATCGACGTGCAGCGGCGGCTCACCGAGGCGTTCGAGCGGGGGGACAAGGCGGCCGCGCGGGAGGCGGTCAAGGAGTACAACGTCCTCGCCAAGCGGCGAGTCCGGGAGATCTTGTCGGACAACGCCGGTCTGCGCGGCGTCGGGGATCCGACAGCGGCATCAGCGGCCCGCTGACGTGGGCGTACTAGCGCTTAAGGAGTATCCGTGACTCAGTCAGGCATCGACCGGCAGGCAGCCAGCCCCGGCCAGGACACCCGTTCCGCAAACCACAGCATGCGGCTGGCCGTGCTCATGTACGCCATGCTGCTGCTCTCGTACGTCATCAACGCGATGGACCGGCAGTTGTACCCGGTCGTCGCCCGGGACGTCGGCGACGCGCTCGGGTTCACGCTGCCGCAGTTGGGCTTGCAGTCGACGATCTTCACTCTGGGCATGGGGGTCGCCGGCGTTCCCGCCGGAATCCTCCTCGCCCGGGCTACTCGGCGTTCGGTGGCGATGATCGGTTTGGTCATCTTCTCCGCCGCGACGTTCCTGACGGCGTACGCCACCGGGTTCTGGGACCTGCTGACCTATCGGTTCGCGTCCGGCGTGGGCGAGGCGATGCAGTTGACCGCCCTACTCGCCATCGCCAGTGCGTACTTCGTCCGCCACCGCGCGCTCGCGGTCGGGGCCATCAACTTCACGTTCGGGATCGGGGCGCTGATCGGCCCCAACTTGGGCGCCGCGCTGCGGGAACTCGCCGATTGGCGGCTGCCGCTGGTGGTGTTCGGCACCGCCGGCTTCGTCATCCTCGTGCTGGTCCTCGCGACGGTGCGCCCCTGGCTGACCGAGGCAAAGGGCATCGCCGAGGATGGCGGACCGGCCCTCGAGGACTCCGGTGCGGACAGCCTGCTGCGGCGCAACCCGATCCTGCTCGCCGCCGCGACGGTGTTCGCCGGGCTGGCGATCTACGCCTACCTCGGCCTCTATCCGACGTATCTGCGTGACGAACTCGGCTACTCGCCGTCTGCGGCTGGCCTCGCTCTGAGCATGTACGGGCTGGGTGCGCTGTTTTCGCTCTTCGGCGGCTGGATGGGCGACCGGTTCGACTTCCGCAAGCTGCTCGCCACCGCGATGGTGATCTCGGCCGTGGTCGGCTACATCCTGTTCAGCGGCATGGACAACCGGTTGGCGCACCTGGTGCTGTCCTTCGTGTTCGGTGCCGCCATCAGCGGCGTGGTCTACGCGAACCTGGCCGCCGGCATCATCAAGTCGCTCAAGCGCCGGCTTGCGGGTCAGGGATCCGGGCTGTTCGTCGCTTCGCTCTACATTCCGGCCGCGTTCGCCGGCTACCTGCTCGGCGCGATGGCCGACTGGATGGGCTGGACTGGAGGCGCTTTGGTCCAGATCAGCCTGTTCTCGGTGATCGCGGCGGTGCTGACCCTCTCCGTCACGCGTCCCGCGCCCGTTACCGGCAAGGCCTGACACGACGCCCGAGTCCGCGGGCGGAATCCGCCCTCGGGCTCAATAGGAGGAACCGACGGGTTCTTGCGATACTGGCAGGGCACCCGTCAAGATCACTACTGGCCACCGGGTCAGCGACGCGGTCTCGCCGCGCGGAAGGGAGCCTTGTGTTCACCACTCGGCCGGAACTCACCGGCGACGTCGGAATGGTCGCCAGCACCCACTGGTTGGCGTCGGCGGCAGGCATGAGCGTGCTGGAGCGCGGCGGCAACGCCTTCGACGCCGCCGCGGCCGCCGGCTTCGTGCTGCAGGTGGTCGAGCCGCACCTCAACGGCCCCGGCGGGGAGGTGCCGATCCTGCTGTGGAGCGAGGCCGACCGGGCGGTGCACGTGGTGTGCGGCCAGGGGGTGGCGCCGGCGGCGGCCACCATTGAGCGGTTCACCGACCTCGGACTGGACATGGTGCCCGGCACCGGCCTGCTCGCGGCCACCGTGCCCGGAGCGTTCGGCGGCTGGCTGGAGATGCTCGAACGCTGGGGCACCTGGCGGCTGCGTGACGTCCTCGAGTACGCCATCGGCTACGCCGAGCGCGGTTACGTGCCGGTGCCGCGCATTCTGGACACCATCGCGACGGTGGCCCCGATGTTCCAGCGGGACTGGCCCACGTCGGCGGCCACGTGGCTGCCCGGCGGCCAGGTGCCGCCGCGCGGCGCGAAGCTGACGAACCCGGTGCTGGCCCGCACGTACCAGCGGGTGATCGCCGAGGCGGAGGCCCGCGCGTCGACCCGCGAGGGGCAGCTCGCCGCGGCGCGCGACGTCTGGTACCGCGGGTTCGTCGCCGAGGCGATCGACGCGTTCTGCTCGGGCACGCCCTGGCTCGACACCTCCGGCGAGCCGCACCGCGGCCTGCTGACCGGTGACGACCTCGCCCGATGGTCCGCCACGGTGGAGCAGCCCGTCACGTACGACTACCACGGGTACACGGTGTGCAAGACCGGCGCATGGGGGCAGGGGCCGGTGTTCCTGCAGCAGCTGGCGCTGCTGTCCGGCTTCGACCTGGCGGCGATGGGGCACCTGTCGGCGGACTGGGTGCACACCGTCGTCGAGTGCGCCAAGCTGGCCTTCGCCGACCGGGAGGCGTGGTACGGCGACACCGAGGTGCCGCTGGCGACCCTGCTGTCCAAGGACTACAACGACGCGCGGCGCGCGCTCGTCGGCGAGCAGGCCAGCCGTGGCCTGCGGCCGGGCCGCCCGGACGAGCGCACGCCGAGGTTGGCGAGCGTGCCGGCGGCCGGCGCGGCGGCGGGTGCGACCGGCGGAGTGGGGGAGCCGACGGTACGCGCGGACGGGCGCACCCGCGGCGACACCTGCCACGTGGACGTCGTGGACCGCTGGGGCAACATGGTCTCCGCCACGCCCAGCGGTGGCTGGTTGCAGAGCTCGCCGACCATTCCGGAGCTGGGCTTCTGCCTCGGCACCCGGGCGCAGATGTTCTGGCTGGAGCCGGGCCTGCCGAACTCGCTGCGGCCGGGGGCCCGGCCCCGGACCACGCTGTCGCCGTCCCTCGCGCTGCGCGACGGCGAGCCGTGGCTGGCGTTCGGCACGCCCGGTGGCGACCAGCAGGACCAGTGGAGCCTGAACTTCTTCCTCTCGGTCGTCCACGGTGGACTCAACCTGCAGGCCGCCATCGACGCGCCGGCCTTCCACTCGGTGCACTTCCCGAGTTCGTTCTACCCGCGCGACTGCCGGCCGGGCGCGATGCTCGTCGAGGATCGAATCGGCGACGACGTCATCGCGGAGCTGCGCCGGCGTGGGCACGAGGTGGATGTGCAGGGGCCGTGGACGCTCGGCCGGATCAGCGCGGTGGCCCGGGAAGGGCATCCCGCGCGCGGTGGCGTGCTCAAGGCCGCGGCCAACCCGCGTGGCGCACAGGGGTATGCGGTCGGTCGGTGACCGGGTGGCCGGTGGGGCGCGGCACAGCGAAGCCCGGGGAGCACCGATCAGGAGGTAACCGGTGGACCTGGCACAGTTCGGCCTGCTCGCGGGCGCCGGCCTGCTGGCCGGCGGCATCAACTCGGTGGCCGGGGGCGGCTCGCTGGTGTCGTTCCCGGCGCTGCTCGCGGCCGGATACCCCGGTGTGCCCGCCAACGTGACCAACACCGTCGCCCTGTGGCCCGGGTACGCCGGCAGCGTGCTCGGCTTCCGCCCGGAACTGGTGGGGCAGGGCCGCCGTGCGATCGTCTTCTCGGTGACCAGCATCGTCGGCGCGGTGGCGGGCTGTGTGCTGCTGCTGGCCACCCCCGGAAAGGTGTTCGACGCGCTGGTCCCGGGGCTGGTGCTGGCCGCGTGCGCGCTGCTCGCCGCGCAGCCCTGGGCGGCGCGCCTGGTCAGCAAGCGGACGGCCGCGGGCGGTGGCCGGTGGCACGCGGTGTGGCTGCACGGCGGGCTGTTCCTGGGCGGCGTGTACGGCGCCTACTTCGGCGCGGGGCTCGGCGTGATGCTGCTCGGCATCCTCGGCGTGTTCGTCCCCGAGCGGCTCAACCGGGTCAACGCGGTGCGCGCGGTGCTGTCGCTGGTCATCAACACGGTGGCGCTGCTCGCGTTCGCGCTGTTCGGGCCGGTGCGCTGGGGCGCGGTGGCGGTGATGGCGACCGCGAGCCTGCTCGGCGGCTACCTCGGCGCGCGGGTGGCGCGTCGGCTCTCCCCGACCGTGCTGCGCGTCGTGGTGGTGGCGTTCGGCGTGGTCGTCGCCGTCGTGCTGGCCGTGCGCTAGCCGCCGCTGCTCACCCTGCTCCCGTTGATCATGGTCTGGGCAGCGCCCCGCCCGCGTGTGCCGCGCCGCTAACCTCATGATCAACAGGACTGGACGCCGGATGCGGCTAGGCGGGAGGCTTGCCGCACACGAAGCGCGGCTCCGGCTGGTACGTCCAGGTGAACTTCTCCCGCTTGATCTCCTTGCCGTTCTTGCGGATCACGCGCCAGGCGTCCTGGGTGAAGCCGTTGCTGCCCGAGGTCGCGATGCAGTCGGGGCCGGGCTCGAGGTAGACGGTCTTGGGTGTGGTGATGTTCCGCTTCTCGCCCCACACCGTCGTGACGCTGTCGTAGTACTTCGTGCTCCAGATGGAGACGGTGATCGAACTGGCGGTCCACGAGGTGTCGATGAGGATCCCGTACGGGGTGTTGTTGCGGAACTTCAGGTCCAGGGTCGGGTAGTAGATCGTCGACTCGATCACCGACGGGTACCGGCTGTACCAGTACGAGTGCGGCTTGTGCTCGACGTCCTCCAGGCCCGCGTAGTACGCCGCGTTGAACAGCGTGGTGGTGAACTGCGACACGCCGCCGCCGACACCCGGCACCAGCTTGCCGTTGAGAATGACAGGTGCGTCCTTGTACCCCTCGGCGTAGCCGCGCGGGCCGGTGTGGCCGTTGAGCGAGAAGACCTCGCCCGGCTTGACGATCGCGCCGTCCACCTCCTTGGCCACCTGAATGATGTTGTGCGTGCGCGGCGAGGAGTACCCGCCGGTGAAGTACGTGGTGAAGGTGGATACCCGCTCCTTGATCCCCAGCTTGGCCACGTCCTCGGTGGTGGTCTTCGGCGAAACCGCCTGCAGGGTCGCCGTGATCTCGCGTGGGGCGGGCTGGGGCAGCACCGCGAGCAGCTCCTGGCTGAGCGCCGCGGTGTCCACCTGGTGCCCGCCGGAGCTGGGGACCACGCGTGGTTGTCCGTTGGCGAGGATGACGGTGGCGTCCTTGGGCGCGACCTCGACCTTCGCGAGCTGGCTGGCGAGCGCCTTGCGCAGCGCCTGGTCGTCCACCCGTGGCTCGATCTTGCCGGTCGCGTCGGCGGTGAGCACGAGGCTGCGCGCGATCGCGGCGACCGGGATGACGAAGTTGCCGCGCTCGGTGGTGACGGTGACCGGGGCCGCCATCGCCGGCTTGGCCAACTCCTCGATGAGCCGGTCGACCTCCTCGGCCGTGGTCGCGGGATGCACGTCGACCAGCGGCACGGTCACCGGCCCGCCGGTCAGCCACCCCTCGCGCAACGCCCGCGCCGAGGCCTCGGCGTCCAGCCCCTTGCCCGGCTTCGGGTACGTGGGTTTGGGCGTCGTGCCGTCGAACGTGATGGCCGGCATGACCATGTCCTCGCCGACCTTGCCCGCGCCCTCGCGCAACACGGCGAGCAGCCGCTCGGCGTCGACCGTGACGACCGGGTCGACGGTACGGGACCCGAACAGGCGGCCGAACACGCTCGGCTTGCCGGCGACGGCCTTGGCCACGGTCGCCTCCACGTCCACGGCGAGGCCGACGTCGGCCGGGTTGAGCTGCACGGTCTGCTCGCCGACCCGGACCGGCACCGGCGCGCTGAGCGTGTCGACGCGCCGGGCCAGCTCGGCGCGCAGCGCCCCGGCGGCCTCCGCGCGGCTCATGCCGCCGATGTCGACGCCCAGCACGGTGGTGCCGCGCGGCACGTCTCCGGCGTACGCGACGAGCCCGACCGCGCCGGCGGCGGCGAGCACGGCGACGGCGATCCCGCCCGCGAACAGGACTGATCGGCGGCGCGAGGCGGACCGTGCCCGGGGAGGACCGGCCGGCGCCCGGGTGGGTGTGCCCTGGCCCGGGGGTCCGGCGGGTGGCCGGACGGCGGCGAACTCCACCGTCGGCGCCTGGTCGACGGGTGGTCTGGGGTGGCCGTACACACTCACGGGGACCTCGCTCGTGAGACCTACCATCGGCGGGCGACCCGAGCGTCGCTGCCGGGCCTCGGCCGCCTACGGTATCCGCGCCGACCGGGGCGCGCCATGCGCGGCACGCCCGCTCGGCGCACCGGACCGGCGAACAGTCGCCGTTCCGGTCCGAGGTGTCGCTGGTCCGAGGTGTGAAGCGTCCGGCCGCGGGTATCGCCACGGCACATGCGGACCCCACGCGACGAGCCCACGCAGGACGACGAGGCACCACCCCCCGAGCTGCGGCCCTACGTGGCCGGTACGGGCCGCAGGCCGGACGAGCCGGTCGAGGAGGCCGAGCCCGGGCCCGGGCAGACGCGGG
>NICF_comb_assmDRAFT_10001871_pt1 | contig 16349 bp, 12 predicted proteins | sample NewIslPassag4_SG_FD_11279 | JGI IMG/M metagenome (IMG submission 11279) | reverse complement strand
GAGATCCGACAACAGATCAACCGACGAGCCGACACAATGATCTGGGGTATGGCACAATTGCCGTTTGTGACCTTGTTGATCACGTTGCCAGGTCTTATGACCGTCGTCAATGCATCGGTGCGAACCAGACAATGGGAGTTCGGCGTCATGAGAGCTATTGGTTTTCCTTCAACCCTCATTGCGCGGCAGGTGCTTCTCGAAGGATTCCTCATTGCTGCGGTGGCCTCCCTGATTAGTCTTCTTTTCGGCATCGCCGCCGGATGGTGCGGAATTGGTCTGGCGCAATACACGAGCTTTTTCGGTGGCATGGAAACCCCACTGATCATTCCATGGCAGAAACTAATGCTCGGAATTGGCGCAACATTCCTGGTTTGTGGTGTTGCTGCCGTTCCAGCGGCACTGGCTGTCTTCCGACGCGAGCCCCTCCAGCTCCTCACAGCCGGTCGGGGAAGTGAATGAGCGACACGGCGGGCACATTTCGAGCCTGCAGGACTGGCTCATCATTTGCGAAAAGGGGTCTTTCCGATCCGGTTGTCTTTTGGGACTGAGCGGCAAACAATTCAAGTCCAACAAAAAGCAGGGGTAATCTGGTGATTACCCCTGCGGGGCTGTGGTGTTTCCCAACCGCGTTCTACGGCTTGCCCGCTACAGTTGCGTCACCGGTGCCTTCACGGCCGATCGCGTTCCGGGCGATCGCGTTCAGGCCGGGGAGGTTCTCCCCGCGGACGATCGACAGGAGGTGGGCCTTCGCGTTCGCCCTCGGGACGCGGCGGACGCATGCCTGGACCACGTGGCGGCCCCGCCGGAGGCATGCCCGTGATCGCCCGCATCAACAACTCCGCCATGTCGCCGAATCCCTCTCGTCGCAACAGTTCGGCCGCATGACGGGCCCGTTCCATTCTCTCTGGTGGAACGGGGGCAGGAGGCATGGGCGGCCGTGATGGCAGTCTGCCTTCGCGGAGATCTCGCATCGCCCTTTCCACTCGCTCAACCTCCGCCCGCAGTTCACGGAGGAGTTCTTCCCGGCCTTCTCGCTCCGCCTGGGCAATTCGTTCCCGCAGCTCATGCATTCGGCGTTCCAGTCGCTCCATCATGGCTTGGCGGGCTTCCGGGGGAGGTTCCAACCCGGCTTCCGGAGGCCGTCCTGCGCGGATATTCTCTCGAATCCGCTCAAGCCGCCCGATTTGATGCTCCAGGGCGCGAACGCGCTCTTCCTGACCTGCCTCCCTTGCTCGAGCAAGCTGCTCTCGCAGTTCGTCAAGTTGCCTTTCAATCCTTTCGAGTGGGGGTGGACCGAACGGACGCTCACCTCGCGGTCCCGCCTCAGGCGGTCGGGGACGTTCATGCGGCCGTTCCCTCTCTTCACGATCTCTTTCCCGCTCTTCGCGATCTCTTTCGCGATCCTCCCTCACTCCTTGTTCCCGTTCGCCTTCCTCACGTTCTTCACGTTCGAAGCGGGGTCTGTCGCGGTCCTCCCGCTCGCCTCTTTCCACCGCCGCCGGCTCGTCCGGTCTTCGGCCTTCGTCGGCCAGAGTGGGCGGACCCCATGGTCCAATACAGGCCACCGCAGCGGCAGCCAACAACGAATGTCGCCAACACCATCGAACCCAACTCATGCGAGCACCTCCATACACGAGAGAACCCTGAGGAGCCGTGGCTCCCACCGACCCAAAAAACACAGCCGCGGCAGTGAGCCAAACGGCCCACCGCTGCGACCGCCCTGACACTTCAGCTTTGTTCGACCTTCCCGCGTTCTGCTCGTCTTGCAAACAAAGTAACCGCTTGACCCGCGCTGCAAGATGAGACCTTGTCCTCACACCCGTTGTGGCAAGCAGCGTCATCCGACCTTCCAGGGCTTTTCGCCCATAAAACACAAGGCCTGCCGCCAGTTCCCGTGGACCGCCAGGAAGGCAAAGCGAGTACTCGTCGGCCACTTCTTCGCTGGCCTTTCCCCACTGGAACCGGGCAAACCATGCGCCGGGATGCCACCAGAGAACCGTCACGACCAGGTCCGCAACCCAGTGCCAAAACGGGTCCCTGTTGAGGATGTGTCTTAATTCATGGAGCAAAACCGCTTTATCGGCACTCCTATTCAGATGAGGATCAAACCCGCGAGGAACCCCTATTGTGGGTCGGACCACACCGAAAGCGACAGGCGTCACAAAGCGGGTGGAGGCCACAACCCGAATGGGTCGGACATATCCCGCTTCACGTGCCATGTTGCCCACCCAAACCGCCAGCGGAGTCCCAGCGAGGTCCTGGGCCTTACGACTGACCCACACGGTAACCGCGCGTTTCAGGACCGTTTCTGTTCCGAACAACAAAAACCCACCTGCCCAGACGAGCAGCAGCCATCTTTCCCATGGACTACCGAAAAAATCAGGGGTCACAGGTCCATCTCCCGCCGGAATGGGATCTTCCTCCAACTCCGACGGCACCTCAATCACAAGCGCAGTGTCCATCACCGGAGACGGAATATCGCTCAGGTCGGCCCCGAGCACTTGTTCCCCCGCAAGTGTTTCCACGGGAACATCTGCACTGATCGGACTTCCTTCCCGGTCAAGCAAGCGTATTAATTGCCAAACAGCCAGGGGTGCGGCGGAGAGCACCGAGAACGCGAAGACCAGGTTGCCAACCAGACACGAAATCCACACCAGACGGCGAAACTCCGCTCGTCCAGACACACCCGCCGCCAGAGCCGCCAGGGCTACCAGCAACGTCACACCCAGTGCGAGGAACAGCAGTGATTGCCAGGGTGTTGCCATCATAAGGTTCCACAACAGTGTCGCACGGGCGACAGCATGCCGCAGACCACGCCTTCCATGTTAAACCCCGCGGGTCTGAGGCACGCTCGAACACAACCCAAACAATTCCACCCAACCCTCCAAACAACACAATTCCGATTAGTCGGCCTGGTTTTCAAAGGAGGTGCCGTCGCATCCCCCCTCCATTTCCCGTTTTCGCTGTGCAATGAGGCGCTCCAGCTCTTCGAGCTCTTCCCGCGTCAAATCGCGCGTTTCCAGGAGATGACACACCGCCGCGGACAGGCTGCCCTGGAACAGTCGGTCGAGAAAATCGGCCGTGGCCGATCTCACCACCTGTGACTGACTGATCAGGGGGAAATAAATGAAACGTCGCTGCTCCAAACGATGCCCCACCAATCCCCGCTGCTCCATTTTGCGCAGCATCGTAGCCACGGTGGTGTAGGCCAGCCGGCGTCCCTCCAGAGCCTCGTGAACCTCCTGGACGCTCGCCGCCTGTTTGTCCCACAGGACGCGGAGAATCCGGAGCTGAAGATCACCCAGTCGAAATTTCTTCTGTGCCATGCCTCAGCATTCCTTATTATCTACGACACTGGTAATACTACCATGGTAGTTGAATGTTGTCAAGCCCCCAGGCAAAGCGGCGTATCTCATCCTTCGCTGAAATCGTCTGATGAGCGACCTACCGGGACACTGTACCGGCGGAAAGCGTATTGCGATAGAGATCGAGCAACTCTCGAAGGTTTACCCGCACGTAAGGCTCGTCACATGCGGGGGTTGTGCGCCCAGCATCCGCCACCCACATGTCCAGGGTCTGCGGTGTCATGATGGCGTTGTGCAAATTGGAGCGCATGGCCACAGGCCGCTTGATGATTTCGATCATGGTGGGGACGTCGATCCGACCAAAATTCTCGTGTAAACGCTCNCTGAGGACCCGGGCCCGCTCGTCAGCGGAGATGAANACCGTGTCCCTGGGGACGGGTGGCAGAAGGGGATGTTGCTGACCGGGTTTAAGCACGAGAACTTCTTCCGGTACCGCCCGAACTGCCGCGAGATCACCGGACCTGTCGCTGAAAACGTAATAGTACTCGCACGTTCGTGGTGTTTCCTGGAGGATCTTCAGAGCCTCCTGAACCGTCCCGGCGCGCTCCATGATCTCCCGTAAAAGAAGGGTCATGGGCATTCCATCCCAGTGGCCTTCTCCACCGCCCCCCATTTCTCCGACGGCCAGCCCGGCCTCATTCATGGCCGTCACCGTGCCCACCAAGCCCGCGTATCCCAAACTCATCCAGGCATGGCGTCCTTCAGGCACAAAGACCTGCACGACCGCACATCCCTGGAGATTGATGTCCCGCATGTAATCCAGCACCCGAGCATGGATGACCCGACCGTCACGTGTGGCCTCACCCCGAACGGCCACCCCGCTGCAATGAAATCGCTCGGGGAAGAGATTGGCAAAACGTGCATCGCGCTGAGAAAGACCGGCGGCTTCGGCAAGAGCGTCTATTTCCTCAAAGTACCGCGACGGGATAAACGGAGATGTGCGACGGTGAATCTCTTCCATGCGGTCGAAAAACCAGGTGCCGCTTTCCACCGAGTCGTAGGCTCCCACACCGTAGAGAACCCGTTCGACCAAATATTGAATCGGCCCCGCAAGAAGACGTCCCTGGGCGCGGCCCATTTCTGCAGGCTTGCCACTGACGATGAGCACAAGCTTTCCTTCGCAGCGTGCCAGCAAACCGTGGCGTTCCGGATCCACGCGAAGGAGTTCATAACGGCTGAAATCGCCGCGGGACGGCGTTTCCACCACGTTCGGTTTTTGGGAGGCAACGGGAGCGCTGGGCTCATTTCCTGCCGCTGTCCAACTGGGGTGCCAGCCGATCGGAAACACCACGGCAAGGAAAACGACGGCCGCTACGACACCTTGCACCAGGCCGAATCGCCCGGACTTCGCCCCGTCACATTTTGAAGAAGAGTTTATCGGGGCCAAAAGTTCAGAAGCGGAGCCCGAACTGTTGAAATCTCGCCAGTGCATCATCAGCCGATCGATCATGGGATATCTCCTACCACCATTTCGCGGCGTCTCATGACTGTCCAGAGCGGTTCGCCGCTAAAGCCCGTGGTCATCCGCAAAAACGTGCCTGATAAGGTGGCTCGCCAATCCTGAAAGAGTTCTCAATTTATTAATACCAAAGTCAGGGAAATTGTTCCGCAGCGAAATTCACAAGAGCTCCAAACATCCGATACAAATCGTTTCGAGGTACTTTCTGCACATTTTCGCCGGCGGGTGGGGCAAATACCCCGGCGCTGGCAGGTGCGTGAAGCTGCCAGCTCTTGATCTTCACAGTAACATGCTGATCAGGCGTTTCGATAGCAATTTCCGCGGGCATGATCCCGGCCCGGGCAAACGTCATGGTCATTTTAGGAGACTGCTCGCCAGCAGGCCAAACCGTAAGGGTTTCGCCTTCTTGCGTTTTCTCTTCCTGGATTTGCAGGAGCGGCTCGAGAGCGGCGGGCGTGCTTGCCAGTCCGCCCAGTGCCAGCATCACAAACCGCAGTCGCTCCAGAATCACCCCCCGCACGTAAGTGAGTGGCGACTTTGTTTCGAGGGGATCGTCCGGATCACCCGCAAAAACTTTTCCGGTTCGTGCCACCAGCCAGGGATAATCGCCCTGTCCCGCCATAACGCGCCCAAGGTTGCCCAGTTGACCTTCCAGGCGAAATTGATGGCCCCGCCCTCGAATCAGCAGCAATTCGAACGATTGTCCTTCCAGTTGAGAAGCGAGATGGACAATGTGGCAGGTTCCCGGGCGTGGCTCTTCCATGCAGAATTGGGTGATTTCGCGAAGACACCCGGCGATTCGGTTCACCGGTGTGAGGCTCTCCGCCACGGGCTGTGCCTTTCGACTTTCCGCAGGCAAATCCTGAGCGAAGAATTGGGCCGTTTCCTGAAGGATTTTCGGTAAGGCGGCAATTGCCGTGTAGTGGCCGAGGCCCTCCAACCAAACCACCCGATCTTTAATACCCAAAGCCGTCGCCAGTTGCTCGGTACACTCACGGGGAATGACTTCATCTTCAGCCGCATTGATCATGAGAACCCGACCCGCCAGGGCTCGCTCGCGGAGCAGATGGGCACCGGCGATGGGATCTGCTTCCCGGAACCCTTCGACCACTTTGGCGCGATCCTCCTCGGACAGACTGCCCAGAAATTCACGCAGAGGTTCGGCTTCCCGCGCCGTGGCGACGATCTTGAGAATGTCACCCCCGCCAAGGATCAGTGCGGTTCGCCAGATCCGCGGTTCCCGTTCGGCAGCCGCTGCGGCGACAATGGCTCCCAGACTGATACCGGCCACCCCGATCCTGTGAGGATTCACTTCAGGTCGGGACGCAAGAAAATCCGTGGCTCGGCGAACTTCCAAATAGGTCTGTTCCAGAACGCGGAGAAATCTCTGGGGCTCGCGCAGGATATCCCGCGGACCCAACGGCCCGCCCCGTTCTCCATAGTACGGAAGAGGAAACACAACCGCGGCCATTCCGTGCGACGCCAGCACGGAGCCCAGCATTCGGACCAATTCAAGACTGCCGTCGAGGATGTGCAGACAAATCACGGCAGGACGTTGAGGCTCGGCGACAGATACATCGGTGGGGAGATAGTACTCCACCGGGATGGTATTGTTTTGTGGCAATTCCGACTCCACCGGGGATGGATAGCGAACAAAGACGACCTGGTAGTTCTCTTTCCGTGTGACGCCCGTCACCTGATAGGAAAACGGCCGTCCGTCGAAGGTGGCCGTGACGGTCACCGTAACCCCGGGCCTGAGCCCGAGATCCTGCTCGTCCCCCAACAGGGCCACCCCGCTCCAGCACACAGCGATCAAGGCGATGAGAATGTGGGCGAACTTCGTGAGCTGTTTGCCGCCTGCCAGCATGTGATCTCCTTCGAATGAGAAGGGTCCCCGAACACTGACCTGATATCAAGCCTCTTAAGGGACTGTTACACTTGCCCCGGTCAAAAAGTAACAGCCCAGCACCAGTATTTCCGGAAGGACCACCGCTGGCAAGGCCAAATGCCGCGAGAACGGGAACAATCAGAGAAAACTCTCCAGCACTTCCGCGGGGGCCGGACCGTAAGTATACGGTTCAATGCTGCATGAGGCCCGTCCCTGGCTCAATCCACGCATCGCATTGGAATAGCCAAACAGCGACGCCAGCGGCGCGTGGGCTTCGATCACCGTGTTTTTTCCCCGCACGGTGGTGCGAACGATTTCGGCCCGCCTTTGCTGGAGATCACTGATCACATCGCCGACGTATTCCTCAGGTACCGTCACTTCCAGCCGCATAATCGGTTCGAGAAGGACTATGCCGGCCTCGCGAAGGGCTTTGTCGAAAGCGTCCGCGGCGGCCAGGCGAAACGCGAGTTCGTTCGATTCCGTCTCGTGAACTTTTGCTCCGGTAATAGCTACCCGAACGTGCATGAGCGGGAAACCAAGCAGGCCACCGCCCTCTCCCTGCTGCTCGAGGACCTCCAGAGCCGCCTTCAGGAATGGGGCGGGCAGTCCTTCGGCGTTTTCAACCGTCACAACCACAGGTTTGGGGGATTTGTCGAACGGTTCCATGCGAATGGAGAGCTCCGCAAAGAGTGGCTGACCACCCACGGTGCGGTGGCACACACCAGTAACTTCCACGGCCTTTTCCACCGTCTCGCGGTAACTCACGCGTGGTTTCTGGACGCGAACTTTCAGGTTGTGTTCCCGAACCAATCGATGGACGGCCACCTCCAGATGAAGCTCTCCCATACCGCTGATGATAATCTGCCCAGTTTCTTCGTGCTCTTTGTACCGGAAGGTTGGATCCTGCCGTTTCATCAACTCGAGGGCATCGATGAGCTTCTTCCGCTCCGCCGTAGTTTCCGGCTCAATGGCCATATCGATAACGGTCTGGGGGAATACGATGGGCTCCAGCAGGATGGGATGTTTGGGGTCGCATAACGTGTCCCCTGTAACGGAGTGCCGCATGCCCATGATNCCCACGATNTCCCCCGCTTCCACCGCCTGAATCTGTTCGCGGCGGTCAGCCTGAATGCGCCACAATTGAGGCACGTTTTCCTTNTTGTTTTTGCCAGGATTGAGCACACGNCTGTTGGCCGTCAGACGNCCGGAATACACCCGGACATAATCCAGGTCGCCGTAACGGTCNGCCTGAACCTTNAAGACCAGCCCACAAAAAGGTTCCTTGGGATCGGCTTTGCGNACGAGCTTCTTGTTGGGGTTCTCTGGGTCCGTCCCTTCCACCGGGGGAATCTCGGTCGGATCGGGCAGGTAATCGACCACCGCGTCCAAAACGGGCTGCACCCCGATTCCATGGAGCGCGGAACCGCAAAGAATGGGCACGATCAAATTCCCGATGGTTGCCTGTCGAATCACCGAGCGGATGAGCTCTTCCGGGATTGGCTCTTCCGCCAGTAATAACTCGGTGAGTTTATCGCTGTAGAGCGATAACTGATCCAACATATTGTGGCGCCACATCTGCGCCTCTTCTTTCAATTCCTCCGGAATTTCCTCGGCAATGACTTCGGCGCGACCCCCTTCTTCCACAAACCGAAGGGCTTTCATCGAAATGAGATCGATCACTCCACGGAACGGGTTGTTAAAGTGGGCAGGGCCACTCCCGATCGGGAGATTGACTGGCACGGGACGGCATTCCAGCCGTTTTTCGATTTCTTCCAGTGTCCCGAAGTAGTCCGCTCCCTCGCGATCCATCTTGTTGATGAATGCAATCCGCGGTACATGGTATTTGTCCGCCTGTTTCCAGACGGTTTCGCTCTGGGCCTCGACGCCTTCGCGGGCACTGAAAACCACCACGGCCCCGTCAAGAACTCGCAGGGAGCGTTCCACCTCCGCAGTAAAATCCACGTGACCCGGCGTGTCGATCAGGTTGATGTGGACGCCGCGCCAATCGAACGTGACGCACGCTGCCTTGATGGTGATCCCGCGTTCCTGCTCTTCGGGATCGTAGTCGGTCACCGTGGTCCCCTCGTCCACCGACCCCACCCGATGAATAAAGTGCGCGTAAAACAGCATTCGTTCGGTAAGGGTCGTTTTTCCCGCGTCAATATGGGCCACAATCCCGATGTTGCGAATATTCTTGATGTCGCGAGGCATGGTGCTGACTGAGCTTTCTGGATCTTCAGGAATGACTCACTGCGCAAAAGAACACCGCACCGAAAGCGTTCGGCGCGGTGTGCGTCTTCCCAGGAGATCTCACCAAGCGAAGTGAGCAAACGCCTTGTTGGCCTCGGCCATCCGATGGACGTTTTCCCGCTTGGTGATAGCGGCACCCTCTTTCTTGTAGGCCGCTTCAAGCTCGGCCGCAAGCCTCTCGTACATTGGTTTGCCTTTTCGCTCGCGGGCCGCCTGAATGATCCAGCGGATGGCCAGCGATTGCTGCCGCTTGGGACTGACCTGCATGGGCACCTGGTAGGACGCACCACCGACCCGTCGGGAACGCACCTCAATATTCGGCTTCACGTTCTCGACGGCTTCCGTAAACACGTCAATAGGATTCCGGTCCGGAATCCGCTGCGCCAGGATATCCAGCGCTTTGTAAAAAATAGCCTGGGCAACAGTCTTCTTGCCGTTCCACATCATGCAGTTGATGAACTTGCTGGCAAGAAGTGACCCGTATTTCGGATCCGGCTTGAGAATCGCTTCACTGGCTGTTTTGCGACCCATATCTTCTGTCCGATCTTAAAATGCCACCTCGGAAAAATTCCCTACGTCACTTGCTCGGCTTCTTGGCACCATAACGGCTCCGGGACTGGCGACGCCCTTCCACGCCGGCACAGTCGCGTGTTCCCCGGATAACCTGGTAGCGGACACCCGGCAAGTCCCGGACACGACCTCCCCGCACCAGAACGATGGAGTGCTCCTGAAGATTGTGCCCCTCGCCCGGGATGTAGACCGTCACTTCTTTCCCGTTGCTCAACCGAACCCGCGCGATCTTCCGCAGAGCGGAGTTCGGCTTCTTGGGAGTCATGGTCCGCACGATCAAACACACCCCCTGCTTCTGGGGGCAGCCGTCCAGAGCCGGCGACTTGCTGAACTTTCTCTTGGGCTTCCGAGGTTTGCGTACAAGCTGATTGATTGTCGGCATGCTGAACTCAGTCTCTCAGAACTGCGTTTTTGTCTGTAAAGTCCCCTCACCCAGACGGGTTACCGTGGATTTTGCGTGTTTGAAGGTCTTTTGACATTACTCGGGACTTTCGCCCGGAAAACATTATAGTGACGCTTCCCATAACACTTGTCAAGGGACGGCGTCGTGAAGCTCGGCTATGCCTTGACATTATGAATCCTCACCTCGAGGGGTGAATCGTTCAATAAGCCAATCCCCCAAACGTGGGGATAATTGTGCGATGGCGAAGAGCAACCTCGCCCGAGTCGGCACCACCAGCTCCGGCTTCCGGGCTTCACAGGCGCGAAGTATACGCCTGGCGAGCCAATCGGGCGGGATCGCCCGGACTTTGACGCCCGCCCCCGGCCCACGAGCAGCTTGCGGGACCCGTTCGGCCCCCTCTAAACGGTAGAGGCGGTCCCCACTTCTGGCGATCGGTCCCGGACAGACCAGCAACACATGCAACCCCCGACGTCCCAACTCCAGGCGAAGCTGCTGAGAAAAGGCCGCCACAGCATGCTTTGTCGCCGGGTACGCCCCCACAAATTTGGCGGCCGCTTTGGCGGCCAATGATCCAATGTTGACCACATGGCCGCGGGTGGCCAACAAATCGTCCAGGAATGCCTGGGTCATTCGAACCAGGGCGATGAAGTTTAGCTCCATCAGCTCCCGAAATTGGTCCGGAGTCGTGTCCCGGACAGTGCCCCGCATTGAACGACCTGCGTTGTTGACGAGGACTTCCAGGGCTCCCCATTTTTCCCGGATGGAATTCACAATCCGGGCAACGTCGGATTCCACGCAAATATTGCCTGTAAGAGGAAGGATGGAACTGGAAATTCGGCCCAGCTCTTCGGCCGCCTTTTCAACCCCGGCCGGCTCCAGCCCTACAATTGCCACCCGAGCTCCAGCCCTGGCAAATTCGCGCGCGATGGCGAACCCCAGTCCACTCGAGCCTCCCGTCACCAGAACATTCTTGTTGCTCCAGTACGACACGGGACACCTTTCTCACGGACAATCATCGTACCCAAAAATGTAAGTAAACGCCGAAAAATCGCGGGTAGCAAGGCGCAGCACCGTTTTTCGTGCCGGTTGCCTCTTGATGCTACGCGAAGTCAGGGCTAAGCCCAGGGCAGACGGAAAAACTGCCCGGCGAACACCATCTCCGAAATGCGCGCCGGGCAGCCCAGGACCCCACTCAGCCTCTAACAAGCGCTTTCTCCTGTCTCTCACGCGGATTGGACCGCCGCTCCTGCTCGCCGCCCAATGGGTTTTCACACCTCGACCGTGTAGGGCTTTCGTTGCGGGCGGGAAAGCAAAGCGTTGGCCTGTTCGTCGCCGATGAAAACTTCCTTTTCCGGATCCCAGCGCAGCTTTCGCTTGAGCAGCATTGCGATATTGCACATGTGGCAGGATGAAAGCTCGCGATGGTGCGTGGCCACATCCGAAATCGGCTCGGCTCTTTCGCGCACGCATTCAAAGAAGTTGGCCATGTGCCCCTTCAGTTGCCGTCCTTTGTAGAGCTTGGTGACCTCTTCTTCGAGCCACTGCTGCTCGTTCTTGGTCAAGTCCTCAATTGGCTCGCCTGAGATTCTGCCGCGATTCACAAAAATCCTTCCGTTCGGCCCCTCAAACCACACACCGTTATCTGGACCGTGCTGAACGATGATCGTTCCACCATTGGCGAATTTGAGCGTGCACCGGAATGTCGTGGCCGTGTTGTAGGCGTTCGGCAACTTGACCTTTCCGGCGAAAAATGCCACCGGATCGAAATTTTCCGGAATGGTGGGGAATTCCCCATGTCCTTCAACTTCGATGGGTCCTGTATGTTCGCATCCGAGCCCCCATTGAGCGATGTCGACGTGATGGGCGCCCCAGTCGGTGAGTTTTCCTCCCGAATATTCCAACCACCATCGGAACGTTCCATGACAGCGCTCCTTTGTGTACGGAACGAACGGGGCCTGCCCTAACCAGAAATCCCAGTCCAGCGTGGCGGGCGGTTCACTTGTGGGGAAGGGGCCACCTTTCGGGCCAGCCCCGATGGAGCAGGTGGCGGTCAGGGGCTTTCCGAGGCGGCCGCTCCGCGCAATCGCGACAGCCTGCAAAAAACGGCGGTCACTCCGCTGTTGCGTTCCCACCTGAAATACCCGTTTTGTTTCCGCCACCACCCGCCGCAGGATTTTGCCCTCATCAATCGTCAGAGTGAGCGGCTTTTCACAGTACACATCCTTCCCCGCCAGCATCGCCTCCACAGCAATTTTGGTGTGCCAGTGATCAGGTGTCCCGATGGTCACCACATGGATGTCTTTGCGATCGAGCACCCGACGGTAATCTGTAAACACCTCGCACCGGCCTCCAAAGCGCGAGGCGAATCTTTCGGCATGACTTCTGTCCACATCAGCACAGGCGAGCATGACACCGAAGCGTGCAGCCTCATTCCCGATTCCCGATCCGCGTCCCCCGACTCCGATCGCCCCGATTCCGATCGTCTCGTTCGCGGATTCTCCTCGGGCAAGCCTGGGAAGCCAGAGGAGAGGAACGGCCAATCCACCGCTGAGAGCGGCACCTTTCAGTAAATCCCGACGGGACAGTCTTCGTGCAAGCATGGAAAGTCTCCTCCAGATGGGACCAAAAGTCGTCATTCCGCCGGGGAAGGCGAACCAATCGGAGTGCCTTGGCTCGATTGTAGTCAGATGTTTCAAACCCCTCAATGCAACACGAGAAATAATCTGAGGCGGGGTTTCACCGTGTTCGTCAACCGAACGACGCCATTTTCGAGCGTATCTCAAATATTGAAGACAATTGAACACAATGGGGATACGGTTCGGGCGGAACCGTATCCCCTGCGAAGGACATTTTACACGGGCCGATTGCAGAGCCCGGGCAGGCTTCAACCGAGGACGCCTCGGGCAAAGCCGTCCAGTTCCCCGCGATCACAAGGCGATGGTGTACGGCTCGCGCTGCTTGCGCTTGGTCAGCGCGTTGGCTTCCTCATCATCGACGAACTGATACTTCTCCGGATCCCACTTCACCTTGCGATTCAGGAGCATGGCAATATTGGCCATGTGGCAAGCATTCACCGCGTTGCAATGTGTGAAAACATCCGAAATGGGCAAACTCCGGTCTTTCACACATTCGAAGAAATTCCGCATGTGGCTGCCCGGCTCCTTACCGCGATACAGTTTGCGGACCTCTTCATCCAGCCACTTCTTGTCAGCTTCTGTCAGTTCTTCGATTGGTCGCCCGGTGAGGCTTCCCCGATTCACCCGAATGCGGCCCAGTTCGCCCTGGATGATCAACTCGTTTGGGCCACTGAGAAGCTTCACCACATTTCCATTGGGCAAAACCATGTCGCACTCGAAGGTCTTGGCCACGTTATAAGCGACCGGCAGGTCCTCCCAGCGCCGCTTGCCGAGAAGCGTTTCCAGCATCAATTCCCGTCCCAGCGGGAATTCGAAGCTGACCGGGGTTACCTCGATGGGCCCGGTGTCTTCACCGCCGAGAGCCCAAATGGCGATGTCCGTATGGTGGACACCCCAGTCGGTCACCTGGCCGCCGGAGTATTCGAACCACCATCGGAAATTCCAGCCGATGCGGTTCTCACAGAAGGGCACCTTGGGGGCCTGACCCAGCCAGAAATCCCAGTCGAGGTATTCCGGCGGTTCGGAAGTGGGGAAGGGTCCACCCGATGTGGCCTGCCCCACAGAACTGATGGCCCGCAACTTTTTGCCCAATCGGCCGCTTCGAGCCATCACAACTGCTTTGAGGAACATGCTGTTGAATTCACTGCGCTGCTGCGTGCCCACCTGGAAAACGCGACCGGTGCGTCGCACCGCCTCGCAAATGAGTTGGCTTTCTTGAATGGTCAGCGTGAGGGGTTTTTCGCAATAAACGTCTTTGCCCGCCTTCATGGCGTCGATAGAAATCTTCACATGCCAGTGATCCGGAGTTCCGATCGTCACGGCATCTACGTCTTTGCGATCGAGGATCTCGCGATAATCCTTGTAAACAGCGCAACGTCCCTCATAGGGTTTGGCAAAATTCTCGGCATTCAGGCGATGCACGTCGGCACAGGCCACCATGTTGCCAAGCTGCGCTGCCTGCCGTCCGATGTCCGTGCCACGGCCACCCACTCCGATTGCCGCCACATTCAAGCGTTCGTTGGGTGATTCTGCCCAGGAAAAGGGGCTCACCCAAATGTGCGGCACAGTGACCGCCAGTCCCGCTGACCATTTCAAGAAATCCCGTCGCGAGGCGTGAGGCAACTTCATACGCAACTCCTTTACCAGTAAAGGAAAAAGACAGCCGATCGTGTACCAAAATGGTGGGAACACCGAGGATTGTTCCCCTTCAGAATAACCTGCCACTAGGATAGCCGCAAGTAATTGCTCGTTGCCTCGATCCGGTTATGTCGTTTCCATCTGGTATGAACGATCGGACTTTTGGACGCTTCGGAGGGGCATGCTTGTTGTGCCCGGTGAACGGCAATGGAAAATCCAACGTTAAACGGCGGACGTCGCAAGCACATCCCTCCGAAATGTTTGGGAGGAGTACGCTTATCGTGCCCAGCGGAAGGGGATGGAATTTCCAACGCTGAATGGCGGACCTGACGAGCAGGCCCCTCCGGAAAAACGGCCCCGGCAAGCGTCCCTCCCAGGGACCATGATTGAGAGAACGTCTCAACTTGCGGCACGGGGAACCCTGTTAGCAACTTGGAAGATAAGTTATGATGCATCACACTGGGAACCGCTCCCTGAAAGGCGTCAAAATGGGTTAGCGATTGTTACATTGTTCGCAAATTTGGACTGATCCAATGGAACTCCCTGCCGTCCCACGTCGGCCAAGCCAGACAAAGATTGTCGCTACAGTTGGGCCAGCCACGCACGGACGAGACAAAATCGAAGCTCTCGTCAAAGCCGGTGTGGACGTTTTCAGACTCAACATGGCCCACGGGTCGTTCGAGGAGCACGACGCCCAGGTTCACTGGATCCGAGAGATCGAGCAGGACCTCAAAACCCCGCTTGGTATTCTCGTTGATCTTGGCGGACCAAAGATTCGGCTTGGGGAGCTGAAAAATGGATCGCTGGAATGCCAACCGGGAATGCAGGTCACATTCGTGATGGAGGAACCCCCCCAGCAGCCCACTGAACTGCCCGTCTCCTGTCCGGAGGTCATTTCGGCATTGAAGGAGGGAGATCGGGTCGTTCTCGCAGACGGGACTGTGACCCTTCGGGTGATCGGCAAATCAGAAAATCGGGCAACCTGTTTGGTAACGCAGCCTGGGCTTCTCCGCAGCCGTCAGGGGATCAATCTCCCCGGCGTCAAGCTGCCCTTGCCAGCCATTACGGAAGCTGACCGGGAGGCGCTCGCCTGGGCCCTGCAAAAAGATATCGATTTTGTGGGCCTGAGCTTTGTTCGTTCGCCCGAAGACATCCGCCAATTGCGGCAATTGATGGGCGAGGTTCAGAACCCTCCACAAATTGTCGCCAAAATCGAAAAGCCCGAAGCCCTGGACTATCTGGACGAGATTCTCGACCTGGCTGACGCAGTGATGGTCGCCCGGGGAGATCTCGGCGTGGAAATCGACATCGCGGAAGTCGCCATCGTGCAAAAGCGCATCCTGGCAGCGGCGCGAAGGCACCGCAAACCAGCCATTGTCGCCACACAAATGCTGGAGAGCATGCAGCGGTCCCGGATCCCCACCCGAGCCGAAGTCAGCGATGTCACCAATGCCATTCTCGATGGAGCTGACGCCTGCATGCTGTCTGGTGAAACGGCTATCGGCAGCTACCCTGAGGAATCTGTTAGGATGATGCACCGAATCGCACTGGCTACGGAATCTGTGAGCCATCCTCCAGTGCGATTCCAGGCAGCAAACGCATTCCCCGCAAATCCCGCGGAAATCACCGAGGCCTCTGTCTGGCATGCCGGCCTCATCGCCCAGGAAGTCGGCGCGAAAATGCTGATCATCCTGACCCGGTCCGGTCAGACTGCTCTGACGATCGCCAAACACCGTTTCCTGGTACCCACCGTGGGCGTGAGTGAGTCCCGCCAGGTGCTTCGGCGGATGTGTCTCTACTGGGGAATCATCCCCCTGATGGAAGCGCCTCTCAGCGACTCGCAGGCCCTCCTGCGATTCGCCACTGAATGGGGGAAACGAGAGGGACTTGTGCAATCGGGGGATCGAGTCGTCTTTGTTTATGGGACCGGACTTGTCTCCAGTGCCCATAATACCGTTTCGGTGTTCGTGGCCGACTGACTGCTCTCACCGACGTCAGCGTTGAGATTTGCCCCTCTTAGTCCACCGCCCCCGCACGATTGAACGGACTCGCTGCACGATTCGCATCTTCCTTCTGCCGTGCACGATCCGTTTTTTCGTTCCTCACGCAGGGTCCATGATCTGATTGCACAAGCTGCGCG
>NICF_comb_assmDRAFT_10001868_pt1 | contig 16372 bp, 21 predicted proteins | sample NewIslPassag4_SG_FD_11279 | JGI IMG/M metagenome (IMG submission 11279) | reverse complement strand
ACGATTCGGCTAGGCGCTTCCCGCCATCCTGCAAAGTACGTCACTGCCTGGCGCCACAACGTCAGGCGTTACGGTTTGCCCGATGTCGTCCGGGTGTTGGTATCCAGGCCATATCTGCGCTATGAGGCGGTCAAGCGTGGGCTCGCGAGCAAGTTGGCCGAATACAAGGACGAAGGATCGGATGCGTATCGGCTGGATGTCGAGACGTTTACGGAAAAGGCGCGGGAAGTGTTCGCTGTGTCTGGGGAGTACCCAGGGAAAGTGGTAGCACCATCATGCGGTTAGCCGCGCTGATGCTTGCTGTGCTTGCGTTGGTTGGTGCGGGAACCGCCCATGCGGATGGCAGCTTCTTCTTCCAGGATCAGGCACAGCAGCAACCGCAGAGACAACGCGCCACCTTCTCGGACCAGGAGCGAGACAGGCTGCTTCAGGACGCCTATGCCTGCAATCGGCCTGGTAAGACGCCAGAAGAACAGCAGCGCTGCCTTGCCCGCGAAGCACAGGCTCGGCAAATGATTTCCGAGCGGACGCGCGCCAACCATCAACGAGCCGAACCGCAGATTCAGGAGCTCCGCCGACTCTATCTACAGCAGCAAAGGTAGCGTCATGTTCGAATCCGTGGATTTCGAGGAGCCCTGGCGCAAGGTGCATGAGTGGCCCATGGCCATCTCGTGGCTGGGCGCATCAGCCATGACGCTGGCCGTGACGGCAACCCTGCCAGTACCTACCAAGGCAGGCGTTGTGGCGTCGCTCGCATGCCTGTCATTGGCTGCCTGGCGAGCGACACAGGCTTGGGGGCGAAGCAAGGCGAGGTCGAGAGCCCTGGATAAAACCCGAAAGGAGTTCGTCACGCCACAAGACCTGATCTCGAAACAGAAGCCCGGCCAGTTCTGGTTGGGCAAGGGTTTCGTGTGGACTGACATCGAGGCGCGCAAGATGCACGCCCTGATCGGGAAAGGCGTGGCAGGGACCTTCGGCAAAGAGTTCGTGAGCGACGGCGCCCACTGGCTGCATGGGCTATCCAAGGAAGAGGACGTTTACGCAGATCTCGGCCTGCTCGAAGGGCACACGCTAATCGTTGGGTCAACTGGCGTGGGGAAGACGCGCCTGTTCGACCTCCTGATCGCCCAGGCCATTGCCCGTCGGGAGCCGGTCATCATTATCGACCCCAAGGGCGACCACGGCCTTGCCGAGAACGCCAGGAAGGTCTGTGAGGCGATTGGCCAGCCCGACCGTTTCGTCTACTTCCACCCGGCCCATCCCGAAAAATCCGCCTGTATCGATCCGTTGCGCAACTGGAACCGCAAAACGGAGCTTGCGAGCCGGATCGCTGCGCTGATCCCATCGGAGACCGGCGCCGACCCGTTCACGGCCTTCGGCTGGAAGGTGCTCAACGATATCGTGAATGGCCTGATCGCAACGGGACAGCGTCCCAATCTGGTGCAGTTACGCCGCTACATTGAAGGCGGTCCAGACGATCTGCTGCTCAAGGCATTAAGGCTGCACTTCAAGAGCAGGGTGCCAGACTGGGAGACCCGGGTCAGTAGCTTCGTGAAGCAGTACAAGGGCAACCAGCTTCTTGCTTACATCAGCTTCTACAAGCAGGTGGTCATCCATGATGCGCAGTCCGTCGATCTGGATGGTCTGATTTCCACCTACGAGCACAACAGAGAGCACTTCCAGAAGATGGTGGCATCGCTCATCCCGATCCTTTCAATGCTGACGAGCGATCCGCTGACAGAACTGCTGTCTCCGGACTTCGAGCCAGGACACGACAAGCTGGTGACGGACATGGCGCGAATCATCCGGGCCGACAAGGTGCTGTACGTTGGACTCGATTCTCTGGCCGATGCCACGGTGGGCAGCGCCATCGGCTCCATCCTGCTTGCTGACCTGACCGCCGTGGCCGGCGATCGTTACAACTACGGCATCGACTCGATCAAGCCGATCAACGTGTTCGTGGATGAAGCGGCGGAGGTCATCAACAACCCGACCATCCAGCTCCTGAACAAGGGGCGCGGCGCAGGGTTTCGAATGACCATTGCAACCCAGACGTTCGCTGACTTCGCCTCGCGTCTTGGCGACGAGAACAAGGCCCGCCAGGTGCTTGCCAACACCAACAACAAGATCGCCCTGCGTGTGCAGGACGCGGAAACGCAGAAATACATCGCCGATGGCATTCCGAAGATCAAGGCAAGGTCGATGATGATCCGTTACGGCCACAACGTCGATTCGAACATCCATGACGCCTACAGCGCCTCCTACCAGGAACAGTCGACCGAGGAAGAGGCCGACTTGATACCTCCCGCCATCCTCAGCGAACTTCCCCCGCTTCATTTCTTCGCCCGATTGTCCGGCGGCAGGACGATCAAGGGGCGGATTCCGATCCTGGGAGGTAAATCGTGATGCGGCGGGTTTTGCTGGTTATCGCATTTCTATGTGCGACGCAGGCGGCTGTTGCAAGCTCGACGATTCCCGCAAAAGGAACGATCGAGGTGGCGTTCTCGCCAAACGGCGGTGCCACGGCCCTGGTGGTGAAAACGATCGCTGGTGCCAGGAAATCCATCCTGGTACAGGCATACAGCTTCACGTCTGCGCCCATAGCTCGGGCACTGGCGCAAGCCAAAGAGCGCGGTGTGGACGTGCGCGTGCTTCTCGACGAGAGCCAGAGATCGGAACGCTACACGTCGGCAACCTATCTCGCCAACCACGGTGTTCCCGTGTGGATCGACTCCGCCCACGCGATCGCCCACAACAAGGTGATGGTGATCGATGGCGATACGGTGATCACGGGGAGTTTCAATTTCACAAAGGCGGCAGAAGAGAAGAATGCCGAAAACGTCATCGTGTTGCGCGGCAATCCTGAGTTGGCAAACGTCTTTGCTGCCAACTGGATAAAGCATCAGACACACAGCGAACGCTACTGATCATGCGTCAGGAAGCAAGAAAACAGGGCACTTGGGGCGGATTCATCGCCACCATCCTGCTCGTTGGATTCGTTGCGGCATGGGCATTGATTCCATCAAGGGTGCTGGAAGAGACATGGCTGGCAGAAAAGCACCAGATGGCAGCATGGGCTGGTGAAACAACCAGCCGCTGGATCATGTCGCAGGCCACAGAGTTCATGACTGGAACTGCAAGGGAAGCCGCGAAAGCGGCAAATGATCTCGGCGGCAGCCAGATCGAGAAATGGCTGACGGATCGAATCTACGCGAGCCTGCTCTGGGCGAATCTGGTGGTCTATCGCGCCTATGCGCTCATGATGTGGGCGCTTCTTGGTATGCCGCTGATTCTGGCGGCATCGGTCGATGGCTTCTACGTGCGCGAGATTCGCAAGACGGCGTTCATCTCGCAGAGTCCCATTCGGCACAAGATCGGTGTCCATTTCTTCCGGCTCGCGAGTGTCGCGGTCGTTGCGTGGCTCGGTCTGCCGGTTCCGATGCCGATCGTCGCCGCGCCCCTCGTGATCTGCTTCATTGCCATCTCTATGTGGCTGTGGGTCGGGCATCTCCAAAAGCGCCTATAAGGGAGCCACATGCCGAATACGCACCGCACCCAGCCGATCTTGGATGCCGCGAGCCTGAAGGTCGTCGCATTGGAGGTTCTCAGTCGTGGTCCGCTGCCCTTCGACGACGAGGCGGCCATGATCGAGGTGGATGTGGCGGGCCTTGAATACGCGGTTGGATTGGTTGAGCGCACAGGCCTTCGCATTCACTGCAACATGGAGTATTCGACGCTCGTGCTGGTGCCGCGGTTGATCCGCGAAAGGATCAGGCCAGGCATCGTGATCGAACTGGTGGAGCGGCACGAAATATTCGAGAAAAGTGAAGTTCACACCTGGATTGCAGAGGCCGCCACCAAGATACGCAGCAGAGGAGGGTCGATTGCAATGGACGATGTGACACCCACCACGTTGGAGCGAGAACTCATCAAGACATTGCGGCCGGACATCATCAAGGTCGAGAACAGGGACGCGCTGGCCGAAATTCGTAACGCGGTGAAGGGCACACCCATCATCGCCGAGCGCATCGAAACGGGACGCCATGCAGAGTTGGCGCGAAAGCTTGGTGCTAGAGAAATACAGGGATTTTGGTGCGACCGGCAAGCGGCGGGCAATGCCGGACACCAGATGGCAGAGAATTCCATTCAGACCGGTTCTGCAGTAGGCCCCGCATGATGGCCTTTACCCATATCGCCTTTGGCGCCGCATCCGCGCTGCTGGCCGCCGAATGGCTCAACGTGCCTAAGGCACAGACAGTGTTGATGCTGGGCGGTGGCGTTCTGGGCAGCATGTTGCCGGACATCGATCATCCCGGGAGCGCATTCGGGCGGCGCGTGCCGTTCCTGTCGATTCCGCTGTCGGCGATCTTCGGGCATCGAGGCATAACGCACAGCCTGATTGCCGTGGTCGGCATGTCTGCGCTGGTCTGGTATTCGCTGCACCATCTCGATTGGCATCCGGGCTATTCCGTGCCGTTCGTTGTCGGCATTGCCGTTGGCTACTTGTCGCACCTGGCCGGCGACTGGCTGAGCAACTCCGGCGTGCCACTTCTGTGGCCGAGCAGAAGGCGGTTTGTTGCGCCGCTGCGGATTTTTACTGGGGACACCGTGGAATACCTGCTGGCGTTCGGCCTGTACGCGGTGGCGTTTCTTATTGGACGAGAGGTTTTTTGATCGTGTTTCGCCTATTGCTCAGGCTCGGTCTGCTCGCCGCCGGTATCGGGTTGGCGGCGTCGAACCTGGACAGGCAGACCATGCGGGAGATCGAAGCGACGATCCGCGATCTTGCAGCGATGTTCAGGCAAAGCGGATTGCCAGGAGGCCAGGCAGCGGCGTCTGGGATGGATAGAGCTGCGGATGCGTTGCAATCGGCGGCGCCTGCGCAGGCAAATGTGACGCTAGAGCGCGGCGAGGCTGCTCCCGAAGAGCAGACGGCACCCTTGAAGGCGTTCTACAACAAACTCCCGGACGAGTGCCATTGGGAGAAGGTTATCGATCCCGCCACCGGGGAGGTGTCGTGCTCGGTTCCAAAGCGGACCGCAAGGCACCAGTAGTGCGAAACAGTGCAGTTCTGCGCGCTTTTCAACGAAGTTTTAAAGCCCCGAATTCCTAGTATCTAGGCCATGCGTAAGACAAGGCCGATTTTTGCTCTGCTCATTCTTGTTCTGCTTCTCCCGACAGAAGGATTTGCCGCGTGCTTTGATGAAGCAGCGGCACGTTACCGGGTTCCCACGTCGCTGCTCATGGCGATCTCCCGGGTGGAGTCGTCAGGCAATCCGCAGGCGATCAGCCGCAACCCCGACGGCAGCTACGACATCGGTCACATGCAGATCAACAGCCGGTGGCTCCCGCTGCTTAAACGGTACGGTATCGACGAGCGAAGTCTGTTCGACGCCTGCACCAATACCTACGTCGGGGCCTGGATTCTGGCCCAAAACATCCATCGGCTCGGATACAACTGGGAAGCGATCGGCGCTTACAACGCTCGCAGCCGACACAAAAGGATGGAGTATGCCAGAAAGGTCGCAGCGTTCCTGAAAAGGGAGGGAGTCCTTTGAATCGACAGTTGGTATTGGCATGTGTGCTGCCAATGGTGTTGGCTGGCTGCGCAAGTAACCAGGCACTACATGAAGAAATTACAGTGCCACAGAAGTACAGTGTTGGCTGGGTGAAGCAAGATTGGAGGATATGCAGGGACGATGAGTGCCCTAAGCCGACACCAAAAACTGTTGAATTTTCAGCGCATCCGATGGCGGTTACGGCGCAGCCCACCAGTCCAGACAAAGAGCGCACGACGCAAATGACAACGGCGCGCGAGCCGGTCGTAGTGCATTTCGCATTCGCCAAAGCGATCCCGGTGGGAGACTGGAAGCGCGCGCTGGAGACCATCGAACGTCAGGTGACGCCATCAGACAGTCTTCTCATCAAGGCGTATACAGATGACGTAGGGAGCGCCCAATACAACGATCGCCTCGCGCGCCAACGCGCCGAGTTCGTGCTGTCGTGGCTCAAAGCACGAGGCATCAAGAATCCGATGGAAGTCGAGGCCAGAGGCAAGTGCTGCTATGTGGCACCGAACGACACGGATGCAAGCCGCGCCGCCAACAGGCGCGCGGAGATCCATTTCATCACCCCGAAGGAGATCAACAAGTGATTCCGAAATCGAAGGAAGCAGTCCGGGACACGCTGATCGCCGGAGCGTTCATTGTGATGGGAGCATTGCTCCCTGGATCGCTGCTGGATAAGGGATTCGAAGCCCATATCGGCGGCATCGCTCTGGGCATCGGCATCGGCTGGCTCATCAAATCCATCATCGACCACACGAAAGGAGTTAAACGTGAATCGTAAAACGCAAATCGCCCTGGCTGGGGCTGCTCTTTTTCTGATTGCAGGAAGCGCTTTTGCAGGCACGGCCGGCACCGAGTTCCAGGACCTGTACGACTGGATCAACAAAGTGGTGACGGGCTATTTCGGCAAGGCCGTGGCCGTGGCGGCAGTCGGCATCGGGGCGATTCTCTCCATTGCCCGTGTCAACCCCATCCCTATTCTTTCGGGCGTCGGCTTTGCGATCTTCCTGCAATACACGCCGACGATCATCACCGGCATCCTGACGGCGACCATCTGAGGGATTGGGCATGGGCGGCGACGAAACCGGATACATCCCGAAATCGCTCGATGCGCAGGAGCGTTTCCTTTGGTGGGAGATGGACCAGGCGATCATTGCGATCGTGCTGATCGGCATGGGGGTCATTTCTGGCTCCATGCTCCTGGGCATCGCGGCAGGCGGTTTGGCGGCCTGGCAATACGGCCGCCTGAAAGCGGGCAAGCATCCGAAATTCGCCGTCCATGCCCTTTACTGGTGGCTGCCGAGCGGTCTGTTCGTGAAGCCACGAGTTACCCCACCTTCGAATCAACGCTACTTCCTGGGGTAAGAGATGCTCTTCAAGAAATACCTTTCGGAGCGGGACAACGCCAACCAGGAGATCCGCTTCATGCGCCTCCTCGTGGCAGGGCTGACCGTGGTGGTGCTCATCGAGGCAGGCGCCATGTTGAGGCTCGCGGGGGCGGAGAAAACCGTCCTCGTTCCCCCTGAAATCAACCGTAGCTTCTGGGTGTCGGGGAACGCCGTCTCCAAGGAATACCTGGAAGAGATGGCGTACTGGTATGCAGGGTTGGCGCTCAACATCACGCCAGTCGTCTCCGATTATCAGAACAGCCTGTTCCTCAAGTATGCGGCTCCATCCGAATACGGACGCTTGCAGGCCGAAATGGGGGCGCGGGCAGAGTTCCTGAAAAAAAACAACACGGCGACCCAATTCTCCGTTCGTAATGTCACGACGAACGAAAAAGACCTCAAGGTGGCGCTGTCCGGAACGCTTGTGACCTGGACTTCGGACAAGAAGGCGGGCGAGCGGAACGCCACTTATCTCGTGGGATTCAAGTTCATAAACGGAAGGCTCTATGTCAGCGATTTCAAAGAAACAAGCGACCAAAATCCTTTTGGCAACCCTGCTGGCAGCCAGTCTTGACGCGCACAGTGCCCAGGTCCTCACCGGGAAGTCAGACGACACCTTGAGCGCCACGGTGTCGCGGTCGGAGCCGACCATGATCCGTGTGGAGGGGCATCGCATCCGGCGGGTGTTCGGAGCCGAAGGGGATTTCACGGTCACAGCGGATAAAGACGCGGGCACGGCCTATATCAAGCCGGCGGCAGACAAGCAGGCTTTCAGCGTCTTTGTGTCGGACGAGACCGGACGCACCTGGAAGCTGTTGCTGTCCGTTACCGACGGCCCATCCGACTCCATCATCATCAAGGGCAGACCGGAACCCGGCAACAAGGCGCCGGGACGCGACTTGGCGCGTAACCAGGCCATCAAGCGCGTCTTGCTGGCCCTTGAATCCCCTGATGAGACGGACATGGAATCCCGTGCGACGAACGAACTGGTGCCTCTTTGGAAAGAAGCCATGTTCGTTCTCGTCAAGGTCGTCGACGGACAGTTCAGGGGCGAGAAATACATGCTCACGAACGTCAGCGACAAGCCGATGGTGATCGACGAGCGGGAGCTTTACCGGCGTGGCGTGGTGGCCGTGTCAGTTGAGCGCCCAGAACTCAAACCTGCGGAGACGACGGCCGTGTACGTGATCTCGGAGGTGTCTGAATGAGAGCGGATGCCAAGACCACCCTCGCCGATCGTTTCAAGAGCCTATCGCCAAAGGCCAAGCAGTATGTCGTGCTTGGCACTCTGGGCGCGGCTTTCCTCGGCCTTGTCTTTGGCAGTGTCGCGCTCTGGAACAAGCAGCCATCGATGATTCCTCAGTCCGGCAAAGAAGAGCACACCACCAAGAACATCGCGGCACCCGGCTCGCAGGTCGATCCGCGCGATGTATGGATGGCGCAATCCGCTCAGCAAATGAAGGAGATGGATGCGGTCATCCAAGGGCTCAAGCAACGGCTGGCCGAAATCGAGCAGAAGCAGAATGCACCGCAGCCGCCTACGCAAAAGGAGGAAAGCCTGTTGCCCCCACTGCCGCTTATTCCTCCGCCACCTGCGCCATCGCCCGTCTCTCAGCAGCAGCCTGAGCCGCAGTTGCCACCGCCACAGCCGAAGGAGCCTGGGATTGCCGTCTTTGAGGTATCCGATGCGGCTGCTGCCGTACAGGCCCCACAGGAGGAGCAACAAGGCAAGACCTACATCCCATCCGGCTCGTTCATGCGCGCGGTGCTGCTGGGCGGGCTGGATGCTCCGACCGGCGGCCAGGCCCAGAATAACCCTTGGCCGGTGCTGTTGCGGGTTCAAGACAACGCCTTTCTACCCAACCGCTTCCGGGCCAAGGTCAAGGAGTGCTTCCTGCTGGGCTCAGGGTACGGCGACATCAGCTCCGAGAGGGCATATCTCCGGCTCGAATCGCTCTCCTGCGTCCTCAACAACGGGGAAGTGGTCGATACCAATGCCAAAGGGTATGTGGTCGGTGAGGACGGTAAGGCAGGTATGCGCGGGCGGCTCATCAGCAAACAAGGCCAGGTGCTGGCCAATGCGCTCATGACCGGGATCATCTCCGGTATCGGACAGGGCATTCAACAGTCCGCCATGTCCTACAGCACGAGCGCGCTTGGCACGGTAGGTACCGTCGATGCTGGCAAGGAGTTCCAGGCAGGAATCGGCGCCGGCGTCGGCAGGGCGCTTGACCGGCTCTCGCAGTACTACATCAATTTGGCCGAGAAGATGTTCCCGATCATCGAGGTCGATGCAGGTCGGGTGGTGGATGTCGTCCTGACCAAGGGCGTGACGCTTGATCTCGGCCAGAGTGTGGATGAAGGCGACTACTCTGAGATTTGGAAGCGTGGTCGCGCAATCATGAAGAAATCATTGAATCCCATGGAGTAATCCTTATGCGCAAACTCGTTGTTTCGATCATTGCTTTCGCAGCCGCCTCTGCGGTGTACGCTGGTACAGGCGACGTGGAAAAACGCCTCAAGGAGCAGTATCCCGCAACCAAGATCACCGAGGTCCGGGAAAGCGCCATCAAGGGTCTCTACGAGGTGGTCATGGGACGTAACGTGGCCTACACGGACGAGTCCGGACGGTACATGATCTTTGGCCACCTCTACGACATGAAGGAGCAGAAGGACCTGACCGCCCAGCGCCTCGATGAGATCAACAAAATCGACGTGTCTGCGCTGCCGCTGGCGGATGCCATCAAGACCGTCAAAGGCGACGGCTCTCGGACGATCTATGTGTTTTCCGATCCGGATTGCCCGTTCTGCCAGCGCCTGGAGCGCGAGACGATGCCAAAACTCGATAACGTGACGGTTTACACCTTCCTCTACCCGTTGGAGGGGCTCCATCCCGACGCCAAGCGTAAATCGGAGGCCATTTGGTGTGCCAAGGACCGCGCAAAGGCGTGGGATGACTTCATGAAAAACGGCAGGATTCCGAATGAGGCAACCCGGTGCGACAACCCGGTAGAACGGAATATCCGGCTAGGCGGTAGCCTGGGCATCAACGGCACGCCGACTATCATCCTGGGTGACGGGACGATGGTGCCCGGGTTCCTGCCTGCGGCCGAGCTGGAACGTCGGTTGGCCGGTGCCAGGACAGCCGCGGGCGTGGCAGTAAAGGAGGGGGGCCGGTAATGCGTAACGCGGTTATAGCGCTCATCGTGCCGACCGTCCTTGCAGGCTGCGCCAGCACGATGTCGGGGCTGGACGGAGAGACCAAATTTGCTTGTAAGGCGCCCGAAGGTGTGAACTGCGCATCGCTGTCCGGCGTCTATGCCAACGCCGTTGCCAACAATCTGCCAGCCTTGCGCAAGGAAGGGAAGGGTGAGGCGCAGGCGGAGCCGCCCGCGAAGTCGGGCGACATCATTGGCCGGGCGCCGTCATCCGGCGACCCGATCCGAAGCCAGCCGAAGGTTCTGCGCATCTGGCTGGCACCTTGGGAGGACAGCGAAGGCGACCTCCATGACCAGTCGTACATCTACGTCGTGGCCAATCCTGGCCGCTGGGTGATCGAACACAACCAGAAGCGGATCATCGATCGCTACCGGCCGACCTTCATCCAGCCCAGCCAGGGCAATCCGGCACAAAAGCCATCGACCTCGGTGCCGCAACAGGCGGGTAGCGGCGTCGTGCTGCCTGGCGCGCAAGGCTATGGACCGACTCTACCTGCGCAACCGAATGCAGGAGGACAAGAGTGAGCGTGCTCGATGCCCTGAAGACCGTCTTCTACAGCGAGCGGTTCGCTCCTGCCGATGCGGTTCCGCGTTCGCTGCTGGAGCAAATCGCCACCATCCCACGGCTTACTGGGATTCTGCCGTATCTGGGCTGGATGCAGGACGAAAAACTGTTCGTTCTTGACCAGGGCGCGTTCGGAGAAAAACCCGAGCAAAACATCGGCTTCTGCATCGAAACCATGCCGCAGACCGGCGCCAACGAAGAAATGGAACGGGTGCTGGCGAGCTTGTTCATGTCCTGCCCCCCAGGCACGGGCATCCAGATTTCTCTCTACGCAAGTCCACACATTCTTCCGGTGTTGCGCGATCAGGCAAGCAGGCTCCCCGTCGATGCCGACAAGACAGACGAGAGATGGGGAGACAGGCGCAACAAGAATGTCTTCCGCGCAATGGCGCGCAGGAGAATCGACTACTACCTCCAGGGCACGGGTAAGTCGCTGTTCTCGCACAACGTTTATCTGCTGCGCAACTACCGTTGCGTGATTTCCATCACGACGCCCCTGAACCCTTCGATCCCGGCGGATGTGGAAGAGGCGATCCGCATACGGGAAAGCGCCCATGCGACCCTGCGCTCGGCCCACCTTCCGGGTTGGGATTGGGGACCGAATGACCTTCTCAATTTCGTGGCCGATTTCTTCGACCACGAGCGGGTATTCGGGAGGGCGGCAGACGAGCCGATCCAATACGACGAGTCAAGGCCGCTGCGCTCTCAGCTGTCGAATCTGGAGATCGCATCGAGTGTCGCTGACAGCTTCATCAAGTTCCGCAAGGGGGGCGGGGAAGAAACTGCCTTGCAATGCTTCTCCGTGCGGCAGTACCCCAGGTACTACCGCCTTGGCAACATGGGCGCATTGATCGGCGACCAGTACCAGATGGCGCTGTCGATTCCGTGCCCGTTCCTCATCACGATGGGGGCGATCACCCTGGATTATGAGTCGGCGCGGACCAGGGCGCAGATGAAAGCCGCCCGGGCGACGCAGGCGGCAAGCTCATACATGGCCCATTTCCAGCCCGACCTGCAAGACCGCAAGCGCGACTGGGACATGGTGCTGCGCGCCTTCGACAATGGGCGCAATGTCGTCCAGATGTACCACCAGATCGTCCTGATCTCCAAGCTGGAAGACGTGGCTAGGAGCGAACATGCAGTGCGTGCCGTATGGCGGGCGCGCGGCTTCGATTTGGCGAAGGATGTCTATCTTCAGCATCAGGCTCTGCTGGCGGCCATGCCATGCACGCTGACCACGGCGCTGCAAAAGGACTTGCGGATGTTTGGCCGTGCCGGAACCAAGACGGCGGACAACGCCGTCATGACATCGCCGCTGATTGCGGAGTGGAAGGGGACCGAAACGCCCGTGATGACGCTCTTCGGTCGCCGCGGCCAGATCATGACATTCGACCTGTTCGACAACAAGGGCGGCAACTACAACTTCGCGGTCGCGGCGCTGTCTGGTTCCGGCAAGTCGGTACTCGTCAATGAGATGGCATTCCGTTATCTCGGAACGGGCACCAAAGTCTGGATCATCGACGTGGGCCGGTCATACCGCAACCTGTGCGAGCTTCTCGACGGGGAATTCATCGAGTTCTCGGACGAACGCAGTAACACAATCTGCCTCAATCCGTTCTCGATGGTCGTGGACATAAACAACGACATGGAGATGCTGCTGCCACTGGTCGCCCAGATGGCGAGTCCGCGGGAGCCGCTTGACAATTACGGCTATGCCGCGCTGGCCTCGGCCATCAAGAGGGTGTGGGACCAAAAGGGCAGTCAAGCCACCATCACCGATGTCTACGAACTGCTGCGGACTGGACGGCTGGGCGATGAAGGGGAGCGCGAACGCGATCTTTCACGCCTGGCCACCGCGCTGGAGCCATACACCAGGTACGGGGTATACGCAAGCTACTTCGAAGGGGAGGCCAACATCCAGTTCCACAAGAACCTGGTTGTGCTCGAACTCGAAGAACTCAAGAGCAAGAAAGACCTGCAGGCCGTAGTCATGCAGTTGATGATGTACCGCATCACCCAGGAAATGTATCTCGACCGCTCCAGGCGGAAGCTCGTCATCATCGACGAGGCGTGGGACTTGATGGGCAGCGGATCGAGCGCCGGGTTCATCGAGGCCGGATACCGGCGGGCACGTAAGTATGGTGGTGCCTTCGGCACCATCACGCAGTCGGTCGAGGACTACTACAAGAACGACGCGACCAAGGCGGCTATCCAAAACGCCGACTGGCTGTTCCTGCTGCGCCAGAAACCGGAATCCATCGATCGGCTGGGCAAGGAAGGCAAGCTGCACGTCGATGAATGGATGAAACGGCAGCTATCCAGCGTTTCGACAGAGCATGGGTACTACTCGGAAATCTTCGTGCACGGGCCGATGGGGTCGGGTGTCGGGCGGCTCATCCTCGATCCCTTCTCCATGCTCCTCTACTCGACCAGGGCAGAGGACTTTCAGGCGATCAAGTCTCTCACGGACCAGGGTATGTCCGTGATCGAGGCAATCGAGACGATCTTGAAGAAGAGAGGGACGCATTGAAAGACGGAGCTTTGGAAAGCCCTGTGACAGAAAAGGGAAACCCATCCGCTGCCGAAGTGGAGCCGGGACGCGGGCTGTACAGCTATGTCGTGACCTGGCTTCTCTCCGTGCTTTCGGCGTGCATCATCGGCGCTGCATGGATATACACCCACCCATCGCCCCGCATGGTTCGAGTGGATGTTGGAAGCCTGCTCGACGAGCAGAAGCAAAGTCTGGCAGCGAGGATCAAACCCGGCATGTCCGAGGAAGAGCAAAAGGCCCTGTTCATGTCGGCAACGGAATACGCCAACCAAGTCAATGACGCCCTGGATGTCGTTGCCAAGGAATGCGGTTGCGCCGTCGTCAACACGGCGGCGATCGTGCGGCTCCCGGAAACAGGCGACACCTCAGGCATCCCGGACATGACGGGAAGGGTCAGGGAACTGCTGTCGAAAGCAAAGAAGTAAGGTGCCCAGCATGGGAATGTTGAGCCGGAAGCTGGTATGTGCGCTGTCCTTGGCGGCAGCAACATCAGCGATGGCAAATACGCCATCGAGCGGGCTGGACTATCCATCGGTCTGGCAGTGCGGCTACAGCGCAAAGTTCAACTGGTATTGCCAGGGCGAAGAAGCGAAGCCGGGCGACACGAAACAACAGCAGCCGCCAAAGGCGGCAAAGAGCCAGGAAGAGATCGCCCTCGAAGAGATCGAGAAGCTCCGCAAGGAATTGGAAGCAAAGAGGGCGCTCGCCATCATGCAGCCAACCCAGGAAAACATCAAAGCCTACATCGCGGCTCAAGAAGCCATGATGAGTCGCGCATCCGTATTCTCCGATGTCTGGCGGCGCGTGGTGTGGCAAAACCCAGAGCTGAACTACGAGTTGAAGCGCCCCGTGAACAACGCTGCCATTGCGACCTACACGAACATCCGCAAGGCCACAGAAAAGCGCACGCTGGATGAGATCAACAAGGAATGGGGGCTGTTCTTCTTCTTTCGCTCGGATTGCCCCTACTGCCATCGTATGGCGCCGACCCTCAAGTTCCTGAGCGACACCTACGGCATCACGGTGCTCCCGGTCAGCGTGGACGGTGGAGGTCTGCCAGAGTACCCGAATCCGCAACGCGATAACGGGATGGCGGCGAAACTTGGAATCCGGCAAGTGCCCATGCTGTTTCTTGGGAACATCAAGGATCGGCGTCTGATTCCGCTGGGATCGGGTGTGATTTCCGCTCAGGATGTGATCGAGCGGATCTACATCCTCACCAGCACGCGGCCGGGCGATTTGTACTGAGGCGAAATGCTCCCGAGACGTTTGCTTTTGGGTGAAGAGGCGAGGGGGTGCGTCTGGTAAATAAACGGTGGTTTGAAATCACAAAAGAGAGGGTTCCCATGTTCCGAAAACGGCTTATCGCAGCAGCCATCGTTGCCACATTCAGCGTGTCTGCCTCGGCTAGCATCCAGTCCGAGATGCAGTCCTGGTTCAACGAGATGGGGGCCTATGGCAACGTGACTGGACCTCAAGCCGTCCAGGGGCAGACTTCGACCGTCTACACAGGCGGCAGCATGTACATGCGGACGCCGATCAGGAACTACCAGCTAGCCTCCATCGCGCCACCCAGCATCCGCGCCGGTTGCGGCGGCATCGACCTCTTTGCGGGCTCATTCTCCTTCATCAACTCCGAGCAGCTAACCGCACTTCTGCGAAACATCGCCAACAATGCCATCGGATACGCCTTCATGATGGCAGTGAAATCAATCTCCCCTGAATTGGCCGATCTCATGCAATACCTTCAAGATCAGGCGTCCAAGATCAACAGCATGAATCTGAACTCGTGCCAGTTGGCGGAGGGCATCACCACGGCTACGTTCGGCCCACTGCTCTCTGACAAGAAGGAGCAGGCGAACGCACAGGGAACGGGTTCTCTCCTATCAAACCTGTGGCCCGACAGCTTCCAGTCCTTCGATGAATGGCGCAAGGACAAGAACGCCAAAAAGCAGGCCAGACAGCAGGCCGCCAACGCCGATGCAAGCCTGAAGGAAATTCTGGAGCCCGGCAACGTCGTCTGGAAAGCCCTCCAGAAGACCAACGCGCCAGACGAGCTGAGGGAACTGATGATGAGCATGATCGGAACCATCATCATCATTCCGCCTGGTGATCCAGGAAACGAGAATGGCGACAAACCGCTCTGGCGTTACGTCGGGCCGACCGGGGTCAAGTTCTCGGATTTCGTCGGCAACCCAGAGTCGCCCACCAAGAACGACATTACCCTTCTCAAATGCGGCAGCGACTACGACTGCATGAATCCGATTGCGGTCCCGAATCAGTCCGTTGCCTCGCTGTCGTGGCATGTTCGCCGAACCATGGAGAAGGCCACGGACAAGATCATGAGCAGACAGAGCCAGAGCTTTGATGGAATCGACTATGCCGTCTACATGAACTCCTCCATCCCTGTATGGAGGCTGGCCAACGTCGCCGCAATGAGCAGGCAAGGGCCAGCGCTTCTCACCAACAACTACGCCCAGACCGTGGCAGTCGAACTTGCCTACAACTGGTTCACCGAGATGGTGCGTACCCTAGAAAAGGCGCTTTCCAACAACTCCGCTGCCCAGTCGCAGGATGTCGTGCAAGCAAGCGCGAGTCTTAGGGAGCAAATCGCGAACGTGAGAAAAATCGCTGCCTCCGAGTATGTGGCGCAGTACCAGAAGGCTGTATCGATGGCGGAGCTGCAGAAGACCACACAGTGGCTCCATGAGACCATGATTAGATCGATGCCGATCGACGTGCAGAAGTCTCTGATGACTTTCAATCGGTGAGGAAAGTGTGAACTTCGAGGTATACGCCTATTGGAATACCACCGAGCTGGCTGCGGTCTTCAATGCGATCGCCGCGATCACCGGAGGCGCAGATTTCAACGGACTGCTGCGCACGCTGGCGCTCGTCGCGATTATCTCGCTCGCGATCGCCGTGCTTGCTGGTCGGAGCCGCATGGACGATTTCTGGAAATGGGTCGTCATGCTGGCCATTTTCCACGGAATGCTTCTGGTCCCGAAAAGCAACGTCGTCATCGTGGATCGTACCGGTACGGCTCCGGCGCAAGTCGTATCCAACGTGCCCATTGGCTTGGC
>NICF_comb_assmDRAFT_10001863_pt1 | contig 16401 bp, 15 predicted proteins | sample NewIslPassag4_SG_FD_11279 | JGI IMG/M metagenome (IMG submission 11279) | reverse complement strand
CGCTGCTGGCGGGCGTGGCGCTGGGGCTCGCCGTCGTTTCGAAGACGTGGCCCGTATTCACCCTGCCGCTGCTGCTCTGGCACGCGGGAACATGGCGGGATCGCGCGCTCTTTCTGCTCGGTTCGAGCTTCCCGGTTATCGACTCGCTCACGATGTACTGGGCCGTGTTCGGCGAACGTCCGTACCACGTGTTCGACACCATCAAAGGGTACAGCGGCGTGCCCGATGCGTGGGGCTACCGCCTTGCACTGAACCACCTGGGGAACGCAGATGTCCCGGGCGCGTACTGGCTCCGGGACCGGTTGCATGAGATCGACACAGCCCTGCTGGCGGGCACCGTAGTGGTCGCGACGCTCCTCGTTCTGCGGCGGCCGCTCGAGACCGGGATGGCCGTCGTAATCCTCGCCTTCTACGCCGCGGCGCACGGGTGGGGGTTCCACTACCTGGTATGGGCGGCACCGTTCGTGCTGGTCGGGATGCCCCGGTATGCCACAGCCGCGTACCTGGGAGTGGGAGCCGTGACACTGTGGGCCGTGTTCTACGGATATGGCGGGGTCGGGCGCCAGCTCTACGAGTGGTTCGACGTGGAGTCTGCGGTGATCCGGTACCGATGGGCGGTCGGGCTCCCAATGTGGGTCCTGGTCATGGTCCTGGCGCTGGCTGGCATCGCCGCGCCGTGGGCCGCGGGGCGGGAATGGGCGCACCTTCGTTCACGCCGCGATGTCGCAGGTGAGGGGGCGCCGGGCGGCTAGTTCGCTTCCGTGGCGCGTTCGAGGAAGGGCTTCACCTGTGCCGCAAGCGCAAAGTGCTCCGGGCGCTGGAGCAGCGGATCGCGCGCGAGGATTTCGCCAGCGAGCGCTCGTGCGCGGAGCAGGATATCGCGGTCGCTGATACGGGCGACGCGAAGCATGGAGTTCGCACCGCTCTGCACGCGGCCCCAGGCCTCCCCTTCACCCCGCATCTCCAGGTCGATCTCGGCGAGCCGGAACCCATCGGTCGTTTCGACCATGGCCTCCAGGCGTTCTGTAGCCTCGGGACCGGGGTCGTCCTCGGTGCTGAAGAGCATGCAGTAGCTTTGCTTCGACGAACGGCCGACGCGCCCACGGAACTGGTGGAGCTGGCTCAGCCCGAAACGCTCGGCGCCTTCGATGACGATGACGGTGGCGTTCGCCACATCAATGCCGACTTCGATGACGCTGGTGGACACCAGCACGTCGGCCTCGTGGCGGGCGAACCGCTCCATGACTTCGTCCTTCTGGCGGCCCGACATGCGGCCGTGGAGCAGTTCGAGGCGGTAGTTGCGGAGCGGCCCGGTGCGGAGCCGTTCGAACTCCTCTTCGGCGGAGCGAACGTCGAGCGCCTCGGACTCTTCGACGAGCGGACAGATGACGTAGGCCTGCTCGCCCGCATCGAGGCGCTTGCGCAGGAACTCGTACGCCTGCTCGCGCTCGTGCGGCTGCACCCACATCGTGCGAACCGGCCTGCGCCCCGGGGGGAGTTCGTTGATGGTCGAGACTTCGAGATCACCGTAGACCGTGAGCGCGAGCGTGCGGGGGATCGGCGTGGCGGTCATGACGAGCAGGTGCGGGTTCGGGCCCTTCTGGCGCAGCTTCGCGCGCTGCATCACGCCGAACCGGTGTTGCTCGTCGACCACTGCAAGGCCGAGCCGGGGGATCTGCACGTCGTCTTCGAGCAGCGCATGGGTGCCGATGACGATATCGGCACCCCCGTTCGCGGCGTCGGAACGGATCTGCTCCTTCTGCTGCGGGGTGAGCGAACCCGTCAGCAGCAGCGCCCGGAGCGGCCGGCCGAGCCAGGGCGGGGCGAACATGCCCTGTAGCACGCTCAACTCCCCGCCGCCGAGGAGACGCGAGAGCGAGCGATAGTGCTGCTCGGCCAGGATTTCGGTGGGCGCCATGAGTGCCGCCTGGAAACCCGAGCGCACCGCTGCCAGCATCGCGACGAAGGCGACGACCGTTTTCCCCGAGCCGACATCGCCCTGGAGCAGGCGGAGCATCGGCTGCGGCCCGCGAATGTCGTGGAGGATGTCTTCGAGCGCGGCGCGCTGGGCCCGGGTCAGTTCGAAGGGCAGCGAACGGAGGACCTCTTCCTTTATGTCGCTGAGATCGAGGTGTGGAGCATCGGCGCCCTGCTGCCATTCGGCACGGCGCATGAGCACAGCGGCCTGGATCGCGAGGAATTCGCGCAGGGCCATGCTGCGTCGCGCTGCCTCGGCGTCTTCGCGGCTATCGGGGTAGTGGAGCTGGCGGATTACCTCGCCAAGCGGCGCGAGACGTTCCCGCTCTCGCACCCAGGCCGGCGCGGGGTCGGGGACGACATCCGCCAGGGCGTCGACTGCGGCCTTGACCGCACGGCGGATGGTTCGCTGACCGAGCCCCTGCGTCGCGGGATAGACCGGGACGAGGCGGCCCGTGTGCATGAGCTCGGCATCGGCGGGCTCGATTTCGGGGTTCTCCATCTGAAGGCGGCCGCGAAAGGCGCGCACCCTGCCCGAGACCACCACCTCCTGCCCGGCTTCGAGCTGCCGCGCCAGGTAGGGCATGTTGAACCAGACGACCTTCAGCGAGCCGGTGCGGTCCTGGAGGATTGCCTCCGTACCGCGAACCCGCCTCCCGAACCGCATTTCGCGGACCGCGAAGATGGTGGCCACCACGGTCTGGGGCTGCGGGGAGGGCTGCAGGTTGGCGATGGGCCGGAGATCGCTGAAGTCGTTGTAGCGGCGGGGGAAGTAGAAGACCGCATCGCCGGCGGTGGTCACACCGAGCTTTTCGAAGCGCTGCTCGGCGGCCTTCCCGAGACCGGGCAGGCGGGATACCGGCGAATCGAGGGTGATGCGGGAACCACCGGAGGCAGATGGCCGCGAGCGTTCGGCCGCCGGGGGCGTGCTCGCGCGTGTGCGAGAGCTCCGTCCGGCGGGACGGGCGGCCGCAGCCGGCCGGGCGGGCACCGGGGTGACATCCGGAGCCGAGAGCGCACGGATAGTCCGCTGGAGCCAGGTGCGCCGCTGGTCCTCGCTCAGCGAACGGTAGCCGCCCGACGGGAGTTCGCGAACCATGCGGCGCAGCGCCGGAACGAGCAGGCCGTCTTCGGCCATCTGGATGAGCATGCGGTCCAGCCCGCCAATCACGGCCTGGTTGGTGCAGCCGCGTTCGAGTTCCAGTTCGAACACGCGCCGCAGCCGTCCCGGGTCCGGTGCCTGCATGGTCACTCCCTGCGCTCGAAGGCGATGCCGAGAACGTTGGGGCCGGCGTGCACGCCGACGACGGGCCCGACCTGCCCGAGCAACAGTTCGGCGTCGGGCAGGACGGGGCGGAGGCGTTCGAGCAGCGCTTCGGCATCCTCGCGATTCCCGCCGCTGCCGACGAACGCGCGCCTCACGTTGCTTTCCGCCGCGATCTGGATGAGGCGTTCGATGGCCCGGTTGCGTGTCCGAACCCGTTCAAACGGGGCAACCTCACCGTCTTCAACGTGCAGGATGGGTTTGATGCTCAAGAGCGAACCGAGCAGCGAACGGGCGCGCCCGATACGCCCACCGCGCCGCAAGTATTCGAGCGTGTCGACCATCGCGATGACCTGCACGCGTTCGAGGGTACGCCGTGCCGCCTCGGCCACCTCCTTGAGGGTGCCGCCCTGCTGCGCGACCCGGGCCGCTTCGAGAACGACGGCGCCAAGCCCGAGGCTCACGCTGCGCGAATCGACCAGCTCGATTCGACCCTCCCCGTGGAGCTGCTCGCGCGCGATGGTGGCGGAGTTCAGGGTGCCGGAGAGGCGCGCCGAGATGTGGATAGACACGATCCCGGCATCGGGCCCGAAGGATTCGTACACCTGCCGGAAGCGCTCGACCGAGGGCTGGCTGGTCTTCGGCAGCCCGGAGAACGAGGCGAGCTTCCTGTAAAACTCGTCTGCGGTGATATCCACGCCGTCGAGAAACGCTTCGTCGCCGAACGAGACGGTGAGCGGCACGACCGTGATGCCGTGCTGCGCCACCAGTTCGGGGGAGAGGTCGCAGGTAGAATCAGTGACGACGTGGACGGGCATAAATGATCATCCGAGTAGGCGAACGAAGCTCAATGGTACGCCGGGTACACGTTAGAATGGCTCAGTGCGTGCGGTAAAGCTTGCCCCATCGATCCTCACTGCCGACTTCGGACGCCTCGCCGAGGAGGCCCGCGCTGCCGAGGAAGGCGGCGCCGACCTGCTCCACCTCGACATCATGGACGGGCGGTTCGTCCCGAACATCACGTTCGGGCCGCTCGTGGTCGAGGCCATTCGGAAAGCGACGACCCTCCCGCTCGACATCCACCTGATGATCGTTGAGCCCGAAAAGCACATCGCGGCGTTCGCCGACTATGCGGACACCATCAACGTGCACATCGAGGTGGCCCCGCATATCAACCGGCTGCTCGACTCGATTCGCAAGCTGGGCCCGAAGTGCGGCGTGTGCATCAACCCCGGAACCCCGGTTGCTGCCATTGAGGAGTCGCTCCCGGACGTCGACCAGGTGATGGTGATGACCATCAACCCGGGCTGGGGCGGGCAGAAGATGATTGAGCGGCAACTCGACAAGGTCGCGCGCATCCGCCGGATGATCGACGAAGGCGGGTACCGCGCGCAGATCGAGATCGACGGCGGCGTGAAAGTGTCGAACGTCGTTGCCTGCGCGAAGGCAGGCGCGGACGTGCTGGTATGCGGGAGCTCGGTCTACAACGCTGAAGCCAGCCCTGGCGAAAACCTGGCGGCGCTCCGGGCAGCGCTAAAGCAGTAGCGGGGCGGGGAGTCAGGCAGTCCCGCCCAAACGCGCCGCGATTTCGCGGAGCTGGCCGATGTGGTCGATGTCGTGGATGCGCAGGAACAGGAGCCACTCGCGCCAGTTCAGGTCGCCGAACCAGGCGTGGGGCACCTTCACGTCGAGATTCTCGTCGCCAGAGGCCTGCAGGACCCGCTCGAGTAGCTGTTCGCGGCGTTCGTTGAACTCCCGGTAATAGGACGGGCCGTCGGGCAGTTCGTACTTCGTGGCCGCATCGATAAGGTCGGAAATCGCGGAGGGTGGAGTCCGGGATTCAAGGATGGCTTCGATGGCACGGGCCACCGTTTCGCTGGTGGTAACGATGTGGTCCCATACCTGCGCGGCGGACCAGCCACCGCCCGGCGGCTCGTCTCGGAAGCGCTCGGTGGGAACCGCGTTCGCGAGTTCGGCGAGTGGGGCCGCATCGGTGCGAAGCTTCTCGGCAAGCTGGGGCAGCGAAAGCTTCGCTGCCTGGGCGACGAGGTAGGAGCGAACTCGTTCGGCCTCGGCCGGTGGCGTTGTCATCGGTGCCTCCCCTGTGTGGTAGCGAAACAGTACCGAGGCCGTGAAGGAGACGCTACCGCAGGACCTGTTCGCCGCGCAGGATGCGCACGTAGGTCTGGTTGTTCAGGGCGCCGCGCCGCGTAGCGATGGCAGCGAGGGTTTCTTCGACGGTGTGGCCGAGGGCGCGGAGGATGAGGCCGGTCATGAGCCCGCTGCGATTGAGGCCCTGCTGACACATCACGAAGAGCCGCGCCGGCGGATGCGGCGGGTGCGGAGCGGCAGGGTCGTGGGGCTCGCCGCGAAGGACAGCCGCAATCGAACCGGCCAGCGAACGGAGAGAGTGGATGTTCGCGGGCTCCGTCTCGCTGTCGGTGAAGATGCGGGGGAGCCAGAGCCCGGCAGCCTCCCGGAACTCCTCGGGCATGTCGCCGGCCAGGTCGATAACCCACGCGTCCTTGAGGTGATCGGGCTCCAGGCGCTCGCCCTGCAGCGGGTTCGCGCCGCCCATCCAGATCTCGGTTGGGATGCGAATCCGCGGCGCGACGGGGATGCGGGAGGCACGAGGCTCGTACGTTTTGCGGAGTTCGTACAACACGAGCGAAGTCTACCGGGCGGGACGCGTTGAAGCGCCGGGGTCGAAGTACGGGAATGTGGCCGCCCCGGCGCTCAGCGCTTCATGACTGACTATGCAGTGTCCATCAGCCGGTGGGCGCGTTCGATCAGCTTCGGCACCCGGAACTCGAACTCAGCCGCACCCGGGTTGGAAGCGGTTCCCTGGACGTAGCCGACATAGAGCCCTTCGAGGATGATCGCCATCTTCCAGAGCGCCATGACGTGGTAGAAGGCGAAATCCTTCATCTCGCGGCCGGTCTTCTCGGCGTAGCGCTCGGCGAGCTCGTCGCGGGTAGGGAACCCGGGGAGAGCCGTTAGCGGCAACGGTTCGTCGTCGTCGACCACATCGGGCTTGCCCCAGGTGTGCATCAGCCAGCCGAGGTCGGCGAGGGGGTCGCCGATGGTCGCCATCTCCCAGTCGAAGATGGCGATGAGCCGTGCGGGGGCATCGGCAGCGAACATGACGTTGTCGAGCTTGTAGTCGCCGTGCACGACCGTCGGTGGGCCACTTTCGGGCTTGCGGGCGCGAAGCCAATCGCCGATTTCGTTCAGGCGGGGAAGATCGCGCACCTTGCCGACCGAAAGGTCGGCCTGGGACTGCCAGCGCTTGAGCTGGCGATCGAGGAAGCCTTCGGGCTTGCCCTGGAGGCCGATCGCCTGCCAGTCAACGCTGTGGAGCTCGGCGAGGGCGTCGACCATCTCGAAGCCGATGCGACGCCGCTCCTCTTCGGTGTTGAGCGCTGCCGGGAGTTCGGCGCGAATCACCACGCCGTCGAGGCGCTCCATGAGATAGAACGGGGCGCCAATCACCTCCGGGTCTTCGCACAGGAGAACGGGCCGGGGCACGCGGGCCGCAGTGTTCGAGAGCGCGCTCAGGTAGCGGAATTCGCGCACGACATCGTGGGCCGTGGGCAGGAGGGGGCCGCGCGGCGGCCGGCGCAGCACATATCGTTTCCCCGCGCGGTTCACGAACCACGTCTCGTTCGAGAAACCGGCGACGTGCTTTTCGACCGTCGTCTCGCCCACATCGGGGAGGTGCGCATCGAGGTACGCACCAAGTCGCTCGGGATCGACGACTTCGCGCAGGTCGGCGTCAGAGCTCATTGGACTTCCTTTCATACAAGCGAGTGTGATCCCCCGGACCCGGGTGCCGCCAGGCCCGGGGGACCGACGGGAGGGATCAGCGATTGCGGAGCCGCGGGTCGAGGACGTCGCGGAGCGCGTCGCCCAGCAGGTTGAACCCGAACACCGCAAGGCTGATTGCAAGAGCAGGCGGCCAGAAGAGGTGCGGATCGGTGGTCCACCAGGCGCGCGAGTCGGCCAGGTCGCGGCCCCACGAGGCGGTGGGAGGCGGCGTACCGAGGCCGAGGAAGGACAGCGACGCTTCGATGATGATCGCGTTCCCGAGGCCGACGGTGACGAGGACGATGATGGGCGCCGTCACGTTCGGCAGGATGTGCCGGAACATGATGCGAAGGTCGCTGCATCCGAGCGTGCGCGCCGCATCGACGTACATCTCCTCGCGAGCCACCAGGACGGCGCTGCGAACGACCCGCGTGGTACCGGGGATGATGATGACGCCGATGGCCGCCATGACATTGGTGGTCGACTGGCCGAGCGTGGAGACAATAGCCAGCGCCAGGACCAGCGTCGGAAACGCCAGCAGCGAGTCCATCACGCGCTGGATGATGAAGTCGGTCTTGCCGCCCAAATAGCCAGAGATCAGCGCGAAGAAGGTGCCGCCAACGGTGCCGATCGATAGCGAGACGATGCCGACCCAGAGCGAGATGCGCGCGCCATAGAGGAGACGGCTGAACACATCGCGGCCAAACCGGTCGGTGCCGAAGAAGTGTTCGCCGGAGGGGGCTGCGAGGATTGCCGCCGAGTTCCTGTCCGGGTCGTGTGTGGCGAGCAGCGGAGCCAGGAGCGCCATCAACACGAGGACAAGCACCAGGAAGCCCCCGGCAGCGCCGAGCGGCTTGGCGCGGGCGAAGCGAACGAGCCCCCGGACGATTCGCCGTGGCGCGCTCGGGGTGGCCGGCGGTACGTAATGCGTGGGCAGGGCAACGGACTGTTCGGACATTACGAGTACCGGATCCTCGGGTCGAGCCAGGCGTAGGAGAGGTCGACCAGGAGATTGACGACGACGTAGGCGAAGGCGAGGAACACCACCACGCCCTGGACCATGGGGTAATCGCGCAGGCCGACAGACTCGACCATCAGGCGGCCGAGGCCGGGGAGCGCGAAGATCTGTTCGATGATGATGGTGCCGCCCAGCAGAACGCCGAGCTGCAGACCGATGACGGTGAGCACGGGAATAAGGGCGTTTCGAAGCGCATGCCGTTGCACGATGATGTGCCCGGCGACTCCCTTGGCGCGAGCGGTTCGGATGTAGTCCTGCCGAAGCACCTCGAGAAGCTGCGACCGGATCATGCGGGTCACTGAACCGGCGAGGCCGAGCCCGAGCGCAATCGCGGGCAGGATCATCTGGCCGAGGTTGCTAACGGGGTTATCGGTGAACCCGGTGTAGCGCAGCGGCGGGATCCAGCCCCACCAGATGGCCGGGAGCGTAATCATCAGCGAGCCCATGACGAAGCTCGGGATCGCAAGCCCGGCCATGCTCAGCACGCGCGAGACGTAGTCGGCGATCGAGTCCTGTTTGACCGCGGAGATGATGCCGGCCGGGAACGAGATCAGGAGCGAGAAGGCCAGCGAGATGATGGCGAGTTCGAAGGTGACGGGGATCCGCCGAAGGATTTCGTCCAGCACCGGGCGGTCGGCGCTCCGGAACGACTCGCCGAGGTCGAGGGTGACCAGCCCGCCGACCCAGCGGAGATACTGTGTGACGAGCGGGTCGTCGAGACCGTGCTCTTCGCGGAACGCCTCGATGGCTTCGGGCGTCGCGTTCTCGCCGAGGGTCGTCCGGGCGAGGTCTCCCGGCAGGATACGCATGGCGAAGAACGTCACGAGTGTGACGCCGAAGAGCACGGGAATGACCATCAAGAGACGCTGGACTACGTACCGAGTCACAGGCAACTCCAGGAATCAAACGGGTGCGGCGGGGGCGAGGAGAGCTGGCCCCCGCCGCAGGCCACGGGCGTGATCAGGCCTTGACCCAGGCGTCGTAGAGCTCGCTCGAGCGGTCGAACACGAGCCAGGGCTTGTACCCGACGATTCGCGGATTGACGAGGCTGTGGTAGATGGGGTCGGCGAGCCAGGCGGTAGGCACCTCGTCGAGGAGCACCTCCTGGATCTCCATGATCAGGGCCCGGCGCGCTTCGTCGTCGAACGTCTCCCGCTGCTTGTCGAGCATGCGGTCGAGGTCGGGGTTGGAATACCCGTTGACGTTGCGCGGCTGGCCCGTGTAGTGGGGCCCGTAGAGGTGCTCGTCGATTTCCTGGGAGCCACCGTTCACGTAGACCATGCAGTCGAAGTTGCCCTCGGCCCGCTTCGCCTGGAGGCCAGCCATGTCGGTAATGCCGAGTTCGAGCTCGACGCCGTACTGGGCGAGCTGGTCCTTCAGCGCGAGGGCCCCCGCGTTGTAGGTGGCGTGCGCGGCGGCCGTGACGGTCGCGCACTGCAGCGTGACGCCGTCGGGGAAGCCGGCCGCAGCCATGAGGGCCTTCGCTTCCTTGATGTCCTCTTCTTTGTCCGGGCGGTAACCGGGCCGCTGCAGGAGGTCGTCCTGGGGAATGGCGTACTTCGCGAATCCCCAGGTGACCGGGCCGCTCGGCTTACCACCGGTGCTATGGACGATTTTCTGGTAGAAGTCGCGGTCGATGAGGAGGTTCATCGCCTGCCGCATGCGCTTGTCCCGGAAGACCGGGTTCGATTCGCGGCAGTTCATGATGAACACGTTCCAGTGGTGCGACGCGTGCTCGATGTCGAGCAGGTTCGGGTTCGCCGAGAGGATGGCCTGGATTCGCGAAGCATCGGTAGCGGACGGGAGAATGTCCAGTTCGTTCGCGATGACCGCAGCGTCGATGGTGGAGGCGTCGGGGATGATCCGGAAGTCGAGTTCGTCGGGGTAGGGGCGTTCCGGGTCGTGGTGGTGCGGGTTGCGCTTGAGCTGCGTCGAAACGTCCTTCTGGCGCGACGCGATGACGTAGGGCCCGGAGCCGAGCACCTCCTGGAAGCGATTGCCTTTCGCTTCGACGAATTTCTGGGACAGGATGAACATCCAGCCCGTCGCGGTGAAGCTCACGAACGGGGCGAACGGCTTCGAGAGCTTGAACGTGATGGTGCGGTCGTCGGGTGTTTCGATGCTGGCGAGCGGGCCGGTCTTGGTGCTGTGCGGCGAACCGGTCTCCGGGTCGGCGATGCGTTCGTACGTGAACTTCACGTCCTGCGACGTGAGCGGTGAGCCATCGGAGAACTTCGTATCGGGCTTCAGCTTGTAGGTGTAGGTGACCTCGTCGACCTGTTCGGGCAGGCCTTCGGCGAGGTCGGGCAGGATGTTCTCGATGTTGGCGTCCCAGCGGAGCAGCTTCGAGTAGACGTGGGGCGCCAGGTTCATGAGCCACGTCGTTTCGAGCGCGGGGTCGAAGTGGTCGGCGTCGGCGGTGTGGGCGTAGTTGATGCGGCCACCGCGCTGGGGCTGCCCCTGGTCGGTTGTGGGGGTGCCGCGAACGCCCGCGCCTTCGAAATCGTTGCCGGAACTGCCGTTGTCGTCGTCGCCACCACAGCCCACGAGCGCCATCGCACCGATGCCGGCGCCGGCAGCGCCTGTGGTCATGAGGAAGCGCCTGCGGTTCATGCCGCGGCGCGCCCTACGGGTCCAGTAGTTCTCCCTCACGAATTTTCCCTCCCTTGGCGAATTTTCACAGCGCGCAGGCCGCCCTCCCGCGCGCTGCGAGCTCGATTTTTCAAAAGGGCCGGGGGCGCCTTAGCCCTTTACGAGGCGAAGTCCCAGGTCTCGCCGGCGCGATAGCGCTGGAGCACGCGGCGAGCCACGACCATGCGATGCACCTCATCGGGACCGTCGGCGATGCGCAGCGTGCGCGCCGACTTATACATGGCCTGCAGCGGGGTATCGGTGGTGACACCCATGGCGCCGTGGACCTGGATGGCGCGGTCGATCACCTCGCAGGTGACGTTGACCACGAAGAACTTGATGAGCGAGACCTCGACGCGGGCCTCGTCGCCGGTGTCGATCTTCTGGGCGGCCTGCATCGTGAGGAGGCGGGCCGCCTGGATGCCGGCGAACGAGTCGGCGATCCAGTTCTGAACCGTCTGCTTTTCGGCCAGGGTGCTGCCGAAGGCCTCGCGGGTGAGCGCGCGCTGACACATCAGGTCGAAGGCGCGCTGGGCCTGGCCGAGTGCGCGCATGCAGTGATGGATGCGGCCGGGGCCAAGGCGCTTCTGCGAGATGCGGAAGCCGGCGCCCTCGGGGCCAAGCAGGTTCGTGACCGGGACGCGAACGTTGTCGTAGAGGATGACCGGGTGGTTCGAGTTCTCTTCGCCCCAGACCTCGGGCCGGCGTTCGATGATGAAGCCCGGGGTGTCGGTCGGCACGATGATGTGGCTGAACGACTGATGCGGCGGGGCGTCGGGGTTGGTGCGGCACACGACGATGGCGAACGTCGCGCCGATCGCACCCGAGCTGAACCACTTGCGGCCGTTGATGACCCACTCGTCGCCTTCGCGGACTGCGGTCGTCTGAAGGCCCGTCGGGTCGGCGCCGGAAACAGCGGGTTCCGTCATCGAGAAGCAGGAGCGGATATCACCGTTGACGAGCGGCTTGAGCCACTTTTCCTTCTGCTCCTCGGTGCCGAACTGCCAGAGGATCTCGGCGTTGCCGGAGTCGGGCGCCTGGGAGCCGAAGGCGCGGGGCGCCACGGAGCTGCGGCCGATGATCTCGTTGATGTAGGCGTACTGGAGGAAGCCGATGCCCATGCCGCCTGCCTCCTTCGGGAGGTGCGGCGCCCAGTAGCCCATCTCCTTCACTTTGGCCTGGAGGTCCTTCATCAGGGCCTCGGCCTCTTCTCCACCCTTCTCGAGCAGGCGCTCGTTCGGGTAGATGTACTTCTCCATGAACTCGCTGACGACGCGCCGCCGCTCAATCGTCTCGGGACTAAGGGTGAGTACTGTGTCCACGTGTCTCTCCTTTCGGTTGCTGCTGGAACTCTAGCGAATCAATGAACACTGGTGTCAGTGGTGGGCTCAGGATTCAGGCCATGTCGGGCTTATCCGCAGTAACGTTCTGCTCGTAGAACTGCCGGATCTCCTCGTCGGAAAGGCCCAGCAGCTCGCCGAACACGTACCTGTTGTGCTCGCCGAAGAGCGGCGCGTGGGTATCGCCCGAGGACTCGGCGCGGGTGAACCGGAGCGGCATGCGGGCGTATGGCAGCGCGCGATAGAGGGGGTGTGAAACCTCTTCGTACATCGCCCTCGCGCGAACCTGCTCATGGTCCATCATTTCGCGCGGACTGAGGACGGGCCCTGCGGGAACGCCCGCCGCCTGCAGGAGTTCCACAGCGTCGTCGCGGCGCCGAGCGGCGGCCCACTGCTCGAGTGCGCGGTCGAGTTCGGAAGCACCGGCGTTCGGTTCGAGCCCGAGCAGCCACGCAAGCGCCGCGCGATCTTCGTCGCTCGCGGCCGAGACGGCGATCCACTCATCGTCGCCCGCACAGGCGTACACGCCCTGCGGGTCGTAAATGATACCGTCGCGATTCCCTTGCGGCTGCGGGTCGACGCCGTCGAGCTGCGCGCGAAGGAAGAGGTCCGGCAGCATCGTGATGAGGGATTCGTGCTGGGAGAGTTCGACGTGCGGCGCCCGGCCATGCCGCCGCCGCGCGAGGAGCCCGGAGAGCGCCGCGATCGCGCCGTACACCGCTGCGACCGGGTCGCCGTAGGGCACCGCGGACCGCGTGGGAGGCGTGCCGTCGCCATACCCGGTGACGCTGCTCAGGCCAGCGAACCCTTCGATGGTGAGGCCGTAGGCGAGGTAGTCGCGGTAGGGGCCGGACGAACCGAAGCCCGGCATGGAGATGCACACGAGGTTCGGCGCGACCTCCCGGAGCAGTTCGTCAGTGAGGCCGAGCTGCTGGCGCACGCGCGGCGTGTTGTTCTCGATGAAGACGTCGCTGATGGAGAGGACCCGCAGGAAGAGTTCGCGGCCGCGCTCCGCCTGGACATCGATGATGCAACTCTTCTTGTTGCGGCTGAACTTCTGGTAGTGGGCGCCGCGCTCCCAGGGCTGCTCGCCGGGATCGTCGTCGAGGTAGACGCTAAAGCGCACGAAGTCGGGCCGGCGGGGAGCTTCGACCTTGATCACCTCGGCGCCCAGGTCGCCGAGGAGACGTGCGGCGAACGGGCCGGCCCAGGCGCTACCGAGTTCGACCACGCGGATTCCGCTGAGGATGTCGTACCTCATGAGGCGGCCTCCACGGGCGGTTCAATCTCGTCGAGCGCCCAGGCGTAGTCGGAGCGGAAGGGCGGGCCCGGGACGCGGAAGGCCTGGCCGCCGAGCACGAACGAACGGAAGAATCGCCGCTCCAGCAGGTGAGCGTCGGCAAGGACCTGCGAGGCCGTGAGGACCGGCCCGCAGGGGATGAACATCTCCTGGAACCGCTGTACCACTTCGCTCACCGAACGCTCCGCGAGCCAGGGCACGAGAGCGGCATCGACCTCGTCCGCGCGGGCGTGGCGGTTCAGCATCAGGTCCATGTCTTCGGCCCACTCAGGGCGGTCGATGAGGACGCAGAAATGCTGCCAGTGGCGGGCGGTGCCGAGGGCGATGGACACGAACCCATCGGCGCAGGGGAAGATGGTGAACGGGTGCGCGACCTCGTGGCGGCGGGTTCGGCGCCAGTCGCGCCCCTGGTGGGTCCAGGCGAAATCGGCTCGCTCCTGGAAGGCGATGACCGACTCGAGCAGCGAGACATCAACGAGCGTGCCGCCCCTCCCCGCCTGGGACTTGAAAACGCCGGCGAGCGCGCCCAACACCGCGAAGAGCCCTCCCTGGAACTCGAGAATGTAGCCGCCGTTCTTCAGTGGGGGACCATTCTCATCGCCGCAGAGGTGAAGGAAGCCACCGAGCGCGGATGCAACGATCCCCGTTCCCTTCCGCTCGGCCCATGGCCCATCCAGGCCGAAAGGCGTCACGGCGACGTGGACCCCGCCCTCGTCCTGGAAGCGCTCGGAGCGATCGCGGTCGGCGCGGATCTGTTCGATCGGGCGGCTATCGAGCCAGATGTCAGCGTCCGTTGGGTCGACAGACGGCGCGGTTCGCTTGCCAGAATCGAGGTAGCGCTGAAGGGTGATTGCGGCGGGATGGGAACCGAACACGGGCGCCTGGCGGGCGGTCGTCACCTCGGCGCCGAGACCACGAAGCAGTCGTCCCGCGAAGGCGACCGAGAGGCTATCGCCAAGTTCGACAACACGGATACCATCAAGCGCGTATGTCATTGCGCTCCCGCCCCGGCCAGTCCCTTTCCACCAATTACTTCTTGTTATTTCTGATAGCGAACGAACGACCGTTCGTTTATAACCAAGATAGAGAAGCAGTGTCAACTGTCCTCGGGAGCGAGCGAGAGGAGCGATGAGCGAGAACCAGATGCGAGAGGCGATCCTCGTAGCCGCGCGAGATCTCTTCTTCGAGAAGGGGATCCGCGGCACATCGATGCGTGATATCGCCGGGGCCGTCGGCCTCGCCCAGAGCTCGCTCTACAACCATTTCGGGAGCAAAGAAGAGCTCGCCCGGGCAGTGATGGAGCGGAGCTTCGAGCTCGTCGACGGGGCCGTGCGAAAGGTCTTCGCCGATCAGCCACCGAGCCTGGACCTGCTTCGCCGCGCGCTGTACGAACACGCGATGCAACACGTGCACGGCATCAAGGAAACGGCGGTGTTTCAACTCGAACGGCGCCACATGCCGCCATCCGTGCGCGACCGCGTCATTGAGTTGCGCGGCATTTACGAGGAACGGTTCCAGGAACTCGCCGAGAAGCTTGCCGAGGCCGGGTGCATCACGCGAAACGAAACGAGGACGCGGATGCGGATCCTGCTCAGCGCGGGCCGGGAACTCGGCTCGTGGTTCCGGCCCGGCGGGCGGCTTAGCGAACACGACGTCGCGACCATCTATGCAGACCTGGGACTGGCTGCGCTGCGGCCGGAATCGTAGTCACCCGCCCGGCCTGTTTCACTTTCGCCTCACCAGGCTAACGGCTTGCTCATCCGCGCCCGCGGCAGCATGCCCGGGCGTAAGGTGGGGGACGAGACGGGGCGAGCGAGGCGAAGCGATGGGATCACCACGACGGACGCGCGGCAGGGCGGCCGCGATCGGACTTCTTGCGGGAGCGCTGCTCCTGGGAGCCGCGGCCTGCGGCGACGACGATTCGGACGACGAGATTGAGTTTCGGACGCCAACACCGGCCGAGACGGCAACCGTCGCCGGCCAGCAGCCGCCTGGTGCCGCGTCGCCCACAACGCCGGGCACCGAGTCGCCCGCAGCGACTGAGTCACCGGCAGGTTCGCCGACCGGTGAGGCCGTGACCTTGCGCGTGGAATCGACCGACGACGATCCCCTCGCCTTCGACGTCGAGGAACTGACGGCGCCGGCCGGGGTAGAGCTGACAGTCGAATATGCCAACAACTCCATCCAGCCGCACAACATTCACTTCTACCAGGGTGACGATGCCGACGCGCCGAGTATCGCGATGACCGAGATCGAGACGGGTCCTGACGTCATCGAGAGAGTGACATTCACAGCGCCCGAGGAGCCGGGGACCTACTACTTCCAGTGCGACGTGCACCCGGCACAGATGAACGGGGATTTTGTGGTCCAGTAGCGCGCGGTCGTTCGCGAACCTCGCAGCGCGATATGCTGTGGCAATGGAACCTGCACCAATCGTGCGGCCGGCAGCGCGCGTCATTCTGTTCGATCCGGACGACCGGGTTCTGCTGTTCGAAGCGCTGGTCCCGCCGCGTTCGAAGCCGTCGCGCGTTCGCAGCATCTGGATCACGCCAGGAGGTGGCCTGCAGCCCGGCGAGACGTACGAAGAAGCGGTTCGGCGGGAACTGTGGGAGGAGACGGGCCTGCGCGACGCGGAGATCGGCCCGTGTGTGTGGACGCGCGACCACGTGTTCGAGTGGAAGGGCCGGCTCATCGACCAGCGCGAGCGATATTATGTCGCGCGCTGTGAACGGTTCGAACTGGACTCGCGGAACTGGCAGCCGGAGGAGATGACCTTCCTGCTGAGGCACCGGTGGTGGGCCATCGACGAGATCCTGACGTCGGCGGATGTGTTCGTTCCGGGCCGGATGGGAGAGGCACTCAAGGAGTTGCTGCGCGGGTATCCCAGCGAGCCGATCGCCATGGGCGTGTGAGATGACCGGGACCGCGGCCGACCTGAAGGCGCGGCTCACCGAGCTGGCGCGAGCGCAGGGCTTCCCGCTCGTGCGTTTCGCACCGGCGGCGCCGCTGCTGGAAGCCCGGGCCGCGGCGGAGGAGCGCCGGGAAGCTGGCCACTTCGCGGGCA
>NICF_comb_assmDRAFT_10001858_pt1 | contig 16417 bp, 12 predicted proteins | sample NewIslPassag4_SG_FD_11279 | JGI IMG/M metagenome (IMG submission 11279) | reverse complement strand
CCACCGGGCGCCCCGGATCCGTGCTCCGGGGCGCCCGCCCCCACGTTACTGGATCGTGTGGACGCCCGGCACGATATCCCGAGCGGGAATCGTCGCCGCCGGCGTCCCCGCGGCCTTGGTGTACTGGGCGGTTTCGCCCGTGTCGAGCAGGACGAGCAGGCTGTTCCCCCCGAGTTCGAACACATCGGCATTCGTAAACCGCGTCCCGGGCAACGCCGGGCGGCGGGTATCATTCACGCTGTCGACGATGAACGTTCCGGAGCTGGCTGAGATGACCGTCCCGATCTCGACGGGCGCCTCACCGGCGACCTCGCCTTCCAGCACGATCACCGTCACCTGAGCCCTTTGAATTCCCTCCACCACGAGGGCGATGACCTGCTCGCCGGCTTCGAGCACAACCTCCGTGCTGACCGTCGTCCCGTCTCGCTCCGTGCTACCGACGAGCAATCCGGAGAGCGACGACCACCACGCCACCGCAGCCGACTCAGGCACGTTCGCGGCCTGCAGCAGGACGTTGGCGCCCGCGATCACGACCTCCTGGTCGACGGGCTGCACGATTTCCGGAGCACCTTCCTCCGGAGCCTCGCCCTCGTCATCGCCCGGAGCCGGCAGGCCCGGAACCCCGGGCACCGGGGCGGGGTTGACGACGATAGTCACGCTGGTGCGGCTCACGGCGCCGCGCATGTCTTCGGCACTGAGCGTGATCCGCCGCTCGCCGGCTTCGCGCAGCACAAGGCTCGCCCGCGGGCCGGTACCGATCCTCACGCCGTCGCCCGGGGCGCCGGCCTCGGCCATATACCACTCGATGCGGCGCACGCCTTCGCCTTCGGGATCGGACACGTCCGCCTCAAGGACGATTCTCGCGCCTTGCTCGAACTCGTCGCCCGCGCTCGGGCTCAGGATCTCGGCTTCCGGAGGCTGGTTGGCCCGCACGGTTACGTCGATGAACTCGGACGTGGTCGCGCCGAAGCTGTCCGTCACGTCAAGCCGCACGGAGACGATCTGGTCCTCTTCGATGTCCTCTGCAAACGTGTACCGCAGCAGAGGGCCGGTTCCCACGAGTTCGCCGTCGATGTACCATTCGACCTCAAGGCTGCTCGTGGGGTCGCCGTCGTCGCTGTACACCGCCCTGAACGTCGCACGGTCGCCTTCAATGAGCTCGTCCGGAACGGCCTCGAGCTCCTCGATCACGGGCGGCTCGTTGGTCAGCCAGAACTCGACGGTTTCGGCGGCGCCGCCCACCACGCGGCCGGAGAGCAACCCGACAAGCGAAACCGTCCACTCGTACCTGCGGCCGGTGACGAGATCAGGGAAGGCCTCGAATCCGTCGATGGACTCCTCACGGCCGCCGCCGACGAAGTCGACGGAGTAGCTCGACCAGCGCCGGGTGACGGTGTCGTACAGCCTGATCGTGGCGACCGTCTCGTAGTCGGCCGGCAACACCGGCAGTTCGATGACGAAGTTGAACCCGGCCGGGTCGGCCCCGTCGAAGCCCGCTGCGTCGGCGCGCGGCGACACCAGCCGCACCGGGTCGGGATTGGTGATGGTCCAGCTCGTCGACGCCGTCTCCGTCAAGGTCTGGGCCGTGTCAGGATCGTTGTACGTGAGCTGAACGGTAAAGGTGTACGTGCCCGCGGGAAGCTTGAGCCCGCGTAGCTCGTCCCAAAGCTGGGCGGCGCCTTGAGCATCGAGGTCGCTGTACGCTTCCCAGTCGAAGATGTTCTGGCGGGCCCAGGTTTCATTGCCGCCCCAGCTCTTCAGCTTCCACTCGGTGATCGTCCCCCAGTCGAAGGCGTCCTTGATTTCCGTCCCGACTTCTTCGAGGGTGCGCTCGCCGATCGATTCAAGCAAATCGACAATGAGCTCGGAACCAAAGCCGCCGGTATACAGCGTCCACGCAGTCTCGCCCGGCGGGATCAAGACAGGGTGCGTTTCAATGAATCCGATCTGACCGCCCGGATTCTCGCCGGAGTGAGAGAGGGTCAGCCGGAACGTTCCCGTCGTCGACTGCGCATGCGGGTTGTGCACCCGGATGACGAGCAACGGCTCCTCTTCAACGATGAGATCGCGCACAAACAAGCCGGCGAACTTTGTGATCGCCAGCTCCGGTTCGGAGAGTTGCGCCTCGCTCTGCAACCACAGCGGCTCGGCAAAGCCGGCCTGCGCCACAGCAAACACGGCCGCCATGGCCAGGGCGAGCGCCCCCCAACGACGTACCCCCGGCATTCGTTGTTCCTCCTTGGTTTTCTGGATTGAAGCTACAAGATTCGCCCGAGCGGGATCGCGCGGCACAAGGCCTGCGCGCTGCCGGGCGCGGGCAAGAAGAGAACGAGCGAATCGTGTGGAGCCGGCCCACAGGCCGCCTTTTATGAGGAGGAATGCGGTCCCCCCAACACGTGCCTTGCCCCGGCGCCGTACTTCAATGCCTCCGGCGGATAATCCTGCCAGCACTTCCTCATTCTTTCTCCCACACGAAAGGGAGTGGAAGCCCGAGCGGCCGGCGCCCCCCGGACAGCAAGGCGTCCGGCCGCCCGCGACCTAGAGGCCGAGCCACTGCAGCGTCTGGTTCAGCTTGTTGAGCAGCCGGCGGCTCATCGCGATGTCCGGCTCGGGCTCGAACGCCGCCATCTCGGTGACGAGCTTGAGTTCGTCGTACCGGCGGAGGACCGGAGCCGGATCCAAGCCGATCGCGCGCGCGTACGAGCGAATGAACCCCTTGTTGTACGGATCCCCCGGCAACACCTCGAACCGCCCCTCTTCGAGCGCCTCGAGGAGCATCCTGCCGATCTTCGTTTCCCGGCTGATCTGGTCGATTGAAATTCCTCGCGCTTCCCGTTCGCTCCGCAACAGCTCGCCGATTTCCCTCACCAGGGCGCCCTCCTTGACTGGTTCACCGCTTCCTCAAGGAATCCATCCGTGGAAAATGTCCGGGCACCCCCGCATGCCGGCCTCGAACAACGCAGGATTTTTCCGCTTCAGCCGATAGGGCTCCTTCCCCCCTCACGTCCACACCACCCCCAGGACGGCTGCGGCCCCGGCGCCGAAGGCAGCGGCGCACATGTTCACCGCGTCGTTGTCGACAAAGGGGAGCCCGCGCTTCGATTCCAGTGCGTGCTCGTGCCGTGCGTCCTCCACGACGCGCCCGCACGCCCCGCACCTCCCCTTGAACTGGAGCGAGGCGCCGAGCACGCTGTCAAACCACATGCCCATCGCCCCCGCCGCTTCGACGACCGCCGCCTCCCGCAAGCCAAACCCCGGCAGGACGAGCGCAGCCATCCAACCGATGGCGGCGGCACCCATCAACCCGCCGGACGTTCCGGCAACCGTAACGCCCCCGGACTCCCCGGGCTCAAGAGTGCGCATCGTAATCGCAGACCGAGGCGCCTGTCCAAAGAACCGCCCGATCTCCGACGCCCAAGTGTCCGCCGTGACCGCCGCTAGGGATCCGGCGAACGCCAGGGCCGCAAGGCTCGCCCCGCCCTCCCCAGCGAGCACCCCCAGCAACAACGCGCACAGGGCGGGCACCCCACCGTTCGCAAGCACCTGGCGGCCGCTTCGGCCGCGCCGTGCGCGCCGGACCTCGCCGCCCGGAAGCCGGCTCAGCAAGCTCGACGTCACGAAGAACGCCAGCAAGAGCGCCGCTCCCCGCCAGCCGGCGAAGGCGAATATCGTCCCTCCGACGGCCGTTGCGGCCGCGGCGCCGCCGCGATCGAGCCAGCCGAGCCCGTGCGCGGCACGGGCCACCGCAGCGGCGGCGATGAATGCGAACACAAGGCCCCAGATCGCCACTTGTCACCTTCCCACGCGGCGCGACGGAGCGCCTACACGCCCGCGTACTCCCTGGCCTTTCTAATTTCATCGGCGTATTCGAGCTCATCGTCCACAGGTGTCTCAATGATCACCGGCAGGCCGCGGAACCGCTCCTCCCGCAGGAACCTGCTCAAGTTCTCCGGGCCGATCGCCCCTCGGCCGAGGAGTTCGTGCCGATCCCGGCGAGCGCCGAAGGGCGTCTTGCTGTCGTTCAAGTGAATCACTTTGACCAGGGGGAAGAACGCGTCGTCGCAGAATACGGTGAGGAATTCGTCCCACCTGTCAAAGTCGAGGAGACCGGCGGCGAACCCGTGGCACGTGTCGAAGCAGACGCCGACCCGCTCCTTTTGCTCGATCTTGCCGTAGATCTCGAGGATCTCCTCGATGGTTTGGCCCAGCTCCGTCCCCTGTCCCGCCGTGTTCTCCATCAAAAACATCGTTTCGCCTTCAAAACGCTCCAGGACCCGGTTGATCGAGTCGGCCATGAGCTCGATCCCCCGCTCCCGCCCCTCGCCCACGTGCTTGCCGCAGTGGACCACGAGGTGCCCGGTGCCGTACGCATCGGCGATCTCGAGGTCGTTTACGATCGACTCGATGCTGATCCGCCTCAAGCTTTCGTCTGGCGTCGAGAGGTTTGTCACGTACGGCGAGTGGCAGACGGACGGGATCCCCGCCTCCCGGGCGACCTGCGCGAGCCGCCGGTACTCGTCCCGGTCGAACGCCTTGGGCTGGTAGCTCTTCGGATTCTTGGGAAAGTATTGAACGACGCCGGCCCCAACCTCTTTGGCCGTATCGATCATCTTGTCGAAGCCTTTGGAAACGCTCAAGTGGCACCCGATCAGCAATGTGCGATCTCCTTCGAGTTTTGATACACTAGGGGCGCAGCTACTCGACGCCTTCGAGGCGGCGGGCCGCGTTTCCTGCCAGAATCTAGTTGGACGCGATCGACCGGGAGAGAACGACGTGGAACCTCTGATTGACCGCTACTGGAATACCTTTCAAGAAGAAGGGCCGATCGAGCTCGAAGCCTTCCTCGACCAGGTCGCGGAAGGAAAGCATGGCGCTTATTCCAAGCAGGAGATCCTCGACTTCATCGACGAGATGCTGCAGACGATGCTCGCGAACATCGAACTCAAGGCGACCGAAGGTCCCCAATACGAGGCGATGCGCGAGCACGCCGTGCGCCAGACCGAAGAGCAGATGGAGCGGCTCAAAGCGAAATACAAAAACCTTTAGCCCCAGCACCGGAGCGTGATCACCGTCACCTCGGGACGGCAGCAAAACCTGACGCGCAAGCGGTTTTCCCCGATACCCCGGGTGACGTACACGCGGGCGCCGCCCACCGATGCAAGGCCCGCTGCCGCCTTGCGACCGACGCGCGTGTTCGTTTTCAGCGGTCCGACGAGGGGCAACCGGATTTGGCCCCCGTGCGTGTGCCCGCACAAGATCAGGTCCACTTCCTTCGCCCGGCTCCTGAGGACGATGTCGGGCGAGTGAGCAAGCAGCAATGCAAAGCCCTTTTCCCCCTCCCGGGGGGACCGGGAGGGACGATCGGGACGGTCGAGCGCAAGGTCCAAATCGTCGCGGTCGCGGTGCGGGTCGTCGACCCCGATCACGTCGATCGAAGCCCCGCGCACGTTCACCCTCGCGCGGTCGTTGACGAGCACGTGAGCCCCGGCGCTCTCGAGCGCGGGGATGAGCGCCTCGACGTCGACGTCGGGCCGGCGGTCGTGGTTTCCCAGCACCGCGAACGCCGGGCGCCCGCCGACGAGTTCCGTCAGAAACATCTCCAGCGCCCGGAGATCCCCCTCCGGCGCGAGGTAATCGCCCGTCAAAAAGACCAGGTCGGGGCGGGCCTCCCGCACGGCAGCGGCCGCCTTCTCCTCCTTCGCGCCGCGCCGCCTGAAATGCAGGTCGCTCACATGGACGATGCGGAGCCCGTCCAGTCCTGGATCGAGCCCCGGCGCCGGGATTTCTACCTTGACGGCTTCGACACCGGCCGGTTCGACGAGAAAGGCGCGCGCGAGCGCCCAGCCCACAATCAAAGCCGCGAGCGCGCCCCACGCCACGGTCAGTCCTCGTCCTCCGGTTCCGGTTCACGCAGGCCGAAGGCGATCGCATAGAGCCTTTCGGAGTACCGGGAGCGAAACTCTTCCCAGGTGAGGTAGCGCTCATTCCACCGGTTGACGAGGGCCCGATCTTCCTCGATCGCCCTTTGCAGGTGCTCCTTGCGCGGGGCGGGGAACGACAACACACAACCCAGGGAAATCACCCGATCGCGCACACCGACGAGGCGTGCGAACACCAGATCCTTGGGACGCACCTCTCCGCCGAGGCGCATCCAGTCGACCACGGACACCTTCCCGCTCACCAAATCGCGCAGCGTGAGCCGCCGGCCAAGGCGGCCGGGAAGCGCCGAGCCGCCCTCCACGAGGCCTTCGACGACGTAAAACGACGGGCGCCGGTTGAGCCACAGGTAGAGCACCTCCCTCAGCTCCTCGCCGATATCGGCGAAGTCGAAGGCTCCCTCCGCAAGGGTCCGCCCTCCCATGACGGGAATGTGCCAGTCGAAGTGAAACCAGTCGAGGAAACACTCCCGCCACTCCGGCTCGAAGCCTGAGCGCCTCACGTGCGATGCAAAGTACTCCTGCGCCCGGTCGTGCAAGCTTTCGTGGTCGCGTGCGAACTGGTGCACCGCCGCCCTTACACGGGAAGCGAGCGCGAGGATCGTGCCCAGCTGGTCGGCCTCTTCCGCCTCGTCTTCGCCCTCGTCGCGGCCCCGGCGACCTGAAGGCGCCCGGAGAGGCTCGACGCAGTACCGGTCGTCGAACGGTTCGAGTTCGAGCAGGTTGATGATCCTCCGGGCGTTGGAGGCAAGCGTGCTTACGCTGACAGAGTAATACTCCGCGACGCGCTGTTGCGTGACCGGCCAGTTCTCCACCAAGGCCACGCAATAGTGGACGGCCGCCGCCCACGCGAGAGGCTTTCGCATCACCGGATAAGCTCGGCTGCAATAATCCCACCACATCCACGCTGCGCTGTCTCCGTAGCTTGTGCCGTAGCCGGCACAATCGAGCATTTCACGGACGCGCTGGGCGACCTGCGATTCGGATGGGCTGTTCCAAAGCTCCGGGCGGGTCCCCAAGGGGTAGAAAACACCCGAATCGGCAGGTAGGCCGAGTTGTCGCCGGATCTCCTCCGCTGTCGCGAGGCCCCGCCCTTTGCGCAGCCTCGTCTCTTGCAAGTGCTCGAGCTTTTTGAGGAGCTCGACGAGGCGCACCCGTCCAAGGGGCCGCCCGAGCAGCGCTTTCGGCGGGAGGCCGTCCAGCGCTGCAAGCGGTTCGGAAAGCCAACTGTCCACATAGTCATCGTACGCCGCCCGGGCGGAGGTGCCCGCCGCAAAGTCGAAGCCGCCGGCGCCGCCTTCGCCGGGTCCTGCAGCATCCCGCCCCCCGTCGACGACCGCCGCCACCTCGTCCTGCCCCGCCGGGCCAAACGCCTGCCCACCGCCGGGTCCCCGGGCGTGCAGCTCTTCGAAAGCGTCGACGAGATGGAGGACAAGCCCCTTCAGCCGGTCGACGAGTCGCCGCTTCGAGATTTCCAACCGCTCGCGCGACCAGCAATGGACCACGAGCCGCCCGGGTGCAAAGTGCAGCTCAGCGAGGACCCGGCCCGGACTGTCTTCCGCCTCCAACATGACGAGACGGCCGTGCCGTGCGGTTCGGATGTCGCCGTAGGCGAGCAGCCGCTGGCTGACGCGGTTTACGTCCCGCGCGCGGAAAATCGCCTTGCAATGCACCACCCGGTGCGCGTCGTCCCCCTCGAGCATGTGGGCGGGCACGCCGAGGTCGAGCTCGACAAGGAGGTCGTTGAAAAAGTACCCGTGGTCGCGCAGGAACTGCTCGACGGAAAGGCAGCCGCTCGCGTAACAGAAGCGGCGGTACTCCCCACGCACAAGTTGCAAGAGACGCTCCTTGGAAATCGGCGGAAGGACCGTGACGGAGTGCGAGAACTCCCAGTGGCGCCCGACCTGCAAAGGGCGCGCAATTACAATCGACCACCGTGGGAGCGGCGGGTCCTTCGGGCAACCGGCCACCTCGTACTGTTTGCCTGTGAGGAGATCCAAATAGCGGTCGATCTCGCCGTCTCGCCCTTGCAGCTCGAGGACGGTGAGATGCGCCTTCTCCCACGCGCGCAAAAGGCGCCTCGCCTGCCTGGAGAGTTCGGCGCCGTGCTCGAGGTCGAAGATCTCGATCAGCCGATGACCGTTCGACAGGCGATAGTCGAAGAGGAACCACTCCATGAACCGATCGTAATCGTTTTCGTCCAGGGAGTCTTGCAGATCGTCGACGCTCTCGCCGAAGTAAAACTCGAAGGCTTCTTCAAATTCGTCGTTGAACCGGGGGCGCCCCGAAAAGCGGCCGAGCTTCTCCCGCAGCTCTTCGGCGACCAGATGCCATCCCTGGTTTCGACCGGAACCCTGCAATAAACGGACACCTCCGGGCGGGGCCTGGTGGGATGTGCACGTCGAGCGGCTTACTGGTCCGACCTCTCGTTCAGGTACTGAGCCGCAAGAACCTCCGCCTCGTCGAGTAACCGGTCCAAAAGGCCGAGCGCCTCTTCGATCGGTCTGGGCGTCGTCATGTCCACCCCGGCCCGGGCCAGCAGGTTCAAGGGATAGTCGGAACTCCCGGAGGACAAGAACTCCAAGTACCTCTCAACGGCGCCCTCTTTGCCGGAAAGGATGCTCTGACTGATCGCGATAGCGGCCGCGAACCCGGTTGCGTACTTGTACACGTAGAACGAGTTGTAAAAGTGCGAGACGCGCGCCCACTCGATAACAAGATGCTCGTCGATGTGCACTTCCCCGGCGAAATACTCCTCGAGCAGGCGCCGGTAAATCTCCGAAAGCGATTCGGCCGTGAGGGCCCCGCCTGTCTCGAGGCGCTCGTGGGCGAGCTTTTCAAACTCGGCGAACATCGTCTGGCGGAACAGAGTGATTCGAAACTGGTTGATGTGCTCCCCCACGATGTACAGCCGCCGCCTCGGATCCGTTTCCGAATCGAGCAGGTAGTTGACGAGGAGCGCCTCGTTGACCATTGACGCCACTTCGGCCACGAATATCGAGTAGTCGGAGTACACGTACGGCTGCGTTCGATCCGTGTAGTAGCTGTGCATCGCATGGCCCAACTCGTGCGCAAGTGTGAACAAGTCGTCCATCGTTCCCTGGTAGTTGAGGAGAACATACGGGTGCGTGCCGTACACGTTGCGCACGTACGCTCCCGAGATCTTGCCCTGGTTTTCGTACACGTCGATCCAGCCGCCCTCGAACGCCTCGTCGAGCGCCGCCCCGTACTCCTCCCCGAGCGGGTACAACCCCGCCTTGACGATCTTGCGGCCCTCTTCATACGGGATCTCGAACGCAACGTCCCGCACGATCGGCGCGAGGAGGTCGTACATGTGGAGTTTCTCCACGCCCAGCAACTTCCGCCGCAACCTGAACGACCGGTGCATCGACGGAAGATTCGCCCGGACCGTAGCGATCAGGTTGTCGTACACGCTCACCGGCACGTTGTCCGGGTGAAGCTTCGCCTCCAGGGAAGAGCCGAACCGGCGCATCCGCGCGAAGAACGCGTCGAGCTTGACGCTCGCGGCGTACGTCGCTGCAATCGTATTCTTGTGATTGAGGTACTGTTGATGAAGCTTTTCGAACGCCTCCCGGCGGAGCTTGCGGTCGTGGCTGCGAAGGAACAGGGGGTACCGCCCGTACGTCAGCTCGACTTCCTTGCCGTCCTCTTCGGAGACTGTGCCGAAGCGCATGTCCGCGTTCTCGAGCATCGTAAAGATCGTGTCGGGGTCCGACGCGATGTCCTCCAGCTCGGCGAGGATCCGCTCCTCCGGCGCAGGGAGCACGTGCTTCTTGCCGCGAAGGATGTCGTCGAGCAGGTGAGTGTACACCTTGAGTTCGGGCTCGGACTCCAAGTAGCGGCGAATGGCCTCCTCGCTCGTTTCGAGGATTTCCGGCTGAACGTAGGACATGGCGCTGCGCGCTTTCGCCGCGAGCGCCATCACCCGCTGCGCCATCGCCTGGTACTTCGGATTTTCGTTGTCTTCGTCCCGGCGCATCAGCGCATACTGGGCCAGGCGATCGCCGCGGCAGAAGAGTTCGTCGTTCAGCTTGAGCGCGCCAAGCAAGTTCGCCGCCGACTCTCCAACCTTCCCCCGATACCGGTCGGCGGTGCTCGTCAGCTTGTCAACCTTGGAAAACTCTTCTTCCCACGCGTCGTCGCTCGGGAATATGTGCTCGGGGCGCCACTTGTACGCCTCGCCGATCTCTTCCCGCTTTGGCACGCGGTCTTTCTCCGGGGTCTGGCCGGACATCGCCGATTCCTCCCGCAACTACCTATACCGCACCATTTTTCTACGCGTTCTACACCTTCCCTTTCCCGGCCGGTGCAATGCAACATGCTGGGAAGGTTGTAGGCAAGCCCACGGCTAAACTAAGACGGAAATGGCACAACACCGCTACCGCCAAAACAAGATCAAGCGCGAGCACACCATCATCGACGGGATACTACCGGTGTTGGAGGCGATCGCGCAGCATCCCCACGTGCACGGGATCACCCCGGGTCGCATCAACAAGAGGTCGAGCAGCCGCAACGCGACCGTAACCGTTCAGTATAGGACGGAAGCTGGACTGAAGCTCCTCGCGCGGACGACGACGGCCGTCCAAGAGGTGTTCGTCGTCACGGACCACCCCGACCAGGTCCTCGAGGACCTCATCGCCCGGCGCCTTGTGAAGGCGCCCGGCCGCAAGCGCCGCGACCAAGCCACTCCCGGCGCCGGCACGACCGCATCGAGCCCGGAGGCCGCTCCGTCCCACGAAGCTACTCCGTCCCGGGAGGCCCCTTCGTCACGGGCGGTCTCTTCGTCACGGGAGGTCGCTGCGTCTCGCGAGACGGCCTCGTCGCGCGAGGCCCATTCATCCCTCGGGGCAGCCTCGTCGCGCGAGCCCTCCGGAGCCCGGCGCCCCGAGGTCGCGGACGCGATCAGCGCGGAGGTCCAGCAGCAGCTCTTGGCGATGGCGCGAGAACGGGCAGACACACCTTTGCCTGCCCGCCAAGCACGCCCGAAGAAACCGTCAAATGTCTGGCGCGAGATCGAGCGGACTCACCGGGAGCTCCTCGCCGTCGAGGAACCCCCGGGTGAGCTCGACTGATCCCGGCGACTACTCGCTGATCGCGCTTCTCTCCTGGACGTAAATGTGCTGCGAATAACCGCGGCCGACCCACGCGAGCTCCACCGCCGCGCCGTCTTGTTGGTCGAACCAGGGGAACCACGGCCCCGAGCTTTCGGGGAAGCCGACGCCGAACGCCGTGACGCGGCCTTCCCCGTCAAGCCCGAACCGGATCCCCGGGCCCGCGGGTTCGACCGGGTAGCCGACCTGCGCATCGAAGTTCGGCGCCCGCTCGTAGTAGGCGATTGCTCGCTCGTTCAGCGACCGGAGCGTCCTCAACGTAAGATCTGCGCCGGCGACCACCTTGGCCGTCGCAAGCCGGGTCCCGGGATCCCACCCGACCCCGCCGCCCGAGGCTTGGGCGAGGTCGCGCAACCGGACGTACAAGTCGTCGCCCACCCAGCGGAACGCGTCGGTAGGCAGGCTGAGCCTGCGGCCGTTGAACGCGACCTGCGTCTCTCCGCCCAGCTCGATCAAATCGGGATCGACCAGGTAGAGGTGCTGGGAATAGGCCCAGCCGATTCCGGGGAACTCCTCAAGGCGCGCGTCGGGCTGGTCGAACCACGGCCGATGCGCGATGGACCGGTCCGTGTAGAGCACCGCGAAGCCTGTGACCACCCCGGAAGGCGTGAAGTTCACCGACAGGTGCGGCCCGGGCACCCCGTACTGGATTCCCCGCCCCACGGCGATCGCCGCAATCGGGTTGTACGCCTCGAGTTCCGGGTTGAGGGCCGTGAGCCGGTCGACGACCAAGTTCCGGTAGACGCCGGTCAATACGAACGCGACGTTTAGATCGCGGTCGTAGACGTAGCGACCGCCCAGGATTTCCGCCACGTCGCTCAGTCGCACGTACGACCGGTCGCCGTAGACGAGCGCGCCGCCCTCGCGCAGATGCCCGTTGATCGCGACGTCGACGAAGACATCATCCGCCCGGGCGACGCCCGTAAGCAGCAAAGCTGCAAGCATTGCGACGACAAGTAACCGGACGCCGCTGCGGCCTGTTGCAAACCGCAAGCGCAAACCTTTCCACGCGCACTCCACTGCTCACCGCTACCCCCTTGACTGCCAAGCCCCGCGAATCTGCCTTATTCTAAACACAACTTCGAAAATCTCCAGTAAAATCCTTGCGGCGGCCTAGCGCCTTACGAGGTCGAGCCCTCGCTTCGCCGCTTCGGTGAGTACACGCCGCTCGTCGATCGTCTTCAGGATCCGGCGCTCCATAATGATCTCCCCGGCCACCATCACCGTGCTGACGTCGCTCGACGACGCGCTGTAAATCAAGTTGGCACACGGGTCGTGGAGCGGCGTCCACTGGGGACCGGAGGCCTCGACGAGCACGATGTCCGCCTGAAACCCCGGCTCCAAGGCGCCGACATCGTCGAAGCCGAGCGCCGCCGCGCCCTTTCGCGTCGCCATGTCGAGGCACACCGCGGCCGGGAGCGCCGACGGGTCCCCTTCCATCTTCGCGAGGTAGGCCGCAAGCCGGGCCTCCTCAAGCAGGTCCAGGTTGTTGTTGCTCGAAGCTCCGTCGGTGGCGAGAGCGACGGTGATGCCGCGGCTCAGCATCGCCTGCACCGGGGCGCGCCCGCTTCCCAGTTTCATGTTGCTCGTAGGATTGTGGGCTACGGCGGCGCCGTGCCGCCTCAAAATCTCCATATCGGCCTCGTCGACGTGCACGCAGTGGGCCGCGAGCACGGGCACCTCGAAGACCCCCTCCCGCTCGGCGACCTGGACCGGGCTGAGGCCGTGCTTCGCCCGGCTCTCCTCCACTTCCCGCGCCGTCTCGGACAGGTGGATGTGGATGCCTACCCCGAGCTCTTTCGCGGACTTTGCGACTTTGGAGAGCCCTTCGTACGTCCCGTAAGGCGAATGGGGACCGAGCATCACGCGGATCCGGCCGTCCTCCGCCTCGTGCCAGTCCGCCGCAAGGCTCCTTGCCGCCTCGAACTGCCGCTCCCAGGAAGCCCCGTCGAACATCCCCTCGGCAAGGCATGCCCGCACGCCCGACTCCCGGACCGCCCGCGCGACTTCCTCCATGTGGAAGTACATGTCCGCGAACGTCGTCACGCCCGCTCGCACCATCTCGACGATTCCGAGCATCGTGCCCCAGTAGACGTCTTCGGCTGTGAGCTTCGCCTCGACCGGCCATATCTTTTCTGTGAGCCAGGTGAAAAGGGGCAAGTCGTCGGCGTAGCTGCGAAGAAGCGTCATCGCGACGTGCGTGTGCGCGTTGACGAGCCCCGGAATCACGATGTGGCCTGAAGCGTCGATCACCTCGGCGCCGTTCACCTCCGGCGAGCCGCGAAGGCCCGCTTGCACGGCCGCGATTCGGCTCCCCTTCACCAAGATGTCCAAGCCGGCGACGAAGCCCCGCTCGATGCCCTGCCAAACCAGTCCGCCGGTAATCAACCGCACGCCGTCGTTCCTCCCTGCCTTGCTTTGCCAAGCTACGTTCCACGAACTTGCGCGCTTCTCCTGGCGGCGTTCGCTTTTCGCCGCCGCATCATATACAATGGAGGTTGGACTTCAAGTCGACTCGATTTGCAGTAGGAGGCAACAACCGTGGGCGACCGAACCAGGGACGTCTTTGGGGCCTTGGCGTCGATCGAGGCCAAGGTCGGAAACGTGGCCATCTACCGTCTCGGCAAGCTCGCCGAGCTCGGACTGGCGGACGTCGACAAACTTCCATTCTCGATCCGTGTGCTGCTCGAAAACCTGCTGCGGAACTGCGACGGATACCTCGTGACCGAGGACCACGTGCGCACGCTTGCCAGGTGGAATCCGAAGGAGGCGGGCGGGCAGGAGATCCCCTTCATGCCGTCGCGCGTCGTCCTGCAGGATTTCACGGGCGTTCCCGCGGTCGCCGACCTTGCGGCAATGCGCGCCGCGATGAAAGCCAAGGGCGGCAATCCCAGCCAGATCAATCCCCTCATCCCCTCGGACCTCGTGATCGACCACTCCGTGCAGGTGGACTACTTCGGGAGCGCGGAGGCGTTCCTGCGCAACGTCGAAAAGGAGTTCGAGCGGAACGAGGAGCGGTATAAGTTTCTCAAGTGGGCCCAGCGGTCATTCAAAGACTTCAGCGTCGTGCCGCCGGGCACCGGCATCGTGCACCAGGTGAACCTGGAGTACCTGGCCAAGGTGGTGCAGCTGCGCGAGCAAGACGGCCGCAAGGTCGCCTTCCCCGACACGCTCGTAGGAACCGACTCGCATACCACCATGATCAACGGGCTCGGCGTCCTGGGCTGGGGCGTCGGCGGCATCGAAGCCGAGGCCGTCATGCTCGGCCAGCCGTACTACATGGGTGTGCCCGAGGTGATCGGCTTCAAACTCGTCGGCGAACTGCCCGAAGGGGCGACCGCCACCGACCTCGTCCTCACGGTCACCCAGATGCTGCGCAAAAAAGGAGTCGTCGACAAGTTCGTCGAGTTCTACGGTCCGGGCCTCAGCTCCCTGGGACTCGCCGACCGGGCGACGCTCGCCAACATGGCGCCCGAATACGGCGCAACCATGGGCTTCTTCCCCGTCGACGACGAGACCTTGAACTACCTTCGCAGCACCGGCCGCGACGAGGAGCTGGTCGACCTCGTCGAGCGGTACTGCAAGGAGCAGGGCCTCTTCCGCACGAACGACACGCCCGATCCCGAGTATACGGACACGCTCGAGCTCGACATGGGAACGGTCCAACCGAGCCTCGCCGGTCCCCGCCGGCCGCAGGACCGGGTGCTGCTCCAGGACATGAAGGCCTCCTTTACCACCGCCCTGGTGAAGGATTTCGGCAAAGAGCCCAAACAGCCGTCGGAGCCCGACCGCGTAACCCACGGTTCGGTCGTCATCGCCGCCATCACGAGCTGCACGAACACTTCCAACCCCTCGGTGATGGTCGGCGCCGGCCTCGTCGCCAAGAAGGCCGTCGAGAAGGGCCTTGCGGTCAAGCCGTTCGTAAAGACCAGCTTGGCGCCGGGATCCCGTGTCGTCACGGAGTACCTCAGGACGGCGGGGCTCCTCGAATACCTGGAGCAACTCCGCTTCCACGTCGTCGGCTACGGCTGTACGACCTGCATTGGCAACAGCGGCAACCTGCCCGACGAAGTGGCGAAAATCGTCAAAGAGGACGACCTCGTCGTCGCCGCCGTTTTGAGCGGCAACCGCAACTTCGAGGGCCGCGTGAACCCGCTCGTCCGGGCCAACTACCTCGCCTCGCCCATGCTGGTGGTCGCCTACGCGATCGCAGGACGGGTCGACATCGATCTCCTCAAGGAGCCGCTCGGGCACGACAAAGACGGCAACCCCGTTTACCTCAAGGACATCTGGCCGACGCAAGCCGAGATCAAAGAAGCGATCGCCAAGGCCGTGAGGCCCGAGGTGTTCAAGCGGCTGTACGCCGAGGTGTTCACCGGCGACGCGATCTGGCAAAGCCTGCCCGTCGAAGGCGGCGAGCTCTACGACTGGGACGAGGCGTCGACCTACATCCAGGAGCCCCCGTTCTTCAAGGATATGCCGGACGAACCGAAGCCCTTGGAGGACATCAAAGGGGCGCGCATCCTCGCCAAGCTCGGCGACTCGATTACGACCGACCACATCTCGCCCGCCGGCTCTATCCCCGCGGACAGCCCGGCGGCCCGCTACCTGAGGGAGAAGGGCGTCGAGGTGCGCGACTTCAACACGTTCGGCGCCCGCCGGGGCAACCACGAAGTGATGATGCGCGGCACGTTCGGCAACATCCGCCTCAAGAACGAGCTCGTCCCCGGCACCGAGGGCGGCTGGACGATTCACTTCCCGAGCGGCGAAAAGATGTCGATCTACGACGCCGCGATGCGCTACCAGGCAGAAGGGACGCCGCTCGTCGTCATCGCCGGCAAGGAGTACGGCACGGGCAGCTCCAGGGACTGGGCGGCTAAGGGCACGTACCTTCTTGGCGTCAAGGCGGTCATCACGGAGAGCTACGAGCGCATCCACCGCAGCAACCTGATCGGCATGGGCGTGTTGCCGCTCGAATTCAAGCCGGGCGAAAACAGGCACACCCTCGGCCTCGACGGCAGCGAAACGATCGACATCAAAGGGATCGCAGGCGGCCTGAAGCCGGGCCAAGAGGTCACGGTGACGGCGCGCAAGGGCGACGGCACCGTAAAGTCGTTCAAGGCGATCGTCCGGCTGAACAGCCAGGTCGAGGTCGACTACTACAAGAATGGCGGCATTCTGCAGACGGTGCTTCGAAGGCTGATCGCCGAAAGCAAGCAAGTGGAGCGGCAAACGAGCAGGTAAAAGCTGAGCCGGGTTCCGGACGGCTCGCCGGATCGCCCGGTCGAAATCAAGGCAATCGAACCAAATCAAGCGAGTCGAACGAGGGCTTCCGAGGCGGGCGGCGCG
>NICF_comb_assmDRAFT_10001852_pt1 | contig 16448 bp, 16 predicted proteins | sample NewIslPassag4_SG_FD_11279 | JGI IMG/M metagenome (IMG submission 11279) | reverse complement strand
CTTAGTAAGTTTTTTCTGGTATAGTAGCGTCAAATAACACCAAGGAAAGGGTGGAACTTCTTTAATGGCGGATACACGACCATCAGGGGAAATATGTGAATATTGCTTGGGGGAGGGGTATTTTCAGCTTCTGCTAGGCGGGTCGGAAACATGTCCTTCCTGTTTGGGAACGGGGAAAAAGAGCGCTGCGTAAAAAATCCTTATTCAATTTTTCTTTTTAAAGATCATGGAACTTATGTTTTTGAGGAGATTAACAAATAGGGGAATATCTGGTAGTTTATGAATGGGTGAAAATATTTGAAGAATTTGGTTATTGTCGTTTGACTCCCATCCCGCCTTTCAGTACACTAAAAATAGGAAGGACTGGGAGAGGAGACAAGGGGATGCATATCAATATCATACAAGTGTTCATATCGACCCTATTATTTTTTGTTTTATTCTTTGGAATTGCTTTTATCGTGAACATGCTTCTTCGGATGACTTGGGTGATGGCGTTCAGCTACCCGATGATCATCCTTTTTGTCATAGACGAAGTCCCCTTTAAAGACTATTTTCTCCATCCAATATCATCCTTAGGGAAAATGGGGAATAAAGTTTTGGAATTGCAACCGGTAGATGTAATCATTCTCCTCGGTGGCTTGGCCGGAACGATTACATCTGGGTTTGCCATGAAGGCTTTACGCAAAAGGGGATATCGTATGTTTTAGGTCCAAATATTGGACCTTTTTTCATTTCCTCATAAAAATCCCGTATGGACTTTCCTCAGCATGCTTTAAATTCATTTTTTCCTTGTTTTCCATATTTGGCTGTTCTTCCTTTTCTTTATTCCCCATTTTAATTGCTTTCTACACTAGCTCATTTTTTCTTCTTTTTCTTCGCTTTTTTGGGTGCATCTTCTAAAAAGGCGGACTCAGTTTCATGATCATGTTGTTCTTGCTCAATGCTTGTGTTTTTTTTAGCCTTTTTAGCCAAAGAGGTTACCTCCTTTTTATATCGTTTCACTTATTTTTCCATAGGGATCTTGAAATATGCAAAAATTTTTAAATGAAGGGTTCCAGTTCGGGATACGGTTTTTCAAGTGCCGATTTTAAAATAAAAAATTGGGAGATTTTAATTTACAAAAAATCAGAAAAATTAAACGATTTATTCCTCCCTTTGAATATTTCTCCCAAAATTGGGAAAGAAATAGAGCTGGGAGGAGTGAAAAATTATGGAATTAACAAAACGTTGGTTAAAACGGATTTTTTTGGGGATTCTCGTATACATCGCCTTGTTTGTAACCTATCAAAATATATCTGGTGCCAAAGCTACCATAAAGGAAACTTGGTCTCCAGTAATCGATGAGAACTTTGGAGTCGATGAACCCTATTTCCATTCTTATAAAACTGTCGGATTAAGCTTTAAAGATTTGAAAACCATACTTGCGTCTGAAAGAAAAATATCTTCAAGTGCAAAAGCGTCTGGAGAAATACCTCCACTCGAAAAGGCTTTCGACTGGAATTCTTATCCAAGTGCAACGGTTGTGGCTACCGGATATACAGCCGGATATGAATCAACCGGTAAAACCCCAGACCATCCCCAATATGGGATTACCTATTCGGGGGCGAAGGTAAGAAGAGACTTGTATTCGACGATTGCCGCAGATTTAAATGTGTTCCCCCTAGGGACAATCCTTTTTATCCCTGGTTATGGATATGGTGTGGTCGCCGATAAAGGTTCTGCCATTAAGGGAAATAAAATTGATTTATATTTTGAGACTGTTGAAGATGTCTATAGCCAATGGGGAAAGAAAACAGTAAAGGTTTATGTGGTGGAAATGGGGACCGGTCGGGTAACGGACGAGGATATTGAAAGGCTTAACGGGAATAAAGCAATGCAAGTTTTTCGGGAACAATTCTTTTCCGGTTCGAGTAAAAAGGATTCCTGAAATAAGTACGTTTTTCATTACGGGTGAATGATATACCATTCGCCCTTTTTTCTTTTTAGTGATAAAATCAAGAAAGATCATAATAGAGATCATAATTGGAGGTGTAACGATGTTTGAAATAAAGAAAGGATGGCCGTTAAATGAAAGGGAAGAAATGGTTATCATTGGGATATATGATCAACCGGATGTTTTTTCCCAAGGGAAATGGGAAGATACGGCCAATTTCACGGAACAACTGAAAGATTTGGTACGTAGCGGCGATATATCAAGAAAATGTGGCGAAGTTGTCACAATCCCAACATTGGGACTCGTTCATGCAAAGCGAATATTGATTGTCGGTTTAGGTAAGAAAAAGGAATGTACGAAGGAAAAATTGCGGGATGCTATTGGGAAGGCATTTCAAGCCGCTAAAAAAAGAGGAATCCGTTCTGTTGCGGTAGCCCTTGATTCCTTTACCACAGATAACATTTTTGGGGAAGAAGTAGCCCGGTTACTTGGTGAACTATATGCCCTTTCCTTATATGAGTTTCCTGGCTATAAAAAAAGGACCAATCTGCCAGATGTGGACATTGAGCATGTCCGGGTTTATTGCGATGATGAGGGTGAGCTGGAAAACTTCCTGCATTATGGCTATGTGTATGGAAAGGCTACCAATTCCGCCCGTACTTTGGTTAATACCCCAAGCAATTTGCTTACGGCAACGGATTTAGCCGAATATGCTTTAAAACTTGCGAAAAAATACGATTTTGAAATCGAAATCTTGGAAAAGGAAGATATGGAAAAACTGGGCATGGGTGCATTGCTTGCGGTCAATCGTGGAAGTGAAGAACCTCCAAAACTGATCGTCCTGAAATATCAAGGAAAAGCGGAATGGAAAGATGTCATTGGTCTTGTCGGGAAAGGGATTACCTACGATACCGGTGGGTATTCCATCAAGACAAAAACCGGAATGGTCGGTATGAAAACGGATATGGGTGGTGCGGCTGCGGTACTCGGTGCCATGGAAATTGTCGGAGAATTGAAGCCGGAGCAGAATGTAATTGCGGTCATCCCTGCGACAGACAATATGATTAGTGGACGAGCCTTTAAGCCGGACGATGTAATTGTATCCATGAGCGGAAAAACGATTGAGGTAACGAATACGGATGCGGAAGGTCGCCTGGTTCTGGCGGATGGGGTAACTTATGCGAAACAGTCGGGTGCGGAAATTATCATCGATGTAGCCACTTTAACCGGCGGGGTCATTACGGCTTTAGGTTCGGATAAAACAGGCGCCATTACCAACAGTGAAGAACTGTTTGAACAATTGCTCGAAGCATCTTTGGAAACCGGAGAAATGATTTGGCGGCTGCCGCTGACAGAAAAGGATCGGGAAAAGGTTCGTTCCAGCAAAATAGCCGATTTGGACAATTCACCGACAAGGGAAGGGCATGCCATTATGGGTGGTGCCTTTATTGGAGAGTTTGTTGAGGATACCCCATGGGTACACCTGGATATTGCAGGTACTTCCGTTACAAAATCATCTTCTAGCATNGGTCCTTCAGGGGCGACTGGGGTTATGGTCCGGACATTGGCAAGCTTTATTGAAGATTTTCAACCTATAAAATAAGATTGGAAATTAGAAAAAGGGGCATCTGATGATCGATGCCCCTCACCTGTTTTTAGAAGAAACGGAATGCATCCTCTAAGTTACTTAGTATACTATCTGCTGTCATCATGCCATATATGAATAAAGCCACAACGATCAAAACAAGTGTAATGACAACAGTCCAATAACGGTCAATATTGGTATTTGCTCTATAGCTTGCTGCTGTGAAAACAATAGCTAAATTGGTAACGATTATAACCATAACAATGAGAATAATATTAAATAATACGCCAAATCCAATTAATACCCCTAGGAACAGCAATAAATGGCAAAGCATCGGTATTGCCATATAGGATCCGAATCGGGCCAAAATATCTTGGAAGGAAACATCGGATTTATTGATGAGTTTGATGACAGCAAAAATGACCACTACAATGATTGCATAAAGGATGGCATTTTGCAGAAAACTTTTAAAGAATGTTCCCCAGAGGGAAATTCCGAAATCCCGTTCGGAAAATCCAAAGTCTCCAAAAAAGGAATTAAAGGATCTGGTGGTTTTCTTAACTAAGGTTATCGTATATAGTGCTTGCAAAAGAGCGGTCAAGATTAAGGTTATCAATCCATTGACAAAATGATTGCGATCTACTGTATTGGAGAAGGCAAAAGGTTGCCTGATATTTTCCTTAAAATAGGACCAATATTGTTTGGAAACTTGTTTTCCCTTATTTACATATTCATTCGTATTAATCTGATTAATAACTGTTGCATTTGGTTGTGATTCTGAAGAATTGGTTGCATTTTCCGTAAACTCCGGCATGGGAGTTCCGCATTTTGTACAAAATTTCCCCGTTTCATTATTGCTACCACAGTTTGGACAAAACATAAATCGTCCCCCTCATAAATATTTAATTTGAATCTTTTATTCTCCTAAAGAAAATTGCTTGACTCGTTCCTCACTAAAGTATGTAAACCACCAAGAAGTATATTCATCGGAAACTACCCATGTTTTTTGGTTCGGGTCATAAAAAAGCTCTACATGGACAGTTGTTGTTTCAGGATCGCTAATATAATCGGAAAGTTCATCTTCAGTATAATCTTTGGAATAAAAATCACCTTTCGATGTCGTCTTAACTACAACAGTTGCCCAATAATCCCCATCTTCGTATATAAGTTCAAAGGAATCTAAGTCAATAGCGATATCAGTGTAACCATCACCAAAAAATTTGTAATCGTAATCCTTATAGTAATTGAGGTCTTCCGTAATATCCTCTATTACATTTCCTGCTCCTTTTGTGATTTTTGAAACATCCATTGTAGCATAGGCTTCATTTTTCTCGATATAGAAATCTTTGATCACTTCTGCAAGTTGGGACTCCAACTCTTCTGTGATAGGGTCAATTTCGATATCCATATAGCGATGATCAATGGGAACTTCTTCGCTCCGGATTACTCCCCAAGGGAATTGTTTTTCCCCATAAATCTTACTGCTTCCGTCGAGGTTGATCACATCGACATAAAAATAAGCATCATCCGTTGTACCGGCACTTTTCCCGTTAATGAAAATTTCCACATCGGTAAAATTCGTGTAAACTTCCAGGGAATCAACGTCAAGGGATAAGTTAACATAAATATTGCTGTCCCCATAAAAGTTATCGTAAACATTTAATTCTGCCTCGCTGGTCGCTGAGGCAAATTGACCTTCCAACTCAGCCTTCACTTTATAAACCCCTGGGAGAATTGGGCCATAGGTAATTTCCTCATAAGCATTATTGATCGTACCGACTTTTTCATTATTAAAATAAAAGTTGGTATTTGCATAATTTGAGGTCAAGACTAGATTTACCGGTTGGAGGGAAAGTTTGTAATTGTCAAAAAGCAAAAATTTCTTTCCGTCCAATTCCAGTTTCAAGTAAAATGTCCCGCCGGCCCCATCTTCCCCTTTTTGTAAAGCCTTGAGGTCATCTTTTAAAGATTCAACAAGATGGTTCTTCATATCTGTTTCTTGCCCGACAAAATTCAGAAAGGCCGTCACATGTTTTTTCTCTAATGCGACTTCAGGGCTGCCACTGGACAGCAAATCCATTAAGGCTTTTTCATCTTTTTCCTCAATGGCCTTTTCAAAGCGGGTGAGCATCTTTTCAGGATCGGTAACCGATTTTAAGATAAAATAGGATACAAGAATAATAGCTACTGCAGAAAGAAGGGAGATTATGGTTATTTTTTGTTTCTTCGATAGCGGTTTCCGCTCCTTTGGCATCGGTTGAGATCCTGTAGATGGGGGTGCCGTTTGGCTGAATCTTGCTGTTTCATCCCATAAATCAGTGGCATCTGTCCCTTTGTTTGAAGTTACAGCTACCCCTTCATCATGGATTGGCTTTCCACACTCGCCGCAAAAAAAGGCTCCTTCTTTTAACTTCGAACCGCAATGTTTGCAAAAAATCAAATATTATGCCTCCTTTTAAGCTGAAATTGATATGTAAAATTTTAACATGATAACATGTAAAATTCTACAAAATATGACATTTTTGAAATAAATATCCTATGGAAAGATTTTTTATTAGAAAGATATTTTTGGAAAATGGAACCGTAGGGAGAAACCGATTGAAAGATGAATGAGAATCTTTGTCTGACTTTAGAAAAACAACATGGAATTTGTAAAAAATACTGGACAAAAAATGGCTTTATGATATATTGATAACTGTCAGTCAGGAAAGAGCTGGTAATATTAAGAACTATTACTAGCAGGTACTAATTGCATACATATCATAGCTTTTGACTAACATTGTTTGCAACGCAGTGTTTCGTTTCTTGTAAAACGAAGCATTGCGTTTTTATTTTACAATTTTGGACCATCCGGTTATGCTAAAATAATGCTATCAGAAAAATTGGAGACACACCATTTGGAGGGCAAGCCATGAACATCCTTCAATTGAAACAGGAAATCATTGAATATAGCAAAACGATCGGTATAGATAAAATCGGCTTTGCTACGGCAGATCCCTTTATTACCCTAAAGGCAAGACTCCTTCGGCAACAGGAGTTAGGGTTTCATTCGGGATTTGAGGAGAAGGATATAGAAAAACGAACTAATCCTGCACTTCTCCTGGATGGTGCCGCATCCCTTATATCCATCGCATTGGCCTATCCTTCAAAAATGAGGGAATCAGTCCGAATGACCAAGGATGACAGAAGGGGAATATTTGCCCGTTCATCATGGGGTGAAGATTACCATACCGTTCTCAAGGATCGGCTGGAAAAATTGGAAGCCTTTATTAAGGAAAGGGTGCCTGATGCCAAATGCAGATTGATGGTGGATACCGGAGAATTATCGGACAGGGCGGTGGCTGAAAGAGCCGGGATTGGGTGGAGCGGGAAAAATTGCTCCATCATTACCCCTGAATTCGGATCCTACGTATACTTGGGGGAGATGATAACAAACATCCCCTTTGAACCGGATCTCCCCTTGGAAGATTTATGTGGAAGTTGCAATAAATGTCTTGAGGCCTGTCCTACCGGTGCCCTTGTTGCTCCTGGTCAGATTAATGCCAAGATTTGCATTTCCTATTTAACCCAGACGAAGGATTTTATTCCCGAAGAATATCGTGGAAAAATCGGCAACCGACTTTATGGGTGTGATACGTGCCAAATGGTTTGCCCTTATAATAAAGGTATCGATTTCCACCTTCATCCCGAATTCGAACCGGAACCGGAAAAGGCAAAGCCCCGTTTAAAACCATTACTTAACATTTCTAATAAGGAATTTAAGGAACAGTTTGGTCATTTGGCAGGAGCTTGGCGGGGGAAAAAACCGATTCAACGGAATGCGGTCATCGCCCTTGCCCATTTTAAAGATGAGACGAGTATCCCCGAATTAAAGGCTCTTCTCATTAAAGATTCACGTCCCGTCATCCGTGGGACAGCAGCCTACGCTCTCGGAAAAATCGGAACAAAGGAATGCCAAACCATTTTACAGGAAGCAAGGGAAAGGGAAAAGGATCCAGAAGTTTTGGAAGAAATCCTTAGTGCCCTGGAACGTTTTGAAGAGTAATACTGTGAGCCCCATTTACACCTTTCTCAAGATCCTAGGCATACAATGATCAAAAAGGAGTGGTATGCCTAGATGATTCATCAGATAAAAAAACTTTTGGAAAAACGGATTGGCCAATATGTTGGGGAGGAGAAGACGAGTCTGGAAGAAGTTGAGCGGAAACGAAAGCTTCTTTCCGAACGGGGGGCCGAAATCGTAAAAGTCAAGGTTCGGGGGAAAATTGCCGAAAAGATTGATAAAGATCATCATACGGAAATTCTTTATCAGCCCCATTTTCTTTTTTTGATTCGGCAAGGTACCCATTATTATATTGAAGAAGAAATTGAAAATCGCAGGGCATTGTTTTCGGGTGGGGTGCTCATTCAGGAATGGGAAGAAATCCGGCAAGAGGAAGCTTTAGGATTGGAGTTAAATTCAGACTTTCCAAGGGAGCTTGGACGGATCCCGTACCAATATAACCGGCATCAGGCTGTTCAATATGCGGAAAGATGGTGGAATAGCTATAATCCCCAATTTAAAAAATTTGATGTGGACTGTACGAATTATGTCTCCCAATGCCTTTGGGCTGGGGGGGCGCCGATGAGGGGATTTCCGGACCGGTCAAAGGGCTGGTGGTACCGGGAGGGGAAATGGAGCTATAGCTGGTCTGTTGCCCATTCATTACGCTGGTATTTAGCCANTTCCAAAATCGGACTCAGGGCAAAGGAGGTTCCGGAGCCTGGTCAGCTTCTTCCGGGGGATGTTATTTGTTATGATTTTCAAGGGGATGGCAGATATGATCATACGACCATCGTTGTCGCCAAGGATGCCAATGGCATGCCCCTGGTGAATGCCCATACCTATAATAGCCGGATGCGTTATTGGTCATACAAAGATTCCTCCGCCTATACGGATCGGATCCAATATAAATTTTACTCCATCGTAGATGATTCTGAGTAATTTTAGTAACATTTGATATTGAGGTGAAAAAATGGCAAATCATGTCGTATTATATCAACCAGAAATTCCAGCAAATACCGGTAATATTGCCAGAACCTGTGCAGGTACGAATACGATGCTTCATTTAATCCGTCCCCTTGGTTTTTCGACGGATGATAAAATGCTAAAAAGAGCAGGGCTGGATTATTGGCCTTATGTTAAAATTGCCTATTATGATTCTTTGGAAGAATTTTTTGAAAAAAATGCTGGTGGAGAGTTTTATTTTGTAGAAACCTATGGGGAAAAATATTACACCCAATTTGATTACAGTTCATCGGATAAGGATTATTATTTTATATTCGGCCGGGAGACAACCGGTCTTCCCAAGGATTTGATTCCCATATATGGAGAACGTTTCATCCGGATTCCAATGAGTGATTATATCCGTTCTCTAAATTTATCAAATACTGCCGCCATTTTAGTATATGAGGCTTTAAGGCAGCAAAATTTCCCGAACATGAAGTAAGTTTTCCCGTAAACCAATGAATCTAAAAATCCTTTGCAGTTTTCTGGAAAGGGAGGAATGAACGATTGAACCAAGTAATAGAGACAATCTTATCCCATGCAAGTGTTCGCGATTATCAAAATAAACTCCTTTCCCGGGAGCAAATAGAAACCATCGTCCGTTGCGCACAAAGGGCTTCCACTTCAAGTTACATGCAAGCCTACTCCATCATTGGGGTAGGGGATCCGAAAATCAAAAGGGAATTGGCAGAAATCGCTAAGCAACAGCATGTAGAAAGTTGCGGTCATTTGTTTATTTTTTGTGCAGATCTTTTTCGGCACCAAATGATTGGGGATATGGAACAAAAAGATGTTATCCCTTCCATCGAATCGACGGAAAAATTTATGGTTGCCGTCATTGATGCGGCCATTGCTGCCCAAAATGCGGCGATTGCAGCGGAATCAATGGGCTTGGGAATATGTTACATCGGAGGATTACGGAATGATTTGGACAAGGTCTCAAAGTTATTGAAACTTCCGGAAAGGGTCATCCCGCTGTTTGGAATGACCGTTGGTTATCCTGCCAAAAGGAATGAGAAAAAACCCCGTCTTCCTTTGGAACATGTGTATCAGGAAAATCATTATCTTGAAGACGAAGCTTTATATGTTCAACAGCTGGAAGAATTTAATCGGACAACCCACCAATATTATAAGGAAAGGACCGATGGAAAAAGGGAAGACCGATGGACCAAACAAATCAGTTCCCGTCTGGAAAACCCGGTCCGGATGTATATGAAGGATTTTGTGGAAAATAAAGGCTTAAATAAAAGATAAAAATGCGCAGGGTTTCTGCGCATTTTTTTTGGGAAAACTTCGGTTCATTAAAGAAAGGGTTCCGTTTTGTCTTCATAACCTGCAGTAAAAATAGCGGCCAAAAATGCAAGTGCGACGCCAAGAATAAGAACCAGCTTCAATCCATATACCCCCTTTATGAAGTTCCCCACCGTCTCCCCATATTATAACCTAAATTTTTCAATAATGGAATTATTCTATCACATGAAACAGAAAATAAGTAAAAATTTGGAAATCGGTTAAAGATTAATCATTTTTTGTTGCTTGCTCGGTAATTCCCCTGTCGAAAGTCTGTCCAATAGGAAATCCATTTGTCCAAAATTCATTTTTTTCGTTGTCCTAACATATATGTATAGGTATAAGTTTCAATGTTTCATAAAGTTTTTGGAGAAGATTGTTGAAAAAATGTGGAAAACTTTGACTATGGGAAGGGAGGTCTTATAGGGATGAGTATTTTGGAGAAAATTGCCAAATACCGGGAAGAGGAAGAAAAGCTGAAATGGGAAGGCACCTTCGCCGAATATCTGGAATTGCTCAAGGAAAAACCATGGATTGCCCAATCTGCCCATTCTCGGGTCTACAATATGATTAAAGATGCCGGGGTCGAGGAAACAGAAAATGGAAGAAAGAGATATAAATTTTTTAGCCAGGAACTTTTCGGGCTGGAGGAAGCATTGGAGCGCCTGGTGGAGGAATATTTTCATCCGGCTGCGAAAAGACTTGATGTCCGGAAAAGAATTTTGCTGCTGATGGGACCGGTGAGCGGTGGAAAATCAACGCTCGTAACTTTGCTGAAACGGGGGCTTGAGGCATATACCCGGACCGACCGGGGAGCGGTGTATGCGATTAAAGGCTGTCCGATGCATGAGGATCCCCTCCATCTAATCCCACCCCATTTACGGGAGGATTTTTATCAGGAATATGGGATTCGCATTGAAGGAAATCTGTCGCCATTAAATATGCTGAGGTTGGAGGAAGAATACGGCGGACGGATTGAGGATGTCCTTGTGGAACGGATTTTCTTTTCGGAAGACAAGCGGGTTGGAATCGGTACCTTCAGTCCATCGGATCCGAAGTCCCAGGATATTGCCGATCTGACAGGTAGCATCGATTTCTCAACCATCGCCCAATACGGTTCGGAATCGGACCCACGGGCATATCGCTTTGACGGCGAGCTGAACAAGGCAAACCGGGGCATGATGGAATTTCAGGAAATGTTAAAATGTGACGAGAAGTTTTTATGGCATCTACTTTCCCTTACCCAGGAGGGGAATTTTAAGGCGGGGAGGTTCGCACTCATCAGTGCGGATGAACTCATCGTGGCGCATACCAACGAAACGGAATATCGCTCCTTCATCGCCAATAAGAAAAATGAGGCTCTCCATTCAAGGATTATCGTGATGCCGATTCCCTACAATCTGAGGGTATCTGAGGAAGAGAAAATTTATGAAAAAATGATCCGGGAAAGCGATGTGAAGGATGTTCATATTGCTCCCCACACATTACGGGTTGCGGCTATGTTTACCATCCTGACGAGACTAAAAGAACCGAAACGGGGAGATATCGATCTGATCAAAAAGATGCGTCTTTATGATGGGGAGAGTGTAGAAGGTTTCAGCGCCATCGATGTGGAGGAATTGAAAAAGGAATATCCCGACGAAGGAATGAGCGGAATTGATCCCCGATATGTTATCAACCGGATCTCCTCCACCATTATCCGAAAAGAAGTCAATTCCATCAATGCGTTAGATGTCCTCAGATCTTTGAAGGAAGGATTGGATCAGCATCCGTCGATTACCCCTGAACTGAAGGAAAAATATTTAAACTTTATCTCTCTAGCCAGAAAGGAATATGATGAAATCGCGAAAAAAGAGGTTCAAAAAGCCTTCGTCTATTCCTATGAAGAATCGGCAAAGACCTTGATGGATAATTACTTGGATAATGTGGAAGCCTATTGCAATAAGACAAAGCTCTGGGATCCGTTAACCGGGGAGGAAATCAATCCGGATGAAAAACTGATGCGGTCCATCGAAGAGCAAATCGGCATTTCCGAAAATGCCAAAAAAGCCTTCCGAGAGGAGATATTGATCCGGATCTCCGCCTATGCCAGGAAGGGCAAACGTTTTGATTATAATTCCCATGACCGTCTACGGGAGGCGATCCAAAAGAAGTTGTTTGCTGATTTAAAGGATGTGGTGAAAATTACCACTTCAACGAAAACTCCTGATGAGCAGCAATTGAAGAAAATCAACGAGGTCGTTGCCCGCCTGATTGATGAATATGGCTACAATTCCACATCGGCCAATGAGCTGCTCAGATATGTAGGCAGCCTGTTAAATCGCTGATAAAGGAAGGGATGCGGGATAAGCAGGAAATCTGACTGGAATCAATTATACAGAAACCTATATGATGGACCCCATCCTTCGGAAACTGGAGACACCATTTTTACTGGAGTGCTTGGAAACTATGAAATATAGAATCCAAAGCACTCCTTTTGAATTACGAATTGTATATGCATATAAATTTAACTAGATGGAAAATATTGAAAATTTATAAAACATTTTTATAATTATGTTAAGAAGAAAATTGGAATGCCCTGTGGCTGACAAAGGGCGGGTTATATGAGTAAGCGGACCATTTCATTCTGTATATTATTTTTTGGATCAGCCTGGTTATTTTTCCGTTTGGTGAATTGGGGCGATTTATATTTGCACCCGTCTTGGATGCTAAGCTCTCCCGGAGGGCAATTTATGGTCTTTTTTGCTACAATAATAGGCTTCATTGCTTTCGTACCGCTATCAGCGGAATTATTGACCAGGTATTTCCTGGATGAATAAAACAAGCAAACTTGAATGGTTAGGATCAAGGAGCTTTCCCCGGTAATGGAGTGAGCTTTTTTGTAGGAAAGTTCAAATTAATTGGTAATTCTATGATTCAGTGAAAGAGAGATTTGAATTTGGCATTCCAAGCACAATGGATTGGATTATCAACCATCCATTGCTGTAACCCTTCAAAATTCCCCGTCAAAAATATTAATCAAATAGTAATTCTGCGCAATTTTCATTCTACTAAAATTTAAATCAACCTTCTTTACCCCTTTTAAAATACACTATCAATCCCATAATTAATACAATTAATGTCAAAATATCTGGAATCGTAATGGTTGCATGAAGGCTATTGCTAAAATCCATGCCATGAGCTCTATATATTGCTTCTTCAACACTCACCATAGAACGACTCAGTGATGCCACTAATAGGGATAACCCAATGAAAAGAATACCAATATTTTTTTTCCTCATCATATTCCTCCTTATCATATTTATCTTAAAATAAGAAAAACGACTTTTAATTATTTTAATTAAAAGTTATTTTTTTGTAAATTCGGAAAATAAAGCGTTGCTTCTACATAAATATCGTTCAAGCCAAAAAGTTTTAGGTTAAAAATGAAATTGGAATAGGAGGAGGACGAGGGGGCCTTTGGAAAGCACAATAGGAACTTCACCTCGTATAAGAGTGGAATGTAAAAATACATTTGTTAAAAATACCTGTATTCAAATTAGTGACAATATACAACTCCAAAAAGGAAAGAGAGGTACGTACAACGTTTTATTGAAAAGATCTATTCTGCTAAAGACAGTAGTTTGTAAAGAGCCGAGAAAAAGAAATTTTCACTTTCAGGCAATTAGAATGGAAAATGATTCGCATTTTCTGGGGACTTATTTCTTTTTAGGGAGAAGTCTTTTTTATTTAGGAAATGCAGTTGAGACTACAGTCAAACACGGTTCAAGACATTCATTGCTGAAACCGATTAGAATAACCATTCGTCAAAATTACATAAAAATGTTGTCTGAAAATATTTTTAGTTGTAGGGGGAAAAAATGAAAACAGGATTGCTACATGTTCGGACAAACGTGAAAAATTTAGAGAAAGCGATTGATTGGTACACGAAGACTTTACGGTTTAAAGTTACAGCAACTTGGCCGCCGGAAAAACCGAATTACGCTCATTTTGAAAGTGAAGAAGGCACAACTTTTGCCATTATGGAAGATGAGCACGTTCCGTCCCATGGCCGATTTAACTTTTATGTAGAAGATGTTGAAGCCCTATGAGTCAAGAAAATTTACGATTAAAGATTTAGATGGGAATGAATTAGGATTTGTTCAAGATGAAAGCAGGAATACATAAAAGGGATTGCACAAATAGTTATTAGAAGAAAATGTTATTTAACTTCTCGAAAGGGTTGGGGATTCATGGGTCGATTTTATCATTTATGCCTTCTAGGAAATGTTACAGAGGCTATGGAGTATTTAACAGCGATTCATCCAAAAACGGAAGAAATGACGAGAATTGAAGAATGCATGAAAAAAAGATTTCTAACATCCGAATATCAATTAGAACAAAGTTTTGGCGATAGGTTTAGCAAAAAGATGAAAATATATAAATAATTCAGATAATAATGTATTGACAAAATTGTACATATTGTTATGATGTTTGTAATGATTTATTAAGAAAGGAGTGGGATAAATAAGAAAAGAAAAACAAATATTGGTTATTCACAAATGTTAAGGAGTACAATCTTCTATAGTGTTACTATCTAATAGAAAATTAAGGTGATAAAGGTGGAAATAAAAGTTGACAAAAAGAAGTCTTATGACGTTGAATGATGCGTTCGATGATACTCTTTGAAGAGCAACAGGCTAGGAAGAGCTAAAATAAATAGATATTCCGGTTATAAAATGGAGAAATCTTAGAATCAGAAGTAAAGTTTGAAATCAGAAAATTGTAAAAGCCTACCAACTAAAAATGGCTATTGTCTGATTATCATTTGTTAACAGTGACAGTATGTAAATGTAGTAAAAATATTTCTAATAACTCAACTTTCGCAGAGTAATATCTTATCGCAACTCTTGATATGACTGTTTTATATCGTCTGTCATTATTTCTCTTGTTTTTTATTGATTTTATTGTTTAAAAAGAAAAAGACACCTATCTTTTGGTAAAATTATGGTGATCAAACCAAATACCAAAGAAGGTGTCACCATTATGATAACGAAAAAAGGTACTTTTGCACAACTACCAAAAGAACTTGAACGAAGTTTTTCTGAATTAAATATAGGCAAACATTTGAGAAAAGCGAGAATTACTAAGGGATTTGGTTATTCATGCTTATCTATTTTCCGTCTTATCTTTTTGCTTGTTTTCCAATATAAAAATTGGTTTCAAGCACTTCAAAGTAAGAAAGCCGTGGACTTACCTAAAAAAGATACAATCTACCGTTTTCTAAATTCATCTACTTATGCTTGGCGAACTTTTTTACTTTCCTTATGTCAAGATCTTACTGGACGTATAAAAAAGCTTACATCAAACAACAGAGTGAAGGTGTTTATTGTTGATGATTCACTCTTTTCACGCAACCGAAGCAAGTCTGTTGAACTTCTTTCACGAGTATTTGATCATACAGAGAAACGATTCTATAAGGGGTTTCAGTTGCTTACTCTTGGTTGGTCTGATGGATATTCTTTTCTACCTGTAGACTTTGCTTTATTAAGTTCAGCGAAAAAGGAAAATCAACTTAACGGGGTCGATGAATCCATTGATAAACGCACTTCCGGCTACAAGCGTCGTCTTGAAGCACAACAAGATAAGCCAAGCGTTGTCTCTGCTTTATTGGATCATGCCTTAAATGCAGGAATTACAGCTGATTATGTGTTAATGGATACTTGGTTTACGCATGAGCCTTTGATTGAAAAAATCACGGATAAAGGTTTATTTGTCATTGGTATGGTCAAGCAGCTAAAACAACGTTATTTCATAGATGGTGAAGCCCATACTCTGGATGCACTCTTTAAAAAAGCAAAGTGTACCATGGAAAAGAAAGACCTACTCGGTTCGATCCATGTTCATCTTGCAAAAGGACGACAAGTCAAGATTGTATTCGTGCGTAACCGCAATAAAAAGAGTGAATGGTTAGCCATTTTGAGTACAGATACCACACTTTCAGATGAAGAAATTGTGCGTATTTACGGGATGCGCTGGGACATCGAAACATTTTTCAAGTGTACCAAATCATTGCTTAACCTAGCAAAAGAATTTCAAGGTCGTTCGTATGATCTGTTGATTAGTCATACAACGATTGTGTTTACTCGCTTTGTACTCTTAGAGTGGGAGCGTAGACAAAACAACGATCCTAAAACGATTGGAAATCTCTTTTTTCTATTATGTGAAGATGTAAAAGATATGGATTTAGAGAGTGCATTGAATCAATTATTAGCGATCTTCCAAACATTAGCAGAAGCTAATGTTTGTTTGAACATGGAATTATTTAAAAGTAAAGTACAAGAATGGATTGCGGCTTTACCTAATTACATCAAGGGATGTCTAACAATATCTGTGTGCGAAAGTTGAGTGAGAAATATTAAAATATTTATTGTCTAACAAAAATATAAAGTACATATTTCGACAAATCAATACAAAAAACGAAATCGATGGAACAAAGCCAGCATTCGTCGGCGCTTCCGTTTCCTTTTGGTCCGGGGCCCCGGGGCGATGTGATGGTCGGCTGGTGGCCGAAAACGCTATGCCAACTGATGGCCATCTCGCCGGAGCACGCG
>NICF_comb_assmDRAFT_10001850_pt1 | contig 16453 bp, 13 predicted proteins | sample NewIslPassag4_SG_FD_11279 | JGI IMG/M metagenome (IMG submission 11279) | reverse complement strand
GCAGGATGTCCTGGATGCTCGAGATCTTCTTGTCGGTGATCAGGATGTACGGATTGTCGAGCACGGCTTCCATCTTGTCCGTGTCCGTGACCATGTAAGCGGACGTGTAGCCGCGGTCGAACTGCATCCCTTCGACCACTTCGAGCTCCGTCTGGATGCCCTTCGATTCTTCAACCGTGACGACGCCGTCGTTGCCGACCTTCTCCATCGCGTCCGCGATCAGTTGGCCGAGCTCTTCGTCGGCCGCGGAGATGGCGGCGACTTGCGCGATCGATTGACGGCCTTCGATCGGCTTCGCGATCTTCTTCAGCTCTTCGACGGCCGTCTTGACCGCTTTCTCGATGCCGCGGCGGATGGCCATCGGATTGGCGCCGGCCGTCACGTTCTTCAGACCTTCGCGAATCATGGCCTGAGCCAGAACCGTCGCCGTCGTCGTGCCGTCGCCGGCCACGTCGTTCGTCTTCGTGGCGACTTCCTTCACGAGCTGGGCGCCCATGTTCTCGAACGGATCTTCGAGTTCGATTTCCTTCGCGATCGAAACGCCGTCGTTCGTGATCAGCGGGCTGCCGAATTTCTTCTCAAGCACGACGTTGCGGCCCTTCGGACCCAGCGTCACCTTGACGGCATTGGCGAGCGTATCCACACCGCGAAGCATCGCGCGGCGGGCGTCTTCACCGAAAATGATCTCTTTGGCCATAGCGGGTAATTACCTCCTTGAACCGTTCAGAATCATCCTGTGTGTTGTGCTGTGTACGATGCCTGGAGCATCCGGACGGCGGAACGGAATCCGCCGCGTATGCGGCCGCACGGCGGCCAATCGTCGCAATCCGCGCGGAACGGAATCATTCGAGAACCGCGTGGATGTCGCTTTCCCTCATGATCAGATATTCCTTGCCTTCGTACTTGATCTCCGTGCCCGCGTATTTCGAGAACAGCACGCGGTCCCCGACCTTCACTTCGGGAGCGACAAGCACGCCGTCTTTATAGGCGCCCTTGCCCACGGCGATCACTTTGCCCTCCTGCGGCTTCTCCTTCGCCGTGTCGGGCAGCACGATGCCGCTGGCAGTCGTTTCTTCTCTCGCGATCGGTTCGACCAGTACGCGGTCACCCAAAGGTCTGATCATGTAAAATGAGCCTCCTTCGTAATGAGAGATGTGCAGCTCAGTTAGCACTCGACATGCACAAGTGCTAACAACCAACTCTTATAATACTCAAGTTGATATGCCAATGCAAGGGGAGATGCGATGCCGAAACCGCAAAAAAAATTTCAGTCTTCGACCGTCCCGGAAACGCCCTGCCGGCGCTGCATTCTGCGATGAACGGACTGCGCCATGAAGACGCTGAATTCGTACAGCAGGATGAGCGGCAGCGCGACCAGCATGTCCGAAATGAAGTCCGGCGGCGTCACGAGGACGCCCAGGAAGATCAGCCCGAAATAGGCGTACCGGCGCATCTTGCGCAGCCTGAGCGGATTCAGAATGCCGATCCGCGTCAGGAACATGACGACAATCGGCAGCTCGAAGAGCAGCGAGATCGGCACGATGATGTTGAACATGAACGAGAAATACTGCACGATCCCGTAGGTTTCCACGAGGCCGAGCTGGCGTGAAACCGAGGTGGTGAAATCGAAGGCGAGCGGAAAAACGACAAAATAGGAAAAGGCGAATCCTGCCGCCAGCATGGCGAACGCCAGCGGCACGTAAGCCAGCGCCGCTCTCCGCTCGCGGGGCCTGAGGCCCGGGCTGACGAACGCCCACAGCTGGTAGAACGCGAACGGGAATGTGATCAGCAGCGCGACCACGAACGCGATCTTCATGTACATGCCGATGCCGTCCCACAGCGAAAACGCGTGCAGGTCGGTCAGCCTGCTGGCCGGTTCCACGCTCATCAAATAATCGTATACCGGGTCCGCCGCCAGCAGTCCGAGCACGAGTCCGGCGACGAACACCGCCAGCACATACAGCAGCCTGCGCCTGAGTTCTCCGATATGCTCAAGCCAGTGCATCTGTTTCTCGTCTTCCGGCTCCGCGCGCCCGGCATTGCCCGCCGGCCGAACGCCGTGATCCGCCACTGCCTGTCCTCCTCCCTGAACTCTCGGTTCGTCGGTGCCGATCGGGACGATGGGACGCTTAAAGCCGTGCCGCTCCCCCGAAAATTCGTGCAATAATGCGCCAATTCCGGTTCACCCGGGGCAAATTCGCCGAATCTGGCGCACAAATGCGCCGATCGCGAGCCGCACTCCCGCGTTCTCCATCCCGTCTTCCCCGATCGGCGGAACCACATTATCTTCCACAAAAAAAGCGTATTCCGGTTATTCCGGAAGCCGCTTCTTGTCCGCCGCATCCTGGTTGTCCGAGCGCCCCGCCTCCAGGCGGTTCTTGCCGTCGTCGCGCTCGATGTCCTCGACGATCTCGCGCGCGCCCATCTTGAACTCGCGCAGCGTCCGTCCGAACGCCCGCCCGAGCTCCGGCAGCTTGCTCGGGCCGAAGAGCAGCAGCGCGACGATGATGAGCAGGATGAACCCCGTCACTCCTATGCCTGACATTGGACTGTCGTTACCTCCTTGCAGCCGCGTCCATCCGCTTCTCCGAAGCGGACCCGGCCGGGCCGAATATGTCGCAAATTCCGGCGCTTGTCCGGCGGCGCCGGTCTATCCGTGATGCAGTCCGCCGTAGCCCATGCCGGCGATGTCTTCCCGCGTGATGCGATCCCCCGCGAGAATGCGCGGCAGCAGGACGTCGAACGATGTGTATGGATCGTGCATGACGCAGCCGGGAAGCCCCAGGATCGGAACGTTCCCCAGATAGCCGACGAGCAGCATGGAACCCGGAAGCATCGGCGTGCCGTAGCTGACGACGTCCGCGCCGGCTTCCCGGATCGCCCCCGGCGTCCGGTCGTCCGGGTCGACGGACATGCCTCCGGTCACCAATATCATATCATACCCTTGTTCCAGCAAATAGTGAATTTCGGTGACAATTCTTTGTCGATCGTCCGGCGCGAAGCGCTGCTCGGCGACTTCGGAACCGAGCGCCTCCAGCTTGGCGCGGACGGCCGGACCGAACTTGTCCTGAATGCGGCCGCTGTACACTTCGCTGCCGGTGGTCAGCAGGCCGGCGCGGACCGAGCGGAGCGGCCGCACGGACAGCGGCGCCCGTCCATGGCGCGCGCGCCATTCCGCCGCCAGCGCCTCGGCCTCGGCGATCTTCCGCTCCGGCACGATGAGCGGAATCGCGCGCGCCGCCGCGATCGCGCTTCCGGCCTTCAGCACGGTGTCCCGCCGGACCGTCGCGAGCGCGATGTCGCCGAGCCGGTTCACGCTCCGCACGAATTCCTCGTCGACGTCGGCGAGGCCGAGACGCTCGGCCTTCAATGTCACTTTGCCTTCGGCCGGCTCGCCGTAGGCGATGCCGTCGCCGGCCAGCGCCCGGGCCAGCCGCAGCGCGGCGTCGTCTTCGTGCAGATCGCCCTCGCCGAGCTCCAGCACATAGATGTGCGCCTTGCCGATGTCGAGCAGCTTCGGAATGTCCTCTTCGGTGATCACGTGCCCCTTTCGGAACAGGCGGCCTTTGAACTGTCCCGGAACGATCTGCGTGAGATCGTGGGCGAGCTTGAGGCCGACGGCTTCCTCCACCGGCACTTCGCGCAGTCTCGTCTTCATGCTCCGCCCCCGCTTCAGACATGCTCCGTCTGCCGGCCGGACAGGATCGCCAGCGCGTGCGGAAGCTGATCCATGATCGCCATCAGGCTCTCCTGCACGCCCTTCGGACTGCCCGGCAGGTTGATGATCAGCGTGCGGCCCCGGATGCCGGCGATGCCGCGCGACAGCATCGCCGCGCGGGTTCTGGACATGGCCCCGGCCCGCATCGCCTCCGGAATGCCGGGCACCTTGCGCTCGATGACGCGCTCCGTCGCCTCCGGCGTCACATCGCGCGGCCCGAGCCCGGTTCCGCCCGTCGTCACGATCAGGTCCGGGCGGTAATATTCGGTGATTTCGATCAGCGCGGCCGTAATCTCGTCCATGTCGTCCGGCACGATCCGGTATTCGACGATCTCGCCGCCGATCTCTTCTTCCATCAGTTCGCGGATCACCTGAGCGCTCGTGTCCTCGCGCTCGCCCGCGGCCCCCTTGTCGCTCGCCGTCAGAATCGCAACTTTCCAACGCATCCGTTTCCCCCTCCTCCGAGCATAACGGACAGCGCCTGATGTTCCATAGGCGTTCCATCGGAGCAGCCGTTATGCGGTGAAATATAAGCCGGTTATAGTCCCGCGAACCATAAACCACCTATATTCCGAGCAGAACGCTTGCGCCTTCAATTGCGGCATGCGCCTTCTACGTCTGATCGGCCGGCCGCGCGTAATCGCCGCTCTTGCCGCCCGTCTTGCGGATGAGCCGCGTCGGGCCGATCTCCATGTCCTTCTGCAGCGCCTTGCACATGTCGTATACGGTCAATGCCGCCGCGGACACCGCGGTGAGCGCCTCCATCTCGACGCCGGTCTTGCCCGTCGTCTTCACGGTCGCTTCGATGACGAGCCGGTCGTCGCCTTCCTCGCGGAACCGGATATCGATGCCGGTCAGCGGCAGCGGGTGGCACATCGGAATCCACTCGCTCGTCCGCTTCGCCGCCATGATGCCCGCCACCTGCGCGACGGCCAGCACGTCGCCCTTGCCGACCCGGCCGGAGCGGATCGCGGCGAGCGTCTCCGGACGCATCGCGACGGTCGTCTCGGCCACCGCCGTCCGCGCCGTCGCATCCTTGTCCGTCACGTCCACCATCCGCGCCCGTCCCTGTTCGTTGAAATGCGTCAGCGTCCCGTCAGCCATCCGACCACCCTTCCCGCCGCGCGGGCGACAAATGAACGCCTTCTTCCGTTATTAAGCCGTCCAGTCTCAGATCGTGCGGTTCGGCCGGCAGCTCCGGAACGACCTGCAGCCCGAAGGCGAGCCCCATCCACCGCGCCGTGCCGCCCGCGGCAAGCATTCGCTCGGCGAACCGGTCATAATAACCGCCGCCGTAGCCGAGCCTGCGTCCGTCCGGCGTGAAGGCGAGGCCCGGCACGAAGACGGCGCCGATGTCCTTCAACCGATGCCAGCGCTCCGCCCGCGCCGGGTCCGGCTCCGGCACGCCGTACACGCCCGGCTTCAGCTCGTCGAAGCCGCGGACCCGGTACAGCTCGAGCGACCGATCCGCCGTGACGCACCGCGGCAGCAGGACCGCAAGCCCTTCGCGCCAGCCCCACTCGAGCAGAGGCCGCGTGATCAGCTCCGAGCGCATGGAAGCGTAGGCGAGAAACGCCTCCGCCCCCAGCCTCCTCAGCCATTCGGCGGCATGGCCGCACGCCCGCCCGGACCACGCCAGCCGCTCGCGTTCCGGAATCCCGTCGCGAAGCGCCGCCATCTCCCGCCTGAGCGCCGCTTTGCCGGCGTGCCGGCTGCCGTATCCCACGCAAGTCTCCGCCTTTCCCGTCTTGATGAGGCATTTCTGACACCAGTTTACCACTCCGCCGGCGGATTCGCCAATGTCGCCGACGCATGAAACGGCGAAGGAACGCGATACTATCCTTTAATCCTGGATCATCGTGTCCGGCCGGGGTCCGGAAGGCGAAGGGAGGTGTCGCAATTGATCCGAGGCGGCAGACGGACGGGCGCCGGGCTCGGAGCCGGCATCGCGCTGACGGCTCTGGTCATCGGCCTGGCCGCGCTCGCGCTGTATGCGCATCCTTCATACACTTACATACCGGACCGGGACCGTCTTCTGAATCCGCAGGCAAATGAACGGGCGATCCGCGCCATGCGGTCCGCGGACGGTCCGGAGCGGACGGACGAAGAGACGCTCGAGCTCGGAAGGCGGGCATTTTACGGCGAGACGTTCGGCAACGAGTTTTTTCTCAATGATATCATGGGACTGCTGGACGGACCGCTGACCGTTCGCGGCATTCTGAAAGCTACCGCCGCGCTGAAGGGCGAAGGCACGACGAATCTGCGGGTGGCGGCGGAGAAGGATGCCGTCGTCGGCGGAATAAAGATCCGCAAAGGCGATTGGATCGACACCGGACTCGACGTCGCGAAGGGGTCGTATGTGCCGCTTGGACTGAAAATCTCGGTGGACAAGGGCAAGATTCGGGTCGGCGTCGGCTGCATCGCCTGCCACGCCGTCTACGATCCGGCGAGCGGCAAGGTGGTCGAGGGACCGCCGAACCGCGATCTGAACGTCGGCTATCTGCTCGCTTTGGCGGAAAATTCGGCGGCCTTTTTCACCCATACGGGCGTGACGAAGGAGCAGATCGAAGGGCTGATCCGCTTCAAGGAACAGGCCAAGAGCTGGGTGACGGACATGGGCGGCAACCGCGCGCCGCTGCCGGACCCGGACGAGCTCGAGCGCCTCGTCGACGAGGAGCTCATGAAATGGCCGCCGGGCTCAGTCGACACATCCATCGACATGGTGAACAATCCGGTCCAGATTCCCGACTCGTTCACGCTCGGCGATCACCCTTACAACTGGAACGGCACGGCCTTCGCGGGTCCGTTCAAGGGGCTGATGACGTTCTCGGGCGTTCCGAACGCGCAGAACATGGACGCGCTGGCGCAGGCCCACCTCAGCGGGCCGCTGTTCGGGCTGGACAGGGAAGTCTACATGGGCATTCTGCTGCAGCGGGCCGCCTCGTCCAGATACCGCTATGATCCGGAGAAGGGAAGCAAGCCGTCCGAGCAGTTCGCGGCCGCGGACCCGACGCCGGATTCGCCGGGCATCATCCGGTCGGTGCCTTCGCCCGCCTATCCGCGATCGTCCGTCGTCTCGGTGTCCGGCGTCCTGTCCTCGCTCCCCGGATATCCGATCAACACCCATACGCTGGCGATGTCCGCGTACCAGAACACCTTGAAGCCGCCCCGTTCGCATCTGAAGCGCGACGCGGCGATGGCGGCCGAGGGAGCGAAAGTGTTCCGCCGGGCGGGCTGCGCGTCCTGCCATGCCGGTCCGTATCTGACGAACAACCGGATCGTGGCGGCCGACGTCATCGGCACGAATCCGTCCCGCGCGAAGTCGTTCAAGAAGACGGCGGCGTTCTGGGGACCGCCGCTCATGTACGACTACGACACGCCCGTTCCGCTGCCGGAGAAGCCGAAGCTGCACCGGATGCCGCTCAACGGCGTGTCCGAAGACCAGATCAAACTGGCCTTCGCGCACGGCGATTCGCCGGGCGGCTACAAGACGCCGAGCCTGTACGGCCTCTATTGGTCGGCGCCGTACCTGCACGACGGCGGCGTCGCGGCCGGCCCGGAGCCGGGGCAATACGGCATCCCCGGGACATTCAAATCCGGCGTGCTGCCGGATCCGGCCGAAAGTCTGCGCGCGCTGATCGACAGGCGGCTGCGCGAACGGGTCGTCGAGGCGAACCATGCCGACGAAGATTTGCGCAAAGCCAATGTCGAAGGGGTCGGGCACGAATATTGGGTCGACGGGAAGGCCGGCTTCAGCCCGCGGGAGCAGGACGCGCTCATTCACTACCTGCTCACGCTGCATGATGCGGATGAATAGAACGGGCTGATTCCTCCGCGCGCCTCGCATCCCGCTGCGGGTTTCGCTCCGCGCCGGAATCATGTACACTGTTAACGTGCGGCCGCCGGACGGCGGCGCGCGAGAACGGCCTGAACGGCCTGCATGGGAGAAGGCTGCGGAGGATCGACATGCTGCTGCAAGTTGCGGGAATATCGAAAAGTTTCGGCGCAAGGCCGGTGCTGACCAATATATCGTTTCATGTGCTCGAACGCGAGCGGATCGGCATCGTCGGCGTGAACGGCGCGGGCAAGTCGACGCTGCTCGCGATCATCGCGGGCGAGCTGGCGCCGGATTCGGGCACGATCAGCCGGCGCAAGGGAATGCGGATCGGCTATCTGGCCCAGAACAGCGGACTTTCCTCCGAACGGACGATCGGGGAGGAGATGCGGGCCGTTTTCGCCGACCTGCTGGAGATGGAGCGGGAGCTTCGGGAAATGGAGGTCCGCATCGCCGATCCGAAGGAGATGGAGGACGGGAAGCGATACGAAGAATTGCTGGCGCGGTACGCGGCGCTGTCCGACGCGTTCCGCGAGCGCGGCGGATTCGGGTTCGAGAACCGGATCCGCAGCGTGCTGCACGGAATGGGGTTCGGCGAATACCCGCCCGACACGCCGATCGCCTCGCTGAGCGGCGGGCAGAAGACGCGGCTCGCGCTGGCGCGGCTCCTGCTGCAAGAGCCCGATCTGCTCATTCTCGACGAGCCGACGAACCATCTCGACATCGAGACGCTCTCCTGGCTCGAAGACTATCTGCGCGGCTATCCGGGCGCCATCCTCGCCGTGTCCCACGACCGCTATTTCCTTGACGCGCTGGCGGACAGCATCATCGAGATCGAGCGGCACGCGGCGAAGCGTTACACCGGCAATTACAGCCGCTACATCGAGCTGAAGGCGGCCGAGTACGAGAGCGCGCTCAAAGCCTACGAGAAACAGCAGGAAGAGATCGCGCGGATGGAGGACTTCATCCGGCGCAACATCGCCCGCGCGTCGACGTCGAGGCGCGCGCAGAGCCGGCGCAAGATGCTCGAGCGGATGGAGCGGATCGACAGGCCGGCCGGAGATGCGAAGCGGGCTGTTTTCGCGTTCGAGATCGACCGGCAGACGGGGATGGACGTGCTGGACGTGCAAGATCTGTCGGTACGGTTCGAAGGCAGCGAGCGGCCGCTGTTCAAGAACGTCTCGTTCCGGCTGACGCGCGGCGAGACCGTCGCGATCGCCGGCCCGAACGGCATCGGCAAGTCGACGCTGCTGAAGGCGCTGCTCGGCCGGATTCCGGTCGAGAGCGGCACGATCCGGTTCGGCGCCAACGTGAAAATCGGCTACTACGATCAGGAACAGGCGAATCTCCATCCCGACAACACGGTGCTCGACGAGGTGTGGAACGCGTTTCCCCATCTGGAGGAAGTGCGCGTCCGCACCGTGCTCGGCAACTTCCTGTTCAGCGGCGACGATGTGCTGAAGAAGATCTCCACGCTGAGCGGCGGCGAGAAGGCGCGGGTGGCGCTGGCGAAGCTGATGCTCGAGCGGGCCAACGTGCTCATCCTGGACGAGCCGACGAACCATCTGGATCTGTACAGCAAGGAAGTGCTCGAGTCGGCGCTCGTCGATTTCGAGGGGACGCTGCTGTTCATTTCGCACGACCGCTATTTCCTGAACAAGATGGCCGAGCGGATCCTCGAGCTGACGCCGGACGGCGTGCGGGTGTATCTGGGCAACTACGACGACATGCTGGAGAAAAAGCGCGAGCAGGAGGAGCTCGGGCTTTCCGGAGAGGCTTCTGCGCGGGCGGCCGGGCGTGCGGGCGGCGCGGCGGCCGGCCGGCACGGCGGCGGTTCGGCGGCCGGATCGCGGTCGGACGGCGACGGAGCCGGCGCTTCCGGCGGTGCAAGCGCCGGAGCGGGAAGCGGAACGTCCGGTGCGGGCCCGGCCGGCGGCCCCGTGAACGGCGTGTCCGGCGCGTACGGCGATTCCGTCGCGGGCGGCGCGGCGGCCTACGAGGCCGAGAAGCAGGCGAAGCGGCTCGAGCGCCAGCGGCAGCGGCGGATCGAGCAGCTCGAAGCGCAGATCGAGGCGCTGGAGGCGGCCATCGCGGCCGTCGAGACCGAGCTCGCGGACCCCGCCGTTTATCTGGACTACACGCTCGTGCAGGAGAAGCAGCGGCTGCTCGAAGAGAAGCGCGCCGCGCTCGAATCCGCGTTCGCGGAGTGGGAGCGGCTCATGGCCTGAAGCGCATGAGGAAAGCCCGTCTTTCGCCTGATGGAAAGACGGGCTTTCCTGTACCGCGCCTGACGCGCAATCCAGCTTGCGCCAATCCCCGGGACCGCTCCCGACAGCCGGCAATACAGCCTGTCCCGTCCGCGCCGCAGCCTCAGCGCCGGCGGTCCTTCGGCAGCAGGAACGCGAGCAGCCCGATCAGCGGCAAGAAGCTGACCGCGTCGATGACCGGGATCGGATTCTCCCCGATCGCGCTCATCCACTCGCCGAGCACGACGGCGCCGAGCGCCCCCATGCCGAACGCGAGGCCGACGATCAGGCCGGACGCCATGCCGACGTTGCGCGGCATGAGCTCCTGCGCGTAGACGACGCTGACGGAAAATCCGGACATCATGATGAAGCCGAGCAGCGCGGCGACCGGAAAAATCGCCCCGAGCGGCAGATGCGGCAGCGCCAGCGCGAACGGCGCCGAACCGACGATCGAGAAAATGATCAAGTTCTTCCGGCCGAACCGGTCGCCCCAGATGCCCCCGAAGAACGTGCCCGCCACGCCGGCGCCCAGATAGAGGAACAGCACGAGCTGGGCGGTCTGTTTCGATACCCCGAACTTGTCTTCAAGATAGAACGGATAGAAATTGTTGATGCCCGCGGCGTACCACGAGCGCGCGAAGACGATCAGCACGAGCAGCGTCAGCGCGAAGGCGACCGTCCGGCCGGACAGACCGTCCCGCGCGGCCGGAACGCCCGCTTCCGCTTTCTTCCGTTTCACCGGCGCGCCGTATGCGGCCAGCTGCCCCCGGTACCACGGCACGATATGCAGCGCGACGGCAATCGCCGCGCCGGCCAGCAGCATGCCCCAGGCCGCGCCGCGCTGGCCGAGCGGAATGAAGATCGCGATCGTCATGAGCGGCGCCAGCATCGAGCCGGCGTTGCCGCCCATCTGGTAGATCGACTGCGCGAAGCTGCGCCGGCCGCCCGCCGCGAAATAGACGACCCGCGAACCTTCCGGGTGAAACACCGCCGAGCCGACGCCGATGAAGACGGTCGCCAGCAGCAGCGTCCAGTAATTCGGCGCGAACGCCAGCCCCGCGATGCCGAGCAGGCTCATCCCCATGCCGATCGGCAGCATGCCGGGCGTCGGCCGGCGGTCGGAATACAGGCCGACCACGGGCTGCATGACGGATGAGGTCATGTTGAGGGCGAAGCTGAGCCAGCCGATCTGCGACAGCGTCAGCGACAGCGAATCGCGCAGCACGGGAAACAGCGCCGTCACGACCGTCTGCATCGAATCGTTGAGCATGTGGATCGCGCTGACGGCGAACAGGATCGAGTAGACCGTGGCGGTCTGCACGGCCGCGCGGGTGCCAGCGGCGGTATTCAATCGAATGCGTCTCCTTCCGGGTCAAGAAAAGTCCCAAAGTGCGATAGATCAAGTGTAGGCCCGCTTCCGGCGCGCCGTCAAACGCCGGAATAGACGAAATTCCCGGAAAAAAGCCGCGTCCCGCTCCATGACGTCGCGCTGGAAGTCGCCGTTCGCCGGTTCCGGCGGCGGGCCGTGACGGACCCGCCGCAAAAACACAGCCTTCCGCCCCTCGCGGACGGAAGGCATTCATACAGGGCGGCCCGTGGAACGGAAGGCGCCCGAACCAAAATCGCGGCCATTCAGGCCGTTCAACCGGAGAAACGCCGTGCGCAAAACCGCCGGTTGACGGCCGTTTCCGGCGTGACCCCGGCGCGCCCGGTTCGCCTTGTCAAGGACGAAGCGTATCCATCAGCAGCCTGAGCTTCTGCTCGTGCGCGCGCGGAATGCCCTCGTGGCCGAAATAGCGGAACACGGCGATCGATTTCTCGCACTGCAGATGGTTGTAGGCCGCGAACACCGTCGACGGCGGCGTGATCGTGTCGACGAGGCCGATCGACACCCACGTCCGGCACTTCACGCGCGGCGCCAGGTTCATGACGTCGAAATAGGACAGCGTCCGCTTCGCCCGCGCCTCGATCTCCGGATCGCCGTTGCGGCGGAAAAACTCGTTCAGCTCGTGATACGGCCCGCTCGGCGCAATGTCGATCGCCCGCTCGAAATGCGACAGATACGGATAATCCGCGGCCGCGACGATCGGAATGTCCGACAGCGCCGCCGCAGCGAGCGTCAGGGCGCCGCCCTGGCTGCCGCCGGTCACGCCGATCCGCGCGCGGTCCACCTTGTCCAGCGACGCCAGCACCTCGATCCCGCGCACCGCATCCATGTAGACGCCGCGGTAGTAGTATTCCTCCTCGGACAGGATGCCCTTCGACATCCATCCCGCGTGGGCGCCGTGGCTGTAGACCGTGTTGTCCACGCTCTCGCCCTGCTGGCCGCGGCACAGCATGAGCAGCGCCGCATAGCCGTGCAATGCCCAGTTCACGACATCGTGAATCTGGCCTTCCATCGCCCAGTTGTAGCCGTGGTACAGCATGAGCCCCGGAAACGGCCCGTCGCCCTCGGGCATCGCGAGCCAGCCCTGCACCCGCGCCCCGCGAAAGCCCCCGTAAATGATTTTGTACAGCCGCGCGCCCCGGGCCGGGTAATCGCGCGGCGTCAGCTCGTACTTGAGCGGCGTTTCCCCGAGCTCGTCCAGCGTCCGCTCCCAGAACGCGTCGAAATCGGGCTGCCGCGTGAGTGCCGGCTTGTACTTCTCCAGCTCGCTCAAGGGAAGATCATAAGGTTGTTGCGCCAACTCGGGGGGCATCTCCTCTCCACACGTCGGATTCGGGTATCAGTGTAAATCAAGGCCCCTTTGACTGGCAAGGGGCCCATGGCGTACTTGAAATTACAGTCCGATCCAGTCCGCGAACGACCGGACGGTGACGCGGCCCGGCGGCGCGGGCGCGAACGCCCGCCCGGCGGCGCCCCTGCCGAGGAACTCGACCGTGACCGGGATGCCCGGGATCAGATCGAACCAGTTGTCGGTGAAGATGCCCTCCGCTTCGGCGAACAGCGCCACCTGCTTCGCGAGCGTGTCCGTCTCGAGCGTGAACGCCGTCCCGTTCGTGCCCGCCACTTCACGGATCGTCACCTTCGCCTTTGACAGCTTGATATCCTTGGCCGGCACGAAGTAGTGCAGCTTGCTGTCCAGCACCTGTCCGCCTTCGGCCAGATCAGCCTTCAGCACCGTGCGCCGCGGATCGGCCCCTTCGAGCAGATCGCCGACCGGAGACGACCAGACGAGCGCCGCCGCGTTCGCCTCCACCTTCGCCGGCGCGCTGAAGGTCTTGAGCAGCCTGCCGTCGAAGTCGTACAGCGCCGCGTGCAGCGTGCCGTCGATCGGCCGAAGCGCGTCGGAGACGATATGGATGTCGACGACGCCTTCCTTCGTGCCGTCGATCGACACGATGATGTCCTTCATGCTCCTCTTCGCGTAGTACTGGATCGCCTTCCAGCGGCCGTAGTAGTCCATCGACGCCCACGACGCGACCGGCCAGCAGTCGTCCATCTGCCAGTACAGCGTCCCCATGCAGAACGGCTTGCGCCGGCGGTGCGCCTCGATCGCGAATTTCATCGCCTCGCCCTGCAGCACCTGGCTGACGGACAGGAACGAGACGAAGTCCTTCGGCTCCGGCAGATACATGCTCTGATACTGCTTGATCAGCCTGTTGCCGGACGGATGGCGCTGGTGGCTGAGCATGACGTCCGAGAGCAGCTCCATCTCGTCATCCCGCGCGTACGAGCGGACGGTTCGCTCCTCGGGGAACGACTGGAATCCGTATTCGCTCATGAACCGGCCGAGGTTCACCGCGTACAGTTCGAACGGCTCGACCTCGTGCCAGACGCCCCAGTAGTGGATGTCGCCGGACGTCGTCCGCTTGCCGGCGTGCTGGTTCTCATCGCGCGTCAGCCCCTGCATCGGCGAAGACGGCCAGTAGTCCGCCCCGGGAGCCAGCCGGCCGACGACCTCCGGCAGCAGCTCGTGGAACAGCTTCTCGTAATCCGCCCACAGCTTCTCCCGCATCTCCGGCGGGTAAAGCTGCTTCCATCCCCAGCCCGCGTCCTCGATGTAGTGCGACCAGCCGGTGTCGATCTCGTTGTTGCCGCACCAGAGGGCGATGCACGGATGGTTGCGCAGCCGCTTCACGTTGTGCTCCGCTTCGGCGCGCACGTTCGCGAGGAACGCCTCGTCGCCCGGATACAGGCTGCACGCGAACATGAAATCCTGCCAGACGAGGATGCCGTACTCGTCGCACAGCTCGTAGAACGCGTCGTCCTCGTAGACGCCGCCGCCCCAGACGCGCAGCATGTTCATGTTCGACTGCGCGGCGGACGCGATCTCGTGCTCGTAGCGCTCGCGCGTCACCCGGGTGACGAAGCTGTCGAGCGGGATATGGTTCGCGCCCTTCGCGAACACCGGCACCCCGTTCAATTCAAAATAGAACGACGTCCCCCACTCATCCTTCTCCCGCACGAGACGGATCGAGCGCAGCCCGGTCTTCACCTGCCGCGCCGCCGCCAGCCGGCCGGAGGCCGCAAGCTCCGCGCGGAACGTGTACAGATGCTGGGGCCCGAGCCCGCGGCTCCACCACAGCTTCGGCTTGTCGATCACCGCATCCAGCTCGACCGCGTGAAGGCCGGGTTCCACCGCGACTTCCCGCTCCCAGACGCGGCCGTCCGCCGACAGCCGGAGCGTGCCGCTCCATGCGGCTTCCGCCTCGATCTCGACGACGGCGGTCAGCTTCGCTTCGTCCGCCGTCACGCTGCGCTGGCGGATGAACAGATCGGCGATCCGCACGCCGGACCAGGCCTCGAGCCTGACCTCCCGCCAGATGCCGCTCGTCACGAAACGCGGCCCCCAGTCCCAGCCGTAGTGGTACGGCGCCTTGCGCGCGAAGACGCTCACCTTCTTGTCGCCGAGTCCGCCGTTCTCCGACTGGTCGTTCACCGCCGGCAGCGCGTAGCCGAGCTTCTCGAGCTTCGGCAGATCCTCGTTGATCGGCGAGCGGAACCGGACGCGCAGCACATTGCCCCGGGGTTTCAGCAGCCGTTTCACCTCGACGCGCCACGCGCGGAACATGTTGTCCGCGGACAGCACATGCTCGCCGTTCAGCGTCACGTCGGCGTACGTGTCCAGGCCGTCGAACACGAGGTCGACCCTGGATGCGTCAAGCAGACCGCCGGCCGCGTCAAACGTCGTCTCGTATTCCCAATCCCGCTTGTCAATCCATTGCAGATCGCGCTCGTTCGTCCCGTCGAACGGGTCCGGAATCTTCCCGCATGCGAACAGATCGGTGTGGACGCAGCCCGGCACGACGGCCGGCAGCCAGACCTGGTCGCCGACGCCCCGGAACTGCCAATTGTCGGTCAATCGTTGTACCGCGTTCATGACGCCCTCCCGGAAGGTCAATTTCCGCTGAAATTTCACGCCCATTATACACGAGTCTGTTAACAGGATAAATGAACCCCTCGTCGTTTTTTGTTCAATTTGTTCACCAACTCCCGTATTTATGACTTGATACTGGAATTTTCAGGAGCTTTGTGATATCTTATTAACATATTGAACAAATTAACCGCTGTTGTTTACAGACCCGCGCGAGCACGATTGGCAGGTGAACCCCGCTTCCCATGAAACGCAAAGCCACCACCGGCGACATCGCCCGGATGCTCGGGCTGTCGCGCACGACCGTCTCGAAGGCGCTGAACGGCCATCCGACCGTGCCGCCCGCCACGCGGCAGCGGGTGCTCGACATGGCCGCGCAGCTCCATTACAAGCATTACCGTCCATCACCGCCGGCAAACCTTCCGGTGCGCGGCGAACCGGATGCCGGCGCGGCCATGCGCACGATCGCCTGTCTGATCCGCGCAAGCCTCGCCCGCTCGGGCGGCAAAGGGTACTGGGTGGACGTGCTGCAGGGCATCGAGGAATCGACGCGGCGGCGCGGCTGGAGCATGGTGCTGCATTTCGTCCGGCCGGAAGATCTGGAGACGCTCAGCCTGCCCCGCTCGCTCACGGAGGCGCATGTGGACGGCGTCGTCATGGCCGGCATCACGCGCCTGGCCTACGCGCGCGCCGTCGCCGGGCTGGGCCTGCCGGCCGTGCTGATCGATCATGACAGCGCGGCGCGGGCCGAAGACGCCGTCTTCGACACGGTGCTGATGGAGAGCGAGCGGAGCGTCCGCGATCTGACCGCGCGGCTCATCGCGCTTGGCCATCGGCGCATCGGCTTCATCGGCGACATCGGAGACTGCCTGTCGTTCACGGAGCGCTGGAACGGGTTCCGGCTCGCGATGATGGACGCCGGGCTGCCCGTCGATCCGGCCTGCTGCGCCGTGGCGCCGAAACCGCGCCATTATTTCGACGCCGCGGAGATCGCCGAGGCGCTCGCGGCGATGCCGCAGCTTCCGACCGCCTTCGTCTGCGCGAACGACGTCGTCGCGATCCGGACGGTGCAGGCGCTCGGCCGGATGGGGCTCTCCGTCCCGCGCGACGTGTCCGTCACCGGCTTCGACGCGATCGAGACGGACACCGATCCGCCGCCGGGCGGACTGGCGCTGCTCTCCGTCCGGATCGACGCGGTGCGCGTCGGATCCCGCGCGCTCGAGCAGCTCGCCCTGCGGATGGAGCAGCCGGACCGGCCGCCCGAGCACATCCGGCTGGCCACCGCCTTGGTGGACGGCACGTCGGCGGCGCCGCCCCGGCATTGACCGGGCGGCCG
>NICF_comb_assmDRAFT_10001846_pt1 | contig 16476 bp, 16 predicted proteins | sample NewIslPassag4_SG_FD_11279 | JGI IMG/M metagenome (IMG submission 11279) | reverse complement strand
CGCGTCTTTTAACCCGGCCAAACTCCTTCTTTTGGGGCATGGTGAAAACAGCATTTTCTTAATTTCAGAAGAGCTGCGATACAAGTTTCCGAATCTGGAATTCGAACCCATCATCGCCGATATCCAGCACCGCTCCCGGATGGAAGAGGTGTTCCGGGTCAACCGGCCGCAAGTCGTGTTTCACGCCGCCGCGCACAAACATGTGACGTTGATGGAAAACAACCCCGCCGAAGCGGTCAAAAACAATGTGTTCGGAACGAAAAATGTCGTCGATTGCGCGGAGAAATACGAAGCGGAGCGGTTTGTGCTCATTTCCACGGACAAGGCCGTCAACCCCACCAGCATCATGGGGATGACCAAACGGCTCGCCGAGATGTATATCCAAAGCATGGACGGCCACAGCAAGACCCGTTTCGCCGCCGTTCGTTTCGGCAACGTGCTCGGCAGCCGCGGCAGCGTCGTTCCGCTTTTCAAGGAGCAAATCGCCCGCGGAGGCCCCGTCACCGTCACCCATCCGGACATGGTCCGCTATTTCATGACCATTACGGAAGCCGTTCAACTTGTCATCCAGGCCGGCGCCTACATGAACGGCGGGGAAATCTTTGTCCTCGACATGGGCAAGCCTGTCCGCATTCTTCAACTGGCCGAAGACCTCATCCGCTTGTCCGGCTTCGAACCCTACGTGGACATTCCGATCGAATTCATTGGCGTACGTCCGGGAGAGAAGCTGTTCGAGGAACTGTTGTTCCATGAAGAAGAAGTCACGGCGACGAAGCACGAGCGGATCTTTATCGGCAAGCTGAACGGCATCAGCAGACAGGAAGTGGAAGCCAGGTTCAGGACGCTGGAAAATCTGATTTTTGTGGAGAAAAAATCGGTTCAGGGAATCCTCGAAGATTTGGTGGACGCTTCAATTACATACCAAAAATCGTATGATGCCGCCAACCAATCCTGATTGTGGTTCGACAGAGGCTTTCGCATGAAAATCCTGTATGTTTCAACCATTTCGAATACGATAAACTCTTTTCTGGTGCCGCATATTCAGTTTCTGGCGAAACAGGGCCACCAGGTGGATGTGGCGTGCAGGGTTGTCCAGGACATGGATGTCCGGTTGGCGGAACTGGGCTGCAGGATTTACGACATTCCTTTTGACCGGGTTCCATGGAAACTGCAAAACCTGACGGCATACAGAAAAATGAAAGAGATCGTTGACAGGGAACAATACCACATTGTGCATACCCACACGCCCGTGGCATCCGTGTGTGCAAGATTGGCCTGCCGGAAAAGCAAGGCCACGGTCGTATACACCGCCCACGGCTTTCATTTCTATAAGGGAGCTCCGGCAATCAACTGGTTGGTTTATTATCCGCTGGAGCTTTGGCTGTCCGGATATACGGATGTCCTGATTACGATCAACCGGGAAGATTATGAGATCTCCCGAAAACGATTCCGTTGCCGGCGGGTTGAATATGTACCCGGTGTCGGCATAGACATCTCAAAATTTCGGGATGCCGTGGTGGACCGGCCGGCAAAGCGAAGAGAACTGGGAATTCCGGAAAACGCCTTTGTGGTGTTGTCCATCGGCGAGCTGAACGCCAACAAGAATCATGAAACGGTGATCAAAGCGATCGCCCGGCTGCGTGATCCAAAGGTATACTATGTGATCTGCGGCACGGGCCCTTTGGAAAGCCGGTTGAAACAAATGGCGGCGGACCTGGGAATCCCGGATCAGGTGCGATTGCCGGGTTATCGTACGGACATTCCGGAACTTTGCAAAACGGCGGATTTGTTTGTCTTCCCTTCATTTCGGGAAGGTTTGCCCGTTTCTTTGATGGAAGCCATGGCCAGCGGTTTGCCGGTGGTATGTTCCGATATCAGAGGCAATCGGGATTTGGTGGGCGGCGATGGCACCGGTTCATTGATAAAACCCTATGATGTGGACCGGTTTTGTCAAGAGATCAAAGATTATATCCATCGTGATGTTGCATCGGACATACAACGCCGGGATATGCATCGGTATTCCACCGAGAATGTGATTCGGTTGATGAAAGAAATATACTCCAGCCTGAATGTTTCCTGAATTGAGCAAACCAGGGGAAGACCGGCCATGAATCGGAAAGCATATTTGTGGGTGGCGACAATTCATCTGTTATTTCTGCTTTATTTCTTGTTGACGTCTGTCTTCTTTTATCTTGCCTTGCAGCAAGGGAACAGTGGTGTTACGTTCAAGTTCCTGGGAGGCGGCGATGACGGCTATTTTTATTGGGTCGAAGCCTTGAAGGTAGCCGACGGGGATGCAGCGACCCTGACATCCATATATCCGCTTTTAATTGGAAAGCTCATCAAGTTTACGGGTGTCGAAAGCCCGTTTTTGATCCGGGTATTCAATTTCTTCGGGTTCATTCTGTTATATATTGTTTCTCTGTTGTTACTCAAAACGTTTCATAAAATGGATTTATTGAATGCGAAGACAAAATTCAATGAACCTTTAAACTCCTATTTGCTGCTGACCGTTTGTTATTGCCTTTATGCAAGCCTGGTCATGAACCTGAATTTCTCCATTATTCGAGATGTATGGATTTATTCGGCTTACCTGATGTCCCTGACGCTTGCCATTATGATTATATTCAACCATAAAGCCAATAAAATTTTTTGGCTGGCACTGCTTTTGCCCAGTCTTTGGTTTTTGGGAGAACTGAGAGGCTACGCTTTGGTTTCATTCATGGGAAGCATCGCCATTTTCTTCGTATATCGAAGAATCCTGCGAACAAGGAAATCGGCCATTCTCACGTTGATCGCGTTGCTGGGGATGCTTGGTGTTTACTACACGTTTTTTATGGATCAAAAAGTTTTTTACCTCAACAAGTCTCTCAGAGACGCCTTGAATTATCGGCATTCGGCTTTCAGTGACATGAACGGGAGCCAAATGCTGATTCGATTGGATGAAGGCAATTACCTGATGTTTCTGGTCAGGTATGTTCACAGCTATTTGGGCAACATGATCGGACCATTGCCGTGGCATATCGGAAGTCTGAATACTCTGGTCATATTCCTGGTTGAGTCGATTCCTATGATGCTGATTTTGTGGTTCATTTATCGCCATCGTCACCGATTGACCGATCCGCTGAAATTTGCTTTGCTGCACGCCTTTGTGTGGTTTGGATTCATCGCGATTACCAACGACAACCTTGGCACGGCGACCCGATTGAGACCCGTGGGATGGATTCCCATTCTGCTCGTTTTTGCCAAATTGTATGCGGATCATGCGGCTGAAAGACGCCAAGCTTCTCAACTATCGCCGACAGGAAAATGGAAGTGACCAAATTGTATAAAATCCTTTTTGTCCGAAGCGCCAAAGCATTTCTGCCCGAAATCGACGCCTACGTTTCGTATTTTAACAATACGGGGCGTTTCCGGGCTTTTGATTCAGCCCAGTCCGAAGCCAGCCCGTGGTCAGGTGAATATGACGTCGTATGGGAATTCAAGGGATTTGGCGGAATCAAAAAGGGGAACAAACGCTTTTTATTGGTCCATGAGTATGCCTCTTTGTCGACGGGCACGCTGCCGCATCTCAAAAATTTTCTGAAGGCAAAGTTCAACCCCAGACCCGACCTTCGGGTATTTCTGAACGAGGAAGTCAGGAGCGGTTTTCTGTTTCGCGACAATATCGACTTCTGCTATCGCGATATGGGAATCGACCCGCGTTTTCTCGAAGCGCGGAGCGATCGCAAGGAATATGACTTTGTCTATGTCGGCGCGGTCTCCAAATCGCGGGAGATTGACCGTCTTCTGGCCGTCATGAACGAGAAGAAAATGGGCAGGCTGTGCCTGATCGGGAGTGTGGATCCGGACCTTTACGAACGGTACAGGAACAACCGGGACTTCATTTTTACGGGGAAAATTCCTTACGCCCAGGTTCCGGAAATCGCTTCGAAAGCGGTGTACGGCATCAATTACATCCCGGACCGATACCCCTACAACCTGCAAACTTCCACCAAGTTGCTGGAGTATTTGGCTTTGGGGCTTCGCGTCCTGACCACGGATTACTCCTGGGTCAGAAAATTCGAACGTATCCACGGATGTTCTTTTTACAAACTGCGGAAAACATCGGATTTCGACATGAGATCTATTTCTGAATTTCCTCATTATTGCAATCTCAACACTGAAAATTTTTTGTGGGACAAGATTATTAGGGAATCAAAAATTGAGGAAAAATTGTTTTCGTTGTTAAAGTAACGGTCCGGGTGATTTTTCATGATCAGTATTATCATCCCAGCTTACAATGTAAGCGATCATATCCAAAAAACTTTGCACTCCGTCCTGTCACAAAACCACGATTTTTTTGAAGTCATCCTTGTCGACGACGGCTCCACAGACAATACCCACGAGGTTGTTCAAAAATTATTGGTTGAAAATCAGCCGAAAAACGTCAAAGTCATCAGAAAAAAAAACGAAGGTGTAAGTTCGGCGAGAAACAGGGGGATTGAGGAAGCAGGCGGAAAGTACATCTTGTTTTTGGATGGAGATGACCTGATTTCTCCGAATTTGGTCGAACACTTGATGCCTGTTTGCAACGAAAAAGAACCGGATATCATTTGTTGGGGGTATGATATAGTAACTGAAGACATGGAAATGCTTCTTAAATATGAAGAGAAGTATGCTTATGAATACCAAGAAATGTCGGGCGAAGCGGCCTTGCAAAATATGCTTCAATACAGATATATGCATATCTGTATGGGGAACGCATTATATAAAAAAGAACTTTTGGCTCGTGAAAAAATTAGGTTTAACGATGGTTGCACCAATGGTGAAGATCGGGAATTTATTCTAAAATGCCTTGCCATGTCAAAAAGCGTAATCTTTTTACCCCAAACTTTGTTCTATTATGTTCAACGAAAGCGTTCAGCCACAAAAAGCTTTAATATGAAGCGCTTCGAGGCGATCGCGGCCGTAGAAAGAGCTTCCCGATTTGTCGAAGAAAAAAATCCGAAGCTTTTCTCGAGATTAGAGACTCAGTTTCGGTATGAACTTATATTGGAACAATTTTTATACAATTTTAATACATGCTACGATCATTTGCTGACACAACAGGGACTGAACTACAGGAAAGCCAGGCAACAATTGCTGTATGAATTGGAAAGCCATTGGCCTGGGCTTTACAATCGGATGATAAATTTAATGAAAAACTATAGTGGGAAGAATTTAAAGTTTGTGTTTAGAATAAAATGTTTCCAAATTTCGCCCTGTCTGTACTTTTGGTTGTTGAAAATAAAAAAAACCGCTTGATCAGAAAAATAAAGGAGTAACAAGGATGGCAAAAGTGGGAATATTGACTTTTCATTGCGCGGACAATTTTGGTGCTGTATTGCAAGCATACGCGCTAATGAGAAGTATAAAAAAACGGGGTATGGATGTTGAGATAATTGATTTTTGTCCTTTGGAAATTGTTCACCCATATACACAGTTTGTGAATTTCAGGTACTCGTTGAAAGAACGGGGTATACTTAGAACCATTAAAGATGCAATGGTAAGATGGATTGACTATCGCGCTATTAAGCGTAGAAGAATGAACTTCAAAGCGTTTAGAGACCAATATTTTATATTATCATCACGAGCTTATCGGACGAGGGAGTCTTTGATTCGCGACAAACCAATTTATGACTTTTATATAACAGGAAGCGACCAAGTATGGAATCCTGATTTTTCAAAATACCTTGAAGGCACATATTTTCTGGATTTTGTAGAAAAACCCGCCACAAAGATTTCTTATGCAGCGAGTATTGCAAGAAAAATTAATGATGATGATGTTGATGCTAAATACTTTAAAAAATACATTGGTGATTTTGAGTATATTTCAGTAAGAGAAAAATCCTCAAAAGAATTTGTTTCCAAATATGCAAACTGTGAAGTGGCAGTAACGCTAGACCCCACATTATTGCTGGTTCAAGATGAATGGAATGAGATAATTCCTGATGAATCTCCTAGGTTCAAATATGTGCTGGTATATGATTTATTTAGAGACCCTGTGACAGTTGGAGTTTCTAACTTAATTGCCAAAGAGCTCAATTGCAAAATTATAAGTTATTCACTCAAAAAGGGATTCATTAATTGGTACCGATCCTTTTCAGCTGATAATCCTGCCCAATTTCTTGGCTTGGTTAGAAATGCGGAATTTGTGATAACCAATTCTTTTCACGGCACCATTTTTTCCGTTATTTTTAAAAAACCCTTTTTCACGATACCTCACCCTACACGGGGAAATCGAATGATCGATTTGTTAAACGATTTGCATTTGGATGATCGTATTATAAGTAGGATTGAGGACGTTAAAGATAGAGACCGAAATATATCGTTTGAAGATGCATATGGAAAATTATCCCAATTAAAGGCTCAATCCATTCATTTCTTAGAAAAATCGCTGGGAATGAAAAACTAACGTGCGTACGAAAAGGTTTTTTCTTAACACGATTTCCACAATTTTATACCAAGGTGCATTGATGATATCCGGTCTCATTACGCCTTGGGTATTTCTCAATTATTATGGCTCCCAGATGAACGGACTCATATCTTCCATTTCCCAGCTTATTGCTTTGTTGGTGATTATTGAGGCGGGCATTACACACGCCACCGTTAACGCTTTGTATAAACCGCTGGCGGAAAACCATCACCGAAAAATTAACGGCATCTTGTCTGCCGCTAATTTGTCTTATAAAAACGCAGGGTATTTGTTCCTGCTTTTTGTTTTCATAACCGGCACGGCATATGCCTTTTATATTCAAGTCGATTTCCTCAGCAATCCCCTGTACATAATCATAATAGCGTTCATTTTGGGCGCCAATGCCATAATGGAATTTTTTGTTGCTGCTAAATACAGGGTCTTGTTGGCAGCAGACCAACGAACCTATCTGATTGCCTCGGCTTCTCTCATTCATACTATGATATATACGATCATGGTCGTTCTTATGGGCACCATGAAAGTTAACATTGTGGTATTGCTATTGATTAGCTACGCTGCAATTATAATAAAACCTGTCATTCTTGTAAGTTATGCGAGGAGAAATTATAAGTATTTGGATTTGAAAGAAGCTCCGGATCGACAGGCGCTTCACAAAAGATGGGATGCGCTATATTTGCAAATTTTAGGGACCATTCAGCAGACGGCGCCAATTGTTATTCTGACGGTTACCACAAAAAACTTAATGATTGTCAGTGTCTATACCATTTTCAATATGGTCCTTATTGGAATCAATGGGTTAACGGGAATATTTACGCAAGGACTGTATGCCTCTTTCGGAGACGTGCTGGCAAAAGGTGAAACTGGCGTATTAAAGAAAGCCTATAAAGAATTTGAGTTGTTTTACTACTCTATTATCGCCGTTGTATTTTCAGTGGCATTTATCTCCATCATGCCATTTATTCAGCTGTATACAAAAGGGGTAAACGATATTGATTACAATAATGAATTGCTGGGTTTCTTATTTGTCTTGAATGGTCTTCTTTACAATTTGAAAAATCCTCAGGGCATGTTGGTCATCTCGGCAGGTCTGTTTAAAGAAACCAAATGGCAGACGACCATACAGGGCATCATTCTGGTGGCCGTGGGTTTTGCTTTGGCACCTTATTACGGTATTGTCGGAGTGTTGATCGGGGCCATCCTGTCCAATCTTTACCGTGATATTGATTTGCTGATCTTTATTCCGAAAAAAGTGACGAAATTGCCTATTCGAAACTCGGTATACAGAATTCTGGGAATTTTTCTTGTTGTACTGGCTTTATATGTAACTTCAAGTTTCGTCGATGTAAATTCGGAAAATATCTATGAATGGGTATATCATGCGTGTATGTGGGCGGCATTTGCATTTTTAGTGGTACTCACGCTTAATTTGATTTTCGAAAGGGATTCGTTCATGGGGATAGTCAAGAGGATAGGAATAGTTTTGAAAAAATGATCATGGAAGTGAATTTCAATGAAACGACGATTGAAGAAAATTTTGCCCGATCCCTTTATATGGTTGTTAAGAAGTATCAAAATCACACTGGAACTGATTTTCATGTACAGTGTGGATATGATTCGATTTAACAGAACATTGGCGATTTACAATAGACGATACAGTCAACAAAAATTACGAGCCGTCATGACTTACTACTATCATGTAATCGAAAAAGGTTTAAGCCATCCAAATACCAGGCCGGGTTTTGGAAAAGAAGCTTTGGACAATCTTTACAAAGCGCTTGAGGATTATAAGAACTCAGGGTACTCACTGGACGATGCACGTTATAAAACAAGCATTTCTGTGATACAGAGTTACATTTCGTATCACGAATCGATTAAGTTTGACGTTCATGATATTATGGTCAGATTTAGCAAGTTCTTGGATCAGGAGTCTGAAACAATAGGCGGAGTAGACTTAATTGAAAGAAAAAACATCAATTATGATGGGAAGAATGCGGGATTTGACGATTTGGCAAGACGGAGAAGAAGCGTGAGAGCGTTCTCCGACCGGCCGGTAGATACAAAATTGATTGAAGAAGCCATCGCGATTGCCATGAAGACTCCGTCCGCATGCAATCGTCAACCTTGGAAGGTATATGTAATCAAAAACAAAGAAATTCAAAAGCAAGTTTTGGAATATCAACGCGGTTTCAGAGGATATGAAAATTCTATAGACACCTTATTGATGGTAGCTGTTGATAATAGATGCATGTTAAGTGCAAGGGAACGGAATCAAGGTTTTATTGATGGCGGCTTGTTCGCGATGTCCCTGTTATATGCGCTGGAGTACGTAGGTTTAGCCGCATGTCCGCTTAATGCTGCATTGTCTTATAAAAGCGATAAAAGGATTAGACGAATATTAAGCATTCCTGCTTATGAAAATATTATAATGTTTGTAGCGGCAGGAAATTTTCCCGAACGATACAAAGTTCCCAAGTCTCACAGGGATAACTACAAAGACATATGCAAATATGTGCAATAGTTAACCTCTCGTTTGGAGGTTGAGCCTTGAACTTCCTAATCACAGGCGGAGCAGGGTACATCGGTTCGCATACATGCGTGGCATTGATGGAGCGGGGACATTCCGTTGTTATCGTGGATAACCTCGCAAACAGCGAACGGAGCGTGCTCGACAGGCTCCAACAAATAAAAAAACAAAAAATTGACTTCTACGAGGTCGACGTGACGGATGAAACTTCTCTTGAGGATGTCTTCAATGGAAATCAAATTGACGGCGTAATACATTTTGCCGGTTACAAGTCGGTGAGCGAATCGTTACAAAAACCTTTGGAATACTACCGGAACAATGTGCTGAGTACCATTGTATTGCTTAGATGTTGCTTGAATCATGGCGTAAAGCGATTTGTATTCAGTTCATCGGCCACAGTTTACGGCGACTATTACAGGCCCTTGACCGAAGACTTGCCTCTCCGGCCGACCACCAACCCATACGGGGAGACCAAGGCGATCTGCGAGCGAATTCTGATCGACATGGTTAAGGCACATCCAGAATTGGGTGTGGCGATCCTGCGCTATTTCAATCCCGTCGGAGCCCATGAAAGCGGATTGATCGGCGAGGCTCCCAGAGGGACTCCCAACAACCTGATGCCTTATATCACCCAAGTGGCCAAAGGGAAACTGGACAAGCTCAAAATATTCGGCAACGATTACCCCACCGTGGACGGTACGGGTGTACGGGATTATATCCACGTGATGGATCTCGCGGAAGGCCATGTAGCGGCATTGGAACATCTTGATAAAGGCGTACATATTTACAATCTCGGCACCGGACAAGGAACATCGGTATTGCAGCTGGTAAAGACTTTCGAGCAGGTAAACGGAGTAACAATCCCATACGTCATTGTGGACAGGCGTCCCGGCGATGTGGCGATAAGTTACGCCGATGTGTCCAAAGTGGAGCGGGAGCTGGGGTGGAAGGCAAAGCGCAGCCTTGAGGACATGTGCCGCGACGCCTGGCGGTTTGAACAAATGCGTGATTGGTGAATGATCAATGACAATGAAACGCGCGATGGATCTGGTCATTTCGTTGTTCGCCATCATCCTTCTCGGTCCACTCATGGCGATCGTCGCCATCATTGTCCGTCTTGCGATCGGAAGCCCCGTCATTTTCCGGCAAACCCGCGCCGGCTGGCATGGGAAACCGTTTGAAATTTATAAATTCAGGACGATGACCACGCAAACCGACGCCGAGGGCAACCTTCTCCCGGATCACCTGAGACTGACACGAACCGGGATATGGCTGAGAAAACTAAGCCTGGACGAGCTGCCCCAGCTATTCAACGTGGTGAAAGGCGACCTGAGTCTCGTGGGCCCGCGCCCGCTGCTGATGGAATATGTGCACCGCTACACGCCGGAACAGGCGCGCCGTCTCGAAGTGAAGCCGGGAATCACCGGATGGGCCCAGGTGAACGGCAGGAACGCGATCAGCTGGGAAGAAAAGTTCAGGTTGGACGTCTGGTACGCGGACAATCGGTCGCTTTGGCTGGATCTCAGAATTCTTTTGTTGACGGTATGGCAGGTAATGACCTCCCGCGGAATCTCCGCCGACGGGCATGCCACGATGCCGGAGTTCAGGGGACAGTCTGTCCTGGACAAGGATTAAGAAGGGGACGAATATGCTGAAATGGCTTCTGGGTCAATTTTTTCGGGTCGGCGGATTCCATGGGGCGACGGTTCTCATGGTATACAGGACCGGAAACTTTATATATTACCGCGTCCACATCCTTGTGCTAAGGCAAATCATGCTGTTTTTCTACTACTTTGTGGATTATTTGCTGGTCAGAACATTGCTGAATTGTGAAATCCCCGCAGGATGCCGGATTGGACGCAATCTGCGGTTGCCTCACGGCGGCAAAGGAATTGTCATCGATAAAAATGCCGTCATTGGGGACAATGTGACGTTGTTTCATCAAGTCACCATAGGGCGGCAGATGTCTGACAAACACGGTTCTCCCGTGATCGGCGATGATGTCTTGATTGGTACGGGCGCAAAAATTTTGGGGCCCGTAACCATTGGCGACCATTCCAAAATCGGAGCCAATGCGGTAGTGGTCCGGGACGTTCCTCCAAACTCGACGGCAGTGGGAATTCCGGCGAGAATCATCGTTATTGGCGAGAATTTTGAAGCGGCGACATCGGATGAAACGACGACAGAAAATGTCGGGGAAGGACATGTGGAATGAATCTTCTGTTCACCAGCGCCGGCAGGCGCGTTTCATTGATCCGCAGTTTCAGGGCCGCATTGCAAAAATTGAATCTGGACGGCCGCATTGTTACCGCCGACATGGGCCGGACGGCTCCGGCGGCGTTCGTCTCCGATGCCCATGAAATTGTGCCGCGGGTCACCGACCCCGCCTATATCCCCGCTCTGCTCGACATTTGCAAGGCCTGCCGCATCCGGATGGTAATTCCGCTTATCGACACGGAGCTTGAAATCCTTTCACTGCACAAACCCGAATTTGAGCGGCTGGGTGTGACGCTGCTGGTTTCTTCTCCGGAAACGGTCAGGATCTGCTCCGACAAGCGCAACACAGGGCGCTTTTTTGCCGATATCGGAGTGGGAACTCCGAAGATATATGATTCGGATACTCTTCGGAAAGCTTCGGAGCTTCCCTTCCCCCTGCTCATCAAACCGGCGGATGGCAGTTCAAGCAAGGGAGTCACCAAAGTCAGGAATCGAAAAGAACTGGAGTTTTTCCTGGACTACATCCCCAATGCGATGGTGCAGGAATTTGTGACAGGGCAGGAATACACCCTTGACGCCTGGGTGGATTTTGCCGGCAAGGTGCGGTCGGTCGTCCCGCGCCTGCGCATGGAAACGCGGGCCGGTGAAGTCAGCAAGGGGATGACCGTGAAAAATCTCCGCCTGATCGAGAAGACGAAATATGTGGTGGAATCGCTGCCGGGAGCGGTGGGTTGCATCACGGTTCAATGCTTTGTGACCGAACAAGGCGACATCAAATTCACCGAGATCAATCCCCGGTTCGGCGGGGGTTTTCCGCTTTCCTGCGCGGCAGGCGCCGATTTTCCCAAATGGATTTTGCAGGATCTTCTGGGCCAGCGGAACGAGGAAGAATGGAACAATTGGAAAGACGGCGTCGTCATGCTGCGATATGACGAAGAGATCATCGTATCACGGGAAGATATTCAATGATACGGGCCATCGTGTTTGATCTCGACGACACTTTGTACCCCGAGCGGGAATATGTCCTTGGCGGCTTCAAGGCCGTTGACCGGTGGGTGGCGTCGGAAACGGGAGCCCGCGGCTTTTTCGAGGAAGCCTGGCGTCTGTTTCTTGAAGGGCACCGGGGAACCATCTTCAACGAAGCACTGTTGCGTATGGGGGTGCCGTTTGACGACCGGTTCATCCTGGAGGCGGTAAGAGTTTACCGGGAACACCCGCCGGAAATCCGACTTTTTGCCGATGCCGAATGGGCCTTGATCCACTTTCGCCAATCCGCAAAAATGGGGTTAATCACGGACGGGCACCAAATCGCCCAGCGCAAAAAAATCCAGGCGTTAAACATCGATTCGTTTTTCGATGAGATTATTGTAACGGATGAATACGGTCGAGAGCATTGGAAACCAAGCCCTTTCGCCTATCGGCGTATTATGGATGCGTTCCGGGTGCAAGGCCATGAATGCGTCTATATCGGCGACAATCCGGCCAAGGATTTTATCGCAGCCCGTCAGCTGGGTTGGCGAACGGTGCGTGTTGAACGTCAGTCCGGCGTCCATCGGCATTCGGCCGGACAACCGGTCTGCGACGCGGATGCGGTGATACCCGATCTGTATCGATTGCCCGAAGTTCTGGACCCGGGGAAGGAGCGACGGTAAATGGACACGAACAAGCGGATCTACCTCTCGCCTCCGCACATGAGCGGACTGGAACAACAATTTATGGCCGAAGCGTTTGAAAACAACTGGATCGCGCCGCTCGGGCCCAACGTGGACGCGTTCGAACGGGAAATCGCGGAGCTGGTCGGCACCCGCGGCGCCGTGGCGCTGAGTTCCGGCACGGCCGCCATCCATCTGGCGTTGCGGCTGCTCGGGGTGACCGCCGGCGATATCGTCTTTTGCTCCACCCTGACGTTCGTCGCCAGCGCCAATCCGATCATGTACCTTGGCGCCAAACCCGTTTTCATCGACTCGGACCCCGAAACCTGGAACATGTCGCCGGCGGCGCTGGCCCGGGCGTTCGAAGACGCCGAGAGAAACGGCCGGCTGCCCAGGGCCGTCGTCGTGGTCAACCTGTACGGCCAAAGCGCCGATTACGACGAAATCGGGCGTATCTGCAACAAATACGGCGTTCCCATCGTCGAAGACGCTGCGGAGTCTCTTGGGGCTACATACAAGGGCAAAATGAGCGGGACGCTCGGAAAGTACGGCATTTTTTCCTTCAACGGCAACAAGATCATTACCACCTCCGGCGGCGGGATGCTGGTGTCCGATGATGCGGAGGGGCTGGAGAAAGCCCGTTTCTGGGCAACCCAGGCGCGCGACCCGGCACCGCACTACCAGCACAGCGAAATGGGCTACAACTACCGGATGAGCAATATCCTCGCGGGAATCGGCCGGGGACAGCTTCGGGTGCTTCCGGAACGGGTCGAGGCCCGCAGGCGCATCTTTGAGCGGTACCGGGAACTATTGGCGGACGAGCCGGCGGTGACGTTCATGCCGGAAGCCGATTTTGGCAGGTCCACCCGCTGGCTGACCGTCATGTTGCTCGATCCCGCAATCTGCGGCAAGCTGAAGCCCGCGGATCTGGTCCGGCATCTGGAGACGTACAACATCGAATCGCGGCCGCTCTGGAAACCGCTTCACCTGCAGCCGCTGTTCGCCGACGTGCCCTATTACCCCCATACGCCGGACCGCGACGTTTCGGCGGAACTGTTCGCGAGGGGCATATGCCTGCCGTCGGGGTCGGCCCTGACGGAAGAGGAACAGGAGCGGGTGGCGGCCGCCGTCCGGGAATGGCTCCACGCCGCGGTGACCGTACGGTAAATCCTTGTCAAGGGACTGGTCGAAGATATTGAATGGGTCAAAGGGACAAGAGCGCGCCACCGGACGGAAAATCTTCTGGTTTTACGCGGTTCCGCTGATTTTGTGGATGGCGTTCATTTTCCTGATGTCGTCGCAGCCCCACGAGAAACAGAATCTCCAGCCCATCATCGGGGAGCGAGTTCCGGAGGAATTCGTAAAAAAGAATTTCTCTTGGGTCCGCTTCCGTTACGGCGATGGAGAAGTTAGCATCCGTGCGCTGGGTGTGCCCGCTTTTATCGAATTTTTCGTGCGCAAGGCGGCCCATTTTGCGGAATATTTCATTCTGGGTTGTTTGGCTTTCCGATTAATGCGCGCGTGGATGGGGAACCGGCGGTCCGCCGCGTGGCTTCTGGGGGTTTCGGCCCTGTTTTGTCTTTTTTACGCCGCCACGGATGAAATCCACCAGAGCTTCACGCCGAATCGAACGCCCATGGTGGCCGATGTGCTGCTGGACGCCGTTTCCGGATTGATCGGAGCCGCCATGTATGCCGGAACGGCACACCGGGGGAAAGCGCGGAAAAATTACAGCTGACCGGGAAGGAGTCTTTCCGCTATGCATCGAAAAAAGAGATGGCGGGCTTTTTTGATTGTTTTTGGCATATTAGTGGTGGTGACCGGTGCCGGATTGTACGCGTTCGATTACGCGTTCAACCGGTTGATGGGATCCCTGGCGGAAAGCATCGTCGAGGAGACGAATTCGCCGGGCCAGCCTCCGGAAACGTCGGAAACGTCCGTCGGCGGGGGCGGATTTGGAACCGAAACTTCCCGCGAGGGACAGGGCGGAACGGGTGAGACCCCGGTTTCCGATGCGGAAAAAGGGGGATCTTCCGGGTCCGAACCCCAAGGCGGCGGTTCCGGAGCGGACAGGACCGGACCGCAGCCCGCGGGAGGCGGATCATCCGGAGGCGCCGGCGGCGGATCGTCCGACAAGCCGCTCGAGACTTACAGCGCCGAAGTTTCCGCGGAAAAGGTGCAGGAGCTGGAGCAACGCGTGACCTTTTCCGAGAAAACCACCGTTGCTTCGATTCTGCTCCGCCATCTGAGTGCCGCCGACATCCGGCTGTTCCGGCAACTGGCGGAAGACGGGCTGTCGGTGGAGGACAAGCGGACGATGAAAAAGATTTTGCTCGAAAAACTGACACCGGAGGAATACGACAAGCTGGTCGCCATCGCGAAGAAATACGGGCTGAGCCAAGGCAAGAGCTATCAGGAATCGATAAAAAGCACACAGAAAGTCTGACAACCCGGGAATCGGCCGCGCAAACCGGGAACGGGGGGAATGGGAAGTTGGACGCGCCCATCAATCAGACGCAAAGCGGCGGGCTCCACGCCGCGATCGTGCTCGGGGTTTACCGGATGGGAAACTATCTCCACTACCGGTTCAAGGTCCCGCTCATTCGCGAACTGTTGCAGCTCATCTATTACATCGTGGATTCCCTTCTGGTCAAAACGCTGCTCAACAGCGAATTCCCGGCGCAATGCCGCATTGGACGAAACCTTCGGCTCCCCTACGGCGGAAAAGGCATCATCATCGACCGGAACGCGGTCATCGGCGACAATGTGACGCTGTACCACCAGGTCACCATCAGCCAGATCACGAAAGGCTACGGCAAAGAAGGCGCTCCGGTCATCGGCAACAATGTGGTGATCGGCATGGGCGCCAAAATCCTCGGCCCCGTCCATGTCGGCGACAACGCCCGAATCGAGGCGAACTCTGTGGTGCTGCGCGACGTGCCGGAAGACGCCGTCGCCGTGGGCATCCCCGCGAGAATTTATTTCGACTTCACGCCGGAGGAACCGGAGGAAACGGCGGAGGCGGAGGCGGAGGCGGAGGTGGCGGCTGCAAAACCCGCGGAAGCCGAATCCCCCGAGACCGTCGAACAGAAAACGGTGGCCGGGGAAGAGCAACCCGAATAATATCTCGGTATCCGAATGGGAATGAAAATAAACCAAGGTAAAGGAAGGATGTCCATGGTCGGGTATATCCTGCTCGCCGTTGCGGTCATTCTCGTGATCTACGGAATTTACGTTTACAACCGTCTCGTCCGGATGCGCAACTGGGTGCGGGAAGCGTGGAGCCAGATCGACGTGCAGCTGAAACGCCGCCACGACCTGATCCCGAACCTGGTGGAAACCGTAAAAGGCTACGCCAGGCACGAACGGGAGACGCTGGAGCGGGTCATCGAAGCCCGCAGCCGCCTGCTGAGCGGTTCGCCGCAGGAGCGGATGCAGGCGGACAACGAGCTCCAGCAGGCCCTCAAGTCGATCTTCGCGCTGGGCGAAGCGTATCCGGACCTGAAGGCCAACCAGAATTTCCTTCAGCTGCAGGAAGAGCTCACCACGACGGAAAACAAGGTGGCCTACTCCCGCCAGCTTTACAACAAGACGGTGGCCGACTACAACACGCTGCGGGAGCAGTT